>Ga0214192_1001882_pt1 | contig 11275 bp, 4 predicted proteins | sample TroBogEpilimnion_44_FD_153030 | JGI IMG/M metagenome (GOLD analysis project Ga0214192, IMG submission 153030) | Freshwater microbial communities from Trout Bog Lake, WI - 29JUL2008 epilimnion | ecosystem: Environmental > Aquatic > Freshwater > Lake > Epilimnion/Euphotic zone | place: Trout Bog... | reverse complement strand
AGTATCGTATTCAGGTAATAAATGCACCAGCCCTGCGATCTGCGGACACTGTATCACGACTAGCTCCTGTGTGCCTAGCGGGAGCACAGTGACTTTTAGCGGCAGTACTGCCGCCATCAAGAGACCAACGAATTTTGGTGTCACTCAGACTACACTCGGCAACTTTCAGGTAGCTCAAATGACATGGAACAAAGGCTCCGATATCCCTGATGGACCGCAACTGTTCTATAAGGTGTACCGCGACTTCAGCCTCATAGCCACGCTGCCGTCTACAGGCTCATCGCTGAGCTATATGGATAGTACCATCGTTCCGACCGGGTTCCATATATATTCGGTTTCCTCTTATTCGCCGGGTTTCGACGGTGCCGGATATGAATCCGACAACACGTTTGTACAAGGCACCGTCTATCTCAGCAATCCCGTACTCAATGCCACAGATGCTACCCTCTACGGCAAGAGCCACCTGACCTGGCCAAACATGGCCATCTTCGCGCCAAACGGTGTGCAGGTATTCAGCAATGGCGTGCAGATCGCAGTGGTAAACAAGAATGCTACATCCTATGATGACTTCGATGGAGTGCCTGGTGTGAAATACGCCTACTCAGTCGGCCCGATCGATAATAACAACGTCACGCCCTTCGTTTTCACCGATACTGGTTCATCCCGTCCGAATGGGGTGATCAAAGGTAATGTCAGTACTATATATAATGCAGCGGTCCCTGGAGTTACCTTATATGCATTGGCTAATGTAGATGGGAATGATGTGGTAGTAGACTCGACCGTCACAGATGCTTCGGGGTTCTACCAGTTTGTGGATCTCTTCTATGATACCAGCGCGGTCTACACTTTGGTGCCGCATAAAAATGCGCACAAATTCAACCCGGACACACTCACCCGTATCCTTGCTCTAAATAATAATGTAGCCTCAGGCGTCAACTTCACCGATACATCCGTATTTACAGTCAAAGGGAATATTGCATTCTCCTCTGATCCGCACTGCGCGAACGGTGGCCTCGGATGCCACCCTGTAGGAGTGACTGTCTATAGCAATGGTGCACCGACCAGCGGCGTGACCAATGCCAATGGCGATTATAGTTTCGCGATACAGCAGGAGGGACGCTACGTGCTGATACCTAATTTTGCGGGGCATAAGTTTTCGCCGGATTCTATTGTACTCAATTTGAGTACGGACTCTTTTGGGGTCAACTTCACTGACTTGACGAAAGATACCCTCTTCATCAGCCTGCAGGGCGGCTGCCACAATCAGGTCGCCGACCACGCCACAGTGAGCATTGCGTCAAACAATGGTTTCTATAGCTACACCTCTGATGCATTCAGCGGATATGGACAGCAGACGCTCGTGATCCCTGCGCAGCCATACACGGTGACTTTCCTGAGTGCCTACTCATCGCCTACGGCGCCGGATCCAGTCATCACGTCAGCATTCAGCACACCGATCACGGTAGATCTCACTACCCGCGACTCCACTACGCTGACCCACATCGATACAGTGATCAATGTCGTGCCTGCCATCCGCGACACCCTGCTCAATGGCAGTGTCGTCGTGACGCCTGCCCACAGTGACACCATAGTAGATACCCTCACTAATAGGGTCGAAGTCAAGCACCGTGCTGATTTCATCTACCATGGTATCGTACATGTAGATGTGGTAAACTTCCCACTCTCTACTGTCTGTCCATCGGTCAACAATGGCTATATACTAGATCAGGGCAATAACACAAACCTACGAGTCACTATCAATGAATTTTATCCATTTGACTCTACTACTTGTCCTGTCGACTCAGGCCAGCTGGTCATCTACGATGATGTGAGTGATGTCGGCTCCGCGCAGACGGTCAATTTCTACAATGGCGTCTATCGCTATACCGTAGTGCCCGGCTCTCCGAATATCGCCGCACCATACCTTAAGCTCCTCCAGTTCTTTGCACACGTCGGCAACTCCACTGCCAACTGGGGACAGGAGGTGCTCGTGACTGGCCACAAACCGCATACACAGACTTTTGTGACCAAGACGCCTGAACTACCGTTCTTCGTACTCCACGATCCACCGGGTGATGCGAGCTATAGTTTCCTCGAGAGAGACTCAAGCGTGAGCTATAACTATAGTAACTCCTATCAGGTAGGCGGATCTGCCGGACCATATGTAGATGCTAAAATAGGTGGGGCTGTACCAATACCATTCACCGGTATCAGTATCGGTGCGGGTGCAGAAATCACGGCAGACGCATCTGCCGGCGGTACACAGACACATAGCTCTTCGGTCACGACGACATTCACGGCGCAGGATCAGATTTCAACATCGGGATCTACTGACTATGTAGGCTCTGAGGGCGACGTATTCGTAGGTGGTTCATTCAATATGATCTATGCACTCACCGATGTGATAGAACTGAAAAACTGCCAGGTCGTGAGAGATACCCAGCTCGCATGGGGCGCTAACGGCCTCGCCACAAACTATATCTATACAGAAAAGCATATCATTGAGACGCTCATCCCGCAGCTTCAGCAGCTCAAGTCCCTCTCTCACGGCGATACCATCCAGCAGATACAGTCATATATAGATGTATGGAATCAGGTACTGTCAAAAAACAGGAGAAACAGGGATACCGTATCTACCTTCCAGCAGAATGTGTCTTTCAGTGCAGGAGCGCCATATGATCACTCCAGCTCCGCGTCTTCGGATTCGAGCATGACCATCGATTACACCACCTTCCTCAATGTCGATGCAGGTGTAGGTATATTCTTTGGCGATGTGAGCGGTTTTGAGAATACATCACTCGGTGTGAAGATGAACTTCCAGTGGAATATGGACAAAAACTCATCCACCGACGTGACCAGAAATAAAACCATCGGCTATCACCTCGAGGATGCCAATGCTGGTGACTTCTTTAGCGTAGATATCAAGACTGATAATGCATTTGGTACACCGGCGTTCAATATCGTGGCAGGTACCAGCTCATGTCCGCATGAGGCCGGTACGCAGGCACGTGACTCTGTCGATCTATTCCTCGACAACTATGCAGTCGCAAACGTACCGCTCAATCAAACTGCAAACTATACTGCCCACATCGTAAACCTCAGCGAAAGCCAGGAAACCAGAACATACAGCATACAGGCAGTAGCTGAGAGCAATCCTGATGGCGCCATCATATCTATAGGCGGCCAGCAGATCAATAACTCAGCAGCTAATTTCACTGTAGCTGCGGGCACTGATCTCCCGGTCGTGCTCACTGTAGCTCCCGGCCCGATAGCGTCTGATTACAATGGTCTCCAGGTCACCGCATCATCACCATGCGATGGAGGCGAGGGCAATACGATCACATTTGAAGCGCACTTCCAGAGTACATGTAGCCCTATCGGCCTCTATACACCGTCGGATAACTGGCTTGTGAATGCGTCCAGCCATGATTCACTCCTGATCATTTTCTCAGGGTATAATGCCAATGACAGCAATCTGATCAGCATCGGTCTCGAGTATCGCCAGCCGGGTGGCACATGGCTCCCAGCGACCAATCCTCCGATCCCTACATCAGCGCTGACATCAGCTTATCACAACTTCCTCTTCAACACTGCTGCACTCGCAGATGGTGCCTACGAGATCAGAGCCTATGCTAACTGCGGATCGCAGCCGGGCGGCAGGACCTACTCTGCCGTGCTCTCCGGTACTATCGACCGCAGCGCGCTGTCGCTCTTTGGCACACCATCACCAGCTGACGGCGTGCTGAATGTCACTCAGAATATCTCTGTGACATTCAACGGTGCTGTAGACTGCAATCAGGCAGCGGCCTACTCTCCGATCGTATCCTCTCTAGTGAGAGCGGACAACGGACAGGTGATCCCTGACTCTGTGACCTGCAGCGGCAACACGATCATCATCTACACCAATCCGCCATCACTCATTGACAGCCTGGAGAATGTGACACTCACAGCGAGCATCAACAATGTCTACGATATCTATGGCAACTCACTCCAGCAGCCTATCGTGTGGAGCTTCCTCGTGAGCCGCTCCAAGATCTACTGGAATCCTGCGAACCTCAACATCAGCTCTGTGACAGGTACCTCTACCGTCGTATCTGCTACCATGTACAATACAGGTCCGATGGATACATTCACACTGATACATGTACCATCATGGCTGAGCACACCGCAGGCCGCACAGTATGTGATCAACAACGGTACACCGACCAATCCATCGCAGCTCTCGATTCCTTTCACAGTGAATAATGCGCTGAATCCGGGCACATACGCCGATACTATCGTGGCGCTGGCCAATGGCAAGAAGGTCTTCCTCTTCGTCAATCTCGATGTGGTCAAACCTAGCCCTCACTGGACAGTCAATCCAAGCAACTTCCAGTACTCGATGAATATCACATCAAACTTTAGCATCACTTCTCTCAACGCACCGCTGTCTACAGATACACGTGACACCATCGCAGTATTCAAGGGTGAAGAGTGCCGTGGTTTAGCTGGTATATCTTACGATTCATATAGCAATAGGTATGTAGCCTTCATCACCGCATATAGCAATAGCGTGGTAGGTGATACATTCACCTTCCGTATGTGGGATGCTGTACCGGGCACCGAGTATCAGGCAGTAGAGAAACTGGCTTTCGTCAACGACGGAACTATCGGCCAGCCTCTCGCTCCGTATATCCTGCATCCTGCCGGCGTATTCCAGACCATCACTTTCACACCGGGATGGAACTGGTTCTCGCTGAATGTTAACGCTACGGATATGACTACAAAGAATGTCCTCAGCCACCTGCACCCATCTGCCGGAGCGGTAGTCAAGACACTCAGCAGCTACGCACAATATGTCAATGCTACTACAGGATGGAACGGTACCCTGAGTACATTCAATACTAACTCCAGCTACATGATCCAGCTCACCCAGCCGGATACGCTGCGCCTGCTCGGTCAACCGGTCACAGATACATCTATCGTACAGATCGCTTCAGGCTGGAACTGGGTTGGGTTCCCACGTCAGAATATCGCTGATGCACCAACCTTCCTGAGAAATGTGAACGCATCCGTAGGCGATGTATTCAAATCTGAAACCCAGTTTGATCAATACAGTGCTGGCGCATGGTCAGGCTCACTGCATAATCTGTATCCGGGTCAGGGCTACAAGTTGAAAACAGCCAATGCATTCAACTTTGTAATCCCTCCGACACGCAGCCTGCCGAGCTGGACATCTGATGATAACCGCTATCAGCAGAACCTGAGCGTCACAGCTGACCTCCAGTTTAATGGGGTATCTACTACGCAGAGCCACTATCTCGTAGGAGCTTTCGCTAATGGAGTTTGTATAGGCACGGCGCAGCCGGAGTTCCTGACTTCGCTGAATCTGTATCGTGTGTTCATCACCGTTCATGGAGATACTGCCAATGCTAGTCAGCCGATCTCATTCAAGGTTTATGATACCGACAATGACATTGAGTATGTACCGACCTATCTGCCTATATCAGTCATCCCTGATACCGTGGTATCTCAGGTGCAGAGTCCATATATTATCAATGTACAGACCACTACAGGTATCAATGCGCTGACCTACACAGATGGATTCAGCCTGCTGCAAAACGTGCCGAATCCATTCGCGAAGACTACCAGCATACAGTATACTATACCGACTGCACAGCAGGTCACACTGACGCTCTATGATGAGTCAGGACGACTGGTGAAAGAACTCGTAAATGGTGTACAAGCAGCAGGAAACCACAGCGTCTCTTTCGAACAGGAAAATCTGCAAGGCGGCGTTTACTTCTACACGATGAAATCAGGTGATTTTGTCAAGACCAGAAGGATGCTGATCCTGCAATAAGAAAAAACATCAGTTTTAAATACCAGAAAGGTTGTCATGAAAATGGCAACCTTTTTTTATTGCCCTTTGCATTTGTAACCCGCTGGCGGGGTCGGCGAGGCCGGGGGGGGAATCGCACCTTGTAGGAAGTTCATTTTTGGAGCTGTTAAAAATCTCCTTTCAATGAATCGCTCTTGATTTAGCCATAAAAATTCCCCATGTTTATAGTACTATCTACTTCATTATGAGATTACTTACTTTATTGCTGGCTGCTTGCCTGATGGCAGGCGCGGCCTCTGCTCAGGACTTTACCAGATATGCCGATCCATTTGTGGGCACTGGTGGACACGGGCATACTTTCCCGGGTGCCTTGCAGCCCTTTGGCATGATCCAGTTGAGTCCTGATACGCGGCTACATGGCTGGGATGGATGCAGCGGCTACCACTATTCCGACTCTGTAATATTTGGCTTTTCTCATACGCACCTCAGCGGCACCGGCTGCAGTGACTATGGTGACATCATGCTGATGCCATCTACCGGCAAAATTAAGTTTGGCCATAAGAATTATGCATCTCATTTTTCTCATAGCAATGAGACGGCCACTCCCGGCTACTACGCCGTGATGCTCGACAAACATCACATCAAAGCAGAGCTCACCACGACTCGCCGCACGGGTTTGCACAAATACACTTTCCCGAAATCGCAGGAATCCAATATCATCCTCGAGATGAATCACCGCGATCGCGTCAAGACCTCAGATCTGCAGGTCAATGGCGACCGCGAGATCACCGGCTATCGCTTCAGCTCCAGCTGGGCTGACAAACAGAATCTCTACTTTGTGATTCAGTTTTCAAAACCTTTTAAGAAAGCGGGTATCTCAAAAGGCGGCATCGTCTCCGACAGCAGGAAGAGCGCTAAAGGTCTTTTGCTGAAAGCCTACGTGACTTTTGAAACCACAGAAGGTGAAGCGATCTATGCAAAGATCGGCATCTCCGCAGTCAGCCTAGATGGCGCGCGGAAAAACCTCGAAGCCGAGCAGCCGGGTTGGGACTTTGACAAAGTGCGTGACGATGCCCGCACAGCATGGAATACGGAGCTCTCCAAGATCGCGATCGAAAGCAGCGATACATCTATCATGCGCACATTCTACTCCTCTATGTACCATGTCATGACCTCGCCATACCTCTATCAGGATGTAGATGGTAGATACCGTGGCCAGGATCAAAAGATCCATGAGGGTAAAGGCTATGAACAGTATACAGTCTTCTCTATCTGGGATACCTATCGCGCGCTTCATCCGCTGCTGACACTGATAGACAGAAAGAGAACAAGCGACTTCGTCAATTCATTCCTCTCGCAATATGAGCAGGGAGGGCTGCTGCCTGTGTGGGAACTGGCAGGCTGCGAGACTAACTGTATGATCGGTTATCACTCGGTATCCGTGATCAATGATGCCTTTCAAAAAGGGATCACAGGTTTCGACGCCAATAAAGCCCTGGAGGCGATGAAGAAAAGCGCTCTGGTCACTAAACACCAGATATACCACTACCGCACCGGCAAATCATTCTCGCAGATCATTTCACTCTATCGCTATGCCATCGGCTGGGATGACTATGGCAAGTATGGTTTCATACGCTACAAGAGCGGTCGCGAGAGTGTATCCAAGACGCTCGAATATTCCTACGATGACTGGTGCATCGCCCAGATGGCAAAGAAGCTGAACAAGATGGATGACTACACAAAGTTCATCAAGCGCGCGCAGAACTATCGGTTCCTGCTCGACTCAGTCACAGGATTCATGCGCGCTAAGCAGACGAAGTTTGAAAAGAAATTTGATCCCTATGCGATCAACCTGAGATACACAGAGGGCAATGCCTGGCAGTATTCCTTCTATGTACCGCAGGATCTCTCCGGCCAGATGAAGATGCTCGGCAGCAAGGAGCGGCTTGCCACCATGCTCGATTCCCTTTTCAATACTTCGTCAGTGCTGCACGGCAGGAAGCAACCGGACGTATCTGGTCTCGTCGGCCAGTACGCACATGGCAATGAACCGAGCCACCAGATCGCCTACGAGTATGACTACACCGGGCAGGCATGGAAGACTCAATCCCGCGTCAGGAATATCATGGCCACCATGTATCGCGACCAGCCCAATGGCCTGGAGGGCAATGATGACTGCGGTCAGATGAGTGCATGGTATGTATTCAGTGCGATAGGTTTCTATCCGGTGTGCCCGGGCAGTGATCAGTATGCGATCGGCTCGCCGGTCGTTGATCAGGCTGTCATACATTTTGAAAATGGAAAAGCCTTTACCATCAAGGTGCTGAACAACTCAAAGACCAACGTCTACATCGCCTCCGCCAAACTCAACGGTGCAGACTATCCAAATAGCTACTTAAAGTATGATGATATCATCAAAGGCGGCACCCTCGAATTTACCATGACCGACAAACCAGCCGCCGCATGGGGTTGTACAGAAAACTGTGTGCCTATCAGCAGGATCGATCCATAGAAAATTTTGCTGGTAAAAAAGATAACCGCAGAGGCAGAGACACCTGTCGAAAATCAATTAGGCTTCTCCGCCTCTATCCGTCATTGCGGTAAATAATTATATTTAGCCCAGAGCGTCCACGATTCCTCTCTCTACCCCTCTCATCCAATCAAGATATGCCTCAGGATAGTCACCCGGCTTAGGCTCTGCATCATCCATCAGTTGCACGGCTTCATTCGCCTGCATGTGGCACCATAGTCTGCAAGTCAGCTCCGCATCAGGATTAGGTGTGTCGGCATGTGCACGGGCACGGGCCAGGAGTGCAGCTCCTGATGCGAGCTGTATCTCATACGGATGAGCCTGATTAAAAAGATCATTCAGTACATCTTCCTCACAGCCGCCGATGTAGGTCACTGCTATTCCTGCTCCTCTCCACAGATCAGGCTTACGCTCGTTAGTAAAGCCATTAATCAATTTCAGTAGCGCAGCTGTATCTCCTTTAGCCGTATACCAAAGGCTGCGTCCAAGGCCCTGATCGTAGGCGCGAAGATGATGCGCCTTAATTTCCTCCGGTATTATCTTGTCGCGCACACTACTGCGGCTTCGGAACATCCCATCGTAATAGCCGCAGCCATCGAGCACCCGTGCCTGCATGATAGGAGTAAGGTCTGATATAGCAGGTAGTATCTGCGGCTGCCTCTGAGCCAGTGCCCAGCCGAGCCCGATATGCACCTGCACGGCATGAGGTTTAGTAAGCTGCATGAAGGCTGTCCATAGCTGTAGTGTACTACCCGCGGCAATATCACTCAGCGCTCTGGACATAGCTGCCGCCTCGTATGCTATAGAGCGGAAGTGCACATCCTGCGTCTCAAGGTATTTGATCAGGGTTTTATCATCAGGCTCAGCATTGGCTGCCATCAGCACATCTTCAAAGATGCTCCTGACGGTTGCCATTCTCCCGGCAATGATCTGACTGGACATTTATGCGTATTCCTCCTTATAAAACCAGAACTTACTTACATCGTCGATGATGCTTTGGGCAGGCCTGATGGCGTTTCCGGATGTCACATCCACGCCTTCTGCGAGTGTGATCTTATATGGATCGACAGGCATGTCAGGTGCTGTGCCTTTGGCATGTGCACTGACCTTCTGGAATATCGCCACAGCCATTTGCTCCAGCTTTCTCATATTCTCCGCGATCTTTTGCTCCAGCTCTGCTGGTTCGTGTTTCACCTCTATACCCGCCTGAAACTCCTTCATGATACCAAGCTGCAAAGGATCCAGGTATTTGTTGGTGAAAGTCTCCGTATCATATGGCCTCCACTCGAGGAAGAGATTCTGCATGATACCGCTCAGCTGGCCGAACTTGACTCCCTCGCCGCCCTCTGTCGCGAATAAACGCCTCAGCATATTGATGTCGGTGAACGCTTTATTGGTAAACAACACAGACGTCACAGCCCAGTAGATAGCCCAGTCCCAGCAGATCTTCATAGGCATGATCTGTGTGGTACCCATGAGAGGATATTTATTCTGATAGATCGGTATCCAGTTGTCGACCAGGGAGAGGAATGATTGCTCATAGACTTTCGCGCGCAGATCGATATCATCGCCTGAGAGATCGCGCAGTATGAGATCTGTGAGGAAGGTATTATTCAAAGAAATAAGATCGGTACCCGGTGAGTAAAACGGATCGAGAAAGGCCCCCGCCTCACCCGTCACAGCCCAGCGCTCGTCAGCCGAGTAGAGACGACCACTATGATGCGCATAGTGCTTCAGGATCATGAAGTCCATCAGGTTCTCATTTTCAGCGCTTAGTTTTTCATATGCGAGCGGCTCATTGATCTGCATCCACTTGAGCGCTTTCTCATAGCTATTGAATGTATCAAAGGGATGCACCGCAGGATCTGCTACGATGCCGATGCTCGTATTCTTCGTGCCCAGAGGTATGACCCACAGCCAATATCCGGTATCCATGAAGTGCACTGTACTCAGGTAGCGTAGCTTGGGCGCTATCTGGTTTTTCCATTCCTGATTGTCTGACCAGTCATCGATATCTATCACGCCTTTGAGCCTCCACCATACGGCGTTAGGAGCATGCTCCATTGGCTTCGCAAATCCGACTTTGCGCTTGATCAGGCTGGCGCGGCTTGATGCATCTACAACCCATTTGCCGGTCACAGTTTTTTCCTCGCCATCGAGTTTATACTTCACTACATTAGCCGCTTTGCCAAACTCCATGTCCTTGACTATACCGCCCTGTATGACCGTAGTGCCTAGCTCACGGGTTACTTTGGTCATGTGGTTCTCGAGCGTGCCGCGATCGAGCTGATGGCTAGGGGTAGGCAGCCTGCCGCGTGCACCCAGCTCCACGCGTGATGCTATATCATTTTTTGTTTTTGATTTGAAGAAGAAGCGCAGGCCTAGTTTGGGCAGCTCATGCTCCTCAAGGTAATCTTTCAGCCCGATCACATGGCGGAGATAGTAGCTACCCAGCTCCACTGTCGACTCTCCGACCTTGAATGCCGCAAGTGGTGCATCGCCGGCACGTTTTTCCAGGACGAGAATAGAGATATCCGGTCTCTCCCGTTTGAGCTGGATACTGAGGGTCAGACCCGCCAGGCCGCCGCCCAGGATTACGACATCATAGTCTGGTTTCATTAGAATATTTTAGGGTGGTTTATCGTAGACGAATTTAAATAATTTTTGAATATACATTTATCTATAAACCTTGTTTAAACAGGGAAGTAGATGATAGTATTTCTAATAATAGGGGATCCTCAGATAGCGCTGAGCAAAACGATACCGTAATTTTTTCCGCGGAAGTGATTCAGTAGGAGAATATTTTTGAGTGGCTTACCATCGCACAGCTGATTGGCCTTGACAGCATCGGGTACTGCCTGAAAGCGCAGCATCTGCACACCCAGCCACATGCCAAATGATGAGGCCGTGCAGTAATCTCCGCT
>Ga0214192_1001879_pt1 | contig 11285 bp, 7 predicted proteins | sample TroBogEpilimnion_44_FD_153030 | JGI IMG/M metagenome (GOLD analysis project Ga0214192, IMG submission 153030) | Freshwater microbial communities from Trout Bog Lake, WI - 29JUL2008 epilimnion | ecosystem: Environmental > Aquatic > Freshwater > Lake > Epilimnion/Euphotic zone | place: Trout Bog... | reverse complement strand
GTCAACAGCAGCCACAACCGAAACAAAGCCAGCGCCGGCACCGGCACCGGTCGAGACGATCAAGGTCAAGGTCGACGGGCGTGAAATTTCCGTTCCCAAGACGATGCCGGATCCTTTGACCGGCAAGCCCACGCCCACGACGATGATCCAGGCGTGCAATGCCGCGAAGACGGATGTTCCGCACTACTGCTATCATCCCAAACTGCCGGTTGTGGGAAATTGCCGGATGTGCCTGGTGGAATTCGGCACCCCGGCGATGGGCCCGGATCGCAAGCCTGTGATGAATCCCGATGGCACGCCGAAGATTGCCAAATCGCCGCGTCCCGCGATTGCCTGCGCCACACCGGTGTCCCCCGGAATGGAAATTTACACCACCACCCCGGGCGTGAAACAAATGCGCGAGGGCGTCCTTGAGTTTCTGTTGATCAATCATCCGCTGGACTGCCCGATCTGCGATCAGGCCGGTGAATGCAAGTTGCAGGAATACTCCGTGGAATATGGTCAGTCTGCAGGACGATTTGTGGAACAAAAGGTTCACAAGCCCAAGCAGGTGGATCTGGGGCCTCGGATTGTGTTGGACGACGAACGTTGCATTCTGTGCACCCGTTGCATTCGTTTCACGCGAGACATTGCCGGCGACGATGCACTGGGCATCGTGAATCGCGGCAGTTACAACACGCTTTCCTCCTATCCCGGAAAGGCTTTTGACAACAACTACACGCTGAACACGGTGGACATCTGTCCGGTGGGCGCGTTGACCTCGAAAGATTTCCGTTTCCAGATGCGCGTCTGGTTCATGAAGGAAACCAAGAGCGTTTGCACCAGTTGCGCCACAGGTTGCAACATCGTGATGGGTTCCCGTGAAGACAAGATTTACCGCTATGAACCCCGGGAAAACGATGCGGTAAATTCGAGCTGGATGTGTGATGCGGGTCGGCTCAATTACAAATGGATTGGCCGTGCCGATCGTTTGTCGGAAGTCAAGGTTCGCGGTGCAAGGACTACCTGGTCCGCCGCGTTGAACGAGATTTCGGCCAAGTTGAAAGCCGCCGTTCCGGGTTCCGTGGCGATGGTGGCTTCGGCCCGCCAAACCAACGAAGAACTTTTCCTGCTCTCCAAGCTGGCCGGTAAGATTCATGCATTGACCGACTCCGTGCCGCGCATGGGTGAGGCAGACAAACTGTTGGTGGCAGCCGATAAGAATCCCAACAGCGTTGGGGCACGGTTTGCAGGAATCTCGGCAACACCCATGGGCTCAAAGCTCAAGGACATTGCTGAAGGCATTCGCAATGGAAACATCAAAACCCTGATTGTGTTTGGCGAAGACGTGACACGTCACGGCATCGGGACCGATCTTTTGGCGAAACTGGAAACCTTGGTGGTGAGTGATATTCTGCCCAATGCCACCACGGCGGCGGCGCAGTATCTTCTGCCTGGATGCGCGCATGCCGAGAAGCGTGGATCCTTCACCAACCATAAGGGGCGGGTTCAACGCTTCATGAAAGCGGTGGAAGCACCTGGTGATGCCCGCAGTGAATGGGAATTCCTGCACGAGTTGGTTTATAACGTGACGGGGCAAAATGGTTTTGCCAGCATTGAGGGATTGTTCAATCAAATGGCAAACGAGCTTCCCGGATTCAACGGCCTCACCTGGGCTTCGTTGACCGACATTGGTGTGACGGTGGCGATCTGAGAATATTTTTTAAATGCAAACAGCAGCAACATTTCTGGCAATGACCTGGACGGGATTGGGGCCTGACACCGAGTTTATCGTGTGGAGTGCCGTCAAGATCCTGTGCGTGTTTGGTGTGCTCATGACGGGAGTGGCCTACTCCGTGCTGGCCGAGCGCAAGGTTTCTGCTTTCATTCAAAACCGTCAGGGTCCCAACCGCGTGAAAATGCCCTTGATCGGAAGCATTCCGGTGCTGGGTCCGTTTCTGACCCGTCTGGGCGTGTGGCATCCCCTGGTGGACGGTGTGAAGTCGTTCATGAAGGAGGATTTTACGCCGAATTACGTGCGCAAGGTCTATTTCTGGCTGGCTCCGGCGATTGTCCTGATACCCTCGCTCCTGACCATAGCAGTCATACCGTTTGGATCCAGCATCCAGGGTGTTCCCCTGGTGATTGCGAATTTGAATGTGGGAATCCTATACACCTTCGGAATTGTCTCGCTGGGAGTCTATGGAATTGTGCTGGCGGGATATGCGGCCAATTCGAAGTATCCCTTCCTGGGCGGCATTCGTTCCAGTGCCCAGATGATTTCGTATGAAATTTCAATGGGACTGTCCGTTATTCCAGTTTTCATGTTTGTGGGAAACCTGAATCTGAACTCGGTGGTGGAGTATCAGACCGGGAGCGTTTTTCACTGGTTGATTTTCCAGCAGCCCGTCTCTTTCGTTGTTTTCCTGGTGGCGGCATTTGCTGAAACCAACCGTCAGCCGTTTGATCTTGCGGAATGCGAAACGGAATTGGTGGCGGGTTACAACACGGAATATAGCTCCATGAAATTCGCCCTGTTCTTCATGGGTGAATACGCGAACATGATTGCTTCCGCCGCCATGATCACCACGTTGTTCCTGGGCGGTTGGACACTGCCTTTCGGCGGATTGGATCAGCATCATGACGGTGGTTTTGTTTTCGGATTGATCAGCATCGCGATTTTCATGGCCAAGGTGGCGGCCCTGATGCTGTTGTTCATCTGGGTGCGGTGGATGCTTCCGCGGTTTCGTTACGATCAATTGATGGACCTGGGGTGGAAGCGGTTCCTTCCGCTCACACTGGCGAACATTTTGTTTTACGCCGTGTGGATGTTTATTTTCAGGAAATAGGGAATGCAGAAACTGGTGACCATTTATCTCGACAACGCGGCCTATGGCAAAGGCAGGCTGGTGGTGGGTTCCTTTGGGGACAAGCACACTTATGTTGAGGAACATTTGAAGACCGAGTTGAAGGAAGGCTGGCAGATTCAGTCGGTGACCGGTTTTGGCGGGAATGGTGATAGTTTGAATGTCCGTGGCTGGCTGGCTGTTGTATTGGAGAAACCATGATTGTTAAACGCGAAAAACTGAATTTTTGGGAGCGCCTGTATGCGCCTGCCATTCTGGGCGGGTTCAAGGTGACGATTGCGCATTTCTTCAGCAAGAAGGTGACACTGGAATATCCCGAGCAGAAGTGGACCGTGCCGCCGGGTTATCGGGGAGCCCCGTATCTGGTGAAAGACCAGCAGGATCGCACCAAATGCGTGAGCTGCCAGTTGTGCGAATTTGTCTGCCCGCCCAAGGCCATCAAGATCACACCTCCCGGACCTGCCGGAGTGCACGGCGTTGGAAACGTGGAGAAGGGGCCGAAGGAATTCGAGATCAACATGCTTCGCTGTATTTTCTGTGGTTTTTGCCAGGAAGTATGTCCGGAAGAAGCGATCTTTTTGATGAAGGATTATTCCCTCACCGGTACTCATCGCGAGGAGATGATTTTCAAGAAGGAAAAGTTGCTCTCGCTCGGCGGCGTTCACAACGACAAAATCCGCAAATGGGAGCACAAACAAAAAGAGGCCGAGGAACAGGATGTTTTCCCGGTGTCCGGAAAACATTGATGACTGCCACAGAACACTAAAATGGAGACCACTTTATTCTATATTTTTTCCGCCCTGGCCTTGTTTTGCGGCGTGATGGTGATTCTTGGGAAGAACCCGGTGAACAGTGCCATGTTCCTGGTTTGCACGATGATGTGCGTTGCGGGGCTTTTCGTCCTCCTGCAGGCGTTTTTTCTCGCTGCGGTGCAGTTGATTGTCTATGCCGGTGCAGTCATCGTTTTGTTCCTGTTCGTGATCATGTTGCTGGATCTCAAGGAGGAGCAGCGCCGGAAGATCAAGAAGTTTGGCCTGATCACGGGAACATTGTCCGTGCTGGGGATTGCCATGGTATTTTATGCGTCACTCTCCTCCAGTGGATTGAGTTCCTGGTTTCCTCCAGTGGTCGCCGTGGAACATCCGGACACCTTCAATCTTGGTCATTTGCTTTTCACCGCTTACACACTGCCTTTTGAAATCCTCTCGGTATTGCTTCTGGTGGCCATGGTGGGCGTGATTTTGCTGAGCAAGAAGGATTTGAAGTAATCTGTTCCATAGGTTTCGACCCTCCCTGATTTCTCACTTCTTTTCGGAAGGCGCTGGAGATGGAACTGGAACCGGAGCTGGCTCGGCCGGAACAGCAGGCGTGGGGCTGGGTGCGTCCACGGGTTTATCTTCACCGTTCTTCGAGGAGAAGAGGTTGAAGATTCGCCAGGGATGCAGCAGCGGCGATATGATCTTGGTCAGCCACATGACCGGCTCGCGTTTGGGATCGCGAAGGGTTCCGGTCACGCGGGTTTTGAATAGTTTTCCCACCGGCATGAAGACCACGCTGACAAGCGGTCCCAGCAAGGGTGTATCACGCCCCAACTCGGCTTCCACTTCGGCATCCACCTTGAAATTGAAGTCCACGGTTCCAACGTAGAAAAGTCGGAGCGTCGGCGAGCGTATCATCAGGTTGTCGGTTCGGATCACGCTGTTGGTGATGATGAAATCGGCGGAGCCGTCGCCGAGGCGGCTTTCACCCAAGCCGGGTGAGATGCCATTTAGCACCGGTGTGAGAACGCCGAAGATGGGAATCTGCCAAATCAATCCGTTGGTCAAATACGCGTTGCCACTTCCGAACCAGCTCAAGGGATTCGAGGTGTTGGCTTTATTCACGAGAACATGCCCGGAAAGATCGCCCTCGAATTTGTTGGTGACCGTGGAGACATCCGCCATCAGCAATTCCAAGCTGGAGTTGGTGGTGTTGACATCAAAGGAGAAGTCCGTTCCCTCCTCGGTGTCGAAGTCGAAATGCGCCTTGCCGGTCAGGATGCCATTGTAAAAACCGACCTTCATATTATCGAGCATCAGTTCATCACCCCGCCAGTGGGCGTTTCCGGCAATGGAGGGAACATGAAATTTCCACCATGCAAACCCATTCCCCTCAATGTTGAACCGGAGGTCTGCAACGCTGATGTCCTCGCTTAACGGCACTTCGCCTTCCACATGAACCTTCGGTGGTGTGAGGAAGTGATAGGGCGAGAGACTCTGTGCGGTGACAGGCCCGATCAAACGACCCACCACCATGTGGTCCAGCACTCCGTTTCCATTAGTCAAATGGCCCACCATGGATTTAAGGTCGAGACCGAATGAATCCGCTGTGGCCCATTGATTGGTCCTTTCGACGCGGGCCCTGGTGATGACCACGTATCGGTTGGTGTAAGCGAGATCGGCGGTGAGGAAGGTGGTTTGTTCACCCTTATAGGCAAGATTGGTTGTGGTGATTTTTCCCTGGAACCCAATGCGCTCGGGAGCCCGCCAGCGACCCCATAAATCGGCCTCCAACCGGGGCGGTTGATCCCATTGAAAACGTTGCAGCACATTCAATGTTTTGGGATCGAGGGCGGGGTGGACTGCTTTGACATCGACGTTGGAATCTATTTTAAAATGGTAATCCAGGGTGTCCTCCCGCGATTCAAAAGCCATGCGAACCGAGCCGTCGGGGCGCTCGGCATAAAGATCGGGGAGCGACCATGTCTGGTTGGTGTAGGTGATGTGCGACGAAGCGGAATGGAATTGAATGCCGCGGTAGGATCCCTGGCCGATCCGGAAATCCCCCAGGACGCCAAGGGTTGGAACCACGGTTTTTTTCCAGTCCGGATGGTGGTTGGTCCATTCGGGGAGGGTGGCCCCGGCAGCGATGTGGATGATGGGCGGTTTTTCGTAGGAGAATTTTTGTTTGTCGAGCCAGTCCCTGGCCGATTGGGGCAGAAGTGGATAGGCGCGCAAGGCGTCGAAATCGGATTCCGAAGAGAGTTGGGCGCGGCGGGTTGCCACGTCGATGGAAGTGCTCGCGCGGAAATGGCCCTGGTACATTTCTGTGTAAAGATTGGTGATCTGGAGGAAGGGGGCCTTCCACGAACCGGAGACATCGACACGGGGGGACTGAAAATCCCCGGCGGTGACATTTTGCAAGTCTGCCTGCAGTCCGAGCACGTAAGGGGCGAGTGCGTTCCAGAAACCCCATTCCGGTTGAATGGGCATGCTTGATGCGGGAGTCTGAAGACTCGCGGTGAGTCTGGCCTGGGATGCATTGGCCCAGCGGGTGGTGATATTGGTCAAGAGCAATGCCACGCTTCCTTCATTGGGCATGGGGTTGGTCAGAGAATGCGCCCAATGGGCGGAGAGCCTGGCGTTGTCCACTTCAGCCCAGGAGGTGGTGATCTTTGAGGCGGATGACTCCATCCTGGCGCGGATCAAGTCGGAGAGTTTGTCGTCCCCAAGCGCTACCAGTTCAGATCGGAAATTCCTGACCCGCGCATAATCGGTTTCGACGGCATCGGCGGCGAGGTTCCATGCCAGTTTGCTTGGACCGTGGAAGGCAGGAGGCGGGCTGAGCCGAAGGAACACATCACCCTTGATTACATGGCACCATGGGGTTTGAACCTCCGGCGTCCTTAGCATCATGAAAGCATCAAAGCTGGATGTATTGGTGGCATCCCCATGAATGATGATGTTGATCTGGCTGGGGAGAGCGATGTTGACCTGATTGGCGATCCGGGTGATTTGCTGCAGGCGTGCCTGAAGAGAGGTCGGCGGCGCGTTGGTTTGATGTTGGAAAATCGGCCAGGTTTTCAAGGAGGAGGCGTTTTTGATCTCCCCGGACAAGCTGACTCTTACCCCCTTGTAGGAGGCGAAAAAATTATCCAATTCCCAGTCATCGTTGGTTTTGAAACGGAGGCTGGCCTGGATGTTGGAGATGCTCAGCGAGTTGGTGGAACTCGGGGTGTTCTGCAATTGCCAGGAAAGATTTCCGCCGCGCAGATTGAGTCCATCCACCTTGACTTTGAAATGTTGCAGTTGGGAGTGGTCCACCTCCAAGAGCACCTCATGAAGGTGCAGTTCGGGGAGATCCGGGGAATTGGTCGCTGAACCTATGCGGACGTTGTCGGCCACGAAGCCCCTCAGCCAGACCCAGCGAAGCCGGGAAAAGCGCAGTTTCACTCCACGTTTCTCGACTCCTTCGATCAGGGGCTTTTTGAGAAAATCCGGAAGTCCCACTTCACTCAGGTAGGTGGACGCGCAGATGACCAACAAAACCAGCGCCAGCAACACAACGCGAGTGCAGCGGACACAGCGTCGGAATATTTTCCAGGCGCGCCGCTTTTTGGGGGTTGGTTTGGAAGTCATTACCTCGCAGCCGGTGGCAGGAGATGCAAGTGCGCCTCAAGTTGCTGCCAGTTGGAAAGACTCAGTTGGAAAATCCAGTTGTGACCGTCCGGCAGGGCGACACTCGCATAACGGGAGCCGTCCGGTGAAAATCCCCCGAGATCCAGCACGCGGTGCTCGGTTGTTGAACCGTTCAAGGCAAGCTCCACGTCGATTTCTTGTCCTGCCGGGCTGAAACCATATTGTGCGCGTTTTTCATCCGTGCGCTCCACCCATTGGCCGGCCTGGAGATCTCCAAGTTCCTCCGCAGCGACTTCGACTTCCAGTTCATCGATCATGCCTTGCGAACCGGCGGCAATTTTCCATTTGGCCATTCCTTTTCTTTCCAGCTTGAGCAGGGAGCCGTTTTGCCGGACCGAAAGGCTAACCACGTTGGTTTCATCAAACTGCCAGATTTGTTTGTTTTGAAAGTGAACCTGTTTCCATGGCAATGCCTGGAAATCCGCCGACGTAACGGAATAGACGGAGGTTTCGCCCGGGAGATCGGAACGCCGCGCGTAGACAACGCCCTGTTTCTCCATACCGAAATCCAATGTGGCGAGAACCGGATTCGTGGAACCTGCCGGCAGGGCTGAAGGTGAGCAGCGCAGCAGATAGCGACGCGCAGGCTTTGCCAGTCCATAGGGTTCGAGTGCCACGGCTTCGTTCGGCACGGTGTCCTTGACGGCCACTTCATTGTTCAAACGCACCACGGAAAGATGGGTCAGGTTGGTCAGAAATCCATTCAGGGTGGAAGCGTCCACGGCTAGCGCATCCGGGCTGCCTTCCCTTGTGGCGGTCCATGATCCTGTGGAAAGCCGCTGGAGATGAACTGATTCCGGGCCGGTGATCGTGATTTCATCGGGTTGAACTCCGTTGAAGCGCAACAAATGCCGATCGCGGAATTCCTGAAATCCTGCCAGCCAGGGGGTGATGGCGGCGAGCGGAATCAGAACGATGGAATCATGTCCCGCAAGCCTGGCATACACCCGGTTGGTTTCATTGGCGGGGGATTTTCCGAACTGGGCGGCGATCAACCGGTTGGTGCCGTTGTTCATGCTGATTTCCAAAAGCGGCGGATGTAATCCAAAAGTGTCGAGATCCACCGTGGGTGCGTCCGAGACAAAGCCGATGACCTTGACCTCTTGCAGCTGGGCGAGAAGATCGCTGACCTTGGAATGGTCCGCCCGGGTTTCCACGGGTTTGATCATCCGCCAAAGGGAGTTGGCGGAATCGCGGGTGAGGAGGAAGGACATTTGTCCCTGTTGACCGCCTGTCACGGAAAGGGTGTCGAAATCAAGGTGGTTGGTGGGAATGAAGGAGATGTCCCGCATGTCCGAAAGGTTTCTGGGCACGGCGTTGTTGAGCCACGCGGCATCCACGATATCCACTTCCTTGCCACCCACGAGTTCCACATAAACCTGGTCGCCCGGCGAAGTGAAGTATCCGATCTGCAACTGGCGCTGGCGGGATCCTTGCTGAAACACGATGCTCACCTGCGGGTGGTCCAGGCCGTATTCGGTGCTTATATTGGTGTGACCCCGCAAATCCTCGGAGGAAAGCCGGATGGCTGGCGCTAGTTGCGCCGCTGTCTGCAGGAGGTTGGTAATCAGACGTTCGTTGGCCGGATACGAGATGGGTTTGCTGAGAGACCAGGAATTGGAGATGCGATCCGCGCGAATTTCGGATTGCCCTGGAAAAAGTATATGGATGGAAGAGACCTGATCCGGATTGAGATCCGGGATCACCCGCAGGGATTGAACTTCAGGACTGCTCAGGTGACGTTCGTAGAAGAAGATGAAAGCGAAGAGTCCTCCAGTCACCAGCAACAGCAGGATGGTATTGCGCGGGTTCATGGCGGTTGATTCAACTGCGTCTGCGCAACCAGACGATGCAGCCCAGGAAAAGGATGGATCCCGGCATGGCTCCCATGAATATCCAGCGCAGTTCTCTCATCTGGGTATGGGTCAATTCATAGCGGTACTCCTTCACAGCCTTGGGTCCCACGCCTTGAAGCAACATCGTCTGGTCCATCAACCAATTCACGGCGAACCCGGCAAAATCCCGGTTATCCTTGCTGTCGATATTTTTGTTATCCAGAAAATCAGAGTCGCCTGCCACCACGATGGCGGTGGTGCCCCGCTCGATGCTGACGCCCTTGGGACGCCCCTTTTCAACGACGGCAATGAGGGAAAAACTTTGTTTTTCAGGCGGCTGGGATTTGTCATTGGCGAACGAGTCAGGTCCGACAAATGCAAGTCCCCTGGCTTCGGGCGCTCCGGTTTGGGCTTTGCCGGGCTGGATGGCCTCAATGCTACGGGGATTGATCATGGCCAGACCGGAGCCGTTGAACATGGGATTTGCCAGGGGATGATCCGGGATGAAGCTATGCACCCAGAGGGATTCCCCGCTCAGGATATTATTGGGGTCCACGATCACGTTGTTGCCTACTTGCACATTCCATTCCTCGAGGATCGATTCCAGTCCCGTGGTGATTCCGGCCTGAACGGTGTAATAATTAAACATCACGAACAGATGGCGTCCTTCATTCAGATAGGCACGGATCTTGGCCAGTTCATCCACTGGAATGCTGCGTTTGGGACCGGCAATGACCAGCAGGGTGCAATCGGTCGGGATCATATTGGTGCCGCTGAGCTGAAGCGGGGCGCCTTCGATGTTGTTACCTTCCAGGACGGATTGAAATTTCTGGTATCCATCGGTGGCGGTGCTCTCGAGCAGATGCTCGCCATGTCCCTGGAGAAAGTAGGCCTTGCGCACGTTCTTGCTGGTGACACTCAGGAGGGCGCTGTCAAATAGCGGTTCGCCGTCGAAGGACTTCAGGTGCCGGACAAATTCATTGGTGCCACCCTGGGAGGAGCGCATCTCGATGCTGACCTCGGCCAGTGAAGCGCCGGGTACATTTCTTTGACGTCCTTCGCAGGCGAAGATGATCAGGTTGGTGTCCTTCGGAGAATTCAACTTGTAGGTGGCCTTGATTTTCTGGGCCTTGGACGCGTCCGTCAGGTAATCCACCTTGTCCACCACCAGGTTCGGATTCTTGGATTGGTATTCCTCCAACATGGCGTCGACCATGGAATAGAGCGGGTCCGCCCTGTCGTAATAGAGTGTGACATTGACCTGGTTGGTGACCGTCTTGAGCAGGGCGATGGTTTGCAGGGAAAGCTGGTTCCTGGAATCCCGGCTCCATTCGCTGCGACGGTAGTAACGCGCCCCGAGATAGTTCAACATGAAAACCATCGCCACCATGGCCACGATGGATAATACGACGGAGAAAAAGATCATCCAGCGTTGGCCGGAAGAAAAACTGGGTTTGTCTGGGTGATCCGATTCCATGGTGGGTTTCATCTCCAGCGCCGGCTTTGAACCGCCCGCAGGGTCAGGAACAAAAATAAAATGCTTAACGTGACGTAAAAGACCACATGACGGGTGTCCACGACCCCGCGAGAAAAGTCGGTCATGTGATCAAACAGTGAAACATGCGAAGCCAGTGCGGATTGCCAACTGGCGGAGGCGGGCATATAGCCAGGGAGATAGCTCAGCAGATACATGGTGTAGCCGAGCGTGAAACTAATCATCGCCGCGACGACCTGGCTGCGTGTGATGGCGGAGGCGAAACAGCCGATCGAGATGAAAAGTGATCCCAGCAGAAAGATGCCGAGATGGGTGCTGGCCAGAATTCCAAAATCCACGGCGCTTTTCTGGGGAAGGAAGTCCCTGAGAATGAAGATGGATGCCGTGGAGGGCAGCCAGAGCATGGTGTAAAAAACCATGGCTGCCGTAAATTTGGCCATCACCACCGCCAGATCGCCAACGGGTGCGGTCATGAGGGTTTCAAAAGTTCCGGATGCCTTTTCCTGAGCAAACAGGCGCATGGTGGTCAGGGGCGCGGATAGCAGCAGAATGGTCCAGAAATAGGAGGTGTTATAAAAAAGCTGCGTGATGGGCATGGACGTGCTTTCGCCCTGGAGCAGCAGCAGTAGGTCCACAATGCTGAGGCCAGTAA
>Ga0214192_1001878_pt1 | contig 11289 bp, 9 predicted proteins | sample TroBogEpilimnion_44_FD_153030 | JGI IMG/M metagenome (GOLD analysis project Ga0214192, IMG submission 153030) | Freshwater microbial communities from Trout Bog Lake, WI - 29JUL2008 epilimnion | ecosystem: Environmental > Aquatic > Freshwater > Lake > Epilimnion/Euphotic zone | place: Trout Bog... | reverse complement strand
ATAAAAATATCCAATTATAAAAAACATAAATAAAAATAATTAAAAATATCTCATTAAAAATTAACGCAAAAAAATAAATTAAATTAAGAGCAATTATGAACTTTTTATCCTTATGTGTGGAGCATTGCTTTATAATATACATTAATATAATATTAGAAAAATCATTATGGCAACTCCTGGATATTTATATTGTATATTTAATAAAATGTATGTGTGTTATGGTGAAGATGTATATAAATTAGGTAATACAATAGATATTGACACACGATTAGCAGGTTATTGTACTTCCTATATTGAACCGTGCGAAGTATTATATTTATCGGATTTACTGAGAAACAAAGATCTAGCTGAAAATTTATTATTTGAACAATTGAAAGAATACAGACTTAAACAAAACAGGGAATTTTTTAAGTGTAAAATAGAAATTATAAAATCTGAAATAATAAATGTTCAAAATATTTTTAAAATATATACTGACGAAGATATAAAACATAATTATTTATGTGCAAATAAAAAAAATAATATTTTAAGTGTCAACATGTATCAACAAATAACCACAGCACATGACATTACTGAACAAATTTACATAAATAATTGTAATATCACATATACGATTATTGAACCTACATTAGAAAAATTTTTATTGAAACAGTTTTTAAATTTAAAAAATGAAAACTTCACAATTGAATATGTAGAAAAAAATTATAATTTAATAAACAACAGAAGAAAATATTTATTGTTACATGACGAGTATTATGATAAATACCATAAATATGATAAAGATATAAAACAAGTTGCTATTGTCAAAAATATAATTAACACACTAGATTTTGATTTAAAAAAAAAAAATAAAAGAATTGATAAAGATGTATACATGGAAAGAATAAAAAATTTGTTATCCGAAAAAAACATTTTTTTCAGAAATTATAGCAATATTAGAAAAATTTTTAATAAGGATGAACACAAACTTAATACTGTTTCAAATTCGACTATTAATAAAATATTAAATAATATTTTAAATACATTTGGATTAAAGATTATTTGTAAACAATCATCAAAAATGATTGATAAAAAAAAAATCGCAACTTATTATTACGTGTGTGATTTTAATGATACATTAAAAATACATTTTTTATAATATAGCTCTGTATTTAATTTATAAATTTTTTATAAATATAAAGTTACAAACTTATTGAAAATATATTTTTCATTGAATTATATTCTTTATATATTTGATGTAACATACTGACTGGAGGCAAATAATACTTTTCTTTCAACATAATTTCATAAATCTTATTTGGCATTAAGTCCTGATATTTATTTTGATATTCTTTACAAAGTTTCTTTAATTCATTCCAAGTTAAATAATTTTCATCTTTCATATCAAATAACCACTTAAAATCAGTAAATCCTTTTTCTTCTAATTCGTCCGATAATAAATACCCATAAATTAACGCCCAAGAGTCGTATGCCGATTTAGTATTAATTTTATCTGTTTGTTTTGAATTGTACAGTTTCAAAGCGTGTTTTATTTTATATTTATCAAATTCCATATTTTTCATAGAATTTATTACGTCTTTTTCTATATCAATTTCATACATCGCAAGTGTATCGGTATCAATGTATAATTCTACTAATTTTTTATTTTCTTCATCTTGTTCCTTTTTAGTTTTAGTTTCGCCAAATTGACAATCTTTTCCGTAAGTTTTAGCAAAAGTAATCCATGATCTAAACCGTTGGATTAATGATTTTTTAAGTTCTTCTTTATTATCAGAAATTTCCAAACTACCAAAATAACCGCATTTTTTGACTCCTTTAGGGTCATTTTGATACCATCTATTAAATCTACCCATACGCTGGGATTCGTTGAGTGGGTCAATAGTATTAGAGTGATACATTCTAATTCCAAATTCTGCTCTATCGTCATCGAATCCTTCAGTGGCTCTCATAACAGATAATAATATAGTTTTGTTTTCATGAGATAAAAAATTATCAATTGCAGAACTAAAATCGGATTCTTTCAATCCAGATTCTTCAACTAGTTTTGAAATTTGTTTAATTTCTTTAGTTTTAATAGACATTGTGGGAAATATTTTGTAATCGATTATTTTAGTTTTCATTTTGTTGTAAAAGTTCAACATGTCCACTCTAGATCTAAACCATAATATCCCCCTTTTAAAATGTAGTTTAGAAATAATATTTTTGTCAATTTGCTTCCATACTTTATCATATGCATCGGGAGATAAAACTTTATACATTGCATTTTTATCGTTGTCGACTTCAATAATTTCGTCTTCCACTTTACCGTCGATTAAATCGGTGTATGATATTTCTATAGGTGTATATTTAATAGGACAAATGGCTTTACTCGTCAACGCTAAATAGTATGAATATTCGGCCAGAACGTTATAATCAACACCATCCCCGAAAACTTCAAGTGTTTTAGCTTGATTAAATCGATTAAATCTGATAGGAGTCGCGGAAAACCCCAAATAATTTAATGATGTATTAGATTTAATCCAAGTCATCATTTCATGTATTCCGTCACTGCCAACCCAGTGAGATTCATCAATAACCATTAAAGAGAAATTGCTCCACTTAATATTTTTGTAATTGGTTTTATTGGAAGAAGTAAATTTGTCCCAATTTACAATAAAAATCTGTTGACTATCGTATTTTTCATTAAAATCATTAGTCGAACAATCATCTAACAAATCAACAATTCCACAATTAATTTTTTTAATAATTTTATTTTTATAAAATAATTTGATATAATTACTAATTCTGGTGGGCATTTGTCTTAAAATTTCCTTTCTTTTAGAAACAATTATAACATGTTTTTTATTTTTATAAATATTATCGCAAATAATAGAAGTAAATGCGACTGTTTTTCCTGTGCCAGTTGGAGAAACAATAATATGATTGAGTCTAGAATTATAGTTCTTAATGACATTTCTAAATTTAATTTGGTAATCTTTTAATTCAAAAGTCTTTTTAAGCTTAAGTTTATCCTCAATTTCAGTTAATTCAATGTCTGTTACAGATTGTAACATAAATTCGTCATCATCTTCACATTCTCTAGATTCTTTTTTAGAATAAGCCTTTACCTTAGATCTAAGTTCATCAACATCAATTTGTTTACATTTGTATTTAATATTTAGTTTAGTTAGAAAGTCTTCCAGTTTGGTGTATAAATCAGCATGATAAAATTCTGTTCCTCCAGTGTCATCATATTTAATATAAGGATAAGAGTAGAGAGAACTTATTTTATTAATAATATAATCCAATTGGTAACAGTTATAGTCAGATTTAATTATGTCAAAAACCCATATTTTATGACTAGAATTATCAAAATGAGGACATCCAGTAATATAATTAGTAACTCGTTTTTCGAAATTTTGAGTTGAGCCGATCTTGAAATAGGGAAATATCAATTGATGTAATATATATAATTGATTTTGCATGAAGTTTAATGTATATAATTCAATGTATTTATATATTAAAAATCAATTTTATTGTTTATTGGCAGTTTTAGTATATAAATTAATAGATTATTGAATTTTTTTAAATAATAATTATTTAAAATTATTTAAGTTTAAAGTACTTAAAGATCATAAAAATATAATTAAGAAAAAAATAATATAAAATTTTGTATGATGTTATATATCATATAAAAACAATATCGTTAATGAGTACGACAATTACGCAAGATTTACAAATAAAATTTGATCCCTTTTATAAAATATTAAATAAAAATGAACATTTAATACCAATGATTAACTCCAACAAATTAAAAATCACCATTGAACTACAAAAAATATTTTTGTGTGGAAATAAAATAATTGGAGAAAATGAAAAACATTTTTATAAAGATGAAGATTGTATACCAGTCGAGTATACGTTAGAAAATTCACAGTTAGTTTTTAACACGTATAACACCACAAATGAAGAATTAAATACATATAATTCACAAAAAGAACAATTTAAAAAAATAATAAATGAACGTAAAATAATAATATCTGAAGAAATTATAAAAGTCAAAAAAATTATAAATATTGTTGATAATATTTACTTTGATTTTTCAAAAAATGATAAAATTAAAAAAATTATTGAATTATTAAAAAAACTAGATAAATTAGAAAATAAGCATATAAATGTAAATTATTCTTACTTTAAAAATAAAAATTCATTTTTAAAGAAAATAGATAATATAAACCAGATTTTAAAAGGCTATGTTAATGGTGTTATAATAAATATATCACAAAATGAGATAATAAATATTTTGAAAAATTTTGATGTTGAAAATACGATGTCCAACAAAATTGAGAATTTTTTTACAAAAGAAATAAATAAATGTAAATCAAGAATAAAAGAACTATTAAATGAAGAAAATATTAAAAACGAAATTAAAAATATTTGCGTTTCTCATATTAAAACGACTAATTTAATGAAACATCATCAACGAGCTAAGGAAAATAATACATCAACGACAATATTTAATAAAATATTGGAACACAATTCCAGTTATTTAAAAAATTATATTCATAAAATGCACACAAAAGAATACATAAACAAAGATTTATATATATTTATAAACTTTGTTTTGAACTATCACGAAATTGATTCGATGTATAAAAAAATAATATTTGATAACACGATTTTTTTATATGTATTGCGTGAGTTAAATATATACAAAGAATATTTATTAAATGCAACTTATAACCTAAATAAATATCCTGAAAGAATTGCTGTGGAGGGCATGTCTCATATTAATATTTTAAGTAAAAAAATACATATCAGTGACGGCGATAATTTGGGTGCAATATATCAATATTTTGACGAATGTTATATGATAAATGCATATGATTTGTGTGGATATATTTATAAAGATAATAAATTATTTAACAGTATTGGAATTGTGGTGGCAAAAATCAAAAAGGACAGACATAATTCAAACAAAGATGAATATATATGGATGTTCACTGATTCAGAACATGTTGATCCTTATGAAATTAAAAATAAAATGGAATTAGTCGGCGAAAAATATATAAATTTTGTTCTTGGTAATTAAAATTTATATATGTGATCAGATAAATTTATCAAATACGCGTCTAAATATTAAATAATAATATAAATATTATGCACAAGATATTAAAATAACTTTAAGGAATCACTTTTATAAAAAATATTATAATGTCAATTTTCAAAATATTCTATGCATTTTCGAATGATGGTGTTTGGCAGAGAGAATTATATGTAAATTTGTCTAAAAAATTAGGCGAACGAGGCATTGAAATAATTGATGTAGAGAAACAATTTGGAGCGTTCAAATTAGATAATAATATTTATGAACAAATTAATGAATGTGATTTATTTATTGCTGATATTACACCAGAAAAAAAAGATGAGAATAATAAACCGATATTTAATCCCAATGTAATGATCGAATTAGGATATGCACTAGCGAATAAAGACGAAAGTCAAATTATATTATTGTATAATTATGAATTAGTTAAACCTGAAGAAACGCCATTTAATTTTAAAACTCGATATATGGAATTTTATAAGATCGAAAATGAAGAAGATATACTAGAAACAGTCAACGATTTTACAAAAGATGATAATTCATTAATAATAAGACATTTCAAAAATTTGGCAGATGAATATGAAAATGATGAAGAAGATAAAAATTGGCAAGATGTGAATTATACTTTTGATTATGAATCATACTCAAATATAAAAAAAACATTAAAAACAAATAATATTAAGGTAAGAATAAATGAATCAAGTCAACAAATAATAATAGTATCAACGCCAATATATAAAAAAAGCCATATCAATATAAATAAAAGAGTTTTAGTTAATAAAGACAAGACAATCGTAAATTTATCAAAAGATATAAATGATGCATTAAAACATATTGAATTAATTATTACAAGCAAATATTTTAGAAATATTTAAATAACACGAATTTTTTTTCTAAATTTTGATCTATTATATGTTTAAATTTGTTGTGTATTAGAGGGGAAGGGGTCTATAAAACTGTTAAAAATCAGAATTTTAAAATCCATAACATTTTAGTAAAAAATATTAAATTCTCTTTTATTTGTAATTTATAAAAATATAATTTCAATAAAATAGCCTTGATTATTACTAAGAATTTAATTTGGCTTATAAGTCATATAAATTCTTATTTTTTGTTCTCTCCTTAACTATTATTTTAGCGCTTTGAGCCGTTTTTTATTTGAAAAACACTGTACTAAAGATTATTATAGATTAAATTTTGTTAAAAAATAAGTCGGTTTATATGCTGTGAAGAACAATTTTAACAAAAATTATACTCAAACTCTATATACAATGCCAAAATATCGATTCAGTAGTATTGCAGTTATAGATTTTTCGACACAAAAATATTTTTGTTTATTTGTTGTAAATATTTATCAAATACGTCTTTTTTTATACAACTTCCCTGAAAAATATCTTTAGTTCCATAGTATATTATTTTTGTTTTTTTCAAATTTACCAATGGATTTTCATCTTTCACATATTTTAAGAGTTTACACATATTATAAAATGATTGAGGAGATAAGCAAAGATAAATGATATTAGCGCTGTCATTATTAAGTAATTTTCTAATGTTGTTTGGATTTAAAAAATATTTTTTAAATAATTCTTTTATCTTATTATTATTTGACCCAGTGTAAATATCACATTTATGTCTAGAATACTTATATTTTTCATAATTTTTTAAGTCACACAAAGAATAGACTTCTTTTTCCTTTAATATATTATGAAAAATATGTATTGATCGTGTCATTTCATGTCCTGTTATAATTTCTAAAATTTTGCTAAAATTATCATTTTTATAGGTTGGTCTAAAACTCGCCAGTACATTATTTGTATTTTCAATTATTGAAATTAATTCATCACCACTCGAAGGATAACCTGTATAAAACATATTATTAGTTGTGTTTTGTATGTTTTTTAAATAATAAAACATAAATTGAGATCTATTTTTTCCAACATCACATATTGGAAATATAATATCGCCTGTTTTGATTTTTATATAACCAAAATCAAATTCTATTCCATTTTCGTTTAACATAATAATAATATTCATTAAAGATTCATCAAGTTTTTCCGTTAGTTCATTATCTCTATTTGTGTTTTTAAATTCGTTCATTACATATTCTTTAAAATTTATGTAATTTTTAGATTTTTGTAAGGATGCATTATTTTGTAAAATTATACTGCTGAAATTTAAATTCCAATCAGGAATTAATGAATTTTTTACTTCTGTATCTGTAAAGTCAAAATTTATCATGTTTTTATATATTCTATATAAAAATTTTCTATTATTTCTTCCATGTCTTCATAATATTTTGGTACTATTGAATTATTTTTTATATTGTTAATCATTGCTTCATTTTTTATTTTCCGCAGTGTATTATTTTTATAGTTTATTTTTATATCGTAGTTATCGTTGTCACAAACACTGTTAAATAGTTTTTGAATATTATCAAGTACATATTTAAATTCCAATGTTTCATCTAATTTTGATTTTTCAAAATCCATTATTCTTGCCTCAAATGTATTCACTTTTAATATTTGTTCTCCATATTTTATTTCGTTTTTTACTTTATATTTTATTAGTATATTATTTACATGCAGGTCACCATGAACAAATCCTTTTTTTTCAAATGCGTACAAAATTGCAAATACCGATTGTTTTATCAAATTTTTTAAAATATTAAAATTATCAGAAGTCCATTTATAGTTTCCAATACTACCTAAATTATACAAATTCATTATTAAAATTCCAATTGGTTTACTTCCGCTATTACAAATTTTATAATTTGTAAGCATTTTTTCATTTTTTATAATATTTAATATGTCGTCATTGCATAAAAATTTACAATAATAAGTTATAAAATTGGGTAGTTTCTGCAACATTCCTGCAATTCTATATTCTTTTTCTATTGATTCTTGAAATCCGACTTTTAGAACAATATCTTTTTTGTTATCATATAATCCTTTTACAATTATTGCATTGTTGTCGGAACTTTTATATAACAATTCATTTAAATTTAGCCATTTTTCTTTATCTTCGTCGCATTTTAAACTAAATTTATTAATTATACTTCCGTAAGGAGTATCGACACTTTTCAATAATTCCATTATATACGTTTTATATTTTTTATTTTTGTCAATATAATATATACGAATGATCTTTTTTATCATTTAAAAAAAACTATACAACAAAATAACATAAAGCTCACATTTTTAGAAAAAAACATTGCATTTAAACAATTGAATAGATTTCCGAATCGCATTCAATACGGTGGTAAATTAAATAATAATGATATTTTGAATAATTGCAAATCTAATTTAAAAGAATTTACAATAAAAGGAGACAAAATATCTGTTTGTGTACGAAAAATTAAAGAGGACGAAAATACTGAATTTTATTTTTTAAATTTTCATAGTGCATCTGTAAATTGTGTCATTTTACAAATAGACACACGTACTAATATATGTCATTTGACAGATTTGGTTAAACAAAGGGGTTGTTTACTTAAAAAAATAGGTGATAAATTTGAAGATGATTTTGATAAAATGGGGGATTTTATTATTAATATTATTATTAAAATATGTAATCATCTCAAAATACAACAAATACAATTACTAGATGATTCTTACATAAATTGTAAAAATAATGATGAATATTATTTCAGAATTAATTTAATTAAAAGTAGAATGATGATAGAAGGTGATACATGGTATGGAAAATATGGTTTTCATCCGTTGGACGAAGAAGATAAAATTAAATATGAAAAAAATAAAAAAAAATATTTAAGTCTTTTGACAAAAAATATATTCATAAAAAATATATTATACAAAACACCCGAAATTACAAAATATAAAAAAACATTTGGGGAGATTATTGAAAAACACGAATCTTTGTCAATTGAGCTTTATTTTTTTATATTGGTTATTAAATACTCATTGTGAAATATATCATTATATTTACAAAAAAATATATCAAATGGCACGTTATGAAAATTATAAAAATGATACATGGGTTCTCAATCTATAATTTTTCATATTGTTAATATTTTTCTTTATACAATCTGCAAAAATTTGAATTGATTTATGTATGCATATAAAATAATAATATATACATTTATTATAATAATGGGTAAAAAAAATAAAAACAAAACAAATAATCAAGATCAACCACAAAATATTACTCAAACAGAAAATATAAATCAAACAGAGCAAATAATACCAAATGTCCCTAATTCGAACAACATAGTAAATATTTCAATTCCTATGATATGTATACCAGAAGCAGAATATAAATCAATGAATAATGAAAAAACATTATTGATGACAGAGAATGATAAATTAAATAAAGAAATTGATACTTTGAGAAAAGATATGATGATTTATTGTGAAAATGAAAGATTATTAAAAGAAACAATTAAACACAATGAACAAACGATTGAAGTACTCAGAGAAGAAAATAAAAAATTAAAAATAGAAGTGGAAGAATTGAAAAAAAAGAATGAAGAAATAATTAAAAAATTAGATTATTTGATGAATAAAAATGAATTATTTGAAGCCTTATCTAAATTAAATGACTGTGATAAATTAGCAAATGATGCATTCAAAAAAGAATATCGTAAATATTTTAATAAAAATAAATATGATAACAATATACCTAATTTAGGTCAGTTTATTGATAATGCTCCAGATTCCGCAATAGATAAAGACGATTATGATTTTTGGTTGTTTTTCTGTAAAAAATATCCAAATTCTGACAATAAAGACTTTAGAGATATCTATAAAAAGATAAGTAATGAAAGAGTACAACATGGTGCACATCATAAAATTACTGACATTGGTGAAATTGAATTTGATAAATTAATGAAAATAGCTCTACCCGATGTTTACACCAATAATAAAAAATTGTGTGACGATTATAGAAAATGGTTATATTTGTTTTGATTTTTAAATATGTGTTACATTATTCTTATTCCACCTATTTTGTATAATCTTTATCAATTTTGTAATTAGTTGTTTATAACTTTCTGGTTGTTGATGTCTTAGTGATTTATCATTATTTGTATTACTTGCGGTTGAACCCGTTATAAAAATGCATTTAATGCTATAATATATTAAACATGTATACTTTTTATTTTAATTTTTTTTTTCAAAATTATGCATTAATAATATATTTCTTGATGCATTAAAATCCCTGTCAATAATTATTTTACAATTAGAACATTGAATTTTTCTATTTTTGATGTTGACATTTTTGTTGATATTAGCACAAGCAGTACATGTTTTAGTAGTTAAATATTCGTCGCCAATAATTAATTTAATATCAAATTCAATACATTTAGCTCTTAATCTTTTCATAAAAACGTAAAAATTTAAATTACAATTATTAATTGCTAAATCCGAACATAATTTGTTACAAGTCTGTTCTTCAAATGGTGAAATAATAATTTTTGAAAAATTATCTGTCAAATATTTAATGGCTTTGTTGTGTAGTTCTTCCTTAATAAAATTAAGTTTTTTCAATATTCTGCATATTTTTTTATTAATGCCTCTCCTTTTTTTAGATTTTAATACATACGTACCATCATTATTTTGTTCTTCCATACTAAACAGTAACTTGTCTATTTTGACACATTTTTTAAATATAATATGGATGACATCTTTACCAATTATTTCAACAGAATTATCAGTAAAAATAGTCAAAAAATTTATAGTTCCGGGATCAATAGCACAAACATTGTTATTTTTCAAAATATTTTTATTTCTGGGTTTTACAAATATGTATTTATTTTGAAATTTACGTTCTTGTTCACGTCGATCAATTAATTTAATGTTTTTTTCTGAAGCATCGCTATTTATAAATTTACTTGTGCCAAGCCATTTTTCATCAAGTGTTTTAGCAACATTTACTTTTTTTATATTGTTGTCTGTAGGTAAAAATATGTTTGACGATATATTTTTAATGTTATCATCAAGTACTGTATTTATATTTTTTTCACTTTTTTTCATTTTTATACTATAGTTGACTAATATTCATTATATATTTATTATGTTTTATATTTCAATTTTTTACCAATATATAACAATAAGTTTTTTAAGTTCTATTTGTTATACATTAATCCCTGAGAAATAAGGAAATTTAGATAGTTTATCATCTTAAATATTTTACAATTTTAAATACACATTTATAAAAATTATTTATTAACTTAGTTTTTATAAAGT
>Ga0214192_1001866_pt1 | contig 11340 bp, 7 predicted proteins | sample TroBogEpilimnion_44_FD_153030 | JGI IMG/M metagenome (GOLD analysis project Ga0214192, IMG submission 153030) | Freshwater microbial communities from Trout Bog Lake, WI - 29JUL2008 epilimnion | ecosystem: Environmental > Aquatic > Freshwater > Lake > Epilimnion/Euphotic zone | place: Trout Bog... | reverse complement strand
TACTTTGGCCGAAGCGCTCTCCTCGTCCAACTGGGAAACTACTCTATCCGACAGCAGTGGAATAATCCGGTAAACTCCCAGTTCAGTCGCCTTCTGAATGATGCTTTCGATCAATTTCCCCTTGGGCACCGCTTGGATCAAAGTCAACTGATATGGAAGTGGTGGCACCTGGTTGCGCTGAACCACTGACAACCGCAACAGGCCGGACTCAGGTTTCCGGGCCTCGCAAAGCAATTCCTGACCGGCACCATCCAGAACCATCATCCTCTCCCCCTCGCGAACGCGCAAAACATCCAATGCATGATGGGATTCCTCCTTGTTCAGAAGCAATTCCTTGTTTTGACATTGGTCCGGTGAAAGATAAAAACGATGCATGATGAGTTTGGGCCGTTAAAGGTGAGTTAAACCGAAAGAGGATTCTAAGTGAAGAGTTTTTTGGCCTTTTGGAAAAAGCCATGACTGATCGGGTTCACCGATTCATCACAAAGTGCCGCAAACTCCTCCAACTTCGCCTTTTGGGCAGAATTCAATTTGCTTGGAATTTCAACATTCACCCGCACATGCAAATCACCGTGGCCGTAACCCTGAAGACTTTTAACGCCTGCACCTTTGATCCGGAAAACCGTTGCGGACTGGGTCCCGGCAGGCACCTTGATGTGAGCCTTGCCAGTCAATGTCGGCACTTCCACTTCAGCTCCCAAAGCAGCCTGTACGAAGCTGATGGGTATCTCGCACATCAAATCTTCTCCATCCCGTTGAAAAATGTCATGGGGCTTGATGTGCAGAACCACGTATAAATCACCAGGGGATCCTCCACGAACTCCCCCCTCGCCGTTTCCGGTGGAACGCAATCGTGAACCACTATCCACACCCGCGGGGATGCGTATTTTGATTTTGGAAGACTTTTCGTGGCGACCCTTGCCATGACAGACGCGGCAGGGAGTTTCAATGACTTTGCCCGCGCCTTCGCAGCTTGGGCAGGTCTGCGTCACACTAAAAATGCCACGCGACATCATCACCTGTCCGCGTCCGCCGCACATGGCACAGGTCTTGACCTTGGAACCCGCCTCACTCCCGGAACCACTGCAGGTATCGCAACGGTCTTCCTTGGTGACGGAGATCTCTTTCTCACAGCCATGAACGGCCTCCTCGAAGGTCAACTCCATGTCATAGCGCAAATCGGATCCGCGCTGGGGTTGCGAAGGATCCCGACGTCCTGAGCCTCCGAAAAACTCTTCAAAAATGCCGCCCTGTTTTCCAAACACCTCGCGAAACAAATCCATGGGGTCATGAAAACCGGCACCCGCACCGCCTTGTGAGGCTCGCCTCCTGGGATCAAAAGCGCTATGGCCGTATTGATCATACGCCGCACGCTTGTCGCCATTGCTCAAAACTTCGTAGGCTTCACCCAATTCCTTGAATTTTTCCTCGGCACTTTTGTCACCAGGGTTCTTGTCCGGATGATGTTTGACGGCGAGTTTGCGATAGGCTTTTTTTACTTCCTCGGCACTCGCGCCGCGGGTTACACCCAACACCTCGTAATAATCTCTCTTCGCCATGGATCAGGAATTGGGTTTCTTGGCTACAATGACGGTAGCCGGGCGAATCAGACGGTCACGTAATTTGTAACCTTTGCGCAACTGCTGGAGCACATTGCCATCTGCAACCACGTCGGATTCCTGATGGGAGACCGCTTCATGAAAATTGGGATTGAAGGGCTTGCCTTCCGCATCGAGTTCCTCCAGGCCATACTCCTGTAGGGTTGACTTGAGTTGCTGGCTGATCATTTGTATGCCGGACTTCAGGGATTGCGCACCGGCTGCGTCTTGCGTCTGGGACAGCGCAGCCAGAGCCATCTCGAAATTATCCATGATGGGTATCAGCCTGGAGAGGAGCGATTCATTGGCAAATTTTACCGCCTCTTCACGTTCCCGCACGGCGCGTTTCTTATAATTGTCAAAATCCGCCGTCAGGCGCAGCAACCGATCCCAGTTCTCAGCGGCCTTGGCGGCACGCGCCTTCAATTCATCAACCTCGGAAGCTGTGAGCACGGTCGCTTCCGCCACGGTGGATCCCGCTCCGGATCCGGCTTCCGCACCCATCGCGGAACCAGCATTATCTATGGTATCTTTGTTGTCTGACATTTTAATTTTTTGGTTTATCTGGCATCATAAAAGACACCTTCCAAAACTATAACGGCAAACCTCCCGGCGGGCAACTCTACAAGTCCGCCCGGGAGGTTTTTTGAATATGTCCGGCTAGCTGATCAGACGTCTCACAGCAGCGCTTGCACACCCGGCAAATCTTTGAGTTGCTTCAAACGGACGTCTTCTTTCAATTGCTTCCGCACATCCGGAGAAGTCGGAGCCGTCTTTAGACGGAGGTCATTCTCAGTCAAGGCTCTTGAAGCGGATTCCACGGCTTCCTTTGACTTCCCAATTTGAACTTGAAGGTAAGCCAGCTGCATCCAGGCCTCCGGGGAATGCGGATACACTTCGGTCATGCGCTGATAGGCGGCTTCAATCCTGTCAAAGCTCTTGGTCTGAACGTAAAAATTGATCACCGAGGTGATCACTGGACCGTCGGCTTTGGGGTTCTTCAGCATTTCATCCATCACGGCGAAAGCCTTGTTGGACAGCGCATTCTGATAGTAAGCGCCAGCCAGGGTGAAGCCTGCCTGGAAATTGTCCAGATTGGAGCGGTAGGCCTTTTCCAAAGTTTCCAGGCTGGCCTGCGGTGCCGGCATGGACTGATGCTGATCACGCATACCTTCAAGCTGCTTCACCATGCCGGAGATCTGCGTGTTGTTCGGATCCATCTTGGAACAGGTCTTAGCGACCGCCACTGCATCCCCAAATCGCTCCACGCCCCGGGTGATGAGCAATTGCACATAGCGGAAAACCACTTCAGGACTGTAGGGACAGTAGGCAAAGGATTGACGGTAGGCAAAGTCTGCCTCCTTCAACATGCGCTGCCGCTCGGCTTCTGATTTTGCATGCTTGAATCTCCAATCGTAAAGGCCGCCAATTGAGCTGCGCAATTTCGAGAATGCTTTTTGAGCCATTTCGTCGCGGATGAATTTCTCATTGCCCTTGAAATCCTTGAAGTTTTTCTCCAGGTGAACCTTTTCGATCCATTCGCAAATGTTTGAGACGGAGGTGTCATAAGTGATCCAGTTGCCGATCAGTCGGTCCGAATACTTGGACCAGAATTCATGATCATCCGCCAACATCTTGTCAGTCAATTCTTCCAGGGGTTGGCGATTCACCTTCATGATGATGCCGTAAGGGCTTTCGTAAGGATACATCCAGTCCAGCGGGAAACTTTCTTCCACAAAGAACTCATTGGTCGGGCAATGATCAAAAATCACCTTCGTGAGAAGTCCATTGATGGACATCACCGCAACCTGACCGGAAACCGAGATGCGATCTCCATCGGGTGTGCGGAACTTCTTGATTTCCTCACCCGGTTTCACCTGCGGTGGTTCCTGGGGGAAATCTTCGTCGTGCTTGGATCGTTGGGCGGCGTCCGCCGAATACTCATTGAAGCAGCGGGTGGAGTCCTCGGGTGAGGGAATATAAATTTCCTTGGGAGGATAGACCCCTTCAGCACGGCGGCGAGCTTCTACCCGGGCACCGAAAGCGGTCAATGGCTTGTCAAGGTATTCGTAAGCCAGTTTCGCGATGGTGTTGGTTTTGTAATTCTGCTGGCGTTCGAGGTCGCCACGGAGCATTTCCTGGAAGAAAGGGGTGTCTTTCTGAAGACTGCGATTGTATTGCGCGCGCAAGTACTCCAGGTATGTGGGATCCGCCAACGCGTTCTGGGTAATGATGTATACATCGCGCCGGTCGAATTTCTGGTCTTCCAAAGGCTGATCCTGGTGGGGAATGAAACTCTCGCAGAAAATCATGTAGGTCGGGCAGAATCGACCGGGATCGGTGCCGCCGTATAAGATCGCATCCCGTGTCATCTGCGGATAAATCGGTTCCTTGGTTTCGCCCTTGGTGAACGGCGGGGTGAACATATCATGCCCGAACCAATATCCGAACCAATGATCCCGTTGTTCGCAAGTTCCCCAATGCGCCAAACCGGAATACAATGGCATGAGCGCAATCACACCCAAGGTCAAAGCGAGGGGTGCCTTGTCGCGACGAATCAGAATTCCAGCCAGAAATGCAGCGCACAGACCGATCAAAATCACCGTTCCGATGATGGGCAGGCTGTATTGGCCGGGCTCAAAAATCTTCATCACCCAACGGGGCAGGTCAGCCGGGCTCACTGCGCCGTCGATGCCCGCGTAATGAATGCCGATGTTCGTGTAAAGGTTATAGACCGATGCGATGACCGCAACGATGCCGCCAAACAATCCCCAGATCCTGAAATTCTTGTAATTGGTGGCCATGAACGCCGATGTCAGTGCCAGGCCCAGACCAAACATGATCGCCACCACACCATGGGACGAAGTGAAAAACACCTGATGCAAATCCACGGATTGCTTTTCATCGCCCGGGTTCATCAAAATGACCAGGATGATTCCGATGCAGAAATAAGTGGACGCCAGCATCGTCAGCCACGCCCGTTCGCGTTTGGGAAGTTTGACCAGGAACAACACCATGAGCGGTATGATCGCCACGAACAGCAGCACCCAGTTGAATTCATTGGCAATACCCTGAACCAGGAAACCGAGTTGATGCCAGAAACGAACCAATCCCTCCCAATGGAAGAGATCGGTGGGATTGGCTTTTTCATACTGACCGCGGCTCAGCGCGTGGAAGAATCCTTCCCGTTCGCGGGGATAACCCCACTGCATGGGTGGATCGGTCATGCCGGAGATCGCTTCATACAGGTAAAACGAAACACCACACAACCAGAGAAAGGCGCAAACAATGGCTATCCACCATTCATTACCAATCTTGCGTGTCAACATACCGAGCCAGATCATCCCCGCCAAACAGGCCACCAAAAGAACGACCGCAAACTCCGGCAGTTTGTTGGACAATGCAATCGTGGGCAGGAGAAAAACGCCTGCGATGCAAGCATCCAGGGCCAATTCAATGGTGGTGGTCCGTGTCTTGAAACACAGCCATACATACCCAATGAGAGAAGAGATTCCGACTATATAGAAAATAGCCAGAAGAATGGGTGAGGTGGTTTCTGTATCCAAAGCATTTGTCAGTTTGCCTGCCTGTGCCAGCAAGGCCATGACGAATACAGATCCATTGCCCAGCAAAAAGGTGCGTCCCAATCGGGGTTGTGCGAGCACCACGCCCACTTCAATCGCCAAAACCACCACCAGCAGGGTCTGGTGAATCGTGGCGCAAATTCCCAGCAGGAAAAAGCAGATCAAAAGGTATCGGCGTTGATGCGGCGCATACATCCAGCGCAGCATGCAAACCAGCACCATCATGACCCAGGGAACACCGAATAGCGAAATACGATTGATCGCCACCGATTCCACCCACATCGTGCCGCCCATTCCCAACATGAGACCGGAGGAGACACCGCAGATCAGGCAGACTGCCGTTTCCCAGTTACCGCGGAAATTTTTCAACTCCTCTATCCCTTCCATCAACATGCTGCTGGACCGGGAAACCATCAAACCCACCAAACCGCAGGCAAACGCCGCCGCGGTGGATTCACCCACCTCCACCCTCCATGCCACGTTCCCGAAGGGCAGGATGACCGTCCAGATGTAGGAGTAGATTGCCCAGAAGGGATATCCCGGGGGATGCGGAATGCCCGCATAGAAGGATCCCGTGCAGAGTTCACCGGAATCCTCCAGAGTCAATTCCGGAGCCAAGGTCCTGAAATAGGTAATCCATACCGCTCCAAAAGCGATGAGGAAGGCCAGCCAGTCGATTCCCCGGAATAACGGCGGCAGCTTTTCAGCGGCGATGGATGGGGTCGTTTTGGCCGGGGTTTTGGCACCGGTAACCAAAGGATTACTTCCCGCGTTTTCTTTGTTTTCTGTCGAGCTCATGTTTTAAAGCTTCTGAATGTTTGTTTTTCCTGATGGAAAATAGCCCCTACTAGAAGTCGATTTCGGGTCTCTTGTCCATTCTAAAGTTACTTGATGCCAGTTGTTTTGGCTCTGATACTCTTTACCCACACTCGTGGGACTCAATAGATTGGAATTCAAACTGGCCACGATCGCCGATTCATCCATCGGCATTCCATCCATCGCAATTTCAGTCCGGGGCATTCGTAAAAAGAGCCCCATCATCAAAAGGCATACCGCCGGGGTCATCCAGACCGCATGGGATACCGATCGTTCCCGCTGCGGCTCTGCCACCACCTTGGGCCGCGCAAACAAGGCAGCCTCAACTTTTTGCGAAGGACCGCGCGGTGTCCAGGACGACAATTGGTTTTCCGTCATTGATTCCTCGTTCTTCATAACCTTCTCCATCCAAACATTTTCTGATTTTTTCCAACCCGTAACGATAACGCCCGGCCACCGTGTTAGGGGAACAGCCCGCCACACTCCCAATCTGATCAAAGGTGAGTTGATTCCATATTTTAAGGACGATGACTTCCTTTTGTTCCGCCGGAAGTTGTTCCAGACGTTTCATAGCCTGCTTTTCCAGCGGACTCTCCCCCGACGCGGGCTCAAACCAGCTTCGGCATTCCATTTCACGCAACATCCTGCGCCACAAGCTTCTGCGATAGTTCAACGCCCGGTTCCGATAGCTTCTCAGGCAATAGTGCACGACGTCATCCGGAGGTGAGGACATCTTCAGGAAAATCATAAATAGTTCCTGCAGAACATCTTCCGCCTCAGAATGACTCAAACCCAAAGCTCTTCCGTAAAGTATCAAGCCAGAGGCTCTTTCTTTATAAAGCGCTTCGCACCAAGTTGTATCCGAGTTGTTCAATCAACCAATAGACACCGCACTAGCGGGATTTGTATAAGAAACTTTAGATTTTTTGAATACCCACTTCCAAAACCCGTTTCTTCGATTCAGAACCCAACAATTTCAGACCTGCTTTTGGACAATTTAGAGGTAGGTATCCTCGTCATCACCTGTTTATGCTAGGGTCAATGAGTAATCGTTCTGTATGTCCTCTTCCAAAGCTCGCGATGATGAGTCTGCCGGCTTTTGGCAATAACTGCGGCACTCTCAATTCAATAATTTGATAAATCTCTCCATTTTATGAAAACCCCGAAACCCCGTCCTTCTGCCAGCTACAGCTTTGTCATGCGGCTTACCTATCCCAACCGCATCGGCATGTTTGCAAAACTCACCCAGACCATCGGCAAACACGGCGGCGATCTGGGTTCAGTGGATATCGTGAATCCGGATTCCCAGCACATGACCCGCGATATCACCATCCGCGCCCGCGATCACGAGCATATGGAGGAAATCGTCAAGGCCATCCACAAGATCAAGGATGTCGTGGTGGCCAATGTCTCGGACCAGGTTTTCCTGTTGCATCTCGGAGGCAAGATTTCCATCCGCAACAAGGTTCCCCTCACCAACCGCGAGACCTTGTCCATGGCCTACACACCGGGAGTCGCCCGGGTCTGCACCGCCATTGCCGAACAACGTTCGAAAGCCTGGAACCTGACTATCAAAGGTAATTCCGTGGCTGTGGTCAGCGATGGCTCCGCCGTACTGGGACTGGGAAATATAGGACCCGAAGCCGCCATGCCGGTGATGGAAGGCAAAGCCATGTTATTCAAGGAATTCGCCAACATCGACGCTTACCCCATCTGCCTCGCCACTCAGGATACCGAAAAAATCATCGAAACCGTGGCGCACCTTTCCGTAGGCTTCGGCGGCATCAACCTTGAGGATATCTCAGCACCGCACTGCTTTGAAATTGAACAGCGCTTGCAGGAACGGCTCGATATCCCCGTTTTTCATGATGATCAACACGGGACGGCTGTCGTCGTGTTGGCGGCATTGTTAAATGCGTCCAGGCTGGGCGGGCGTAAAATCTCTGACATGAAAGTCGTCATCATCGGCGCGGGAGCGGCGGGCACAGCCATCGCCATCATGCTCCAGAATGCGGGGGTCAAAGACATCATTGCTTGCGACCGGCACGGCATCCTCAACTCCAAGACCCGGACCGATTTGAACGAAGAAAAGAAGAAGCTCGCAGCCATCACGAATCCCCGCGGAATCAGCGGCGATGTTAATGCCGCATTGAAAAGAGCGGATGTCTTGGTGGGTGTTTCCGGACCGGGCCTCGTTCATGCGAAATCCATCCGGCTGATGGCCCCCAAACCGATCATTTTCGCCCTCGCCAATCCCGTGCCGGAAATCATGCCTGAGGAAGCGGCCTCTGCAAAAGCCTGGATCATTGCCACGGGCCGTAGTGATTACCCCAATCAAATCAACAATGTCCTCGCCTTCCCGGGAATCTTCCGCGGTGCACTCGACGTCCGCGCCAAGCGTGTCAACGAAGCGATGAAGCTCGCCGCCGCCGAAGCCATTGCAGGGTGCATTTCCAATAGCGAATTAAGCCCGGAATACATCGTACCCAGTGTATTCAATCGAGACGTCGTCCAACGCGTCGCCGAAGCAGTCACCAAGGCGGCCATCAAGACAGGGGTGGCCCGCAAAGGACGCGCCAAAACATGATTTGAGTTCTGAAGACAGGATTGCAGGATGAACAGGATGAAACGCGAACAACGGGATCCTCAAAAAAAACATTTTAAAAATAAACCGCCACTTCATCCTGTAAATCCAGCTCATCTTATCAAAAAATATTTAAACCGTCTCGCTCAGCCTTAGTCCGTGCAAAATGGGGGAACTGCGTGTAGCATTTCCCCAATGAAACTATTCCGGGTTTTGCTCGTCCTATTCATTCTGTCCAGCGCAACGGCAACCCAGTCGCTTCGCGCGGGGGAGTGGCCGCAGTTTCTCGGGCCTAATCGTAATGGATCGGTCCCATCGGATGAAGTGATTGCAACGTGGCCGAAGGAAGGCCCCAAGATTCTCTGGTCCAAATCGATTGGACAAGGTTTCAGCAGCACGGCCATCTCGGGTAAGAGATTGATCCTTTTCACGCGTGAGGGAAACAGCGAGGTCATCCGTTGTCTCGATACAGAAACGGCAAAGGAACTTTGGTCGTACTCTTATCCCACGGCGTATTCGGACGATTTCGGTTTTGACGATGGACCTCGCTCCACTCCATGTATCAGCGGTGACAAAGTCTTCAATTACGGAGCCGAAGGAATTCTCTCTTGTGTGGATTTTTCCACCGGCAAAAAAATCTGGAGTGTGGATGCCAAAAAAGATTTTGGCGCACCCAAGGGATTTTTCGGCATCGGTTGCTCACCTTTGACGGATGGCGACGAAGTGCTCATAAACATCGGGGGACGCGACGGCTCCGGCGTGGTTGCCTTCGAACAAGCCACGGGCAAAGTGAAATGGAAAAGTTCCGAGGATCAGGCCAGCTATTCCTCCCCCATACTGGCGACATTGGATGGCAAGAAAGCGGCCCTTTTCTTCACCCGCAAAAATCTGATCGCTCTTGATCCCGCCGATGGCAAATCCATTTTTCAATTCCCCTGGCATCCCACCATGAATGCCTCGGTCAGTTCCGCCACACCTCTGGTCATCGGTGACTCCATCTTTGTTTCCGCATGCTATGGAGCCGGAGCTGCATGGCTTCAGATCAAGGATTCCAAGCCGAAAGTCCTTTGGTCCGGCGAAGACATTCTTTCGAACCACTATGCCACCAGTGTTTACAAGGACGGTTTTATCTATGGCATCCATGGGCGAACCGATCCCGGCACCAGCCCCGAACCCAGCCTGCGCTGTGTGGATGTTAAAACCGGCAAAGTTCAATGGGAGGAAACGTCACTCGGCGCGGCCAGCGTCAGCCTCGCAGGAGATCATTTGATCATCGTCACCGAAGCCGGGGAATTAGCGGACGCCGCGGCATCGCCCTCCGGATTCAAAGCCAGCCAACGTATGCAAGCGCTCCCCTCACACATCCGCTCCTACCCGGCTTTTGCACACGGATGCCTGTTCATCCGCAGCAAAGATAAATTGTTCTGTCTCGAAACCGGCAAGCGCACCAAATAATACCTTGTCAATCCAACGCCGGTGTCTAACGTCATCGGCAACACTCCATTTTTCGGGTGAAACGAAATTCGGCTGGGCGATCTAATTCTAAACAATTAAACTTTTTAAATATGGATATGAAACGACGCGATTTTGTAAAAACCTCACTGGCTTCCGCCGCAGGCTTCACTGCTCTGGCAGGCAAGGCGGCTGAATTCACCCAACCCTCGGGCACTACGCATTCGCAATATTTCGAATTGCGCACCTACACCGTCAAAACACCCGAACAAATCGCCCTGATTGAGGAACATTATTTAAAGGCCGCGGTGCCCGCTCTGAATCGCATGGGACTCAAGCCCATCGGTGTCTGGACGGAAGTGGAAGTGCCCACCCGCACCAAAGTGATCGTGCTGATCCCCTACAATTCGGTGGAAGATTTTGCTGCGACCCCCATGCGTTTGAAGGAAGACACCGAGTATCAGTCCGCCGGCGCACCCTACCTCTCCGCAACCAAGGCATCACCCGCCTACGAACGCATCCAAAGCACGTTGCTGGTGGGGTTTGATGGAATGAAAACCGTCGAAGTTCCCGAAGCACCTTCCGTCAACAAAGACCGGTTCTTCGAATTGCGCACCTACAAGAGCCCGAGCGAAACCAAGGGCCACAACAAGGTGCGGATGTTTAACAGCGGCGAAATCAGCTTGATGAAAGATATCCATCTGGACCCCATTTTTTACGGTCAGGCACTGGTGGGCGAAGACCTTCCGCAATTGACTTACATGACTTCCTCTGCCAGCAGCGAGGAACAAAAGAATCATTGGAAAGCATTCGGCGATTCCCCCATCTGGAAGGGTTTAATCGGCGACCCCCAATACGCCGACAATGTCTCCGGCATCAGCAAGACCTACCTGAAACGCAGCGCGGCCTCACAAATTTAATCGAGGATTTGGCTTTCAATGATCAGCCGATGCGGACGAATTTCGTCCGCATCTTTTTTTGCAGAAGTCATTCTTGAGCTTTTCCTGACTTTTGCGAAGGATGGGGCATGTCGTTTCTGCCGATTGTCCATCGCGAACTGCTGATCGCCAGCAGGGCCCGATCGACTTTCCGGAACCGCTCGCTCACGGTGGGAGTCGTCTCCGCCGTTGCCGCAACAATTCTGACATTGGGTTATTTCGGTTCCAACCTGAGTCAGGCCGGGCGTGGACTGTTCGAAACACTCACCTTTCTCGCGGCTCTCTACTGCCTGCTGGAAGGCGTTCGCAAAACGGCAGATTGTCTGAGCGAGGAAAAACGTGAAGGCACCCTGGGCTTCCTGTTCCTG
>Ga0214192_1001864_pt1 | contig 11344 bp, 11 predicted proteins | sample TroBogEpilimnion_44_FD_153030 | JGI IMG/M metagenome (GOLD analysis project Ga0214192, IMG submission 153030) | Freshwater microbial communities from Trout Bog Lake, WI - 29JUL2008 epilimnion | ecosystem: Environmental > Aquatic > Freshwater > Lake > Epilimnion/Euphotic zone | place: Trout Bog... | reverse complement strand
TTAGCCAGGAAAATTATAGAATCACTTAATGTTAGCCCAATTTATTTTATAGTCGCATTTAATCTTAGCCAGAATCTATCCTTGATTGCTGGAATTTGTATTTATGATTGCAAGCCGATACATCTAATAGTAAAATAAAGAAGCTGACAGCATGTCGTTATCAGCTTCTTTACATAATGATAAACAAATAATACATACCTAAATTCACTCTTAGTCCTTAACAAAAGTAAAATTATACTAAGAATTAGTAAATTTATAAGGCCTATTCTTATTTTCTAAGTACTCTATTACCTTATGATTATCAGGAGCAACTTGTATATAGTGTATATAATGCTCTGGCTTAAAATGGCCATTTATCTCTCTTTTCTCTATTCTTGCTTGCTCGATTTCTAGTTGTGAAATAGAAGTAGCTTCTGCAAGCGCATAAATTACCTCTAAAACATCAGCAAGTTCTATTATTAAATCTTCTCGTGAGTTTGTTTCAGAAACCTCGTTTGCTTCTTCAATAATTTTTTGTTTTAACTGAGCTATATATTCTTGTATCTCAAGCTTTTGAGAATTGATAACTACACCTTCCTTTACCATACGGTCTGGTAGTTTGCTACGAATCAACTTGTTAAATGGGTATTTTTTCATTTCAGCAGTTGTTTTATTAGGAGGAAAGCTTATTCTCAATTAGTTTAATAGTCTCCTTGATGCCATAAAGTTTGAAAAACGAACCAAGCCTTGGGCCTTGGGTTTGACCAAGCAAAATTTCATAAAGTTCTTTGAAAAAATCACGCAGATTTTCTACGCCAGACTCAGTGCCAATAGCATAGATTTTGTTTTGTATCTCCTCACCAGTTTCTGCCTCATCCAAACCTGATAACATCCCGACAATTTGTTTTAGCACTTCTCTTTGCTTACTATTGGGTTTATGATATTTTTTGGTACTTTTGACAAATTCATTATAATAAGTAACGGCAAAGCCTGTCATATGATCAAGATACGGTGCACTTTCGGGAGTGGCTTTAGGCGCGTATTTAGAAATAAATCCCCACAACACTTTCTTATCGTCAGGATTACAAACTGAAGCTAAATTAAGCAACAAACTAAAATTTATACCGTATGTTTCAATATTTGGAACATTAGCGTTATGAATATGAAACACTGGATTAGTTAACCTTTGCTTTATATCTTTTTCTTCATGATATTTTTTGTTAAAGGTTAAATACTCATCCACACATTTTGGTATCACATCAAAATATAAACGCTTTGCTCTAGCCGGGGATTGGTACATAAATAAGCTTATACTCTCAAGTGGAGCGTAGTGCATCCACTCATCCACACTAATGCTATTACCTTTTGATTTAGAAATTTTACTCCCATCTTCATCCAAAAACAGCTCATAAAAAAACTGAATAGGCACTTTGCCGCCTAGAATATGACAAATTTCACTATATAGCTTAGCGTTTGGCATATGGTCTTTGCCATACATTTCATAATCAACATCAAGAGCCGCCCAACGCATACCAAAATCTGGTTTCCATTGTAATTTGCAATGACCGCCAGTAACAAGTACCTCAACAAGATCTCCTGATTCGTTCCTATAGGATACAGTTTTTCTTTCTCTATCTATTTTCTCAATTGGAACTTGCAATATTGCCCCAGTTTTTGGACAAACTGGCATAAATGGAGAGTAGGTTTTTTGTCTTTCTTCTCTGAAGGTCGGCAACATTAATCTCATGATCTCATCATACTTATCTATAGTTTTGAGCATCATATGATCAAACATTCCATCCTTATAACAATCAGTTGCGCTATAGAAAATATAATCAAAACCAAAACGATCTAAAAACGATCTCAGCTTTGCGTTCATATAGTGCCCGAAGCTCTCCTTCTCGCCAAATGGATCTGGAATTGCAGTTAATGGTTTGCCTAAATATTGAGCTACCATTTCCCCATTAGGGATATTCCCAGGCACTTTTCGAAGTCCATCCATATCATCAGAAAAACATATAAGCTTGGTTGGGATATCGCATATTTGCTTAAAGGCCTCTCTAACCATCGTAGTTCTAGTTACTTCAGCAAATGTTCCAATATGAGGAAGACCAGATGGTCCATAGCCAGTTTCAAAAAGAACATATCCTTTTTTAGGAATTTTACCCCCTATATGATCATAAATTCTTTTGGCTTCTATAAATGGCCAAGCACTTGAATTTAATAAATCATCGAAATTTATTGTCATAATTATATTGTGAGTTTAGGATGAAAGATTGTTATCCAGATACAATATTATTATAATTGGTTTATGTCAATAAATCTTAAGACCATTCACATCATCATGATCGGCGCCTCGGTCATAAGCTTGCTCACAGCTTATTTAGCAGAATATATCTTTTTACTTGCGCCATGTCCTTTATGCCTTTACCAAAGATTTCCATATTTAATTTTTATTATGCTGGGACTAATCGGCACGGCGGGCCAATATAGCTGTCGTACGCACTATATTACTGTAACAATTATCGCCATAATTATAGCGTTCTATCATACTGGTATTGAGAGAGGGATATTTGAACTCTCTAGTTTTTGTAAACCTTTGGTCTCTGTTAGCAAAAATATTTCAGTAGCAGACTTTAAGGAACTGCTATATAGCAAAGAAATTGCATTGTGTAATAAACCAGCTGTAGTAATTTTTGGCTTATCCATGACTGAATGGAATTTGCTTTTAAATATAGTTTTACTTACAATGCTAACGATGTTTAAAAATCAATCAAAAGATAGCTAATGCCTAAACCATACTTTAATCAAGAAAATAAAATCAAAGAAATCTTAATGGTAAATCATGCAGGTGAGTTTGGTGCCCAGCGTATTTATCAAGGACAAATTGCTTTTACTAAAAAGTCTGATAATAGAAGCATTATCCAGCATATGCTCCAGCAGGAATTAGAACACTTAAATTATTTCGAGAATGAAATTAAGAATGGCATCTCAAAACCAAGTGTATTGCTCCCTCTGTGGAACGTCCTTGGTTATGGGATTGGAGCTTTAAGTGCTATAGCTGGGGTAAAAACTTCCATGCTTGTGACAGAGTCTGTTGAAGAGGTAATAGTAAAGCATTATCAAGAGCAAATTGAGCATCTAGAAACTACTGGGACTCATAATAGCTTACTTATGAAAATTAGACAATTTAAGCAAGAAGAAGCCCAGCACATCGAAATTGCCCTCGAGAATAATAGTCAGAAAGCAGCTCTACATAATACTTTATCAAAGCTGGTAAAAACAATGTGCACTCTAGCAATTTATCTATCCAAGAAGATATAATTATGAAGCTATTTCTAATGCGCCATGCTCATACCCAGCAATCAACAACAAATTCCGACTTTGAGAGAATGCTTACAGAACAAGGCCATACACAAGCTATGGAAGCTGGCAATTTTTTACATACCGAACATATTGATAAAATGTTTGTTTCATACGTAAAAAGAACCATGCAAACAGCAGATCTTATTCAAGAAAAAGTTACAATATCGGAGATTGAAGTAATCACTGAGCTCTACGATGGCAATCAAGAAGAGGTACTTCACCTGCTTTGTAATCAAGAAGATAGGTATAAAAACATTTTAGTAATAGGTCACAACCCATTAATATACAATATATCCCTTCAACTGGCTAATAATGAGTCTCCAGAATTTGACTTCTTAAGTCATTCTTCCATGCCGCCTGCTAGGGTTGTGGTGATTAATTTTCCGTCCATAAATAGCTGGAAAAATCTTAAAAATCATAAGGGAAACATTATCAAAATATTCACACCATCACCTTAGAATACAAGCCTTAACTTAAATACTCCTTGATGAGAAATATATTTTTCAGCAATGCGAGCATCATACGCAATCCCGTATTCAAATGTAGATTTTTTAATATCAAATCCGGCACCAACAAGATATGTTGTCCTTGTCTGTACAGCTGTCCTTGGAACAAGTGTTATTGGCGTTCCATTCTGTCCTGGTAGTGAAACAGCCAGCTTTATTCCCTTGTTCATTGTATTATATCTAATAAACCCATGAACCTCAGGAATAAAGATAAAATCATCTCCTACTATTGAATGATTAAATTTTGCTCCTGCAATTAATTCAGCTTTATTAAACACCTTTCTATTTATTGTTAAATTCTGAGCCCCAGCTCCTGTCTCTGTATACTCTATTTTATTAAGTCGTGTGTATTCTATTCCAAATAATGGTGTAAGAATAGTATTAGAAGACAAAAAGTGGGAATAGCCTCCTGTGATTTCAGTAGTATAACTTATTGAGTTATAATCTGCACTTGCTGTAGAAGTATTTGGGAAAGTAAATCTGATTTCTTTACCGTCAATTTTACTGGAGCCAATTGAGGCAACACCCTGAACAAACCAATTATCGCTGAGGTTCTTTAGCCCATATAAAGATAATACAGCGCTTTGAATAAGGGTTTTGTCGCCATTATTTGAGTCTTTATGATTAACGAGGTTTTTTATAAGAGTTAGCGCAAATCCCAAAGTTGAATCATCTTTCAGCAACGTATCAAAACCTAAAATAGTACCAAAATATTTAGCCGCGTACCCCGGAGAAGTTCCTCGTTGTTTTTGCCTTATATCACCGAGAAAAGGACTAACCCAAGCGCCGTAAGTTTGAGTATCGCCCGCAGCGACGCCAGACGAACCGATATCTGCAGTCTGAACCCTATTGATCCGCATATCAATTCCACGTGTTGTACCGGAAATCATCTGAGAAGCATTTTCTGCTGCCTGGTTAGCTGGCTCGCTTCCTAACGCAATAGCATCTGGCTGCAGCGCTTCAAGCAACTGACCAACATTACCAGATTGATTGACTACATTAAGCAAATCTTCTCGCGCTACAGAATTCAAAATGACAGCAACATTCGGTTGATTAGGTGGAGCTACATCAATCACAACTTGATCAACATTAGGGACCAGTACCTGACGCAAAATACCATCAAAATATGTCCATTGCACAAGTGGGTTAGCTGGTGAATTAAGTGTAACTAGATTATTGTTAGGAAGAACGACACTACTAGCTAGGATATCTCCTTCGTCATTAATAATATCTCTTAGCTCAGCAAAAATAGTATATTGTCTACCTGCTGGCCCTGGAACAGGAGAATTATCTGTAAGATTTATCGTTACTGCCTCCACATTACTCATGGTAATATTTACACCTTCTGCTATAAGATGTCCGCCTTTTGTACCATCAAAAGTTGTGTTAAAGCTCGAGGAGCCACTAATCACCGCCGAATCCCGACTAAATGACACCGTATTTAGACCAAGATCAAAAGTTGTATTAGTGGCTTTAGTTTGGCCATAAAGTACTATTTCTGGGGCATCAATGCCAATTTTTGAACCTTTAATTTCAATAATATCCGCTGCTATACTGTTTGTTAATGATGATCTATGGGTGGGATTATTTGAAGAAAAAATAACTTTAGACTGGCCACCCAAAATATCTATTTTTTTTTAAATATTTGAAGCGCCTTGAAATTCCACGATGTTAGCTACAAAATTTTCACGACTTACTTCTGCATTTAAAGTTGTATTATGGCCCAGTATCATAGTAGAAAATGTTTCGCCATTAAATGATATATTATTTGCATTAATGGAAAAATCAGGGTTAATAGTAAAGGTCGACTGTTGTATCGTAACATTGCCTGATAGATTAAGATTAGTATTTAATACCAATGAACTGTTAGAAACAAATAAAGATGCTACTCTTGTTCCAATGGTAGCATCAAATAATCCTGATAAAGTAGAGTTTTACAAAATCCTTATTGTTCCATTATCTCCACCTGTGCTTTTGAAATTACTTGTATAATTTACACCTGCAACACCTAATTGCACTACACCAGCTTGATTATTAAAATCTACAAACCCTAATGCCGAGTAATTATTAAGTCCAATACTACTTCCTCCTGAACCTGCGGTACCTGATAAAACTATTGTCTGATTCCCGGCATATAAAATAGTTAACGCTTTACCAGCCAAACCAGAATTACCTACAGATCCCAGAGTAATATCATGCGATATAGTAAACGTACTATTATTACCATTTATATCGATAGCACCTATGGTGTGATTCCCTGAAGTAAGCAAATTATGTGCACCCCCCAGTTTTAGGCTGTCACCATCGAGAAATCCACCTACACCATTATCCATTCCAATAGTGGCCGGCGTACCAGTAGTTGTCCACTCATTTGTTACCACCACACCAGCTTCACTGGAGAATGGTAAACTCAGGGCAATGAGCGAAACACAAGCAGCCAAGGTTTTAAATTTAGGCATAGTATAACTACTCAAATTAATTAGATGAAGTAATTAATGATAGTAGAAGTAAATTACTATTTACATCAAATATTTATTAATGCCTCAATAGATTATTTATAGAGTAATATTTCTATCAACAAGGCTTACAGATACTATTAAAATAGACTATAGTTCAAATTGAATAAGTTTTATATTGATATGAATTCATTACAAAATAAAGCATCAAACCCTGAAATCTCAACTTGGGTATCTGCTTCCGCTGGAACTGGAAAAACAAAAATACTAACCGATCGGGTACTACGTTTATTATTAAAAGGTGAGTGGTTTGATAAAATACTATGCCTCACCTTCACAAATGCAGCAGCTGGAGAGATGAAACAACGTATTACTGCTGCTCTTGACACCTGGTCAAATCTTGATAAACATATATTAGTCAAAGAACTAAATAAAATCCTTGGTAGAGCAGCGACTACTCAAGAAATAAGCCTTGCTCGGTCTTTATATGATTCATATTTGAAAGCTGAAGATAGTATTAATATTCAAACTATTCACTCTTTCTGTCAAAAGCTACTCAAGAAATTTCCTCTTGAAGCCTCTGTTTCACCAAGTTTTAAAATTATTGATGAAATAAAGGTGGACTATATATTAAGTCAGATTAAAAAACATATAATGCACCAAGATGAGTTAGAACCCATAACCGAGTATTTATCGATCAATTTTCATGAACTGATTATTGATGAAATCCTTAGCGAAATTATCCAACACAAAGCTCGATTTCTTAAGCCCAAGTTTTCATTAGATAATTTTAAAAATGAATCTATCAAACTCATTTCTGAGCTTCAAAACTCGAATAATAGCTATTATGATTTAATTAAGCAAAATCCAGTAGTACAAAATATTGTAGCGGTTAATACTACAACAAAAGAGCTAAAAGAGTTCTTTTTAACTCAACAAAGCCAGAAGAAAAAAAGAATAGTTACTCAAAAAATAGCTAAAGCTGGATCAAATTTATACTCGGATTTAGAAACAATACAAGATGAAATATATACTCTTGATCAAAAAGAAAAAACTGAAAAGCTAAAAAATCACTCAAAACTGCTTTCTCTTCTTGGTTCAAAAATAATTGAAAACTATGAGTATTATAAATCTACAAAAGCATTATTAGATTACGATGACCTGATTATCTATGCCCGTAGACTTTTAAATGATAGTGCCGCCAAAGAATGGGTCCTATATAAATTGGATGGAGGTATTGATCACTTACTTGTCGATGAAGCACAAGATACAAGCAATGATCAGTGGAGCATCATCAAAGCCCTTATTGACGAGTTTTACTCCGGTCATGAGGCAGAAAAAAATAACCGTACAGTTTTTGTTGTTGGAGATGAGAAGCAATCAATTTTTAGCTTCCAAGGCGCTGATATTGATTCTTTTTCTCATATGAATCAATTTCTAACGAAGAAAATGTCTGATGCAAGAAGACATTTTGAAAATGTAAACCTTGAAATCTCATATCGTTCAGCAAAAGAAGTATTAGATGTAGTATATCATGTCTTCAATAAGGTAAGAAAACAAATGCCCGGTACGTTTTCATCAACTTTAAATCAACTACATGCCTTTCGTAGGGAACACACAGGAAGTGTAGAATTATGGCCGATTTGTAGCACGGAAAATCTTACTAATGAGTTCTGGCCAATAATTAAATCAGAAGTGGACACAACCTCTTCAAAGGTACAACTTGCACAAAAAATAAGTTCTTATATCAAACACAAACTTGGCTCTGGTAAAATACTTGCTTCAACGAATAAAGTTATAGCGCCTAACGATTTTATGATTTTATTCAGAAAACGAGATGAATTTACTAAGGAAGTAATTAGCGCTCTGCAAAATGATGGCGTACCCGTAGCAGGTCTTGATCGAATCACATTGAGAGAAAATTTAGCTGTCCAAGATTTGCTATCAATTGGAAAATTTGTTCTAAATTCCCAAGATAATCTTAACATTGCTACTCTTCTCAAATCTCCTATTATCGGGACTAGTGAGGCATTTTTATACGATATCTCTATTAAGAGAGGTAAGCACTCGATCTGGAATTATATTAACCTAACTCAACATTCTTCAGAGAAACATCGAATTTTATTTGAACAACTTAATATATTTCTAGAAATTTATCAAAAGACTAATGTCGAGACTTTTTTCCAATATATAGTAGACATACTGGGCTTCAGAGAAATATTAAATATCTCATGTGGCACAGATAGTAATGATGCTATAGACGAACTTTTATATACTTGCCAAGATTATGCTTCTGAAAACAACAACTCCTTGCAAAGTTTTATATTTTGGATCCAGAGCAGCAACTCTTCCATAAAGAGGGATTCCAGTAGCTCTGACAAAGTAAAAATAATGACATTGCATGGATCAAAAGGATTACAATCTCCTATTGTACTTCTTTGTGACACTACAAGCTTACCGACTAACAACAATCATTTTATTTGGGATAAAGATGGCAATTGTTTGTCAACTCGAAATGTAACCGATGCACCTAATTACTACCGCGAGCTCAACCAACTGGAACAAGAGAAAATTTATGCTGAATACTTAAGACTTCTTTATGTGGGCATGACAAGAGCAGAAGATCACCTTATAATATGCGGTTATGAAGGAGGTAGGTCAATAGCTGAAAATTGTTGGTTCGAGCTAGTTAATAAAGCAATGAAAGAAATTGCAGTAGAAGTTGAGGACGGTCGGTTAATTTACGGTACAAATAGTGATCATTTCAATTCCATAATGGATAAATCTCCTGAGATTCAAAGAATAGAATATTTTTATCCTAGAAATAAAATCTTTAAAAAAAACGTTACCAAGGAGCCTCACGTACAATATATCCCAACCTCATTATGGCAAATCACTCCAGCACAATATGGAGTTGTATTTCATAAAATTCTTGAAGATTCTGTTGCAGCAAAAGAAATCTCCTCTATGCATACTCATCCACTTATTGGTACTCTTGACAAGGAGTCCCAAAAACGTATCAGGAAAAGTATTAAGCTAATTGCTGCAAATATAGAATTTAATCGCTTAATTGAGCATCATACTTTAACAGAATTATCGATTGGTACTTTGTCTGATGAGAAAGTCAAACTCGGAAGAATCGATTTGATGATTCATTTAAATAAAGAAATAATAATTATCGATTATAAATCAGACCTCAAACCTGCAATTAATCTAGATAATATCCCAGAAAATTACATTAACCAGATTCTTTCTTATAAAGAAATAGTAGAGAAAATTTATCCCCACCATAAAATTTATACTAAAATTTTATGGTTAGAAAGTGGAGAGTTAATGGAAGTTCTAACAATTATGGCAGATTAAAAATAGTACGTTTAATTTTTGACTTGATAGAGTTCTTTCGAAACTCTACTATCAACACTCAAAATCAAAATCTTTACCCATGAAAATATTGTCTCTGATTCTTTTCATTAGATCTTGAAAATATTGAATATTATGCCAAGTCATTAACATTGATCCAATCATTTCTCCTACTTTAACTGTATGGTGCAGATAAGCTTTTGAGTAATTCAAACATGCTGGACAAGAACAGTCTACTTCTAAAGGAGCTGGATCATCTGCATATTTACTATTTCTAATATTAAGAGCACCATACTTGGTAAATGCTTGACCATTTCTGCCAGACCGAGTGGGAATAACACAGTCAAACATATCTACTCCACGCATCACTGCACCAATAATATCATCAGGCTTACCAACTCCCATAAGGTACCTAGGTTTATCCTCTGGCAATAACGCTGGTGCATAATCAAGGACTGCAAACATTTCCTTTTGCCCCTCTCCAACAGCTAGGCCACCGATGGCATAACCTTCAAAATCGAGACTGGTCAGATCTTTTGCAGATATTGTACGCAGTTTTTCATATACACCGCCTTGAATTATACCAAATTGGGCATATCCATCTCGCAATACAAATGAATCACGAGATCGCTGAGCCCAACGAGACGTGCGCTCTTGTGATAACTTGGCTTCTTCAAATGTTGCAGGAAAAGGGGTACATTCATCAAAAGCCATGGTAATAGTGCTGTCTAGTTTATGCTGAATTTCTGTTGAATACTCAGGTGTAAGCATATGTTTGCTACCATCAATATGCGAACTAAACTGCACTCCTTTTTCAGAGATTTTACGTAAATCCGATAATGACATTACCTGAAAGCCACCGGAATCAGTAAGTACTGGTCCAGACCAATTCATGAATTTCCTAAGCCCACCAAGTTTTTCGATTCGATCAGCACCAGGTTTTAACATCAAGTGATAAGTATTACCTAATACAATATCACTACCAGTTTGACGAACTGATTCCGGAAACATCCCTTTTACGGTTCCTCTTGTACCAACAGGCATAAAAGCAGGGGTTCTAATATCACCATGAGCGGTCTTAATCACTCCAGTTCTTGCTTTTTTATGAGTAGCAGTAATTTCTAGCTTGAATTTCATTTTATATCTCTCTTCTCCTTAGCCCATTCATAGCACTCAAACTTACCAATAAGCTTAAATCCCAATTTTTCATATATTCTGTATCCATAGGTGCTAGAAGTAGATAAACTAACTTGCCTGATAGCTTTTTGTTGACAAAAATTAATTAAATATTTCATCATATAAGTAGCAATACCTTGCCCTCGATGCTCTTCTAATACCAGGATATCATAAATTCCTGCATGATTATTATCACTAAAATGCAACGATCCAGTAGCTACAGGTTTTTGGTTAATATAGGCAACAAAAAATGGAGTTTTTGCTATAAACTCTGATTCGATGATTTTTTCATTAAGATGCATTTTACATGCTCGGTTATCATACTGTTCAATAATTGTTGTGCGCCAAGCATACTAGTCCACTAAAAAAGAATCTGCGCCAAGCATACTAGTCCACCCCTGCGCCAGAAGAGAAGTCCACTTTCAAAAGAAAAAAAGAGTGATAATTTAGTTAACACATTGGTTAATTAAATTAGAGTTTAAATTAAATTGAATGAGGAAA
>Ga0214192_1001862_pt1 | contig 11348 bp, 9 predicted proteins | sample TroBogEpilimnion_44_FD_153030 | JGI IMG/M metagenome (GOLD analysis project Ga0214192, IMG submission 153030) | Freshwater microbial communities from Trout Bog Lake, WI - 29JUL2008 epilimnion | ecosystem: Environmental > Aquatic > Freshwater > Lake > Epilimnion/Euphotic zone | place: Trout Bog... | reverse complement strand
GTGTAATTGTGTCGGGAAGACAGGATTATTAAAAAATATACCAATATTTGACATTTCGGAATTTTATGTTAATTCACATTGATATTCAATAGTTACATACCACTTTAATTAACAAATCAAATGATATTTTCATGAGATGTTAAATTAAATTTTCTAAAAATTTTCTAAATTTGTAGGATGGGTAAAGGGTATTTTAATCAACCATCGTTAAAAGTAAATAATGGTTCAATCGTTATTTACTATCACTTTGAGAATACTTGTCGGTTCTCAACAGGTATATCAATTTCAAATATTACTGATTCAAAGGGAAAGTTTAAGGATTGGGATTACAAACACAATAAACTAAAGTCCTCAGTAGAGGATTTTGAAAGTAAAAACCAATTACTGAGGGAAAAGATAGATTCAGTTACAAATATTTTACAAGAAAAATATAAAGATGAGGAAACTATATTGACAGGGAAAGAACTTCAAGAATTACTTAAAAACGATTACAAGGTAAGTAACACTATCAAAACGAAATTGATATTCGACCATTATCAAAAGTTTTTAAAACACAAGACTGAGGTTTTTAAAAAGAAACCCCAAAGTTTGAAGGATTATAATTCCTTAAATAGTCATTTAGAAGGGTATGAGATTTTGAAGAATAAAAAAATTAAGTTCAAAGATTTTAATAAATTTTTTTTGGAAGACTTTATTTCATTCATGAGAAGTAAACATCCTAAAGAAATTAAATTACCAAATGGTGATATATTCAAATTCAAATCTGAAGGTAATTTAGTAGAAGAGACACTCCGAAAAAGGTTAGATTGTTTGAATGAGTTTAATAATTTTTTAGTCTCAGAAAAATTGTTACCCGAAAATGATTTTATCAAAAAAAGAAGGTCTGAAATTAAATTGGGGACTAAGAAAAAAGTTACATTAACAATTGATGAAATTCATAAATTATATGATTTTAATTTTAGTGATCCTAATCTTAATAAAACGAAAGACTTGTTTGTTTTCATTTGTTTTATGGGATTACGTTGGAGTGATATTGAATTATTTGATTCCGGATTTATAAGAAAGAACGGAGAAGAATGGTTTTATGAGTTTACACCGATTAAGACAGAGGATAGTAGTTCAATAGATTGTTATATTCCTATGTGTAATGTGGTTAAAGAAATTATAATCAAGTATGACTATGATTTGAAAAGTATAATCACAAATAATAGTGATTTTAATGAAAAATTAAAATTGATGGGAAAAGAGTGTGGTCTTTTTAATGAGATTACTCGAACGAAAGATAAAGAAACAGGAGTTTATTTAAAAAGATGGGAACTCATTACGGCACATAAAGGACGTGACACGTTTATAACAAATTTAATTGATACAACTCCCGTAAACGAATTAATGAAATATACAGGTCATACCAAAGTTTCAACTCTAATGAGTTATGTTGACAAATCACGACAAGTAAGTAGTAAGTATATAAAAATATTTGACAAATGAATAAAAATGAGTTAGAAAATGATTTTTACTTGTTGGGGAATCTTTCAAAACTACTAGAACTCTTAATATACGTCTCAAACAGTGATTTAGATGAGGTAGAGATTTTATCAAAGTCTGAATTTTTTGTTGATGGAGTTGTATTTGATAGGTTGTCAAATTTACAATCTGTTGAAGATGTATATTCCGATCTCACCAGAGTAAGAAAACACATAAACGTCCTACTTCAATCCATTGATACGGGTTTTGAAAAATCGATAAACAAAATAGATAATATCTTCAAGTCACTCAGAAAGTTCGATGATTTTAGAGAACATTACCCATATTATGTTCGTCTTAACCACCCTGAAGATTGTATAAAATTTTATGAAAAATTAGATCAGGATGACTATAATTTTATCGAAACGGGGGAACTATTAGGTATAACACGTCAAACTGTTTCAAAGTATTTTCAAGATGGAACTTTTATAAAAGACAATAACAAGAAAAGTAATCGAATATCAAAGAAATCTATTTATCTATTTTTTGTAAAACAGAATTGGGATAAATTAAAGAAAAATAATATCAAATAATTTTTTTTACTCAAATAACACTCAACACTTGACCTTTTCAAAATTTTCAACTATTTATTATTCGATGACAGGTGTACTAACTTGATTATTCTAAGTACATCATTAAAATGTCATCAATAATTATAATGATAGTAGTAAGAAAAGTTGGAAGACCTGAGAAGTATTCCACAAATGAAACAAGAAGAGAAATAAGAAGAAAACAAAACAGAGAAAATCAAAGGAAGTGTAGATTAAGAAAAAAATTATGGGAGGAAATAAATACTCTGGAAGTAACCTTTTTAAGTGGTTACACCACGACACTATCAAATTACATAAATCAATTTGAGTTCGATACATTCTTCACAGGAACATTTGATATGAATAAGTTTCAGAGAGAAGAAATGAATAAAGAGAACAAAGAGATAGAAGAACTAAATGTAGAATTTGATTTAATTGGAAGTTTCGTTTCTGAAAAACACATAAGTATTCAATCCCTTAGAAAGTACACAGAAAAGTATCTAAATACTTTATATCAAAAAGATTTATTCATTAGGTGTTTTGTGGTTTTTGAAAAGGGTAAGAACAACAAGAACCATGTTCATATTCTTTTCAAGTCAAACGATAAAAAAATAAACTTTGTTGATACCACCGAAAATTCATGGTTGATTGGTCATTCTATTAGTGTACCCATTGATACTTTTCAAGACCAAATAAAGTTAGTCGGTTATTCTATGAAGGAATTTAAACCATTATCTAATTCTGTAAGAGAACAGAATAAGATAGACAATTGGTTTTTAGTTGGGGATTTCAAACAGAAAAAATCTAATGATAAAAAAAGTAAACCAACACAAATAGAATCAGAAGTTGAATAACTTACCTTTCCGGTTTCTTAATAGGAACTTATGTCAGAAAAACATTCAGAGTTATCATCTTTTATATGGTCAGTTTGTGATGACCTTTTACGGGGTTTATTTAAGGGTCACGAATACGGAGATGTCATTTTACCTTTTGTCGTTCTCAGAAGATTGGATTGTGTGTTAGAAAATTCAAAGGATAAGGTTATAGAACTTTACGAAAATTACTCCAAGAAAATTGATGACCCTACACCGATAATCTTAAATGAAATAGGATTATCCTTCTTTAATTATTCTAAATACGACCTACACAGGTTACGTCAAGACCACCTTAATATTTCTTTAAACTTTAATAATTACCTGAATGGGTATAGTCAAAATGTTAGAGAGATAATAGAAAATTTTCAGTTAGATAAACCCATTGAAAAACTAAATAAGAACGGGAAACTTTACCAAGTCGTTGAAACATTTTCCTCGATTGATTTACACCCGGATGTGGTGGACAATCACACAATGGGTTTAATATTTGAAGAACTACTTCGTAGATTTTCTGAAATGTCGAATGAAACAAGTGGGGAACACTACACCCCACGAGATGAAATAAGACTATTGGTTTCATTGGTATTCAGTGGGTCAAAAGAGGACTTACAGGGTGAAGGAAAGGTTCGTTCCTTGTTCGATTGTTGTAGTGGTACGGGTGGTATTCTAACAATTGGAAAGAATTGGATATTGGAGAATATTAATCCTAACATAGAGATTAATTTATATGGACAGGAATTGAACCCACAGACCTATTCTGTATGTAAATCAGATATGTTAATCACAGGGGAAAATCCAAACAATATCCGGTTGGGTTCATCATTAAGTAATGACCATTTTCAGGGTATGAAATTCGATTACCTAATGTCAAATGTACCATTTGGTGTTAGTTGGAAAGGTGAACAGGATTTCATAGAAAATGAAAGTAAGAATCCTAATGGAAGGTTCTTTGTTGGAACTCCACGTTCCTCAGATGGTTCATTATTATTCTTACAGAATATGATTAGTAAGATGGAACCAACAGGTTCTCGAATTGGGGTCATCTTTAATGGTTCACCCTTGTTTACAGGGGATAGTGGAAGTGGAGAAAGTAATATTCGTAAATGGATTATAGAGAATGATTGGTTGGAATGTGTCGTTCAGTTACCAGACCAATTGTTCTTTAATACGGGTATAACAACCTATATATGGATTGTGACCAATAACAAGAAGAAAGAAAGAAAAGGTAAGGTTCAATTGATTGATGGTTCAGATTTTTACAAACCAATGAAGAAATCGTTGGGTAATAAAAGGAAGTTTGTCACCGATGAAATGGTTAGTGAATTGACCAAATTGTACGAAGACTTTAAAGAAACAAAACACTCCAAAATATTCCCAAATGAATACTTTGGTTATACCAAAGTGATTATAGAACAACCATTGATAAAGGATGGAAAAGTAGAAACCGATAAACAGGGTAAACCCAAACCGGATGGTTCATTAAGGGATACTGAAAGGATTCCTTTGGGTGTTGATATTGATGAATACTTTGAAAAGGAAGTGAAACCACATTTACCAAATAGTTGGATGGACAGAACAAAGGACACCATTGGGTATGAGATAAATTTCACCAAATACTTCTACCAATACACTCCTCTAAAATCGGTCAAGGAACTAACCTCAGAACTATTGGAGTTGGAGAAAGAAAGTGATGGTTTAATGACTAAATTGATTGGTTAATGAAAAAATATAGTTCATATAAACTTTCAGGTATTGAATGGTTAGAAGAGATTCCTGTTCATTGGTTTGTTACGAAAATTAAATATTTAAGTGATGGTTCACGAAATTCATTTATAGATGGTGATTGGATTGAAAGTAAAGATTTGTCAGATAACGGAATTAGATACATTACTTCAGGAAATATTGGTATGGGTGTGTATAAAGAACAAGGGAATGGTTACATTTCTGAAGATACATTTATCAAACTAAATTGTACTGAATTATTTGAGGGTGATTTAATTATTTCAAGGTTATTCATTCCTGTTGGAAGGAGTTGTATTCTTCCAAACGTGAATAACAGAGTAATAACCTGTGTAGATAATGTTATCCTAAGACCTAAAAGTACTTACAACAAACAATATCTAAACTATCAATTTAATTCTAATAGATATTCTGAATATACAGAACTAATTTCAAGAGGTGTTACTTTAACAAGAATTAGTAGAGGGATGTTGGGGAATATACAAATTGTAATTCCACCAATTCAAGAACAACTCCAAATCGTTCAATTTCTCGATGAAAAGACCGAGATAATAGATAAGTTAATTTCAACGAAAGAACGAAAAATTGACCTGTTAAAACAACAAAGATCATCACTCATTAATGAAGTTGTCACCAAGGGTCTTGACCCCATTGTGAAGATGAAGGATAGTGGTGTGGAATGGATTGGTGAAATACCTGAACATTGGGAAGTTATAAAGATAAAATATCTCGGTCAAATTAATAGTGGAGATACAATTTCATCCAATTTAATCGAAAGTGAGGGAGAGTTTCCTGTTTATGGAGGTAATGGTATAATGGGTTATTATAAAGATTTCAACTTTTCTCATAGAGTATTAAGTATAGGTCGTGTTGGAGAGAAATGTGGTAATGTTCATTTGGTACATGAAAAATGTTGGATAAATGATAACTCATTAGTACTTGATAAAAAGAATGAGAATGTTAATATGAATTACTTGTTTCATTCTTTAAAAACACGAGACTTAAATATTATTAGGAATCAAAATACACAACCATTGATTACAGGAACAATGGTTAAGAATGAATCAATTCCATTTCCACCACTTTCTGAACAACAACAAATTATTGAACACTTAGACATCCGAACCAAAGAAATAGATGATTTGGTTTCATTAGAACAACGTAAAATTGATGTATTAAAACAATATAGACAATCACTTATTAGTGAAGTCGTAACGGGTAAAATTGATGTGAGAACCCAATTAAATTAACTCCAATGAACTATACTGAAAAGAACCTCGAAGAACACATTGAAAAGTCATTAAATCAGTCGGGATATAAGACCCGTTTGTTTACTGAATATGACAGGATAAATTGTTCCATTTCGGAAGATATTATTGGGTTTATTAAAGATACCCAAGAAAAGGAATACAATAAACTCCAAGACCAATATGGTAGTGATACAGATAAAAAATTAATAACTCGAATAAACAACGAGATTTCTTCAAGGGGTTTAATTGATGTTCTCAGAAAAGGAGTTAAAGACAGGGGGAGTAATTTCAGAATGTTATACTTCCAACCAAAGACTAACCTGAACAATGAACACAAAGAGTTATATGAAAAGAATAGGTTTGTTGTCGTAAGACAATTACATTATTCAACCAAGAATAACAATAGTATTGATATGGTTCTGTTTATAAATGGATTACCATTTATGACTATGGAGTTAAAGAATCAATTAACCAATCAAAACATATTGGATTCTGAACGACAATACAGATATGACCGAGACTACAAAGAACCCTTATTAAACTTCCAAAGGTGTATTGTTCATTTCTGTTGTGATAATGACAGGGTAAGTATGACCACCCGTTTATCCGGTTCAAAAACAAGGTTTTTCCCTTACAACAAAGGGATTGATAACCCTGAAACTGATGGATTAAGAACAAACTATTTGTGGAGAGATATTTTGACCCCAAATAGTGTATTGGACATACTTGAAAACTTTGTTCACTTATCCGTTGAAAAGGAAAAAGAGTGGAGTGACAAGGAACAACGTGTAATAGAAACCAAGAAAGAATTGTTGGTTTTCCCACGTTTCCACCAATTAGAAGTTATCAGGAAAATTCGTACTACATTACTTGAAGAAGGTGTTGGGAAAAACTACTTGATTCAACACACCACAGGGAGTGGTAAGTCGTATTCAATAGGTTGGTTAAGTCACCTTTTAACTTCATTATACAAATCCCCCAATGATACCAAAAGGATATTCGATACCATAATTGTCATTACAGATAGAAAAGTATTAGACCAACAATTACAATACACCATTAAACAATTAGAACAGACAAGTGGTGTTGTAAATCCGGTGGATGAAAATAGTTCCCAACTAAAGAAATATTTGGAAAATGGTAAAGACATTATAATTACCACCATTCAAAAGTTTCCACGTATTTCAGAAACAATCAATGAACTACCTAATAGAAACTTTGGGATAATTGTGGATGAAGTTCACAGTAGTCAAAGTGGTGAAAGTTCCAAACACTTGAAAAAGTCATTATCAAAGGGTGAGGAAGACGATCAAGATGATGACGAATACGATGATTTAGATAAAAAGATATTAGATGAAATAAGAAGTAGGGGTAAGAAACCAAATATTAGTACATTCGGATTTTCTGGAACCCCCAAAAACAAAACGTTAGAAATATTTGGAAGGAAGAATCAGGAAGGACACTATGTTCCGTTTCACATTTATTCAATGAAACAGTCGATTACAGAAGGTTTCACGTTGGATGTACTACAAAATTATACCACCTATTCAAGATGGTTTAAACTGAACAAAGAAGTAAAAGAAGATAAGGAATTACCAAAGAACAGGGTAATGGAAGAGATGGTGAAATATGTGGATGGTCACACCATTACTATATCCAATAAAGTCAGGATTATTCTTGAAAATTTTACCAAGAACACTTCCAAGAAAATAGAGGGAAAAGGTAGAGGGATGGTTGTAGTACGTTCTCGAAAACATTGTGTACAGTTTTTCCAAGAAATGACCAAACAAATGACTGAAATGGGATTACCTTACAGTTGTTTAGTTGGGTTTAGTGGTACAGTTAATTTGGATGGTCAGGAATACACAGAGGATAGTTTGAATAAACTACCTCCAAAGGTTTCAATACCCGAAGGTGTTAAAGACCCACGATACAGAATACTTATAGTAAGTAACAAGTTTCAAACAGGGTATGATGAACCCATGATTCATTCCATGTATGTGGACAAGACAATGGGTGGACTTCAATGTGTACAAACACTTTCCCGTTTAAATAGAACAATGTCGGGTAAGACAGACACTTTTGTTTTGGACTTTGTAAACGAACCCCAAGACATTTATAAATCGTTCAAAGATTACTACGAGAACACGATATTAGAAGAGGAAACAGACCCAAATAGGTTATATACATTACAGAATGATATTGAAGGAACTCATTTGTTTACCAAATTTGAAGTGGATGATTTCTGTAAGATATTCTACGATGAATCTAAAACAAAGGAAGAGTTCCAACCGATTTTAGGTCGTGTAGTTGATAAATGGAAACAAATTGAGGACGAAGACCAACGGGAACTATTTAGGTCGAATATTCAGTCTTACATTCGTTTATACGGGTATATTACCCAAATAATGACCTTTACAGATATTGAATTGGAGAAACTATTTGTATTTGTTTCCAACCTGAATAAGAAATTACCTAAACGAAACAAACCTGAAATAAATGATATTCTAAGTTCGATTGATATTGAAAGTTTCAGAATTTCACAGACATTTTCAGGTAAGATAGATTTAGAAGATGGTGAAAAAGGTGGTAAACTAAAAGGGATTGATGTCGGAGGTTCTAAGACCACAGATATTCCTGAATTAGACTTATTGTCTCATATAATTTCCCAAATTAATGATGTGTATGGAAAGGAACTAAGTGAACAGGATAAGTTGGATTTGGAGACCATGAAGAATAAGGTGTACCAAGACGAGACTTTACAGAAAGTAATGACAGGGGATAATAGTGAAACAAATAAGAAACAGAAATTCGATGATGTGTTAGATAAGACCATTATGAGTTTCTTTAATGAAAGGTTTGATTTCTTCAAAAAAGTCGAAGACCCAAACACAAAAGGATTTATTAAACAAATATTTTATGAAGGGTTGGTAAACCACTATTCCTCTCAGAAGAATTTCTGATCTGAAGAAACTCAATAATGTTATGGCAGTGTACTTTACACTGCCATAACTTAATTCACTTAAAGGGGGACCCCTATCCTGGTACCGGAGGGGGGAGGTAGGAATCCTACCTTTTTATGGAAAACACCCAATTTATGACAGGGGGGACAGATCTAAGAATGAATTTTAGATTATCCTATTAGTTTTTACACTCACTTAACCTATTTTTAGGTTCATTTTACACTCAAAAACCAATTTTTATACTTTCTTACTACATATCTTCAATTTGGTGTTATTCTAATTTTTTTTACAATTAGTTCCGTCCTATTTGTGAAATTGGGAGAAAAATATTTCTAAAAAATACTCACTCACATACTCTTTTTTTAGATTCTAAAGTATTTATAAGTATGAGTGATTACTTTAAAAATTTAGAGAAATGTTTTGGCATCGACGAAGTCGATGCAAACCAACATTTGAATGAACTGGTCAGAATCAGACTGGATAAAAATAAAAAAGAGTTAGATGAATTGTTTTGGTACAAACTTGAAATAACCAAAACACCAACGAGAACTAATTACCATCAATTTTCATTTGAAAAGTTACAAGAAATTTCAAGGAAGTTTACAAATGGTCTTCAAACATTTGGATTTATCCCTAATAGAATTTTTTTCAAAAAATATTTTTTAGGTGGAATTAGAACTATTCAAATAGAACAATTAGACGTGAATAGTTTTCCTTCATTTACTTTGAACTATCTACTATATTCTAACCTTGACAATGTTGATATAAAATATAAAACAAACCTCACTTCAAGGGTAAAATTTATCGACCCGACATTAGAGATAAGTTTCCAATTTTTAGATCGAGGAAAAAGGTTGAATTTGGAGGAACACATTAGAACTTCAACAAATGTTGATTTAACTTCTGAATTTATACAGAAGTTGGGTAAAAATAACATCAAGGATATTATCCATAATCAATTCCAAAGACCTAGATTCTTGGGGAACTTGTATAAAAACAAATAGAATGAAAATAGTAATTGCCGAAACTCAAATAAAAAATTTAATAAACAATCTAATAAATTTAAAAAATGAAAAACCAAAAAATGACACAAAAAAGAGAATGTGATTTGTCCATAGTACAACTAAATGAAATCGTAAAGGATTACGAACCAAAAAATAAAATATCAACTGAATTTTCTGAGGAATTAATTTCAAAACTATCTATTAGTGAAGAGGGTGAAACCGAAATTACAGGTAACATAAAAGAATGGATGTTTTTCATTTCTATGATTATTGATTTGTATGAAAATGAAAAAAGTAGTTCTAAAGATAATGTAGAGTTTAGTCTCGAAAAATTAGTTCAAAATACTTCTACTGAAAAGGGGATCATAGGTTTGTTTCTCCAAAAATATTTGAACCTTTATAATACCAAATTACCTAATAGTTTCACCATAAGTGGTAACTTGAATCAGTTTGAAAGATTCTTTGAAATTCTACAAGAATTGGATTTGGAACATTCATTGGGAATTGTAAGATTCAGAGAATAGTGGTGTATTTAAAATTATAATAAAAAGGGAAACATAAATGTTCCCTTTTTTTATTTGTTTTAGGTGTGTAATTCAATAAAATGTTGTACATTTAATGTGTCAATAAAAGTACATCAAATGAAGGTAAAATACAATCGGGTTTCTACTATTTCTCAGTCAGGGGATAGGTTCTCAATGGATAAGGATAATTACGACCTTACAATTTTGGATAAGGTTTCGGGGTCAGTATCATTTAAGGATAGACCCAAAGTAAAAGAATTAATCAAGTTGGTAGAAGATGGTAAGGTCACAGAACTAATTGTTGAAGAATTTAGTCGTTTAGGACGAAATACAGGTGATGTAATAAGAACCCTTGAATGGTTAGAGGAAAAGGAAATAAATGTGGTTGTTAGGAACATAGGACTACAATCCCGACCTAATGGAAATAAAAATCCTATATGGAAAATGATAAGTTCTGTAATGAGTTCCCTTTACGAAATGGAATTAGAGAATATAAAGGAAAGGACTATGGTTGGAAGAAAGGTGTATGTTCAAAAAGGTGGATTGTTGGGGAGACCTAATGGTTCTAATGAAACTGAATCTGAATTTCTGAATAAGGAACAAACCAAAGAAATTATCAAGAACCTCAAAAAAGGATTTACGATTAGAGAGATTTGTAAAATTGTTGATTGTTCCAATAAAACAATTCTGAAAACTAAGAGGATTCTGAAAGAGAGGGGTGAGGTGTTTTCTAAAGGGTGATAGAGGTTGAGAAATTTTCTAAAATTTTTCTAAAGGAAACAAAAAACCCATTGAAAATCAATGGGTTCTTGTGTAATTGTGTCGGGAAGACAGGATTATTAAAAAATATACCAATATTTGACATTTCGGAATTTTATGTTAATTCACATTGATATTCAATAGTTACATACCACTTTAATTAACAAATCAAATGATAT
>Ga0214192_1001858_pt1 | contig 11366 bp, 12 predicted proteins | sample TroBogEpilimnion_44_FD_153030 | JGI IMG/M metagenome (GOLD analysis project Ga0214192, IMG submission 153030) | Freshwater microbial communities from Trout Bog Lake, WI - 29JUL2008 epilimnion | ecosystem: Environmental > Aquatic > Freshwater > Lake > Epilimnion/Euphotic zone | place: Trout Bog... | reverse complement strand
GTTTTTACTCTCTATACCCTTCATAACGCCTAACCATTTGTTGCGAAGCAGAGCCACCTCATTGATAATGGTTTCAAAGTCAATCACTTCATCCTCACCATCCACATACTTTTCTGCATCTCGGCTGGTGAGTGCACGAGCGTATGCTTCCAGATACTTTTGAAAGTGCTTGCGGCGAATTTTGCGTAACTGTATATTCAAATATTCCAATACAGCTTCAATCTCTTGCAACTGATTGAATCTATGCTCGGTGACACCGGGCAAGTTGCTTAATGCACGTTCAACGTTGCCCTGTATCTTGATCTCGCTCTTGGCTAGAATAAGCTCACTATCATAATAGTCAATGAATGCGGGAATTTGGCCAAGATCGGCAACTATCTTGTTGTACCACATTACTCGTCTTCGTCGTTATAGTTGTCGTCTTCTTCCATAACATATTCTTTGAGTGCTTTTTTAAGATTGTTGTCGGTACCACCAAACTCTTGCAAGTCAATGTCATTCAACATATCTACTAGTACACTCATTAGGTTGTCTGCGGCCTCTTGTCGATCCTTGACTGGAATATACTGTTTTAAAATAGTATATGTCTCGCCCAATACATCTACTTCAATACTCATTCTGCGGCTTCCTCTTCTGGTTGTTCAACTGTGGTGATTTTACTAAGTCTATGTGGGTTTGCAGTAACGTCAATCATTACACGGTCTAGGCAACCATCGTCATTGCGTTCCCAACCTTTACGGAACTTTTTAATAATTTCTCCGTCAGTAGTAGTATATACCAAACTGTTGCCTTCTTTCTTTAAAAGATCTTTACCCTCAATTAAATCAGTCAAGCCTGAGTAAGGATTCATGCCAGTTTCGTAAGGAATTTTGACTTGTACACTTTCAAACGGTTTGGCGTAACGTGTTTTCATGATCTTACATGCAGCACGAATACCTTTAACTTCTGATATCTTGTTACCGTCTTCGTCTTCTTTTAACTTCAACTTCTTCATAGCAACCACAATTGAACTTGCATAGATAAATCCTTGTCCGCCAGAGATTTTATCATCTGGGTCAAACATGTCTTGACTGGCGTAAGTGTGATTGGTTGCAACCAAGCCAATGTTGAGGTCACCAAACATATTAACACAGTTACGAACTAGGGCAGTGAGTGCTTTGGGCTTACGTCCCAAGTCACCTTTTAAGTCACCAGCAGCAAACTGATTAACGTCTGTGGGAGTGAGCAACATGCCCAAACTGTCAATCACAAACAACACCTTGGGACGATCGCCCTCGGGAATGGTTTTGTATTCTTTCACAAAGTCATTGATCATTTTGGCAAGATCATCAATCATGGCCATGTTCAATTTCAGTAACTTGTCTTCGCTGGTGTCTACATCCAGTGCCTTTAACCAAGCTTCATCTAGTGCGTTTTCTGTATCAATCAGGATAACATAAATGCCCTGTGCTTGTGCATTTTTAATCAAGTTACCTGAACAGATAAAACTTTTACCTGCGCCCGATTCCCCGGCAAACACAGTCACCTTGCCCATCGGGATGCCTCGATTAAAGTCGCCCGAGATCAGATAGTTCAATGCATAATTGTTGGTACTGATCCAGTCTGTGGGATCGGTAAATCCAATACTGATACCATCAATGCTCTTGGTGATACCTTTTCTAAATTTGCTAACATCAAATGCTTTTGCCATAATTATTTTCCTTTAAGTAAGTTTAACATGTTTTTTGGAATATGTCAACGGGCACATTCCTACAAATTATATCTAAAAAATCCTTTTCATTTTGAGCCTTGGGTGCACAAAATCCACAACGGCAAATGGGTTTTTGGCATTTTATAATTGGCATGCCATTTTGCAATTGCGATTCCAGTCTGGCCAAAATTTGCTCACTGTGTGATAATTCCCCAAGTGGCTCTTGCGCACCACTTGTGCTCATTTGGCAATCTTTATTGGTATAAACCAGACCATTGGCTTGTCTTATAAACAAAAAGAACCAATTGACACTGCAACTCCAACCTTCAAAGCCTTGTTGTGCAACAAAACCTGTATTAGATCGTAAATCGCCGTTTATGCTCAGTCGCCTGCCGCCGCAACACTGCCTGCCCTCTTGTATACTGATGATCTTTTTGGTAAATGTAACGGGCTTGCCGGTCAACTCACCAAACTGTTCAGGAGTATAGGCCCATTTGTCATTGTTGTTGTCCAAGGGCTTTTTAACATAGCGCATGCCATTTGCCGAACAAAAATCCACTATGTCTGTGCATTCGTCCCACAGTTGCGGATGCATCATGATCATACAAGTAAAACGTTTGTTTTGTTCTTGCAGATATTTCAAGTTGTTTTTGAATTGAGTTTTTTGTTTTGGTAAATTTTCTGCATGATAACTCATGGTGAATTCATCAACCAAGGGCACTATACGTGCCCATTGCCGTTGTCCTACAATGGCATTGGTGGTGCAGGTAATGGTGAGATACCAATCGTAGCCTGTATGCTTTTGTCTGCAAGCAGTCAATATTTCCACAATGTCGGGATGGAACAAACTTTCGCCCCCGTAAACATTTATGATGGCTTTGCGTTGGCTGGGCTTTTTGTGAGTCATGTACAAATCTATGTATTGATACATAAAGTCAATGGTGCGTAAGCAATCGTCAAGCGAGGGATGTGCGGTGGTGTTGTCGTGACCGCCTTCCATGCCAGTGGGGCAATAGGTGCAATCTAGGTTGCACAGTTTGGTCAACTCCCAATCTACCAAGAAGCTGGGCACGTTGACGGGATCAAGTGCAAATGCTATAGAATTAACAGTCATATAAATCTGTAAAAATTTTGCGGCTGTCTAGTCCGCGTCTTTGATCAATTTCTTGTAGCTTGGTTAACGACGCCGACAACGATTTGTCAAAGGGCCTATTGATGTGGGCCGATAAATTTCTGTAGCCATCTTCAAGCAAAAAGCCGGGATTCTGCGCAATCCGTTTGTGAAGACTGGCATCAATTTCTTTTAATTTATAATCCGGCAAGTGTCTGGTATCTAACCATGCAGGTCCATTGATGGCAGTTAATATAAAACTGTTGGCATGAAACCCCAACTCTCTAAAATGATCAATACAGTCATATATGGCAGAATAATTCAGTATGCCCCATATCATGTTGAAGGTTATCTTGTGCGGCAGTGCTTGAATCAGTTTTAGATTTTCGTTAAGCTCGCTCCAGCTGCCACCATAACGCATGTATTCAAATTTTTCTCCTACACTTTCGGCGCTCACAGTCCAATGCACGTTGCGGAACTTGCACAACAAATCTAATACACGGGTATTGGTTTGACTTAGATTGGTGTTTACTCGCAATGTCACCTCGGGATTGACTTTAAGCAACAGTTCCAACAACTCTTCGTTTTCTTTTATCAGCAAAGGTTCTCCGCCCGCCATGTAGATATTTTTGAGTTGGTGTGCATTATCAAATACGTATTGTTTTAATTCTGCTAGCCTTTCTCGACTGGGTTGTGGCACTTCTATTTTTAATTCTGAGGCCCATTTGCTGCTCAAGGTGGGCCCGCAATAGACACAGGCAAAGTTGCAGGTATTTCGCCAACGTATGTCAATGTGATGTAGATCAAAATTGTCTGGTTGGTTGTATAGTTTGCGATCAACAGATTTAAGTTCTCGCATGTAGTACACACGACTGCTCACTATGTCTAAGCTGGTTTTGTTTTCTTCTAGACTGTAACAGTAACTGCAGGTGTAGGGCTTGTTACGTGCTAGAATTTCTTCTTTGACCTGCGTGTTTTTTGCACCCTTGAGTATGTCAAGCACTGGTGAATCTAGGGTATTGCCAATGCTTTCTTTGCTGCATATACAGTTCTTTACTTCACCATCGGGACCAATGTAAAATCCTGTCCATGGCAAAGGACAAAATGCTTTATTGGTCAATATGTCTTTGGGTGTCATCGTAGTGATATGTCGGGAATAGAAAAGCCGTTGTGTTCTGCGGTTTTGAACAATTGAACTAGAGTTGCTACCCAAGTTGCCGGATCATCAACTCGCCCTGGACGCACAATGGTTATTTCAGGATAGCGCATGGTGAAACGCAGTTGTCGCACAGTATCTTCTAGTGCAACTTTCTGCAATCGGTATGCTTCCATGCTCTTGGGTGCAACAGGTTGTTGCGTCATCATTGTACTTATAACAATGATATGTTTATCTAAATTGGCCCAACGCTTGTGTACTTCTAGCAGTAGTTCAGTTTGTGCGTATCCGTCTTGTGCATTGTTGACAAACACATCACAGGGTTCTATAGCATTGGCAATTTTTAACGTGTTGCGAATATTGTTGCCATCTCGTTTGCTCAACCCAATTATTTCGTGCTCCGAGTATGCTTCAGCAAATGCTTTGCCAATTCCAGCAGTGTGTCCTGTAATTGCTATTTTCATTGAAGTAGTGCCAAGGGTTGATTGTGAAATGTAAAACTTGCTATGACTCTTGGAGTTGCTGTTGGGTTTAGTTTGACAACCGAGTGAGCCAAACGTGAGTTAAAAACTATGGGTTGTGATAAATCATGTAATTCTGCCAATAAATCTAATTTTAAGTCATCAATGTTTTCTTTTGTTTGCCCAAATCTATCAACCATGTGTTTTGTGTTTGCCAATTGTTCTTCAGTGATGTTGTACCAACGATTCACCCAACCAAGAGTATTTGATATTGGTATATTGATTTTTGCAATCACTGGCATTGGGTCAACGTGTAAATCCAAATCATCGTATAAAATTGTAACAGCCGAATCCATTGGATAAAGTTTATACTTTTTAAAAAACATCACAAGCTCGGGAATCTTGTCAATTACATCTTTTGTGTTTAAAAAGCACCAACCTTCTTGTCGTGACTCAATTTTGTCATTGATAAACTGCATCATTTTGATTGATATTGTTTCCAATTGATCGCATTGCAATTCTACAAAAGGTTTTAGCATATATTTCTTAATTGTTTTTGTTCTTGTATGTATGCATCTATAGAGGTTTGATCTTTATTTTCAACACTGAGTACTGCGGGATGCTTTAGGTAAGCGTATTCATGATCTATTTCGTGCTTGCGAGCAAACGCAATTAGTTCGGGCAGTTGATGTTGATTCAACACACTCACAGTGGTCCAAAGATTTAATCTAATGGGCATACTTTTATATATCATTAAATTCTTGTAAAACTCTGTCCATTTAATAGGCCAACGCACCAAGTCGTGTAATTCACCAATTCCATCAAAACTAACAGTCACTGTCACATGAATACCACGATAGATAATTGGCAAGAGTTCTTGCAACACCGTGCTGCAGTTTGTGTTGAGTCTAACGCTTTTTACATTTGGTGGCAAGTTTGCCAATATGTGTTTGTAATTTTTACTGTAACTGGGCTCGCCACCATTTATGTCCAGGTGCACTATACGCTCTAGTGGCAAATTCCAAAATTTATTAGAGTTGTTTACTATAGGAAATACCCGAGATCGCAAGCTACCAATTCGTGTACTCAATCCCTCGTTACAGGTCAAACAGGCACTATTACAAGTATTGTCTAGTACTCCGCCAACAGTCAAATAATCTTTTACAGTTTGCTTTTGATCAAACTCAATTGCGTGTAGTCTAACACTGACGCCGTTTTCCGATTCAGTTTCTTGGCATCGTATACACTCACTGGGCCATGTGTTGTCTTGCATCGATAGCTCAACATTGTGTAACCAAAAACTCATGTCCATGATAGTTAAATTATCAAACTCGGGAGCATTGACCATATGCCCACAACGACTCACCGAGCCATTGCTGTTAAATCTCACAAAGTGTCTTAGCCTAGGACATTGCATATATCTTGACTTCTTTGAATTACTTCATCGTATAGATGCTTTCTATCATGCCGTATACGTTCGCATATTTGTCGAAAGCTAACTGTGGTCCCAATAAAATTTTCATAAATCAATTTATCTAATTCTAAATAAAAATTCAATTTATTATTGTGTGTAAAATGATCAACCAGTGTTTGGTCACGTGTTAGCGTATTCCAAACTGCGTCTGTGGTGCTTTTTAGTTCATCAACATGCCTAAAACGCATCCATGCATCTCTATGGCGTGCTAGATTTACAATCCAATGAAACTGTAAACTAAAATGACTATTTAAAAATAAAAACTCATCAATGAACCGTAATGCCGTTGCTCGATCAAGTTCGGGACGATATCGAAGGTATGTTTGTACTCCGCTTACATAACGATCAAATGGTTCACGCAAGTATATGTCTATCACTTGTATTTGAGCATGTTTGTAATAGGGTACATCGGCAATGGCTGTTTTGGCAATTGTGGTGCTGGCATTTTTATATATAGGATATACAAACTGATTGGGTGTGAGTTCGTATATCTTATATTGATCGGGAAACAGTATTGGATCTAGGTATGCGAGCATGATGTAGAAGCAGGGGAACCGTAACTCCCCTGCTGGTCACAAGTATCTACAGATTAAGTTGTAGATTTACGGTTACGAATCATGGCCAAAATGTCTTCAGCTTTTTGGCTTGATGGTTTGGCTTCTGCTGTTGGTGCAACAACAGGTGCTGTTGCTACCGGAGCATCATCATCTTCTTCAGGTTCAGCTACTGTGGGTGCTACTACGCTGAGAGCAGGTTTGGCTTGTGCCACGGGCTTGGCTTCGGGCAATGCATCTGCATCAACACCGCTACCACCTTTAAAGCCACTGGGCTTGTAGTAGTTGCTCCAACGATCTGGATCGTAAGGTTGTCCATCTACACTGGCCTCAAACATTTCTTTGATTACTTTCAATTCAACGTCTGTAGGCTTCTTGGGCAAAAAGTCGTTTAGGTCATATAAACCATGCTTTTCAATTGCTTCTGCTTCATCACTGTTAAGAGCAGTTTCTTTACGTGCCCATGTTGATGTGTTGTAGTCAGCATAACCACCTTTTGAAGTTTTCTTGATGTTGAAGTCAAGTCCAGCACTGTAGTCAGTTGGCAAGTTCTCCATGTCAGGATCCATCAGGGCGTTCTTGATCAAGTTAAAGATCTGTGGGCTGATGATAAATCTACGGATTGGATTTTCTGGAGTCTTGTCGTCTCCAATTGGGTTTTCTCTCACAAAGCCTTGGAACAAGTAACTACGCTTCTTCCAATACTTACGTCCCATTTCTTCAAGATTGGGGTCCTTGAACCAAGGGCGTACTTCGGCCAAGATTGGACATGCCTCGCCCCACATTTCCATGCAAGGTACTTGTACATTGACCATTTTACTATCTGCTTGGCCTTTGATGCCAGCAAATGGTAAACGAATCATTGCACGTTCTACCCAAAAGAAGGAATTTTTTGTATTTGCGTCGGGGAGGAATCTTACGCGAGCCGTTGTGTTTTCTGGAATGTTCCAGTGTGCGTAAATGGCGTTGTCGCCTTGTGTTTTACCGCTACCGCGGTTCTCGTTCGCTTGTAGTTTTGCGCGAATTTCTGCTAGTGTCATGGCCATAATAGTCTCCTTAATGTATGCCTTAATGTTTTGTGCCTAAATATACAATGCACTCCCGCATTGTATAATACTATTTATGACTAGTCAAGGAAAAAGGAGAATTTATTTCTCCTTTTTGTTTTGCCAAATTTTGGGTTTATATTATTTCTTCAATGCCTGTAGTTTCTCTAGTCTACGTTGTTGCTTAACTCGTTCGGCGCTGGCGGCAGCTCGAGGCGCATCGTCATTGGGGTCGTGCCCTATTCTTAGAGGATTATATAAATCATATTCTTTTCTTGCATTCGTGGCCTTATTATCTTGTGCCGCAACAGCAGCCCGTTGAGCTTGTGCACGAGGACCAATGCCTGTTGCCAAACTCGCGTTCTTTACAGCCGACTTAATTTGTCCAGTGATGGTTTCATTTGTGGCTTGCTCGGCTTCTTGCGTTGGTTTGCTATTTGGGTTTTGATAGGCTGCACTGTTTGGATCTGTTCCGGGAATGTTGCCTTTAGTAAATATACTCAACAACATACCAAGACCTATCAGAGCTATTGATGTGGCTAGCATGGGTAGGGCAAAGGTCGTGGCTTGTGCCGATGTTAGTAACGGATCAAGCAATTTTGCGCAAATACTCGAAAACGGGGTGGCCACTGCACCAATGCCGCCCACCGCACCTGCTGCTACACCTGCGGCTTGTGAAAATGCATTTTCATTTGCGGGAGCCTTGGCCAGTTGTTGTATACGGCCCATTGCTTCTTCTCCAGATTTAGAAGTTTTTAAAATCGCTTGAACCTGTGGTGTCATTGTTTTGGCTTTTTGGTATGCTTGAGAGAAACCCGGCATTGCCTTTGCTTTGTTAAACAACGCCATGGCTTGTGTTTTGATGTCGTTGAGCATGCCTTCGGTAAGCACTGGTTTATTGTTTTCTGCAGATTCTATCAGGTCTGAGTATTTTCTAAAAAACTTTGGATCCATGGTAATTCCTTAATATCTTTTATTTATTTAGCTTTTATGCCCGCCAAAAAACGGATAAAGTCCAAACTGTCTTCTTGCATGGCAGTTGGTATGTTGGGATCGGTAACAGGATCATCCAAACTGGCATTGGCTGCACCATATTCATCATTGGGATGTGCAGATTTTGGACTTGTTTGTGGCATCCAATTGGTGTGCGCATCATCCACATTGTTTTCGCCAAACTGTAGTTCACCAGCCCATTCGGGCATGTTTTGTTGTGCCCAAGACTTGATCAAGCTTCTTACATCTGCATCCGAACCGCGTCCGGTAGTGGTGTCGGCCAGTTCGCTTATGTTGGACAACAACTCGCCTGCGCCAGGCAAATTATTGACAATAGGTTCTAGATCAGTTTTGGCATCTATACCATTTATACCAGCAGTCAGTGGTGCTTTGCACAATTCTTGTAGGGCACGTAGTTTATCATCTAATACATCGTTTTCACCATCGTCTTCAACAATGGTGTCGGCCCATTCTTCCAATTGGTTGCCCAAACTGTTTTGTTGGCGTCGGTATTCTCTATACACGATTGGCAATGCTTCGTCAAAACGTGCATCATATACTTTTTTAACAAAGCGTTCTTTTAGCGCATCAACATCAAACTCGTTTTCTATTGGTGCAGGAGCAATAAAGTCTTCTACAAATTCATCATAGTACTTTTTTTGACTGAGATGACGTAATGTGTTTTGTAAATGATAATAATGTTTTACCGCTGCCTGCGCCATGTCCGAAGTCTCAGCATCTTCAAACTGTTTGTTTTTACAACTGCGAACAAAATGTCGCATGGAGGTCATTTCGCGCACCATGTTGTTGATGCATTCGGCTATTTCATCGTAAGGTGTTCCACCGTTGTTCAAATGCTCGGCCAGTGCTCGTGCCGCATGTACGTTGTTGTGCTCGCAACGAAAACGCTCACCCAGGGGAGTTTCTAAAAATATACTTTCAATTTTTCTACTTCGTGCTCCACGCACTTCGTCAACAATGGGTTCAGAGTGTGTGATTTTTAATCTAACGTTGCCGTGTTCGCCAACGCTCTGTCTGGGACGTCCCGGTGTTCCGTACAGTCTACTTTCAGTAACTCGAACATCATCACTGTCGGCTACATCATCCACACGTGCCTGTTGTTTTACATCCTTGATGTTCAATCCGCTCTTGGCCAAATCTCTAACATCAAATTTCAATAAACTGCGCTTGGCAAATGATCTCATGTTGCGTAAGAAATCATACCATTCTTGTCGCTGATGGCGATCCATGTCACGAGTAATATCCTCGCCATAAGCAATCTTTAAACTGGTTTCATCAATCAAGCTGATTGTGATTTTGCCAAACTTGTTGCCGTTGCTGTCCGAATAAAGAAAGTTAAAAAATCTTGCTTGTTTGGGATCATCGGTGGGCTTGGCTTTGTCTGTGCCTAGTGTAATGGGGCTGAACCGACTTCGTATCTTGTCAAAGAGGGCTACTGTTACGCTTTCAATTTCTGTACTCATATAGCTATTTAGTCTTGTAGTTCGCAAAATGTGTGTAACTTGATACACGATAATGCCCGGGCGGTACCGGATTCTGCATGCCGTGCCACTGTAACGGTTGACTTCCATCCAAATTCAGTTGGTTCAGCATGAGATATCCTGAGTTTGGCACGAATTTGAACGGATACAACACATCATGACTGTTTTTGCTATTGTAGAACACAGTGCCATGCTCGGGACCAACCCCGTGCCAATACAGTTGCATGGCAGCTGCAAGATGCCCATCGGTGTGTATTGCTACATCAAATCCCGGCTCATCGACCCACCAATTGGTGTCAGGCCATGACAACTCTACCGAAATCTGTTCCCCAATCTGTGCAATATTGTCTATGAGATACTGATTGGCAACCTTTATCTCGGACGTGTTGTCAAACTCCAATTGCCTTCGGGGCCAATGTTGTTGATGCTGATTTTTCTTCCATGCTATTGCAGTCCAGTCTAGCGCCTGCAATTGCGACACTATCTCGTATGGAAATACATCTTCAACATGAAACAGTCTATCAGTTATGGCAGTTAGTTTCAAAGTCCGCTACTCATTATAAAAGGCATGGGTTCTACAAATTCATCTATAGTGTCTCGCATCTCGGCGTCGAGATTGGCATCAAAGTCCTGTATGTATTGTATCATGCGTATAACCAACAGTGTGGCCATCACCAAGTCATCTTGTTGACCAAGTTTGGCTTCATAACTGTGTCCCTTGGCCACAAAGTTTTTTAACTCGCTTATCAACATTTTGCTGGCAATTCGCATGCGTTTGGTTTCAATAAGACTTTTCAATTTGGCACAAGCAGCCAACTTGCTTTTATTAGACGTTGTAAATCCTCGTCTCATACGTGATCCAGCCACACGTTTTGGCTCACTCAAGAATACTCCAGGAATATTCTCTTCGCCCATTTGTGCAATAACCACCAAAGCAGCTTCGCCAAGAGTATTATTTTCCACGCTCCAATACACACTGTCATTGCCCACTGTTTCTGTTAGGTATTTGCAAATTTCTTGCATGATGACAACTTGTCGTTGAATGATGGTTTTGTTGTGACTCCACTCGGCCACTTGTTTGAGTCCTGGTAATTCATACACCTGTATAGCAGCCGGATCACCGCCAGTGCCGAGACTGGGATCGAGTGCTACGACATAGGTGCAATTTTTTTCAGGTTTCTTGTACCAACGTATTTGTCCTTGTTTTTCAATAGGCTCTATGCCCGCCATCTCCACTAGGTGCAACGGATTGATCAAGGTCTCGTCAAAGATAATGAATTCGCAGTTTGAGCATAAAATGCCATTTGCATAAAATCTATGATTATTTTTTACGTTTAATAAATCATATACTGTTTCTATTTCAAGAATTGTGACCGAGA
>Ga0214192_1001857_pt1 | contig 11370 bp, 13 predicted proteins | sample TroBogEpilimnion_44_FD_153030 | JGI IMG/M metagenome (GOLD analysis project Ga0214192, IMG submission 153030) | Freshwater microbial communities from Trout Bog Lake, WI - 29JUL2008 epilimnion | ecosystem: Environmental > Aquatic > Freshwater > Lake > Epilimnion/Euphotic zone | place: Trout Bog... | reverse complement strand
TTCTCAGGACGGCTGTTGAGTCCCGTATTTACACCATCCTCAAAATTAAACCCAAATTTTGTGGCAATTGCAACCTCTCCTTTAAAAGGTTCAAGAGCCTCTCCGACCAGTTCTTCGTTGATATAGGGACCATACACCTCAGCCGTATCAAAGAAGGTAACGCCAAGCTCTACCGCTTTGCGAATGAGCTCTATTGATTGCTTTTTGTCAGCAATCACTCCGTAACCGAAGCTTATCCCCATGCAACCCAAACCAATTTCGGACACTTCCAGTCCGCTATTGCCAAGTTTTCTTTTTTTCATCGTTATCCTATTTTAATTTTATGCAGACAAAATATTCCGGTACAAAGATGAGGTGAAAAAGGTGACAGATTGTTATACCAATTACTGATTCTTGTACCCCTATTACTGATATTGATTTTTCCATTTGATATTTCAAGAAAAAGGAGCTTACCTTTACCTAAAATTAAACAGAATTTATGGACGAGATATTGAAACTGGAAACAATAACCCAGTATAATTCAATGCGGGGGGTTGAAACCTTACACCCTTTAGTCAGCGTCGTTGACATGTCGAAAGCAACACCTACCCAAAGTTTGAGAATCCATTTTGGCTTTTACTGCGTCTTTTTAAAAGAGGTGAATTGCGGAGATTTGAAATATGGATGCAATTTTTACGATTATCAGGAAGGGACGCTCGTCTTTGTGGCTCCTGGACAAATAGTCGGGGTTAACAGTAAGGAGGTTGTTCGGCCCAAAGGGTGGGCCCTGCTCTTCCATCCCGATTTAATTCGCGGCACCTCACTGGGTCACAACATGAAGGATTATTCCTTCTTTTCGTATGAGGTTTATGAAGCGCTCCACTTATCGGAAAAGGAGAGGCAAATTGTGATGGATTGCCTGAATAAAATTGATTACGAGCTAAAGCAGTCGATCGACAAGCACAGCAAAACGCTAATTGCAAATAATATAGAATTGCTTCTCAACTATTGCATGCGCTTTTACGACCGTCAGTTTATCACCCGGGGGAATGTAAATAAAGACATACTGGTAAAATTCGAGAACTTGCTCGACCACTATTTTCAGTCTGAAATTCCCCAGACCGTAGGTTTACCCACGGTAAAGTATTTTGCCGACCGATTACATTTGTCCCCAAACTATTTTGGCGACTTAATAAAAAAGGAGACCGGAAAATCGGCACAGGAACATCTGCAGTTGAGATTAATGGATATTGCCAAAGAGCGGATGTTTGATACCAGCAAAACAATCAGTGAGATCGCCTATGAACTGGGGTTTAAGCATCCTCAACACTTTAGCCGTATGTTTAAAAATGAAACGGGTTATACCCCAGTTGAATACAGGTCGTTGAATTAACAAGATTTGGTATCGGGATTAATCAAACAAGGCCAGCAATACTTGTCAGTGATTTGGGGTCAGAGACACTTTACAGACTCCACCCCGGCCCTCCCCGAGAGGGTGACTTAATGAATTTATTATCCATTCCTATGGTTTGCACCGATCCTTCGGGGAGGGAGAAGGATTCGTTACTTTTCTATTTCAACAGTCCATTTTCACGCAATGTTTTATAAATATCAGCAATGTTATTTGGAATATTGAACTCAATGAGCCAGTTAACATCCAAGCCGTTGAGAATAGCTGTTTTCATTAAATGATGATTATTTCCAATTATTTTCCCAAGTGTTGCAATATCATCATTAAATTCAAGGTGGAGGTCTTCGTGTTGTTTTTGTATCAACATTAAAATTTTAAAAATCCGTGCTATAATGTAAATGCATAAAGTATAAGCTTTCCCGTATTTCTCAGTTCCAATGCGCTCGTTGTTCAGTTCCAGCATCTGTTTTAACATCAGGCAATTCAGACTTATTTCTCCAAACTTGTCTTTAGTAATTGCAACATGCTGGTTTATTTCACCACTAATATCGCGAATATCCATCAATAAATATCCGACTGAATAATAACGGTCTGTTGCAAGTTGAATTCGCCTGATAATATTGTTTTTGAGTTGCTCCCGTTTATCCTGCACCGATTCGGTATCAACCAGTTCAAATCGCAGCTTATTGGCTAAGTTCAAATCGCGTTTCAGCAGCCTTAAAATCAGCTTATCTTTTTCACTGTCCGGCAATAATTGCAATGCTTTTTTAAATTCAGGATCAAAAGCCATACTACAACTCTTTTGGATTATTTAACTCTCAATAAAAGTTCTTGCGAAATTCGGTTTCTTTATGGACATTTCCAATTTTCGCCCAACACTCCCCCTTGTTTGCAACCATTTTGACTCACTCATTTTCTTCGTAGTAGTACGAATAGTCAATTCCTTTTAGAAACATTTCGCGGTCATTGATTTTGTTGGTTAAAGCGTTTAGCAGCAGTTTTTTTAGAATGACGCTGTTTGTTGGGCTTTGCATCATTGCATTCATATAATCGCTTTTGCTTATCTCACTCCAATCCACGCATTTTTTGAGCCGTTTTTTCAGGATCAGATCCAACCATATTCGGGTGCTTCTGCCATTACCTTCCATAAACGGGTGGGCAATATTCATTTCTACATATTTATCCACGATCTCGTCAAATGTAGATTCGGGCATTGCTTCAATTTGCTTTAATGTTTCGCCCAAAAAGCGGGATGCAGCAAATTGAAATCCCCCTTTTGAAAGGTTCTTTTGCCTTATTTGTCCCGCAAAATCATACAATCCGCCAAACAAATAAGCGTGAATCTGTTGCAACCCTTTGGTTGTGCCTGATTCTATACTGTTGATAAACGAACTTTCAAACAAAGCATACGCTTTATTCTTACTTTTCCCATCAATACTTTCATCGCTAAACGTAAACCACTCTATAAATCGGTTTGCCTTTTTACCCGGGAATTCTTTACCTAAAGCAATAATTCCGGCATAATCCAACATATCGGTTAAATATCGTTTACCGTCGCTTGCTAAAAGTTTCAGTTGGGTAGTGGCACTAACCAACTCATTTTTTTCTTTCTTTAATTTGGCTTTTAGGTATTTCCAATAGTTGCGGGTTTTGGTGTAGTCGTTTTGGTCGGTAAGCACAGCAACAATATCCAACACTGAAAACAACCACCTGGCGCTTTGGTCGTCCCAAACGGCACGCACTTCACGATCGTCGAAAAAGCGTATGGATATTTTTGCCTTACTCATATTTTATTTTTCAGAGTTGATTCGCAATGTTGATAACTCTTTTTTAGTTAGATACTGGCTAATTTACAAATAAATGTCAGCGGACGATGTTTTTAAAGGGAGAAATGTTAGTTTTTGAATTTGCTCGCCGGCAAACCGGTTTTCTTGTTGTTCTTCAATTGTGCTGAGGTTGACATGCGTTTATCTGCCACGATCCACGGCTATATACAGGTCGGGAATATTTAGTATTAATTTACCGAAAAGCAATATTTTAAACCTTTTAATTTCTTTTATGGCGAGCAACCAAACCCTGCTTACGGGTAGGTGGTGTTACCGCTTAGTGCCTTTAAATCTCCACACTCATTTTTAAATGTTTGCCAAACCCTTGACGAACGATTCTCATCAAAGTAGTAAGCCTGATGTCTGATGCGTCATTTTCAATTCGGGAAATATATGTCTTTGTCGTTCCGCATTTTGCAGCAAGTTGCTCTTGTGTCATGCCTTGCTCCTTACGAAGTTCCTGAAGCATGACACCTATTTTAAAAGATTCAAAACCCTCTTCAAATTCTTCTCTCTCAGAGGTGCCTCTTTTACCATACTGGGTATCCAAATGGTCAGCAAAAGATGTTAAATTGTTATTTGTCTGTTTTTTCATCGAAATATTGTTTTTTAAATTTTTCAGCTAATTCAATTTCACCTTTCGGTGTTTTCTGGGATTTCTTTTGAAATCCGTTAAGCAATATTATCAGACGTCCTTTATCAAAAAAGCTAAAGACTCTATAAATATCGCTGCCGACTTCCACTCGAATTTCGAAAAGTCCACTAGTATTCTCCATATGATTGAAATACTTAACGGGGACTCTGTCTAATGTAGCAATTAGTTTTAAAGTCCAGTTGAATTTTCTTTTTACATCGGGTTTAAGTGTCTCAAAGAAATCCAAATAGAAGCTTTTGTAATAATAAATTTCCCTGATAAATTTCTCCTTCATCTGACAAAGTTAGCTAATTAGATAACTGCATGCAAGTCGATGTCAATATTTTTCTTGCTGAGTCCTTTGCTGGCATATGTGGTAACGCATGAAGCTGTAAGCAGTGGCGTATTGGATCCTCCAGCCGGCGAACGTCAAGCCGAAAAGCAGCCCAAGCGGATAAATACCCACCGAAAGCCACTGGCCGAATTTGTAGTTAGCTGAAGGTTCGTGCGAATTTTATTCAATTTTTTAAATTCATATATTTATCAATAAATCTTATCAATTCGGCCTTTTTACCTGGTGATGGTGCATCACTGTCGATGATTTCTCCATTTTTATTTAAGAGTATATATCTGGGTATCCCTTGAATGTAATATTTGGTTTTAAGGATATCTTCCCAATTCCCGTTACATATTAGATTTAAGCCTGAAATATTTTGATCTTTAATCATTTTTTTCCATTTATCTTTTTCTTTGTCAAAACTGATATTTATAAATTCAATCTGCTTATTTCCATATTCCCTGATTAACGTATTTTTTTTAGGAATACTTTTTATACAGGGGGAACACCAGGTTGCCCAAAAACTTATGTAAATCAATTTCCCATTGAACTCTTTAAGTGTATGAAATTTCCCATTCAAATCGCTTAGAAAGAACTCGGGGGCCTTTTCACCTTTATTTAAGAAGCATTTGTTTTCTAACCTTTCATTTTGAGCATTTCGATTGTTTTTCACAGCGATTACTAATGCACTATCATTGATATAATTGCCAACCGTTTCAAATAGAGAATCTAACCTCACAGACTGACTTACATTCTTGGTTTGAAAATTAATCCATGAAAACTGATAAGCCAGTAATAGCTTTCTGGATTCACCTGATAAGCGTTTTAAAATATTGGGAAGATTAATTTTTAGAATAGAGTAGGCTCGCGCGAATCCAATTTGATTAGTATCATATTTCCCAATATTTTGTAAATAGAAATATGAAATTAAGAATTCAAAATAATGAATGGATAAATATGCTTTGGGGTTATCAATTGGAACTGAATCCAGAAAATTAAAATAGGGGTCGTTTGCCTTTGTATTTTCCCTATTAAAATCATTTCTTGAAAAGATAACTCCTAATTTAAAGTCTGCATTGTGATAATATAAATCCAGTTTTTCCAACTCTGTAAACCAAGGAGGTAAATAAGATTTTCTCTTATAATTTAATAAGAATTTCTTCTCCTCATTGAACAGCGAATCAATTTTCTTAGCCCCTTCATAGATTGAATAGGATGATGATGTATAGTTTGTTGCAGGAATAGCTATGTCACGGTAGTTAAAACGGGTAAATTTTTCACGATAATAGTCGTTTATGAGTCCTGTTTTACCCTCGTATTTTATTGAATTCTGAAGATTCTTGCTTAAGTCGAGGTCAATGTAAACAATCAATGTGTCATTTGGAATCGTAAACAAAGGGTATTTTCTGTTTTGGCAGAAAAACAGGTCTAAGTATGGGTTGGTTGAGTTAAGAGTCAGGTTGTAAATTCCATCTTTGGGTACTACAAGTTGTTTATTTTCTAATCTCCAGGGTATAACCGTGAGAGATTGAATATGAAAAACGGTCGTATCGTTGCAATTACTAACTATAAATTTGAGATGAGTTTTTCCATGATAGTCGACTAATTTGTTAATATCATTTTTCCCTACAGCATTATTGGATGAAAAAACAGAGAATATAAATAGAAAAAGTATGGGAAAAAATGTACGCATTGTCTCTTTTAATTAATTTGTAAATAACGTAAATTCCTATGCCTGGCAAGAGACTGCGGGCAATTTAGTTTATGCTGATCTTCGATTCCTATCAAGCCGGGAAAAAGCCTGAGCGGAAAGATGCCCACCGGAAATCACCACTACCGCACTTGAAGGGTTGCTGGTGATGGCGCGTAATTCATTCAAAACTAAATGTCTATAGATATTTTAACTTTCCCGCCCAATCCTTTTTCAACAATGTCAAAAAGCGTACTCAATGTTATATTGCTTCCATCATTTTCAACACGAGAAATATAGGTTCTTTTTTTGGCTATGATTTGTCCTAATTCCTCCTGAGTCATATGGCGAGATTCCCTTGCTTTTTTTAAGAGAAGTCCAATTTTAAAAGATTCAGATTCTCTTTCAAGATCGTCACGTCTTTCTGTTCCTTTTTCTCCGTATACTTGATCCTTTATTTGAGACCAGGTTGCAATGTCTTTGTTGTTATTTTCTGCTTTCATAATACTCATTCATTAAATTAATTGCTCTCTCAATCTCTTTTTTCGGCGTTTTCTGTGTTTTTTTCTGAAATCCGTTAAGAAGGATTACTAATTTCCCTTTGTCGAAGAAGCAGAAAACACGCCAAATGTCTGTACCTAGTTGGATTCTCGCTTCGTAAAGTCCATTTGTCCCTGAAATGAGTTTCAAATAAGTTGTTGGAATTCGCTCCAAAGTCTCGATTGCTTCAATGATTTTAAAGATCTTGTTCTGTACCTTAATTGGCTGCTTAGTCAAGAAATCAACAAAATAGTTCTTGTATGCTATTACTTCACGAATTTTCTCCATTTTTTGTAAAATACAATCAAAGGTAACTTTAAAGTTACAATTCTCCAAATCGAAACTGATATTGCCTGGGCTATTATTATGCTCCATAACTAATTTATCCCCGCTACAAATCTGCCCCATTGCTTCCACCGGTCTTCGGCTATCCGAAAAGAGATTGCGCATTATTTTTTATTAATTCTTAATCATCCTTAGTATCCAAACGCAATTCAAATTTTCAATAACCGGTGCGCTAAATTTGATCGGCAACCACAACCTGCCGCAATTCTGCAGCCCTGTGAATTAATCGGCCAGCACCAGTAAAACCACCTCAAATTTATCAATATAAATTTAAATACGATGAACGAAACAAAATTAATTCGTTGTTTTTTAGCCAGTTTTGACCGAATAATCATTGGGGTGATTCACTTATTCATTGATTTGGCAGATGTATCTCTTTTGGCAACAGGTGTGGTTGATTGACTAATAAGTGCCATTACCCCCTCGTTTGCAACGAGGGGGTAACAGACTGTAGTTTGTAACACCTATCCCCCTCGTTTGCAACGAGGGGGTGATGGACTGGAGTTTGCAACTCCATTGAATTCTTGTCCTTATTTAATTAAATGAGTCGTTAATTATCGTTACAAACGATAAATCAATTCCCCCTCGTTGCAACGAGGGGGATTGATCTACAACTCTTTTTCAATATTCACCATCCCTTTCGTTCCTGCAAAATCGGTTGCCGAGCTAAAAAGATAGTCAAAATCATTTTTTACAATAAAAGCCCTTACCGGATTCTGGTGGATATAGGTGATCTTTTGATCAATCAGATAATTACGATCCAACAGGATTGGATGACTATTATCCTGCCAGACTTTATAATTCTTAATCCGATGATCATATTTTCCTGCATAGGCAAACCGGTAGAGTAACCACTCTTTACGGCTCTCTGGACCTTCGCTGATCATTTCGATGATCCGTTTTGCTGTAAATTTTTTGAAATCCCGAATGATATCACTTAACTTAAAACCTTCATTCGCCCTGGCAATCAAATGAAGGTGATTTGACATCAAACACCAGGAAAAAATGGTAAGACCCTTATTCAATATACAATAGTTTAACGAGTCAACAATAATTAATTTGTAACCACTTCGGGTAAAAATATCCACCCAATCAGTTATCGTAAAAGTCAAAAAATATACGGCGTTCTGATCTGTAATGAAATAGTCTTCGGAGGACATTGGATAAGGTTTTTATCATTATTACCAGCTACTCCCCCTCGTTTGCAACGAGGTTGTAACAGACTGTAGTTTGTAACACCTATCCCCCTCGTTTGCAACGAGGGGGTAACAGACTGTAGTTTGCAACTCCTATCCCCCTCGTTTGCAACGAGGGGGCAGTGGTCATGAGTTTGCAACTCAGATTCTTTTAGGATTCATTTTCAAAATATATTTAGTATTTTAATATCGTTAAAAACGATTAACCATCTCCCCCTCGTTGCAAACGAGGGGGAGAAAAGGAGTGTCTAATTAGCCGCTATAGTGGGCTCCGGAACAACTTCCTTCCCGCGCCCGGTGTAATTTACTATGGCCCGGGCATTTTTGTAGGCCTTGTAAAAATCAGGGTTGCTATCCTGGAATAATAACATTAAAACATCAATCTCATCTCTAAGTATCTTTTCCTGTGTCACAAAAGTACTTTCGATATTGTCGGTAGAGGTTTTGGATAGGGAGGTGGCGACTCTCTTTTTCGGAATAGCCAGGACAAATTCCGTAAGTAATTGGTCCATCCCTTTTAATTCGGCATCACCGATAAAGTAGCGAACCATATCGTCCTTATGGGCAATTGCCATTCCATACAGCAGCATTCCGATATCGTACAATACCGAATCTGCTACCCTTAACAGATCTGAACGGTTATAATCAGCCTTCGCTTTAATTTCCTCATCATTCACCAATGTGGCATAACCTTTTAAAGCAGCTGAAAACTTAGTGATCATCTGAAAGAGTTTCTCGCGTTTGACTTTTTTGTTCATTGTCAAACCTGTAGTTTTAGCCTCCTGAACCTGCCTGTTCTGATTAATAATCAACTGTCCCGATTTAAACCGTTCTATAGCTGCGGCAAGATCGTTTAATGAGCTTACCAGAGCAGAATTTTCGTCGAGCACCGTAACAACAGATCCAAACATTCTCCATTTGTTCAATTGTCGTTTATTCATACTGACAAAATTTATTGGTTAATAATATGCACTTATACAGTGCGTTATTTTCACTTTATAAGTTACGACAAAAATTTTAAAAAAACAGACTATTTTTCCTGTTTTTGAGGTGCCCTAAATCAATCGTAACACTCAATTAATCAAATACAAATCCGTTATAAACGGTTAATAACGGATAATGCGTAAGGTAAAACCTTCGTATTTTGGTAGAACAGCCGCTTTGGGTAAATCAAAACAGCTGAATCTGAGGGCTGTCCAAGGCTGTTTTATTTCCGGGGAATTGTAACTTTCCACCCACTTACCAGTTAAAAATGTAAATCCTCAGTATATAGTTGTCAAACAATTATGCTTGGGTGTCAGCGGGCATTGTAAACGTCTCAATGCACAATGTAACGGTGTCAGCGGGCCTTGTGAAATTGCAAACGTTTTTTGCACCAGTTTCCATGAGCATTGCGTGACTGCAGACTAACATTGTGATCGTATCAGAGGTTAATGCAATGATGTCAGCGGGCATTTTAACGCTGTCAGCAGGCAATGTATTTTAGTCAGCTGACAATGTGAAAAACCCCCCTCGTTTGCAACGAGGGGTAATGGACTGTTTGGAACTCCTATCCCCCTCGTTTGTAACGAGGGGGTAATGGACTGGAGCTTGTAACTCCTATCCCCCTCGTTTGCAACGAGGGGGTAGTGGTCATGAGTTTGCAACTCAGATTCTTTTATGATTCATTTTCAAAATATATTTAATATTTTAATATCGTTAAAAACGATTAGACACTTCCCCCTCGTTGCAAACGAGGGGGAGAAAGTCGCAAACGAGGGGGGGGTTGTAACTCCAATAAATTTTACTCCTATCCCCCTCGTTTGTAACGAGGGGGTAGTGGTCATGAGTTTGCAACTCAGATTCTTTTAGGATTCATTTTCAAAATATATTTAGTATTTTAATATCGTTAAAAACGATTAGCCACTTCCCCCTCGTTGCAAACGAGGGGGAGAAAGTCGCAAACGAGGAGGGGGTTGCAACTCCAATAAATTTTACCCTGACTTTATAAGATCTGCCTTTTATCGTTAAAAACGATTAGCCACTTCCCCCTCGTTGCAAACGAGGGGGAGAAAGTCGCAAACGAGGGGGAGAGAGTGATAAATAACTAAAAAAGGTGCCTCTCAGCACCTTTTTTTATTCTTATTCGTTCGAATGAACCTATTTTTTATTCAGATTTGCCTGGGCAGCAGCCAAACGGGCAATCGGTACCCTGAATGGGGAACAACTTACATAGTCAAGACCCGCTCCATCGCAAAATTCAACTGAGCTTGGTTCGCCGCCATGTTCGCCGCAAATACCCAGTTTAATATCAGGACGGGTTGAACGTCCTTTGGCAACTGCCATCTCAATCAACTGACCAACACCATGACGATCCAAAACCTGGAAAGGATCCTGTTTCAGAATTCCTTTGTCGAGATATGCAGGTAAGAACTTACCGGCGTCATCGCGTGAGAAGCCCATGGTCATCTGGGTAAGGTCATTGGTTCCGAAGGAGAAGAACTGTGCCTCTTTGGCAATTCCTTCAGCAGTCAGCGCTGCACGGGGAACTTCAATCATGGTTCCGACAAGATACTCGATCCTGTCACCACGCTCGGCAAATACCTTTTCTGCGGTAGAATTGATAATGTCAGCCTGGTTTTTAAATTCAGCAACCGTACCGATCAAAGGTACCATGATTTCAGGACGGGCATCAACACCCTTTGCCTTCAGGTTCATGGCAGCCTCAATGATGGCACGAGCCTGCATCTCGGTGATTTCGGGATAGGTGATCCCAAGGCGGCATCCGCGGTGACCTAACATCGGATTGAACTCTTCCAGTTCAGCCACTTTAATGCGAATCTGATCGATTGAGATTCCCATCTCATCGGCGAGCTCTTTTTGGGTAGCTTGCTGGTGAGGAACAAATTCGTGTAACGGTGGATCGAGCAGACGAACAGTCACTCCATATCCTGCCATTGCCTCAAAAATTCCTTCGAAATCTGAACGCTGGTAAGGTAATAATTTAGCCAAAGCCAGTTTACGTCCCTTTTCGTCAGAAGAAAGGATCATTTCGCGCATTGCCTTGATCCGTTCACCTTCAAAGAACATATGTTCCGTACGGCAAAGTCCAATCCCTTTTGCACCAAACTGACGGGCAATAGCGGCGTCTTTTGGGGTATCGGCATTGGTACGCACCTTCATGCGGGTATATTTATCCGAAAGCTCCATCAGTTTAGCAAAATCACTGCTTAATGCGGCTTCCTGAGTTTTAACCTTTCCTTCATAAACTTCGCCTGTTGAACCATTCAATGAAATCCAGTCACCTTCCTTATAGATGGTGCCACTTGCTTTACAGGTTCTGGTTTTGTAGTCGATCTGCATGGACCCGGCACCCGAAACACAGCATTTCCCCATCCCGCGGGCAACAACGGCAGCATGGGAGGTCATACCT
>Ga0214192_1001856_pt1 | contig 11372 bp, 6 predicted proteins | sample TroBogEpilimnion_44_FD_153030 | JGI IMG/M metagenome (GOLD analysis project Ga0214192, IMG submission 153030) | Freshwater microbial communities from Trout Bog Lake, WI - 29JUL2008 epilimnion | ecosystem: Environmental > Aquatic > Freshwater > Lake > Epilimnion/Euphotic zone | place: Trout Bog... | reverse complement strand
AACATCTTATACTGCTAACGGAGCAACTGGCAATGCTGGTAATCCGGGCAATTCTGGCCCTACTACTGGAGGCGCCGGCGGCCATGGAGGTAATGGCGGATCAGTAACATATTGGACTCAAAGTCCCGGAAGTGGAACTGTTTATCAACCCGCAGGCGGTGGCGGAGGTAATGGCGGTACTGCTGGAAATTCAGGATCAAATGGTGGAGCAGGTAATCCTGGTAATGCTGGATTCTCAGGTAATCCCGGTAATTATGGATCCGCAGGTAATCCCGGATATGGAGCTACTACAGGAAATGTACCATCGGTACCAAGCACTTGGCCGGGGCAATATGGAAATCCTGGAAATCCTGGAACAACTGCCGCATCTTTATATACCTTGAATTCTTATAATGTTGCTTTAGGTCCGAACGCTATTTCAAGAAAATCTTACTCTGTTACTGTAGGCACCGGCGGTGGCTATAACGGCCAAGTAATCGTTTCGTGGAATAGACAATAATATAAGTAAAGGATATGTCAAATTATCCTTTCTTACCACCTCCGACTTTTGGAATATCTGAATATCCGTTTGTAACTTGGCGTAATGCCTTTACTCCAGATGAACTAGATAAAATTATAGAATATGGCAATTCTCTTGAAAAGATAAAAGCATCTGTTGGAGGTGATCCTTCGTCTGAAGCTGATATATCAGAAATAAGAGAATCTACAACATCCTGGATTCAGTACAACGAAAATACCAGTTGGATATATGACCGATTAGCATTTATAGCTCGACAGTTAAACGGTCAATTTTATAGGTTTAATCTTCATGGTTTTAATGAAGATTTACAATATACTGTATATAATGCTGAATCAAACGGACATTATACTTGGCATTTAGATAGCGGTGTAACTGGAGAAGGAAATCCTCCTAGAAAATTTAGTTTAGTATTACAATTGAGCGATCCCGGTGATTATGAAGGTGGTGATTTAGAAATAATGGTATCTCCTAATCCTGAACAAATAACTAAAGAAAAGGGATTAATTGCCGCCTTTCCTAGTTATACATTACATCGAGTAACACCAGTAACTAGTGGAACTCGTAAATCTTTAGTAGTATGGGCAACTGGTCCGGCATTTGTTTAGGAGCTATATGAAGAAAAAAGTTTTAATTGAAGATTTTATCGGAATCTATGACAATTTTTTTAGTGAAGAATTCTGCGACAATCTAATAGAATATTTTGAATGGTGTCAACGGAATAATAAAACATACGCTCGCCCTGAACAAGAAAAGATTAAAAACGATGATTCTACAGGATTAAACCCTACTAATATCACTGAAATTAATTTTTCTTGGCCAAATATACAAGGGTACTTAGATGAATTTAATCATGTATTTTGGAATGAGTGTTACGCAGATTATATTGGTAGATTTAGTGTACTAGCAGATTATGGTCCACATACAATCTACACTTACAAATTACAAAAAACAATTCCCGGCGGTGGATACCATATTTGGCATTGCGAAGACGGAGTTATAAACATGTCAAGAAGAACTGGTGTTTACATTCTTTATCTTAATGATGTCGAAGAGGGCGGCGAAACAGAATTCTTATACCAAACTAAACGAGTATCTGCTAAAAAAGGACGTTTAGTAATATTCCCTCCTAACTATCCTTGGGCGCACCGAGGAAATCCTCCATTATCTGGAGTAAAATACATCTTAACAGGTTGGACAGAGTTTTCATAACCGCTATTATTCCTTTTTACAATAACGGCTAAATACTTCAAAATATATAGCCTGTTGGTGGAAAGGGAAACTAATGGCAAACTTGACAATCTTCGCATTGGTATGGTCTTGTGATCAGTACATTTTCCCAGCTGGTAATTTTAATAGCGAAGACATATGATTAATTTTCCATCACCAGCCATTAACGGACAGACCTATACAACAGGCACTGTTACTTATGTTTACAATTCTGCACAAGCGTCGTGGATAGTAAGACAACCTTCAACGTTATCACTTAATACTTTAACAATTACTGGTATACTGAATAGCGTAAGTACTACAACTGGTGCTGTAGTAGTTGCCGGGGGTGTTGGAGTTGGTGGTAATTTGTATGCTGGCGCTTTATATGATCAAGGTTCTAGAGTTGTTACTACTGCTAGCATTAGTGGGTATGGTGTAGCTACAGTTTCTGCTGGAACTGATACTGCTGTTAATACATCGAGCGGTAATATTGTAGTATGGAACACATCAACACTTCAAAGTGTTACAAATCGTGGTGCTACAACAACTAATGCTATTTCAATTAACACAACTACTGATTCTACTAGCACAATAACAGGTGCGTTGATTGTTCAAGGTGGTATTGGCGTAGGCGAATCAATTTATGTAGGCAGCACAGGCACATTCTATGACGTTGCTATTGGACGTTTATTAAGTGTTACTAGTAATATAACAAGTGGCGGTAATATAACAAGTAGTGGTACATTATTTGTTAGTACAGTTACTAGCACTGGAGATAATTTATACTTAACTACTGGAACAGGGACTGGTACTGTTTATGCTAATGGTGTAGATTTATTAGGTTACGCTATGAATGTGTATTTTGTTACTTCTAACGGTAGCGACAGCAATGACGGGCGTAGAACAAACAGCGGATTTGCCACAATCAAACATGCTCTTAGCCTAGCTACAACAGGTACCGTTGTTTACGTAGAAGCTGGAAATTATGTAGAAGCATTTCCGTTAACTATTCCAGCAGGAGTTACAGTTAAAGGATCAAGTATTCGTGGTGTACAAATTACACCTACATTTGGTACTAGATTCAACGATGCGTTTTATCTAAATGGTGAAACTACATTAACTGATTTGGTAATTAGCGGATTTTTCCAACCTGGCTGGGCATTTAAATTTGCTCCTAACGCAAAGATTACTACAAAATCTCCATACATAGAACGTGTGTCTGTTATTACTCGTGGTAGTGTAACAAGTTCAAGTGATCCTTATGGATTCTTAGCAGGTAACGCCGGTCACGGTGCTTACTTAGATGCTAGTGTATTACAAGCAGGTAGCTTAGAGCCAGCAATGTTATGGAATGAAGTTACATTTATTGTTCCAAATGCTACTGGTATGTATATGACCAATGGTTGTAGAGCAGAATTATTAAATGGATTCTTCTATTTTGCTAACAAGGCCATTGACGCAGAAGCAGGAATAACTGGCTTATCTGGGGCAGGACAAACAAGATTAAAAGTACAGAATGTTACAGGTAACTTTGTTGCCGGTGATAAACTTGTCTACAAAGATCCATATGGTAATTACATTAATTCTGCTACAATTGCTTCCACTGGCACAGGCGGATACATTTATCTAAATGGCCCAGCATGGGGATATAGTGTACCAGTTAATCGTGTACCTGAGACAGTAACACTGTATGGCAATGCTCAAACAGCAACTGGCCAAAAGAAATTTGGATCATCTAGTTTATATATCACACAATCTGGAGATTACGCTGAAGTTTTAAGTGATCCAAACTTCCAATTTGGTTCAACAAAGAGCTATACAATTGAAACATGGGTTCAGCCTATATCGTCTGGATTAGGCAATTTACAAACTCTAGTTATTAAAGGCGCAGATACTACAGCATCTAATTGTTTAAGAATTTTCTTAGATACTAATAATCATGTTAATGCTCAACACGGTACTACAATTATTACAGGTACTACTGCTCTTAGTGCTAACGCATGGGCTAACATTGCTGTTGTTCGTAATGCTACTTCTAGTAGTTTAGCATTATATGTTAACGGTAATTTAGAAGCTAGCACTTCGAGCGGCGTGACATCTAATGTCAATAGCACCGACCCGTTTGATATCGGTAGCGATGGCCAATATGGTACATTCCCATTCATTGGATATATGGACGAATTGCGGGTCAGTAACATTGCTAGATATTCTAACATTAATCCAATAAACACTACAACAGGATTAACGTCAGATGTAGACACAGTATTGATGTTACATTTTGAAGGTCCTAATAGTGGAACTAGTGTAACTGATGATAACATTACTACACAGAACATTTATTCACTTGGTACAAGTCCTTCAACTGCCCAACAAACTATTCTAGCAGACTATCATCAGTTCGGTGCTGAACTACGTTGTATTGGTTCTGCCGCAGTCTTTGGTAATAGCGGTGTTACTGCCAACGGTACTGGTACTGATTTAAAACTTATTGCTTTCAACATGAGTTATATTGGATCAGGCGGCGATTTATCTGATGATATTACTCTAGTTAATCAAGCTAAAGAAGTTATACAAACTAACGGTGGTGTTGTATACTATCAAACAGTTGACCAAAATGGTGACTTCCGTGTTGGTTCTGCGTTCTTAGTAAATCAAAGAACTGGCGCTGTCACATTTAGTGCTAGCAATTTATCATTAAACAATCTAACAGAACTGTATATTACAGATGGTGTTAATCTTACAGCCTTGACTCCGGGCAATGTTTCCGCAGGAAACATGGAAATTGGTGGCAACACACTTGCTAGTTTGTCTGGAAATATTAATATTAATCCTGCTGGTACCTTAACAAATATTTTAAGTAATTTAAATGTTGCTGGCGGAGTTAACATTGGTGGGTCTTCATACATTAATGGTTCTCCAATTTTAACACTGGCTTCAGTAGGTTCATACGGTGTAACTTATGTTGATAGTGGCCCTGGTATATCAGTTAGTGCTCATACCGGCACTGTGGTAATTTCTAACACAGGTGTTATTGCTATACTTGCTGGCACTGATATTGCTGTTAGTACATCAACTGGTACTGTTTCTATATCTGATACTAGTACTTTACAATCAGTAACTAGTAGAGGTGCTACTACCAATAAAATTATCACTATTTCTACTACAACTCCGTCATCTAATTATGCTAATGGTGCGTTAGTAGTCGCAGGTGGCGTCGGTGTTGGCGGCAGTTTAAATGTAGCTGGAGCAATTAATGTTAATGTATTCACTGCTACTACGCTAACAGTTTTAGGTAACGAAACTGTTGCTGGTACATTAGGAGTATATGGAAATACATCATTAGGTGGAACATTATTTGTAACAAGTGGGACAACATTAGGATCAACACTTGTTGTAACCGGTACTACAACATTAAGTAATCTTACAGTTAATAATCCCGCAACAGTTAATAGTACATTAAATGTAACAGGACAAACTACATTAGCAGGATTAATAGCCAACACAAGTACTGTTACAAGTTTAACTGTTAGTGGAATACTAACTTCTACAAATATTTCAAATTCTGTTTCTACAAATACTGGTGCTATAGTAGCTGTAGGGGGTGTAGGGATTGCTCAAGATTTATGGGTAGGCGGAACAATTTACGGTACATTAAGCGGGTCAGTTACAACTGCTACTAATATACGTGGCGGAACACCTGGTCAAATACCTTATCAAACTGCTACGGGCATTACGAGTTTCTTTGGTCCTGGCGCAACTGGTACAGTGTTAGTGAGTTATGGAACTACTGGTACTCCGACATTCCAAAATACTCTAACATTAGCAGGTACTTCTGCGTCAACTTCTACTACAACAGGCGCATTACAAGTAGCCGGCGGAGTTGGCATTGGAGGAGATACATACATTGGTGGATTAGTAGATGTAGGAACAACTGTAAAAGTTCATTCAACTGCTTCCGCTATATCAACTAATTCGGGCGCTTTACAAGTAGCAGGTGGTGCCGGCTTTGGTGGTGATATTTACGCCAACAACTTATATGCTACTGGCGGAAAGGTAACTTTCCAAAACACAGTTACTATTTCGTCGAGCGGATTAACTGGTAATATCTTTACAACTTATGCTACTGCAATTAATTTAGGTTTGGCAGCGACACAAATTATAGTTGGTGCCAATAACGGAATCTCAGCAGTAGTTGTTAATCCAACAACACAATCTATAAGTTCAGGTACTGGAGCATTAATTGTTAATGGCGGAGCTGGCATTAGCGGTAATCTATATGTCGGCGGAGTTGTTGTTGCTAATACATTTACTGGTTCAATTACTACAGCTACTAATTTAGCAGGCGGTAATACTGGTAGCTTACCTTATCAAACAGCTCCTGGTATTACTAACATGTTGCCATTGGGTACATCTAATCAAGTATTAGTTGTTAATCCTACCGGAACTGGTGTTCAATGGTCAAGCTCTATTAATTTTGCCGTAAACACTGCTACTAATTTAGCCAGCGGATTGGCAGGACAAGTTCCATATCAATCTGCTCCTGGAACTACATTGTTTACTGGTCCTGGAACTACAGGACAATTGTTTATTAGTAGTGGTGGCGGAGCTCCTACATTTACAAATACCAACACATTCTTGGTAGGATATGCTGTTAATGCTAACAATGTATATACTGCGCCGGTAGTTGATAATTCAAATTACTATTTGACATTTGTTAATACATCAACATCTGGTTACAATTCAGAATTTGTTAATAATGGGTTAAGTTATAATCCATTAAGCGGAGTCTTAACATCTCCTGCTCTTTATATCACTAACACTACTACTTCTCTTAGCACACAATCTGGTGCTGTAATAGTAACTGGTGGTGTTGGTATTGGCGGTACTCTATACGCATCTAGCGCAAGCATTAATAATGTTATTATCACAAGCGGCGTAAACGCAACAAATTCAACAACTGGTGCTTTAGTGGTTCATGGCGGAGTTGGAGTTAGTAATGATGTTATTATTGGTGGTAATTTATCTATCTACGGTAACTTTACAAGTATTACAAGTGGTACTGTAGTTACTGTTAACAGTACACAAACATCGTTCTTAGATCCAATTATTGCGTTAGGTGGTACAAATCTTAATGCTCCGTTAGCTATTAACGACGGCAGTGATCGAGGATTTATATTCTACTACAGCACAACTGCTACTTCAAATACAGCTTATAATAATCATGCCTTCTTAGGTATGGATAATACAACACATCGTTTAGAATATAAAACGAATGTGTATCCAGGGGCTCCTGATCATTACACACAAAATGGTTATTTTAGTACAGGCACTTGGGGTACTGCTCAATTTGGTCAAACAATTTTAGTAGGCGGTAATTCTAGTTCAAGTACAGGTACTGGCGACCTTATTGCTGTAGGCGGAGCCGGCATTGGTGGCAACATTTATGTTGGTGGAAACGCTGTTATTGGCACTCCATTAAACTTTGTACCTTCACAAGGCGGTATACAATACGGAAGTAATAATAATAATCCTAATCAAGTTATTATTCAAAATACTAATCCGGGAAATAACGCTAGCTCAAGTTTCTTAGCCGCATACGATTCTGGTAATAATACCTACGGGTATGTTAATTTTGGTATTGCGAGTAGCGGATATAGTCAATCTAATCAAACTTTAATTAGCCCCGGTGATGGTTTCTTATATGTTAACGGTAATACAACTACTAATGTTGGTAATTTAGTAATTGGTGCCGCAACAAGTAAGGACATTATTTTTACCACAGGTGGATTATTAGCATCAAATGAAATTGCTAGATTTAATAATTCGTTACAATCGTTTATTATTAAGTCCTCTACTAACGCAACTAATGACCTTACAGGATCATTAACTGTGTTAGGCGGTGCCGGTATACAAAAAGATGTATACATCGGTGGTTCTTTAACAGTATTAGGTACAGTTAACGCTACAATTAATGGATCAATTACAACTGCAACAAATATTGCTAACGGTACTGCTGGTCAAATACCTTACCAAACTGCTACTGGTATTACAAGTTTCTTTGGTCCAGGATCAATTGGACAAGTTTTAGTAAGCGGCGGCGCTACTGGAACACCAACATTCCAAAGTACATTAACATTATCTAGCTCAACAATCGCAACAAGTACACAAAGTGGTGCGTTACAAGTTGTTGGCGGAGTTGGTATTGGTCAAAACTTGTATGTCGGCGGTATTATTTCTCAACAAAATAACGCATTAGTTTATGATCAAAGTGGTATTACAGTTGGAACATCTGCTACACCAATTGACACATTTGCTATCGCAACATATAGAACTGCCAAGTATGTTATTAGTGTAAGTAATACAGCATTAACACAGTATCAATCAACAGAAATACTAGTTATTCATAACGGAACAACTCCTTACTTACAAGATGTATCAGTGTTCACAGGAGCCTCGGCCTTAATGACATTTACAGTATCTATTGCAACTGGTATTTTAACATTATCAGGAACTGGTGCTAATACAGGAAATACTGTAAAAGTTCAGAAAATATATATTACAGCATAACAATAAATAAGATAGCTATAAGGGAGATATGGAACTGTGGCAAATAAGTCGTTTTACGTACATAATGGTCTAATCGTTGGAAATTTTTCAGTCGATGCGACTACAGGCAATGTCCAAACATCGGGCATTTTTACTAGTACAAATGCTACAAACGCAACATCGACCTTAACTGGAGCCATCCAAGTTGCAGGTGGCGCTGGCATTCAAGGAAATTTATACGTTGGTGGTACAATTTATGGTAACATCAGCGGTTCAGTATCTGGTAGTACAAGTCAAGCTAATAATATTAATGGCGGTTTGGCTGGACAATTACTTTATCAAAGTGCTCCAAACACTACGGGATTTGTTGGTCCTGGCACTGCTGGGCAACTACTTGTTAGTGGTGGTACATCTACTCCTGTTTATACCAACACATCAAGCATATATGTAGGATATGCTAATGCTGTTAATTATGGTGCTCAGGTAAGTGCTAATCAAACTTATTATTTAAATTTTGCGCCTTTTAATATAAGCGAGCCACAAACTCCTAGCGTTACATCATTATTTACAGTTAATCCGGCAACAGGTAATTTAAGTTCGCCGACATTTAACAATTTAGCAATTACGCCATCTGCCACTACAGCAACATTAACTGTAGCAGGCGGGCAAACTATTAATCACCCTGCAAGTTTACAATTTCCATCAACGACTGGTACAACAGCTACATGGGTTATGGCGCTATCAAGTGCAGGTGTATTAACATGGGCACAATATGTTGGTCCACAAGGACCGCAAGGACCGCAAGGACCTCAGGGACCGCAAGGGCCAATTGGAAATACAGGCCCACAAGGCCCTCAGGGACCAACCGGTGTTGCGGGTACTACAGGTGGTACCGGTCCACAAGGACCTCAAGGACCGCAAGGTAATGTTGGACCGCAAGGACCTCAGGGCCCGCAAGGCCCTAGTGGTGGCACAGGCGGTGCTGGTCCGCAAGGACCTCAGGGCCCGCAAGGCCCGCAGGGACCGCAAGGTAACACAGGTCCGAGTGGTGCGCAAGGTAACACAGGTCCCTCTGGCCCAGCTGGTCCAATTGGAGCCCAAGGTAATCCAGGTCCCTCTGGTCCTGCTGGTAATCCAGGTAACCCTGGTCCTGCTGGGCCTGCTGGTCCACAAGGAAATCCAGGTAGTACTGGACCTACTGGACCTAGTGGACCGTCTGGTCCTGGAGCAAGCGGTGGATCGTCAGTAAATCCTATTTTAGCTTCTTTAATATCAGGCTGGCACAGCGGCGGAGCTATATTTTAAATATTTTAAGGAGGAAAATTATCACCATAAATAGTGTCGCAAGTAATTAACTACAAGGATAATAATGAGTGATACTGTAACCGTTTATTGGGGGTTTGATGCTATACATAAAAATGTTAGTCAATACAAATTTGAACAACCGTCAAGGATCAAATTAGATATCGATAATATTGCGTCAAATAGAAATAGTGTTTTTGCCAAGTGTCCTGCTTATCAAAATGTTCTTAACAACACATTTTGTATAAAGAGTAAATTTGATTTTACTTTAGGGATCGAAAATGGAAAAACAGTAGTAAAACATCCGTATACAAACGATAATTTTGTAACAGAATTTACTACTACTCGAGCAATTGAAGTAAAATTATTCGGTATTATTTGTCCTTATATTTTTTATTGTGATGAACCTTTAGATATGACACTTACTGGTGCCCATTTTAATCAAAATGAATTTATTAATAACACTATGGTATTACCAGGAGAGTTTAATATTAATAATTGGGTTAGACCGATTGAAATAGCATTTTTTATGAAGAACAATGTGTCTGAAGTAAAAATTAATGATAATGATGTATTGGCTTATGTAAATTTCAACACAAGCAAGAAGATAATTTTTAAAAGATTTCGGATTACAGAAGATATAAATAACACAATACGAGAATTTATAAGATTAAGAGCTTATTCGAAAGATTTTCATAATCTTGAATATTTTTACAATTATTTTAAAATAAACAAGATGAACAAATATATAAAAAATATGATCAAAGAAAATTTGGTCGATAATTAGGAGTAACAATGGCAGCAATTAGCGGTGTTTTAGCACAATACAATTTAACTTCGTCAGTTACATGGCAACTTGTCTTTACCGCGCCAGCTGGGTTAACGGTAGGCACTGCTGTACAAATTATGGTATGTAATTTAAATTCTGCCGCTACTAAAGTAACTATTGCTTTAACAACTCAATCTGGTAGTCCGTTGAACAGCGAAATTATTGAATACAACGCAATTTTAAACGGTTACGATGTATTAGAAAGAGGTGGAATTATTTTAGAAGCCGGTAGAATGATTAAAGTATATAGTACTGACGTTTCTCCAAATCACGCATACACTATTACAGGATACGAGGTATAATAAATGTCAAGATATTTAAAAATTGCTACAGCAACATCGTTTACTACAAGAAAAACGTTTAGTGTACCTGGATGTTATAGTTTTACCTATCCTGCCACTGCTCAAGCTAGCCAAGTAATAGTTTTTGGTGGCGGTGGAAATTCGTGTTCGACTACGATCAACGGAGGATGTGTATATGGATTTTTCTCTGGCGCAGGCGGCGGTTTTACTCAAAATTTATTTACAGGAGTAGGTGGTAGTGTAGCATGTGCTATTGTAGGATGTGCTGAAGGTTCTTCGTCATTTTGTGTAAGCGGGTTAGGGACAATAACTGCTACAGGCGGTACTGGATCAGGTACGTCAACTCGAACAACCACTGGTGGTTGTGGTAGTGGTGGTACTGTTAATACATGCGGTGGAACAGGCGCCTGTAAATGTACCACATTCTGTGTTGTAAGTGGCTCATGTTGTTATTGGATACAAGGAGCAGGACTGTCTGGCGGCCAACCTGGTTCTACTGTAGTTAATGGATGTAACGCTTTACAAGATTTTTGCTATGCGCAAACTGGCTATTCAGGTGGCGGTACTTGCTTGGTATGTTATTGCTGTTGTTCTGGTTTCTTTTATTATTTTGGATATTATGGATATTATGTTCCCGGTAACGGATGGTGTGCTGGGTATAATT
>Ga0214192_1001855_pt1 | contig 11375 bp, 7 predicted proteins | sample TroBogEpilimnion_44_FD_153030 | JGI IMG/M metagenome (GOLD analysis project Ga0214192, IMG submission 153030) | Freshwater microbial communities from Trout Bog Lake, WI - 29JUL2008 epilimnion | ecosystem: Environmental > Aquatic > Freshwater > Lake > Epilimnion/Euphotic zone | place: Trout Bog... | reverse complement strand
ACACCCTGGAACCTGAGTTTGAGCATCTCGAGAAATTTGTGGAACCCACCGATGTCTTCGTCGATATCGGCGCGAACACCGGTATCTACACCATGAAAGCGGCGAAAATCATTCGTCCCGACGCCGGGCAGATCATCTCCATTGAACCTTTTCCCGACGTCCTGGCCACGCTGCATCACAACGTTCAGGCCAACGGTTACACCCATGTGCGCCTCCGGAATTTCTGTGCGGGCGAACACACCGGGGCCACCAAGCTCTGGCTGAATTTCAACAAACCCCATTCCTTCAGCATGATTCAGCGCGATGAAGCCGCCCGGTTTCTGCCCACGCTCACCGTGTCGCTGGAGGATCTCTTCTCTTGGGAGGGACTGGATCGTTTGAACTATCTCAAGATGGATGCCGAGGGTGCCGAAGCCCAGATTCTCAACGGCGGCCATCGCCTTCTGCAACGCTGTCGTCCCATCATCCAGATGGAGATCAACATCAACGATGTTCCCATGAAGCTGGAGAATTACACCGTGTTCCAATCCCCCGGCGGCGTCAACAAGATGTGGATTCCCAATGAATCGCCCAAGATGAAGGTTCCAGGTCAGCTCGGTTGGGAAAAGCTCGGTTAAGCGCCACTGGCTATCCATCAGGGGGTGGGCTGCTTATTTTGCCATTGTTTTATGGCGGTCGATGCAACATTTTAATACGACAAATAAATCCTGTGGCCGCCAATCTGCAACCCATTCAATCACAAGCCGAATCCACCAATCCGCAAACACCCGCCGCCCAAAGCTGGCTCGAAGGTGGCGTTGCGGTTGTTGATTTCTCGGGAATCGTTCAGGAAGCCAACGATGCGCTCTTGAGCTGGATGGAAACTGACCGCACCCGGATCATTGGCCAACCCATTGCGCCTGCTTTGGAACGGTTGTCCGAGCAATGGATCCAACCCCTGGGCGAATGGATGCAGCGCAACACCCCCTTTCACCGGGCCACGCTGAATTTCGCCGCAGGCAATAATGGACGTCCGGCACAAAGTTTCGCCGTTGAAGTGGTGCGAACCCCTTTGCACATCGTTCTGCGCCTGAACTCTTCCCTGCCCCAGTGGGCTGAGCTGAACGAAGGCGTCTGGGACGAACATCTCAACAATAACTCCGCGCGCTGGGAGATGTTCATGCGACTCCTCCGCGCCGAGGCGCAATTGGATCGGTTGATGCACCGCTGGCCTTGCGTGATTTTCAGCCAGCGTCCCGATTTCAGTTTGCAATTCGTCAGCCCGAACATCCATGAATTGACCGGCATCGCAGGTTCCGATTGGGACACCCAACCCAAATTATTCTGGCAACTGGTGCATGAACTCGACGCCCCGGAATTGCAGCAACATCTCAAACGATCCGTCCAGACCGGCAAGGATTTCACCTGCACCTATCGCATCCGCCACTCCACCACCGGACGCGTCGCTTACATTCTGGAACATCGCCAGCCGACCATCAGCCACAACGGCCTGTTGCTCGGATACGAAGTGGTTTGGCTGGATGTCACCCGACAAACCATCGCGGAAAAACGGCTTTCCACCGCTGCATGGAAGGAAACCCTCGCCGTGCTGACCCTTGGGATGGCCCATGATTTCCGGAATATCATGGCGGGTATTCATTCCTTGAGTGAATCCTACCTTGCGCAGGTCACTGAAACGCATCCCTTCCACGAGGGACTCGGTTTGATCAAGAAAAGTTCCATGCAAGCCAGTCAGTTGGTGCAGCGCATGATCAATCTGCACCTGGGTCAAACCGGTGAGCGCAATTACCAGGACGTCAATGAATTCGCGCGCGACCTTTTGGAATTGGTCAGCAAAATCCTGCCGCGCCGCATCCACATGCAAACCGAGCTCGCCCCGGAAACCCTCCCCGTCTATGCCGACGTGGTGGAACTCCGCCAGTTGGTGATCAATCTCCTGCTCAACGCCGCCGACGCCATGCCGCAGGGAGGCGCCCTGATTCTTCGCACCAAGCGACACACCACCCTGCCTGAACTCAAACATTTCAAGGGCAACATCCAGCGCGTGCCGTGCGTGTGCCTGACCATTCAGGACACCGGCTGCGGCATCAAGCAGCGCCATTTGGATTCCATTTTCGACGCCTTTTTCACCACCAAATCCAAGGGCTCCGGCCTCGGCCTTTACAACGCCCGCATCGCCGTGGAAAAACACAACGGCGCCATATCCGTGGAGTCCGAGGAAGGCGTGGGCACTTCATTTTCCATCTGGCTTCCCGAAACGGATTTCACCGAGGCACCGCCGGATACCATTGAAACTCATTTGCAGAACGCCCGTCGTCACAGCCTTCTGCTGGTGGGGCAATCCGGTGAGATGCTGGATCGCACCGCAGAATTGTTGCGTTCCAATAATTTTCACGTCGTTCTCGCCAATCCTCCCGAAACCATGGGCGATGTCCTGCTCTCCAACGAATATCAGTTCAGCGGAGTCCTGTTATTGGCGGAACCCAACGACATCACCGTCGCCGCCAACATGGAGGACCTGGGTCGCAACCGCAACAAACTCAAACGCATCATCCGCCTGGCGGGATTGAGTCTCGACGAAGTCAAAAGCCCCATCCTGCAAGGGGCGGATCTCATGTTGACTTCCGAGGTCACCGAAGCGGAAATGATCGGGTATCTGGAAAATTTACTCGCAAAATAAAACATGATTCAACCCGCACCCAAAAATGAATCGGGTCATCCCATCCTGATCGTGGATGACGAGGAAATCGTGTTGGTGGCACTGCGCGACACCCTGCTGCGCGAGGGTTACAAGGTGGTTTCCTCCCCGCACGCCGTCCATGCCTTGAGCATCGTCAAGGAACAGAAATTCAGCGTGGTCATTTCCGATCACCAGATGCCCATGATCACCGGCCTGGATTTCCTGGCCCAGGTCAAACAGGTTCAGCCCGACGCCACCCGCATTCTGATCACTGCGGTCTTGAGTCTTGGAACCGTCATCGATGCGATCAATAAGGGTGAGATTTATCGCTTCGTGGTCAAACCCTGGTTGCGGGAGGAATTGCTCGCCACGGTTCGTAACGCGGTTCAACGCCATGAATTAATCTGCCAGAACAACCGGCTCCACGAGGAAACCGAGGCCATCAACCGCAAGCTGATCGAGTTGAATTACGAACTTGAAGCCCAGGTGGCCGGATGGGATGCCCAGAACAAACAACTCCTCCAGATCACCGAGGCGCAGGAGAAAAATTTAAATCAATCCATCCAGTTATGCCTGCACGCACTCCAGGCGTTCCACCCGCCTCTTGCCAAAAAGGGTCGCATGGTCGCCACCTTGTGCAACGCCATGGCAAAGGAGTTTGATCTTCCCCAAACGGATCGGCAAACATTGGAGATTAGCGCATTGATTCACGACATCGGCATGGTGGATATCCCGCGCGAATTGATCCGGAAACTCGAGGATTCTTCGGCGAAATGGAGCGAACCCGAACTTCAAATCCTGCGCCAGCACCCGGTGATTGGCGGGGAACTGGCCCGATTCTCGGATCCACTCCAGAACATCGCCCCCCTCATTCGAGCCCATCATGAGCGGATGGATGGCTCTGGATATCCCGATGGGTTAAAAGGCGAGTTCATTCCATTTCTGGCGCGATTGCTGATGGTGGCCGTGGCGTTTGTCGAAAGCCCGCTTCAGGGTTTCGCCGCGCGGGACGCCGTCGCCGTGGGCAGTGGCTCACTGTTTGATCCCGAGGCGATACGGGTGTTCCTCAAAGTTTTTCCCACACTCACCTTCCCGGGAAATCCACGCAAGGTGTCGATTCTGGAACTGCGTCCCGGGATGGTCGTCGCAGAGAGCATTTACGGCTCGACCGGAAACCTGTTGATAGCCGATGGCCAGGCCCTGACGGCCGCTTATATTGCGCGGTTGATGATGCAACAACCGATTCAATCCATCCCGCAAACTCTCATGGTGTATTGCTGATGAGCGCTGTCGCGAAAAAGATTCACCTTGTCAAACGTCTCCCCCGGAATTTCTGGGTGGTGGCCTCCATCTGCGGGAGCATCGCCGCGGTTTTCCTTTTATTGCAAATCAAGGAAAGCTGGCGTCGCTCCACCGTGGAACCCCTGGAACTCCACACCCTCGACCTCCGCATGCGGTTCGGACGCAAGGCAGCGATGGATACCAACCTGGTGCTGATCGGCATTGATCATTCCGAGTATTCCAACCTTTTCGAGGATGAAGAGCTCAAACAAAATCCCACTCTCGAAATCCTTAAACGCAATTTCCCATGGTCCCGCGCCGTCTGGGCCGACCTCATCAACCGCCTCGGTGCAGCCGGTGCCAAGGTGATTGCCATGGATCTTGTGTTCGGTCCCGAAGGCGACGGCGATGAATTGCTCCAGGCCGCGCTGGATAAATACAAGGATCACGTGGTCATCGGCGCCAACATCCTCGACGTGGGCACCGACCGCGGTGATAACCTTCAAATCACCTTCCCCAACCCCTCCGTACTCAGCACCAACGGACATCAGGTGGAGGGATACGATGACCGAATCGGCTACATCAATATCTGGGCCGATGAACAGGACGGAATCCTCCGTTCCGCACTCTATCGGCTCGAAGGCGGACAACCTTCCAATTTCCTGGTTCCCGAGGGCAAAACGCTGGAATCCATGGATGCCCGGGCGGTCCGGAAATACGGGTTTCCGGAAAAAATTGCCAAGTTCACCGAGCCCATGCGTTTTCGTTACACCAGCCTGGGCGGCAATGGATGGAGAGTTCATTCCCTGGCCGATATTTTGGGGCCGAAATCCTGGAAGTTTAACTATCAAAACGGCGATTTTTTCCGCGGCAAAATAGTAATGGTCGGTCCCACGGCGGATATATTCCAGGATCTGCACAAGGTTCCGGCGACACCTGGAATGTTCCAGCACCAGAGCCGGACGATCACAGACATGCTGGGCCCGGAAATTCATCTGAACATCATCAACGCCGCGCTCCACAACCAGTTTCTCTACGACATCCAGCCTTACCAGAATCTCGCCATCATCGCCTGCGCGGGACTCATCGCCAGCCTGATTTCCATATCTGTTCGCATGCCGTTCCGCAGAATCGCCCTGCTCATGTTGTTCTGTGTCGCTTACTGGTGGCTGGCCCAGCGCGCCTTTGACCATGCAGACCTGATTCTCCCGGTGGCCGCCCCGATGCTGGTGCTGTTGCTCAGCGGCATTGGAGTGCTGGCCTACGATTATATCAGCGAACAATTGGAACGCAGTCGAACCCGCAAAACGCTGGAACGTTACGTCTCCCGCAACATCGTCAAGGAACTCCTCGACAACCCCAAATCCAACCTGCTCTCCCCCGAGGGACATCGCGCTAGTGTGACCGTCCTGTTCTCCGACGTGCGTAATTTCACCACCATGACCGAAAGTGCCGACCCCGCGCTATTGGTGAAACAGCTCAAGGAATATTTCACCGAAATGGTCAGTGACGTCTTCGCCAACGATGGCACGCTGGACAAATTCATCGGGGACGCCGTCATGGCGGTCTGGGGCAACGTGACTTCACGCGGCCTGGAAAAGGACGCCCAGAATGCCGTGGCCGCCGCCATGGCCATGAAACGGAGTCTCGACAAACTCAACGTCGACTGGAAATCCCGCGGCATGCCTGAGCTGGCCTTCGGTATCGGCATCAACCACGGCGAAGCCATATGCGGGGAAATGGGTTCGGGCGAAAAGGTGGAGTTCACCGTCATCGGCGATGCCGTCAACACCGCCTCCCGACTGGAGGGTCTCACCAAGAAATTCCATCTCGACCTGCTCCTCGGCGAATCCGCCGCCAAACTGGTTCAGGAACGGTTTCTTCTACGCACCGTCGGCTTGATCCAGCCCAAGGGCAAGACCATTCCCGCCGAGGTCTATACCGTCATTGCGGAAAAAGGCAGTGAAACCAACCCGAAAATGGAAGCATGGTCCGCCCTTTACGAGGAAGGCGTGAAACTGTTCCGCCAGAGGAACTTTTATGAGGCGTCGGAGCGCTTTAACGGGTGCTTGAAAACCCAACCGGACGATTATCTTTGCGAGTTGTATCTCAAGGAATGCAGCTATTTCATTGCAAACCCTCCGGAAGACTCCTGGAACGGCGTTTTCGTGATGACGGAGAAATGATATCCGGCGTGAATCGCCGAATCGCGAGCGACTGAACAACCCTGGCTGCTTGAATTGTTCGTCTCCAGATGGCTCTCAAGCACCTGTTCTGCAATAGGCGTTGTTTGCTTCTGATCCTTAATAGTGGCCCACCATTGGTCCACCGCTTCAAACTTGAAAGAAATTTGGGCGGGAGAAAAGCTCGCCCCGTGGCAAAAGTAAAACGCCTGAGGGAAGGGGCCGGATGTCAGTCCGGCTTGCGACGGCCCTGAACTGCACGCAAACCCTGCCTCGGGAGGGCTGGTTTGCACAGTGCTGGTTTATTTGGAAATTATCTCCGGCCAGCTTTTGGAAATTTCTTCAGCGGCAACCCGGATGCCACGATTATTCCAATGGGTGTCCGTTGGCCAATAAAGCAGGTCTGTTTGTTTCTGAAATGGCGGGAGAAGTTCAATCGTACGCACGCCGCGAGCCTTCAACGCGGCGCAAAGACGGGGCAGAAAATTGTCATAGGGCGTCTCCGTTGCACGCTGGGAGTAAAGGGTGATTTTGTTCGGGACAGGCAAAAAAATGAGCGTGTATCCAAACTGCTTCTCCAGAGTCCCCGCCATTAGGGCAATATTGCCAGCCAGATTTCCCACCAAGTCATCATCGTGGACGGTGTTAAAACAATCGACTTCAACCTGATAAAACAAAAAGGGCGGGTTGGTCGCATAAGCGCCTATTTCCGTAGGCATCTGCCGGAACCATTCGAAGGAAGTGGTCTGCCACCATGCAACCGCCCGGGAAGTGGCGATGCCGTGCTTGAGAAGCAACTCGGTTCTGGTGTCGGAGTTCTCAAATGCATATTCCCACAACCTGGGCCATAAACCCGAAAAGGAACCCATTTTAGCCGGAGGTTGGATTGCGTTTGTATCCAATGGTTTCGCAAATTGCCGTGGGATGGTCCTTTCGACTATTTCATATATCACATAACGCTTTCCGTCCTGCTGGTTCGTCCGGGAGGTGAAAAAAAAATAGGGATCCGCCCAGTAATCCCAATGACTTTTGTTGAACACGGTAAAGAATGGCGTCTTGAGCCTTTGCTGCAACTGCATGTGAAACGGGGTGTCGCCAAAATCCGAGAAACCAAAGCTATCGCCCATAAACACGATTTCATTGTCTCCGGGGGTCTGCCTCCCCTGGTCGAGGGAATCCACATCGTGATAGTTTCCGGTGGCAAGATTTACTTCAGGCTTGAACCTCTCGATTTTTGCAAACCGGTACAAATCACCGTAAAGATAATCCCCGGAGGTGGCCCAGGCCAGCGCCGTTGGATTCTTGGTGATGACGAAAGCCGCTGTTGCCAGTGCCCCCAACAGAAAAACCAGCGCCCGGACTAATTTATCAGGGGTGCTCATGATCAGAATTGGAAATAGATGAAATCATGCGATGAGAATTGCCCTAACAGCAGGATCCAGATCACTCCGCCGCAAAATATAAACGCCCGGGAATAGCCCGGCAAATGTCTGGATATGTCTCTCGAGCCGGATATGCGCTGACTTTGGTGCACGGCAGCCAGGATCAACAGGGACAACAACACGCCGACGGCGTGAAAAGTATCGAACCTGCCGGTGAGCACGGAGGCCGGGGAAGCGGGCTGCACCATGCTTTCAAAAACCTCAAAGGCCTTTGGAAGTGTGCCTGAACGAAAAAAGACCCATCCTATCCATACCAGATGAAACGTGATCACTGTCGAGATGGCCACTCTAAGGCCATTGGATTTTTCCAGGCCGATGGCATTCCAAATCTTTGCCCTTATATCATGAGTCGCCAGGCCGCAAATCATATAGAAACCATGCAATGCACCCCATAGAATGAAGGCCCAACTCGCTCCATGCCACAAGCCGCTGATGAGAAAGACAACCATCAAGTTGAAATAATTCCTTAATTTTCCGGCACGACTCCCCCCCAGCGGAAAGTAAACATAATCCCGGAACCACGTGGAGAGTGAGATGTGCCAGCGCCGCCAGAACTCGGAAATGGACTGGGCTCGGTAAGGCTGGTCGAAATTCAGCATCAGGTGATAGCCCAATGTCCGGGCCGCGCCCCGGGCAATATCCGTGTAGCCTGAAAAATCGCAGTATATCTGGAAGGCAAATGCGTATGTGGCCAGAATCATTTGAAATCCCGCGTGTGCCTTTGGATCGTTAAATGCAGGGTCAACCAGCAAAACCAAATTATCGGCCAGCACCACTTTCTTGAACAAACCCCACAACATCAGTTCAACGCCTTCAATGATGTTACCCGCCTTGAACGGAACGGGTGTGTGAAATTGGGCTAATAAATTTTGCGGTCTTTCAATGGGACCTGCCACCATTTGCGGATAAAACAGGACGTAAAGCGAATAAATCCCAAGGTGCCGTTCAGCACGACAGTTACCCCGGTAAACTTCGATCGTGTAACTCATGGACTGGAAAGTGTGAAAGGAAAGTCCGATGGGCAGAAGAAAACTGAGATGAGGCAGGCTCACGCCGATGCCGAGTGTCGAGAAAAGTTTTTCGATGTTCGTTTCTGCAAACGTGAAATACTTGAAGAACGAGAGAATGCCTACGTTTGCAATCAGGCTGGCAACAAGAAACATTTTGCGCTTCCAGCCTTTGGCCGGCTCAATCACCAACCCGGCCACATAATCGATTCCGATCAGGAAAAAAAGTATCAGGATATACTTCGGAACAAACACCATGTAAAAATAACAACTGAAGGCCAGCAAAAGTGGCCATCGAAACCGGTGACTCGCGGCGTAAAACCACGCCGTGGTCATCAGGAAAAAAATCAGAAATTCAGGGGAATTAAAAAGCACAATTTAACTTTAGTGTTATCAGGGATTTCCCATTTGAGGTGCTGTTCATGATGCTAATTGAGCTTTACCGGACGTTTTCTTGATTATCCTCTCGTCCACTGGCATTTCAAGCCATTTTTCAACACCATTTTTCAACACCCAAAGCAGGTTTTTCAGAGCCGCAGGCGTGTTCGGCACGGACTTTTACACCCCAACTCGCTCCGTGAGCCGGAGGCGAAGACAATTCACCTGTGTTGACTGATGTTTTCATGCGCTTTTCATTCATCCACAGGCCGGAACTGGTTGGCGCAAACGGTCAATGGCGGTCAGAATGGTTCGGAACAACTCCCGCGGCACCGCCACTTCCGCCATCTGGAAGACCGCCTGCCGCGAATGGCGCACCACCTTCACCCCGATCTTGATCAGCTTCTCCCGCAACGTCGTCAACGTCCAGTGACGCACCGATTGCCGCAGAAAGTTGCCCAGATTGTAGGCCAGCACGAACAGTTGCAGCCGCACTTGATTATCCACAAAGTCGTGACAGGACAGACGGGTCCATTTGACCGCGTTCTTGCCTTCCTTGATCCACTGCTCCGCCGTGCCACGCTGGTTGTAAAACCGCACCACCCTTTTGGCTGGTCGGGTTAGATTGGTCACGATGAACCCGACGCGAGGAAACAGTTCGCCGCTGTGCCACTCCACTTTGGCCACCACGCGGCGGGCACGAGCCCAACTCTTGGCCTGATACAAAAACGCTGCATACCAGACCACCGGCACACTCGATGGACGCCCCACCGGTCGGGTCAACATTGGCTCGATGTCCCGCAACAACGCATCATTGGCTGGCAGGCGGATGGCATACTTGAAACCTTCGGCCTCCAGATACTCATAGAGTTCCGGGTTGGCAAAGGCGGCATCAGCCCGAAAATAAAGCGGGACTTTTCTATCTTGATAGCGTGCCACTACCGGTTCCAGCACCGCCCGCCAATCCTTGGCACTATGCACATTGCCTTCGCGCAGCAGGGACTGCTCCACATCGCCAAACTGATTGAAGCAAAACAGCGGATGGTAGCAAGTGCAGGCGAAATGTCCGTTGTGAGCAGTGCCTTCCTGCTCGCCGTAGGTCTCGCTCACGGAACTGTCCATGTCCAAGATCAGTTCCCGCATCGGCTGGCGTTCCCGCAGCCGGTCAATCCATTTGCACGACAGTTTCGTCAATGCCTTCAGGTTGCGCGGTTGGGTCAACACCTCGGTCTCGAACCGTCCCATCTGGCTGGTGGAAGCCGCCGCGTGTTCCGTGGCTCGACCACCAACGACATGCCGCATCGTGGGATCAACCGCGAGCCGTTCCGCATCATTGGTGTCTTCGTAGCCTGCCAAACGGCTGAAGATGGACTGCCGCATCAGCGCCACCATCGAGTGTTGCGTGTTCTTTCCCGTCCGCCAATCGTTCAGCAACTCATCCCCCAAGTCGGTCAAACCCAGTGCCGCATCCAGTTCCCGATAGGCCAACAACCCGGCATCCGACGTGACCTTGGAACCGTGAAACTCCAGCTTCAAACGACTATCAAAAACCACCCGCAGAGCCTCTTTTTTGCCTGCACCCGCTGGTTTTTCCGTTTTTTGTTGTTTCAACATACAGGAAAGCCTTTGTTTATGCGGCTTTATTGTAGGTCAATAACTTCAGCTTGCAAAGTTAATCTGGGAAATATGGGTTGAATATTCCCCACTTTCGAAGTCTAATTCCGTTACTTGTCAATCGGTTTAACTGGGGTATTATTAGGCTTGTTGAAAGGCAAATCCATATTGCCCATCATTTTGATGGTTTTGTTTGCATTGACCCGCTGGCCGGGATTGATGCCTCCGAATTTTAGTGCCGTCTATGCCATGATGTTTTGCGCGGGCGTGTTCTTTCCCCGTCGCCTCGTCTGGTGGCTTCCGCTGGCCACGCTTCTGGTCACGGATCTCTGCCTGAATGTTTATTACCATAGCCGATACGGGAGCGCTTATTTCAGCTTCCAAATGGTAGGCAATTACACGGCGTATCTGGCGTTGATCGGTCTCGGACGCTGGTTCGGCCCAAAAGCATCCTTCCTCTCGCTTCTCGGCGGCGGACTGCTCGGGGCCATATTATTTTACATCGTTACCAACTCCATTTCCTGGCTGGATAATTCTGAATACGCCAAAACCTTCATGGGCTGGATCACAGCCTTGACCAAGGGCACCAATGGTTATCCCCCCACCTTTGAATTTTTCCGTAACAGCCTCACCAGCGGCGGACTGTTCACCGCCCTCTTCGCCGGGGCCATGAAACTCATGGAAGCACCCGAACCCGAGGTTAAGGAAGAGGAAAAACCCGAAATCGAACACGAGCCCGAATCCGAGACGGAGGAAGCCAAAGCCTGACCGTTCAAAACCGTTTAGATCG
>Ga0214192_1001854_pt1 | contig 11382 bp, 9 predicted proteins | sample TroBogEpilimnion_44_FD_153030 | JGI IMG/M metagenome (GOLD analysis project Ga0214192, IMG submission 153030) | Freshwater microbial communities from Trout Bog Lake, WI - 29JUL2008 epilimnion | ecosystem: Environmental > Aquatic > Freshwater > Lake > Epilimnion/Euphotic zone | place: Trout Bog... | reverse complement strand
CGTCTTCAAGGGGTAAGAATCAATGATAAACACATCGAAACTATTGTTCGTCAGATGATGAAAAAAGTAGAGATTGTGGATGCCGGAGATACTAAATTCTTAGAGGAGGACTTAGAAGACAGGTTCGACTTTGTAGAAGAGAACGACAGAATCTACGATAAGAAAGTGGTAACTAATCCAGGTGGAAGCGCTAATATGAGACCAGGACAGATACTAACTATCAGAGAATTAAGAGAAGAGAATTCTATCTTACGTCGTGCCGATCTTCAACTGGTAGAAGTAAGAGATGCTCAGCCAGCTACTGCTAAACCAGTATTGTTGGGTATCACTAAGGCTTCTCTGGGTGTACAAAGCTGGATTTCAGCTGCTTCGTTCCAGGAAACTACTAAGGTATTAAGTCAGGCTGCCATCAATGGTAAAGAAGACAGAATGCTTGGATTGAAAGAAAACGTTATTACTGGTCATGCAATACCTGCAGGTACTGGTCTTCGCGAATTCGAAAATCTGATTGTAGGAAGCAAAGAAGAGTACGAATTATTATTAACTACCAAAGAAGCTATGAGCTTCGATGATGATGAATAATATAGCTCGTTAAGTATATTAAAGAGGTTGTTTCTGCAAAGAGACAACCTCTTTTGTTTTGTGTGCAGGAGACATGAGTAAGGAGATAGGAATCAGAAGAATACATTAAGCATTTGTATTATCTATCCATTAGCAAATTATTAAATAAGTAAAATAGCCAATTAGTATTTGCGCTTTTTACTTTTTTTAAGGCAATACACTTGCAAAACATGGTTGCAACATTGAAAAGGACTAAAATAATGTTGCTTTAAATCGTTGCAATATTGAAAATGATAAAAACAATGTTGCTTTATATTCCTGCAATATTTAAAGAGAGAATAATATAGTTGCTATAGATCAATGCAATGTTGTTTTATATAAAAATATTGTTGTTTTATCTCCTAGCAACATTGAAATTGATAAAAACTATGTTGCATTACATCACTTCAACAATAATGCACTTTAAAACAAGGTTAAGGACATTTATTTCAACTATTATTACCAGCGAAATGACTAAAAAAGAAAGGAAAAGATGGCTTAAAAAGCATCTATAAAAAAGGCTCAGGTAATTAAACCCAAGCCTTCAAAATGTATTTCAATTCTTAATTATTAATTTTTAATTCTTAATTAAAAACTATTTTTTCCTAAAAAATATCCTGATAGGTATTCCCTTAAAATTAAAGTTAGTTCTCAACTGATTCTCCAGATAATTTCTATAAGGAGCCTTAATGTCGTCCGGGAAATTAGTAAAGAAAGCAAACGAGGGTGTTTGAGTAGGCAATTGTGTAATGTATTTTATTTTCACAATATGGCCTCTTACCACCGGTGCATGATAAGATTCTACCGCTTTCAGCATCACATCATTCAATTTAGACGTAGGCACTTTACGGCTCTTATTCTCAAATACTTCCAGAGCAGTATCTACCACTTTCATAATACGGGTCTTATCTTTTACCGAAATAAATACAACAGGCACATCGGTAAAAGGAGCAAACTTACGTTTAAGATTCGCCTCATAATCGCGGGCAGTATTGGTAGATTTGTCAGCAATTAAATCCCACTTATTTACTATCACCGCAATACCCTTTCCTTTACGGGTAGCCAGACTAAATATATTTACATCCTGAGCAGTAATACCCTTATCTGCATCAATTAATAATAAACAAACATCCGCTTCATCCATTGCCCTGATAGCACGTATAATAGAATAAAACTCCAGATCTTCTTTTTCCTTATTCTTCTTACGGATACCGGCAGTATCTATCAACATAAATTCTTTGTTGAATAGATTGTAATGTGTATGAATAGAATCGCGGGTAGTACCAGCTACATCACTTACAATCGTTCTTTCTTCGCCTATCAAAGCATTTAGTAAAGAAGATTTACCTACGTTAGGCTGACCAATAATAGCAAACTTAGGAAGCTCTTTGCCCCTTTCTACTTCACTATCTTCTACAGGAATTGGTTCGGCTATTGCATCCAGTAATTCACCGGTACCACTACCATTCATACTGGAAACAGTATAAATAGGATCAAGGCCTAAAGCATAAAACTCACTGGCTTCAAGTTCTCTTTGTCCGTTATCTACTTTATTTACCACCAGATAAACGGGTTTTGTAGTTTTACGAAGCATTTCTGCCATTGCTTCATCCAGCGGCGTAATGCCCGATGTTACATCTACCATAAATACAATGGCATTTGCTTCATCAATAGCTATACGAACCTGTTTGCGTATTTCTTTCTCAAATACATCTTCACTTTCTGGTACAAAACCACCAGTGTCTATCACGTTGAATGATTTGCCATTCCAGTCGGCAACACCGTATTGTCTATCGCGGGTTACACCACTCATATCATCCACAATTGCTTTTCTAAACTCTAATAAACGATTAAATAAGGTACTCTTCCCTACATTCGGCCTGCCTGTAATTGCTATAGTATATGACATAATTTATATTAATTAGCTAATGTGCTAATTAGCTAATATGCTAATTAAGCTTCATTATATATTGTAAACGTTTTCTTTCTTAATTTATATTCTCTATTACTTAGATAATTCGATAATTTGCCAATCTGCTAATCCTGTATTAATTAGCTAATTAGCACATCAGCAAATTAGCTAATTAATAACCGTATTCTTTTAAGTAAAGGTCGCTGTTTCTCCAGTTCGGTTTTACTTTCACAAAAAGATCCAGAAATACTTTATTCTCAATAAAAGTTTCAATATCCCTTCTGGCCAGTGTACCCAGTTCTTTAATAGTTTGTCCTCTTTCTCCCAAAATAATAGCCTTCTGCGATTCTCTGTTAACTATTATATCTGCCTGAATCTTTATCAAAGTACTTTTTTCTTTATATTCGTTTATAACAACAGTCAACTGATAAGGTATCTCATCGCTAAACAAACCATAAGCTTTCTCTCTGATAATTTCACCAATAAAGAACTTAGTTGGAAGATCGGTAAGGTCATCTTCACTGTAGAATGCGTTGCCTTCCGGTAGCAGTTCCACTATTGCTTTTAATAATTTAGGAATATGATGGGAGAGGAGTGCAGATATTTTAATAATCTTTTTTACATAAGGTTGCGATGCAAAGAACGCTTCTGCAGCTGCAAGCTTTCCATTTTCTGCTACATCTATCTTATTTAAGATAACAATAGCAGGAACTTTCAGCTTAAGGTTCTGAAAAATATTATCGTTATCAGCCAGATCGTCGTTTACATCTACTATTAACAATGCAACGTCTGCATCTTCTAAGGCACTTTTTACAAAGTCCATCATTTTTTCGTGAAGCTTATATTTAGCTTCAATAATACCAGGAGTATCAGAAAAGATGATCTGATATTCATCAGGTTTAGTTAAGAAACCTTTAATTCTATGTCTTGTAGTCTGAACTTTCGGGGAAACTATGGCCAGTTTTTCGCCTAGTAGGGCATTTAGAAGGGTACTTTTACCGGCATTTGGCTTACCGAAAATATTTACAAATCCGGATTTCATGTTTGACGGTTTGAAATTCAATAAAAAATAAAAGCCCTGCCTAAGCGGGGCTTTCTGTAAGTTGCGAGAGGGGGGATCGAACCTCCGACCTTCGGGTTATGAGCCCGACGAGCTACCGCTGCTCTATCTCGCGGTGCAAATATAGGGCGGGATTCCATACCACCAAATAAAAATTTTATTATTGAATATAATTTCCCCTTACTTTTGCAGCCCCAATTCAGTTATTGGCTGAATTTCTGTTCGAAGGAATAGAAACCGATGGGACAAAACCAATTTATTAATTAAAACAAAAAAGGGTAATGAACAATTACGAATTAATGGTGATTTTTACCCCTGTTTTATCTGATGAAGAATTTAAGAATGCTCAAAAGAAGTTTTCTTCATTCATTACAGATCATTCAGGTGAGATTGTAGCTAGCAATCCTTGGGGTCTTAAATCTTTAGCGTATCCGGTACAAAAGAAAACAACTGGTATCTATTGGATACTAGAGTACCAAGCTCCTTCTGAATTAAATGAGAAGCTGAAAATTCAATTACTTCGCGATGAGCAAGTAATGAGACACATGATGACCAAACTCGACAAAAACGCCGTTGAGTACAATCATGTTAAAAGAAATGGCGGATTTCCAAAACACGATAAAACTGAAGCGTAACCATGGCTAGAAATGAAATTAAGTATCTTACGGCTTTCAAACAAGAAAAGCCAAGAAAGAAGTTCTGTCGTTTTCAGAAGTACGGAATTAAGTATGTTGATTATAAGGATGTAGAATTCCTAAAGAAGTTCATCAACGAGCAAGGAAAAATGCTTCCTCGTCGTTTAAGTGGTAACTCTCTTAAATATCAACGTAAGGTAAGTGACGCAGTTAAGAAAGCACGTCAAATGGCTTTGTTACCTTACGTAACTGATTTATTGAAATAAAAACATTTAGTAACCATTCCCTAATTTCTCTTACTAATAAAGTAGAGATTGACAGTCGCAATCATTTGATTGGGCTCTTTGGGAACTAAAACAACAACCATGCAGGTAATATTAATTAAAGACGTTGATCATTTAGGTGGAAAAAATGAGTTGGTAACTGTGAAAAACGGTTATGCTCGTAACTATCTTATTCCTCAAAAGTTTGCTATTGAAGCTAGTAGTTCTAACGTGAAACAATTAGAAGAGCGTCAGAAAGTACAAGCTAAAAAAGATGCAGCTTTATTGGCTAAGATCAATGATGTAATAGCAGTGTTGAAAGGCGAAAGCGTTAAGATCGGTGCTAAAACTGGTACTAGCGGAAAGATTTTTGGTAGTGTAACTACTTTACAACTTTCTAGAGCTATCACTGCTCAAAAAGGATTTGATATCGATCGTAAGAAAATCGCTATCCTTGATGAAGTAAAAGAATTAGGAACTTATAAAGCAAACATCGATTTCGGTAACGGTAAAACTGTTGAAATTGAATTTGAAGTTATAGGGGAATAATATATTTTCTTTTTAGTGTAAGAGCCTGCAATTATTAATTGCAGGCTCTTTGCTTTTTAGAATACTTTGTATTAGAGTTGTTCAAATTTAGCCTGGAAGAATCGTAAATATTTAGGTTCATACACCATTTTTAAACCTTTTATTTTATCCCTTCTGTTGTATACTACTGCAACCGATTCGGCTACTACATCCATATGTGCCTGTGTGTAAACTCTTCTTGGAATAGTTAATCTTACCAGCTCTAATTTTGGATAATAATTCTTACCGGTTTTAGCATTCCTTCCGGCAGAAACTATCCCTCTTTCCATACTTCTGATACCCGATTCAATATATAACTCGGCAGCTAAAGTTTGAGCAGGAAACTGATCTTGTGTAAGCTGTGGTAGAAATTGTTTAGCATCTATAAATACACCATGTGTTCCTGTAGGTTGAACTATTGGCACACCATAGCTTATCAACTTATCGCCTAGGTAAAGCACCTGTCCAATACGTGCCTTCATATGATCGTCGGAAACAGATTCAGCAATACCAATTGCCATAGCTTCCATGTCACGTCCGGCAAGACCTCCATAGGTATGTAAGCCTTCATATATAACCACCATATTGCGGGCTTCTTCAAATGTATCCCAATCGTTTAATGCCAGAAAGCCTCCTATGTTTACCATCGCATCTTTTTTGGCACTCATGGTTGCCCCATCGGTTAAGGCACATATTTCTCTAACAATTTTAGCCACCGATTTCTTAGCATAACCTTTTTCTTTCTGCTGAATAAAATAAGCATTTTCAGCCACCCTTGTCATGTCGTGAATAATCTTAATGCCATGCTTTTGGGTTAATGCTCTTACTGCTTTTAAGTTCTCCATAGATATGGGTTGACCGCCAGCCATATTCACCGTGGTAGCCATACATACATAAGGAATTCTTTTAGCACCATATTTATTAATGACCGCTTCCAGTTTATTCAAATCAATATTACCCTTAAAAGGAAAAAGGCTGGTAGAATCGTGCGCTTCATCTACTATTACATCTATAAACTTACCGCCAGCAAGCTCCTGATGAAGGCGGGTAGTAGTGAAGTACATATTGCCCGGAATAACGTCCCCTTTTTTAATCAATATCTTCGAAATAATATGTTCTGCGCCACGTCCCTGATGGGTAGGTATCAGATATTTATAACCATAATATTTTCTTACTGCATCTTCCAGATGATAGTAGTTTACACTACCTGCATAAGCTTCATCACCCGTCATCATTCCTGCCCATTGTCTATCACTCATAGCAGAAGTTCCACTGTCGGTAAGTAAGTCAATATATACATCATCCGATTTTAAAAGAAAAGTATTGAAGCCTGCTTCTTTGATGGCTTTTTTACGTTCTGCTAAAGTGGTCATTTTCAACAATTCAACCATCTTAATTTTAAAGGGCTCTGCCCAGGAAGTTCTTTGCATATGGCGTGTTATTTTTAATAATTAAAAAGTAAATATATTTCTGGAAAGAATAACACGTTATGACATTCGTCATGTTGGAACCCATTGGAGGATAAAACTATTGTAAAATAATATTTAATTTAGGTTCTGTAGTGGGTATTTATATAAAAATAATCTAATAAATAGGTTTATTTATAGGAAATGTCTAATTGATGGGGTGGCTCTGTAAAGTATATATTTACGCGTTTTCATAGAGTTTTACAACATCATCCTCTATATCTAAAGTATAATTCAAGCCAATCTTAAGCGCATAATTTTCTGTATCGTGACTAACAGGAAAATCGAAACACACAGGATAATTATACTCCTTTACATGCGCATAAATTATTTCCTGAATAGTAGCACCAAAAGGAATGGTAGTATCTTTCATATCGGTAAAACCACCAACAATCAGTCCTTTTAAATCCTGTAAAGCGCCACTTCGTTTTAACTGGTAAAGCATTCTGTCTACATTGTATAAATGCTCGCCAATATCTTCTATAAATAATATTTTGCCCTTTGTACTAAAAGCAGAAACAGAGCCAGTTAAATGAGCAATTATGGTAAGGTTACCGCCAATTAATTCACCAGTTATATGTCCTTTTTTATTTAAAGGAAATGTAGTGGTAGAATAGGAGAGTGGTGTGCCCTCTAATGCAGTAAATAATGAATTGGTATAAGGATTGGGGGATAATGAATGATTAAAAGCAGCGGCCATTGGAGCATGAATAGTGGCTATACCATAACGACTATAAATATGGGCATGTAGTACTGTAATATCGCTAAAACCTATAATCCATTTTGGATGTTTTACAAACTTTGTAAAATCAATCTGATCTATTATTCTACTTAATCCATAACCGCCTCTGCCGCAAAGTATAGCATCGATAGAATCGTCATCCAGCATCTGTTGCAAATCGGCAAGTCGTTCAGCATCGGTACCTGCAAAGTAGTTAAACTGATGCCCTACTGTTTTACCCAATTTTATTTTATATCCCCTCGACTCAAAAGTGGTAATACAATTTTGTACATTCTCTAAAGCCAGGTAGCCAGAAGGACAAACCATACCAATAGTAGCGCCAGCAGAGAGGTAAGGAGGGATGTTCATTTATGTAGTAATTAATAATTATGAATTATAAATTATGAATTTAAGAATACAAATTAATTTATACAAAAGGCAATTACATTTTTATGTGATCTACTCAATTGTGTTTCATTCATAATTATTAATTCATAATTCATAATTTGTATTTAAAGCAGTAAACCATTACGCTCCCCGCATTCAATTGCTGTTTCATACCCTGCATCTGCATGACGGAAAACGCCCATGGCAGGATCGTTGTATAACACTCTGCTTAAACATTTAGCAGCTCTATCAGTTCCATCGGCTACTACCACCATGCCCGCATGTTGAGAGAAGCCCATGCCTACACCGCCACCATGATGGAACGATACCCAGGTAGCACCACCAGTTGCATTGCTTAATAAATTAAGTAATGCCCAGTCACTTACTGCATCACTACCATCTTTCATAGATTCTGTTTCTCTGTTTGGAGAGGCTACAGAACCACAATCCAGGTGATCTCTTCCTATTACGATTGGTGCTTTTACTTTGCCTTCCGCAACCAGTTTATTAAAGATCAATCCAGCCTTTTCACGCTCGCCCATTCCCAGCCAGCAGATACGTGCAGGTAACCCTTGAAAAGCAATTTTTTCTCTTGCTTGGGTAAGCCAGTTAATCAAATGTGTATTCTCTGGGAATGCTTCTATCAATGCCTGATCGGTTGTATAAATATCTTCAGGATCTCCACTTAAAGCTACCCAACGGAATGGCCCTTTTCCTTCGCAGAATAATGGACGGATGTAGGCAGGTACAAAGCCAGGGAAATCATAAGCATTTGCTATGCCAGCCTGTTTTGCATACTCTCTTATATTATTACCATAATCAAAAACAATGGAACCAAGCTTTTGCATATCCAACATCAATTGTACATGACGCCCCATACTGGCAATAGCTTTTTGTTTGTATAATTCAGGATCATTTTTACGAAGTTCAAGTGCAGCTTCCAGCGATATTCCATTTGGTACATAGCCATACAAAGGATCATGTGCAGAGGTCTGATCTGTAAGTACTTCCGGAATAATATTATCCTTTATCATTCTTTGTAATACATCGCCTGCATCGCCTACTAGGCCAACTGATAATGCTTCACCCTTCGCTTTTGCAGCTAATACCCATTCTATAGCTTCCTCATAGCTGTAAGTCATTTTATCTATATACCTGGTAGCAATTCTTTTCTTAATACTTTCAGGATTGATATCAATTCCAAGGAATGTTGCTCCTGCCATAGTAGCCGCTAAAGGTTGAGCGCCACCCATTCCGCCAATACCAGCAGTTACTAAAAGTTGTCCTTTTAGGGTACCGCCAAAATGTTGTTTACCACATTCAGCAAAAGTTTCATAAGTACCTTGGAGAATACCCTGAGTGCCGATATATATCCAAGAACCTGCAGTCATCTGACCATACATCATCAATCCCTTAGCTCTTAGTTCATTAAAATGTTCCCAGGTAGCCCAATGAGGTACCAGATTACTATTGGCAATCAATACTCTTGGGGCTTGTTCGTGCGTACGAACAATTCCTACAGGTTTACCACTCTGAACTAATAATGAATGTTCATTATCAAGAGTCAATAAAATCTCAATTATCTTTTCTAAAGCAGGTCTGTTACGTGCTGCTTGACCAATGCCACCATATACAACCAGTTCGTCGGGGTTTTCTGCTACCATCTTATCCAGATTGTTCAGCAACATTCTCAACGGTGCTTCTGTCTGCCAGCTTTTAGCATTCAATGTAGTACCCGTTGGCGCAATATAAACTGGGTGTTTAGCATACTTTTCAAGAAATGTCTTTGTGTCCATAACAGTCGTTAGTTTAACGGGTGCAAATATGGGGATTTAAGCTGAAAAAAATATTGGAATAATTTAAGTAGTATCTTAATTGATTCATTTGATCGTTTTAATAATTACACATAGAAATATAGGCTATTGGTAATATCTGGGTCGACAAATAATTAATAGTTTTTCATACAGAATATGATCACAATTCTATATCAAGTAACATCTAATAATTTTCTTTTGTTTTAATTTCCTTTAACCAATAAATAACTACTCCTAAAATTATCACCCCAAAAGCGCCTAATATGTACTCTAACTTGGAGCTGAAGAATACAAATAACCAGATGACTAAAGATAAAATGATTGGGATAGGAAATAAAGGCATTTTATAGGGAAAAAGTCTACGAGTGCCATTCTTTTGTAGCCAGATAAGTCCGGCAGATTGGGAGATGAATTGTGTAAGTATTCTTACCACTACTATAGCACTGATTACATGTTTTAATTTAAACAACAAACTGAATGCACCGCCTATTACGGCAAGCCATAAAAGAGACAATTTAGGTATCTTTTTTTCTTCATCAATGGTAGCAAAAGCACTAATGAAATTACCGTCAGCAGCTGCAGCATATAATACTCTTGAATAACCCAACATCACAGCAAATAAGGAAGAGAGTGCTACCCATAATATAAGAATGGTAAACCATCGGGCTATTGCTTGACCAAACCATATTTGCATTAGGGTACTAAACACAAATTCTGACTTTGCAGCAGTAGCCGAATCTAAATTACCAATTACAACCCATTGGAGTAAGAGATATAAACCTGCTATAGCCAAAACGGAAACAACCATACTACGTGGAATGTTTTTTTCAGGACTTTGAATTTCTGACCCCAGATGACAAACATTATAATAACCAAGATAGCAATAAATTGCTTTAGTTGATGCTTGTCCAAGTATCATCCATGCTCCTATATTTACCCAGTTGAAATGAATAGGATCCTGTGCTTGTAATATTTTGGAATCAAAATGAAATAACCCAGAACTTATAACAATAGCTAGAACTGCAAGAACACCAATCCATAAAGCTTTTGAAATCTTTCCTGTTGTAACAATATTGCGATTTAATAAAAAGTATAAAACTGCAATTAAAAGAATACAGACTAGTTTTTGTTGCCACCATTCAGGTAGAGGAATGAGGTACTGGAAATATTGCGAAAAACCTATAGCTCCCGATGCAACAACTAATGGTGCTTGAATGGCAGTTTGCCAAGTATATAAGAAAGAAAATAACTTGCCATATTTTTTGCCGAAAATTATTTTCAGGAACTGATAACTGCCACCAGCTTCGGGATATGCCGCTCCTAATTCGCTCCATACAAAACTATCTAGTAGTGCAAGTAAAGCACCAAGCAGCCAGGCCAATAACGAATTTTTGCCAGGCATTAATTGCATAATAAGAGGCAGTGTAACAAATGGGCCAATTCCCACCATGTCTATCATATTAAGCGATACTGCTTCTGTTAATCCTAATCTTCTCTGTAAACTGTTGCTCGTATTATTCATTAATACTTTAATTCTGGGTAATGATTGATTGTAAGTAATCGGAACAGGGCTGTAGTTTTAGATAATGCGGTTAAAGGATTAATATTATAAAAATAAAAATGTTCAAAGTCTCCTTTTCCTGCGGCTAGTTGCATTGTTCCCTGTGATTTGTGCTCGGCAATTTCCCAGTTCGCAATAATATGGTAATCAAGTACATGTTTAAATCCAAATTTCTGATTTCTATCGAATTGAAAAGGAGGAATGCTGCTGGATAGTTTTGTTTCGGGAAACCCTTCCAATGCTGTAAACGTTTGTTTTGTTGTATCCCCAATGCTCTTTACATCCATTCCTAAAATTATAGGTTTATTGTTTGCCGGCAAATCGCTAATTGTTCTCAAAGCCATAATAGAAGCAGCTTTATGGTGTGCATGAGTGCTAGGAACCGGCAAAAGACAG
>Ga0214192_1001850_pt1 | contig 11389 bp, 16 predicted proteins | sample TroBogEpilimnion_44_FD_153030 | JGI IMG/M metagenome (GOLD analysis project Ga0214192, IMG submission 153030) | Freshwater microbial communities from Trout Bog Lake, WI - 29JUL2008 epilimnion | ecosystem: Environmental > Aquatic > Freshwater > Lake > Epilimnion/Euphotic zone | place: Trout Bog... | reverse complement strand
CCCCAAAACCCCAAAACCCCAAAACCCCAAAACCCCAAAACCCCTCTCTCAATATCTAAAGCTAAGATTGGATTTATAATAAATCTTTTAGAAAATTAAATGGAACAAGGCCTTGTGAAGGATCAACGCCTGAGAGGATACATGTACATGGCAACCTACGAGTTCCTTGGGATGGTCATCTTCTTGGTCGGTATCAACTGCTCTCAAAACAACCCGGCAGTCGTCGCACTCGGTCTATTCATTGCTGCCACCTTGACTGGCAGACTCAGCGGGGGCCACTTCAACATGGCAATCACCTTTGCGGTTTACCTAGTTGAGGGAAAGTACTGTTAGAACTTTCCTGTGGCTCTATCTGTGGCATTAGTCGACATAATCGGTGCCTTCACAGCCATGGCCATCTCGGTCGGAATGCTTGGAACAGACAATACGTTCACGCTGGTGCCGCCTCTCTATGAAAACGATCACAGCTTCTCGTATCTGATGTACCTTCTTATCGTGGAGGCTTTCTTTACAATGATCTTCGTATCAAGTGTGCTCTTCGTCAAGTACCGCGGCGTTTCGGCCACCACAGACGGCATGCTTTCAAACCTTACAGTCGCTATTGGCCTCTATGTTGTCATCTGCATGGCTGGTCCTCTCTCCGGTGGAGGTGTCAACCCGACCATAGCAACTGCCATCATCGTAACAGATTCAATCATGTTCTCTGTTGACGGAAACATCTCTAACAAGGGATAGTTGATCTTCCTCTTCTCCTACATTATATTCTTCATGAAAAAGTCCGCTACCTGCACTCATTATCTGTACTCCACCAGCATCCATAATACGGGTATGACCCATACTATCTTTATGATTCATCTTCCCTTGCAGTAATACAGAAATGATTTCCATATTTACATGAGGATGCATTCCAAAACCATTGCCAGGTTGTACAGTGTCATCATTAAAAGCAACCAAAGTACCAAATGCACTTTTGTCAGGATTGTAATAATCGCTAAAACTAAAGCTGAATTTACTGTTTAGCCAACCTATATCTTTAACTCCTCTTTCTTTGGCAGGGAATAATTTTATTTTCATGATTGTATATTTTATTTAAAGCAAAACATCCTGATAGCTGGCCGTAAGGTCTATTATCTTTTTAGTAAATGGACAAAGCGGCATAATTTTTATACCGTTTTTTTTGGCATATTCAACAGCATAATGCACCAATTGTTTACCAATACCTTTTCCTTCAAATCTTTCTGCTACTTCTGTATGATCTATTATAATATTTTTACCTGTCCATACATAGCTCATTTCTGCAACTATTTCACCAGATTCCTCTATAAAAAAAGAACCCTTTTTTGTACCATCTTTTTGCTGAATTTCCATAGTAAATTTATTGTTATAATGTAAGTTAATGTTACTTATTTAATCTTCAAAACAAACTAACTTACCTAATATAAATTCATCATAAAAATTACCTACTTAGCAACCAATTCTTAGTGTATTTATATCCTCTGATAATGTTTAAGATTATTTCATAAAATTTTATAATTACTCATTTTTAAAATAACTTAAAGCACCGGTAGGACATTTATTTACCTGTTCTATTATTTCTTCAGAACTAGCTCCTTCCATATTTATCCACGGATGTCCTTGTAAGTTAAAAACACCCGGTAGCCCAAACACACATCTACCAGCATGTTTACAAACTTCAGGTTTCCATAACACAGTTACTTCTCCATTCGTATATTTTATTTGTTTTTCTACTTCGTCCTCGTTGTAAACATAAGACCTGATGGCTATTTCTCCTTTTAATAGTTTAGAAATAGGGCAATTACCAGCAATTTCTAAAAGCTTATTTCTTTGTTCTTCAGATACTAAAGTTTTGAAACGAATATCTCTATCAATTGTAGTTGTAATTATATCATCTTTTATTTGTTGAAATAGATTTACGTTCACTGTTATTTCTGGTATTTCCCATTCTTTTCTATCGATATACATTCTTAAAGTAGCCAAAGTGCAAGATGCTAGAGATGATAACAATAAGGTAAAAGGGTCGGGTCCCAAATCTTTACCACCAGTTACTACAGGTTCATCTGCTATTAATACACCATTACGCCATTCGAGGGTTACTTTATACTTATCTATTCCTATATGGCCATGTATTGGCTTTTCAAATTTATATTTCATAATGATTATATATATTACTTTATTTATAAACTATACCATAGGTACGTCAATTATTAAAATATCAGTATCTTCTTTTATGAAAATGTCAGTAGATTCTTTATTGATTATCCCAAGACCATCTCTGTATGATAATTCCTGATTTTCTGCAATTGCCTTTCCATTTATGATATATAAATAGATGCCATTTCCATTCAGTCTTTTATGATACGATATACTTTCCCCAGCTTTAAAACTTCCTCTCCACATCCATACATCCTGGTTAATTTCCAGACTATTATTTTCAGCAGTAGGGGATAGTAGTAATTGCAATTTACCATCCCGGTCAGCAGGTTCGCTTACCATGGTTTGGTATCTTGGTTGCAGGTTCTTTATTTTAGGCAAAAACCATATCTGTAGATTGTCTATTTCCTCCGTTTCAGAATAATTATACTCGCTATGTTGTACACCTGTTCCTGCACTGATAAGTTGTATGGCATTCTCTACATTTATACCATTATGTCCTGCAGTATCGCTGTGTACCATTGCACCATGTATCAATACGCTTACTATCTCCATATTATCATGCGGGTGCATGCCAAAGCCTTTACCACCAGGCATTATAAAACCATTATCAAAAACGACTAATACCCCAAAATTTCTTCTGTTAGGCGCAGGTGGATAATTAGGATGAAAACTTTGATAGAGTTTTATCCAACCCATATCCCTGAAACTTCTGGTATTCTCTGGATGGTATATTAATTCCATAATTATATTTTGGTGGTGAATTTATACAATTTGATTTATTACAAAAACTTAGCTATAGTTTGATGAACAATAGTAGATTGAAGTGTTTCATAAAATAAACAAAAAGGATGCGGTTCTTCACAAAAGTATTTGTGTTCACATATTATTACTGTCTGAAATGGTTTGCTTTAATATTCTTTTCAGCAAGTGCTACTGTTTCAACTATTCGCTTTTGTCGGGTCTCCGTTTTCTTTGCGTTCAATATCCATTCCAATATATTTCTTTTAGAGGAACGGGGAAATTGATCGAAGTATTCAAATGCTTTTTTACTGTTATTAAATGCTTTTTGTAAATCTTCTGGAACCTCCAATTCTTCTACTGTATCTAATGCTGTCCAGGTTCCATTTTCTTTAGCTATTTCTATTGCTTCCAACCCCCATTTAGTCATCTTTCCATTTTCAATAAGTCTTTCAACCTTGGCTTTGTTTACTTTACTCCAATTGCTTTTTGGATTTCTTTTTGCAAAAAACTGGTAATAGCTTTCGTCGTCTCTTTTATTGGGCTTGCTATCTATCCATCCAAAACAAAGCGCTTCATCTACTGCTTCAGAGTAATAAACACTAGGAACACCAGATTCTTTTTTATAAATGATTAACCAGATAGATTTTTCAGTCTGACTGTTTTTCTCCAGCCATTTGCGCCATTCTTTTGTAGATTTTGCGTAGAATGATTTTATCCCATCCTTAATCTCCATCTATATTACTTTTTAGTTTTTCTTTTTTAGTCTTTAGTTATTAATTTCCCTAATGATATGTTGCTGATATTTTTCTAAAATACTATTTTTCTCTTCATGTATATGTCTCTTAGCTCCATAAACAATAAAAGGTTCTAAAGGTTCTAATCCACACAACCCAAAAGTACCTACAAACAGATGTTTGAATATGTCTTTAATAGTACCCCTCTTTTCAGCTGTCCAGGCAAACTCAGGAGCACCGGTTGTCATACATACTAATACTTTTTTACCAGCTAAAGCCTGCGCTGCTCCATATGCCCAGCCCATACTAAAAACCCTGTCTATATAACCCTTCAGCAAAGCAGGCATACTATACCACCAGAGTGGAAACTGAAATACTATTAAATCTGCATCATTTAAGTATTGTTGTTCTCTAATTATATCTTCCGAAAAAGTTCCTTTTTTTATTGCAGCTTGTTGTTCCAGTTGAAGGTCAAAGAAATCTTCTTGATATAGTGATGTAAAATCATCTTCATCAGCAGCTGCTTTAAATTTCATCTGGTATAAATCACTGGTAGATACAGTCCACCTATTTTCTTCCAGCGTTTTAATAGCAGTATTTCTCAACTGCCCATTATATGATTGTAGGTTAGGATGTGCGAAAATAATATGTGCCTTCATTGATTAAGATGCTTTTATATTTTTACTATCAGATTTATAACTAAGTAAATTCTTCAATAATATTTTTAAGATCAGGATGTTCTGCAATAAGTTCGTGTCTGTTTGCCAGCTCAAAGTCATTAAATTCAAATCCTGGTGCTACAGTACAACTAACGAGTGAATACCCTTTTTTGTTCTTTATGCTGGAAGCAAACCAGGTATTAGCAGGAATTATGGCCTGAGGTAAGATTCCATTTTCAATATCATTACCCAATAAAACAGAATGTAGTTTTCCTTCTTTAATATATATAATTTCCAATATCTCTCCCTGATGAAAGAACCACAATTCATCAGATTGTATTTTATGAAAATGGGATTTATCTTTATTCTCCAACATAAAATAAATAGCTGTACTGATATTTCTTTTATGTCCATTTTCAGTTACTATTGTTTCTGACGCTCTATACGTTTCCTTATAATATCCACCTTCAGGGTGTGGCAAAAGTTGAAGTATATCGATTAACGTTTTTGTATTCATAATTCATTTTTCTCAGTTAATCAGCATCAAAATTCACAGTCCATTCAATACCAAACTGATCCCGGAACATCCCATAATACGAACCCCATGGGCTATCACTAATGGGCATTTCAATCTCCCCTCCTGCTGAAAGTCCATTAAACAGTTTGTCTGCTTCTTCTTTCGTTTCAGCATTGATCGAAATTTTACTTCTGTTTTCCTTTTCATTTACCTTTCCCAATATTTCCGGAACATCATTTCCAATTAAAACATTTTTCCCAATTGGCAAAGCAATATGCATTATCTTATTTGCTTCATTTTCTGCTACTGTAAATCCGGGGATTGACAGGTCTTTGAAACGCATCATCTTTGCAAATTCACCACCAAATACTGATTGGTAAAACAGGAATGCTTCTTCAGCATTGCCATTAAAATTGATGTGAGGATTAATTTGTGCCATAGTTTTTGTTTTTTGATGATTAAATTATTTTTGTAAATATCCAATTCTTGTATTGCATTATCAAATTGTTTAATGGTCACGCTATTTTTTCTGCTTATTCCTCAGGTATTCTTCTCTTAAAGAACGAAGATCAATTTTAGAACATTCAGTTATCAGCTCCTTTACTATTTTCAGGGGCATCTCTTCTTTACTTTTAAAATTGATACAGCCTTTTTGAAAACTGGCATTGCTTAGCAGGGCTTTATATTTATCATAAATGGCAGCTGAACCATACATGGGTAATACGTGCAACGACATATAATTTTTCACACTCGAAAGTCCATATTTAAAACTACCCGGAGCATTATAAATAATCATGTCTTTGCCCATCATTGGGGCTATTTCAGCAATAACTGTTTGGTCCTTTTGCAGTATAATTTCATGAAGTTCGTTAAGCAATTGTTGTCGCTCTGCTGGCTGTGATGCTATAAACGCTGAGATGGTCATAATACAATATTTAAATTAATTATTTCTTTATTCATTACAGAAAGTTTATAATCTGACACTATCAAGTTTAAGCAAAACTTTCTTTATTTCATCATAATGTTTCCAGGGTATAAAGTGATTAGCACCTACGATAGTTATTGTATCTACTTTAGCTGCGTTGTTAAAAGCTTTTACCCCAAATGCTAGGTTACCATAATCTACCAACGGGTCTTTATCTCCATGCAGAATATATACCGGACATTTTATATTGGAAAATGCTGGCTTAAGTTTAATCAAATCATTTTTCAAATACCAAAGCTCATCATTACTTGGTCTTAATGCCCCAGGAATAATATACCTAAGCGGGATAGTTTTTAGTACTTTTCTCCAGTGTTCTGGTTTCTCAAGCGATACATCAATAGCGCCCGATAATATAACCAAGGCATTTATCCTAGAAGGGTTATCGGCTGCTAATTGTACAATCATTGGACCACCTAGTGAATGGCCCACCAGATATATTGGTTTCCTATTGTTTAAAAAAGGAAAAATGGCAGAAATAACTTTAAATTCATCCTCCAGATTTAGCGCATTTCCAAAATTGCTATAACCAAAACCAGGCCGATCGATAGATACCATTCTATATTGTTTCAATAGTTCTTTATCTTTCAGATAATCTTCAAATGCATCCCAACTTCCTGGACTACCATGAACAAAAATAATGGTTGGTAAACTATCATTACCCGTCATTACAAAATGTAAATTCCGTTGATTTACTTTAATGTTTTTAATAGTTAATGGTACGCCCGCTTTATGAAATAAATCTAAAGCCTTGGCATCAGATGTTCTAAATCTCATACAGCTTTGGCCTATAATTAACCAAAGTAATGTAAAGGATAAAAAGTACTTTATAGACTTCATATAATTGTATCAATTTTGATTGCGTACATATAAAAAAAATTAAATAGGAATCGTTATTTTAATTATTGAATAAAGCGCAATGCCTATATAGACCATACCAATTAATAAATTGATTCTTCTTAAATTCAATTTAAAATAAGCAATCAGCAACTTACCCAGTAGCATATAGGTTAGCATGATTAGTAAAACGCCTAATGCATTATATAATATAAACCAATAAATATTGTTATAAATAACATTACCAAACAAAGTAGCAACCGCCATCCAGAAAGGTATTTGCTGAGGATGAATAAAGATGGCTAGTAAACCTCGTTTATTAGTATTTGTTTCTGCTGTTTTATTGTCTTTCTTTCTATCGGCTATCATCCATATGCCAAGTGCTGCTAACAGCAATAAAGAGAATATCTCTACCCCCTTATAGAAAATAGATTGATGAATAATTGTCTTTAAAAACAATAAGGTAACTATACTATATAACGACTCCGATATAAGAATTAATAAAAGGACAAAGGATAAATATTTATACTGTTTTAGTTGGAACAAATTAACGACCATCAGGTTGATATTTCCTGGAAACAAATAACCATAAAAGCCAATTAATATTCCAATATAGCTCATGGTTTAATTGCTTTTAGTTTATATTCTTTTTCCTTTTTTCTCCATTCCTTAAATTCAGCATGCGTCATATAATTCAATCCTTTCTCTTTAAGATAAATTGCTGCTTCATACATCATTTTATAATGTTGAGCAATTACCTTCTCTGCTTTAAAAAAGGAGAATCCCGGTTGATAGATATGAGCAGGTTCCGCCCCCACACCATTCAATTCTAAGATGGCTATATTTTTACCTTGTTTTAAATCTTCTATACTGGTACAACGCAAATCGAACCTACCAAAATAAAATCCTTCTATTTGGTTACTGATTGTATCAAAAGTATTATTGAGCTGTTCATCAATAATATGGTTGTAGTCCAGAAACATTGCCCCCAGAACATGGTTGCCATAAGGAACAATTACTTGCTCTTCTCCTTTTTGCAATACGCTGGAAAAATCAATTGTGTTAAGTTCCTTTAGTCGTTGAAATTGTAAAAATGAACGATCATTCTGTAAAATCAATTCTTCAATAGTGCTATGTCCATCGCCTGTAAGAGTTAATAATTTCTTGAAGGTTATGGATGTTAGAATGCCTTTATTACTCGATGGATGCCGATAATAAAATATACTGAACTCTAAAGGGTAATCTACATACTCCTGTATCAGAAACGGAATGTTTACTTTATTTAAGTAAGCTGTCAATTCACCTATGTTACTTATCTTTTGAACCAGCCATCCACGTTCACCTCTGTCGGGCTTAGCTATAACTGGAAAATTTATTGATGCAGCATCTAAAGCTTCTTGAACCTTATCTAAAGTTTCATGCGCTGTTATATAAATAGTTTTAGGATAATATGCAGATGGTATTAACTGGAATATCTTCCACTTACTTTCAAAGAATGCACCTCCTGTTTCAATACCTGGATTTGCGGCGGAAAAGAAGAATAAAGATTTTGCCTTTATGGCCAGATAAATGTAATAAAAACTTACTGGCAAATACACTACCCACATGGGCCAGTATTCCCATTGGAATGTTTTAATGTACCACCTTCTTACAGCATAGTTAAATGGAGATATAGCCATGGTATATCAATATTATTGGGAGCCTTTAATACTGTTAGTTAATACGGTAAAAGTGTTATGAATATTAAGAGCAATAGCGGTGTTTTGATTACTTTGAAAGTCAAGATAATTAAAGATTGCTTTTTCGCTATTTTGAATTTCTATAAAGGAATAACTTAATGTGCTTAAGATTTCACTTCTATTCATAATAAATCCATTGTCTTTGTCTACAAAAGATTTAAAAAAATGGAGTACACTGTGTGAAGAAATAGGTTGATTAGTTTTAACCCAATCGTTGAATAATTGTTTTCTATGTCTTTTTATGGAAGGATTATACAAAGTAGACGAAGACCAGATATGCGGTATAGTAGTATCCATTAATGTCTTGTGTTTTTCTTGACCATCCCAGACTAACTGAAACAAATTATGATCACTCCAGACTACTAAAGTAAAGGGTTCTATATTGGTCATGTCCATTAAGTTCCATTCAATAACAGGTAATTCGCTTTGTAATAATTCCGTAACAATCAGTCCCCTGCTTTTTCTATAATTGTTTTGCTTTTTATGATTTTCGAAACCTCCATTTAATAATATAATTACATTATTAAATTCATTTACACCCACCCAACTTCCTCCAGCTAAAGCATCTTTAGGTGCAAGATATTGAACAGCATCAGTGTTGTTAATTCTGGGCTCTATAGCCTGCTCTCTTAATGGACTTTCGTCTCTTAAAGAGGCAAAGAAAACACTATTGTCCTTGGGTATATACACTACTGTACACATAATAATATTGTGGTTTTAGGAAGCTTGTTCAGCTTTGTATTTAATAGTTGAATAGGCCATCCCGAATTCCGGATTTACTATATTCATATTCAACTCTATCAACCCTACTTTTATCAGTGCCAGATGATGTATAGTATGTTCTGTGTTATAAACAATTTCCCTGAAATAAGTAGTAGTAACAATGGTTTCAAATACATTATCCGATTGCTCTGTTACCATCAATAATGGTTTATCAGCTTTAGTTATTTCATCTTCCAGCGAAATAATAGTATTGATGGCAAGCGTTCTTTCCGTCTCCAGCGATAGGTTTCTTTTTCTATTGATATAGTCCACTTCACCAGTTTCATAGCCATCAGTTGCACATTTCAACAGTTCAATGATATGCCTGGTGTGTGCTCCTATACTGGTATTGGTTAAATGCGAGATATACGTTGTATACTGTTCATCACTGAGATTGGATATTAGATTTCTCAGAGATTGTAATTGTTCTGCAAGTTGTTTAAAAATCATGGTATTTACTTATTGTGGTTGGTTACTTTTTAGCAATATATTTAGCGTACAAATCAGTTGCTTGTTTCTTATAGATTACTATAAGAATCAAACTTAAAACCAATACTATTATTGCCAGCATAAACAGCTGTCCGCCATCTCCTTGTGAAACTATTCCTATGACTAATAAATGGGATAAAATTGCCCCCGACATTAAACCTACTCCAAAGAAAGCACCTAAAAATACCGTAGAAGGTACTAGCAGTAAAATGCCTGTTATTAATTCTATTACCCCTGTACCTATTCTACCCCAGGGTTCTACTCCTAGCTTGCTGAATAACTCAACAGATTCTGGTTGTGCAGTAAATTTAAAATACAATGTTTGCAATAATATTACTGCTGCTACAATTCTTATTATCAGTATAATGATGTTCTTGATATTCATGTTGTTTAATTTTTATTATTAATGATATATAGCTGTCCAGTTTTTATCAGCCTTAGTTTTAAGATTTGCTTCGTCCTTATTCCACTTGTTCAAGGTATTATTTGCCCAGGTATGGTAAAATAAATAGAGCTTACCATTCACAACTTTAAATGTTTCAGGATCTACTTCTACCTTTTCTCCATTGGCACCCATTGCATAGGCACACCAGCCTCCATACTGTGGTTCATACTTTTTAGAATCTTTTAAAAAGATGTCTTTATTAGCAGCATTTATAAAGTAGTAAGTAACTCCTTCTGCTGTAGCTGCAAATTGTTTATTTCCCTTCAATGCTTTACTTTGATTAAAGTATGCAACCGGATCGTACCCTTGAATTGCAATTCCTTTCTCCAGATTATAATGTTTTACTCTTAATACTAATTGTGCATTTCCAATAGTCAGTGAAAACAACACTGCTATACCTGCTAAAAACAATTTATTCATATTGATTAATTTTGATAATGCAAAAATGCCTCCATAACCGGAGGCATTCAATAGCTAAAGTTCCCGAACATTTGTATATTATTCCCTAAGCCAGTATTAAAATTGACTTTTTAATATCGGAAGGCGATTGATTGGTATAGTTTTTAAAGAACTTACTAAAGTGTGCAACATCTTCAAACCCAAGTTCATTGGCTATTTCTTTCACTGATTTATCGGTATAATAGAATAACCTTTTAGCTTCTGTTATTATTCTTTCCTGTATAATCTGTAGGGGTGTTTTCTTGCTATATAATGAAAATATATTAGCAACCGTTTTGGGCGACTTATTTAACTGACCTGCATAAAACTGTACCTGTCTTTCTTTTTTATAGTGGAGTTCCACCAACAGATTAAATTGCCTTATTAACTGGAACTTATTATCCGAAATATCTTTCTCTTTAAAGTATTGTTTTTTAGCTAGACGGGTAGTTTGAATAATTAACCTTACCAGCAACATTCTAAGCATTTCTCCTTTAATATCTTCTTCGGAATCATATTCTTCTACAAACAATGCGAAGAGTTTTTTCATCTTATCCAGATGTTCCTCATCCAGCGATACAAACATAGTGGGAGAGGGACCAAAGAAGATGAAGCCAATACAACCTACTTCAGCATCATGATTCAGAATACAATAAAACTCACGGTTAAATTGCCATGCAATTATATCCTCTGGTTTCTCGAAACGAAAGGATTGATTCAACATAATTGGCAAAACAGTATTTTCCTTAAATTCAAATTCTACTTCGTCTATATAAACCTTTTGTTTATTGCCAGTATTCCATGCAATGGTATGAAAACTATAGTCAGACTTTTGTTTGAAATAGGATAGGGAAAATTGCTCTTCTTTATC
>Ga0214192_1001846_pt1 | contig 11419 bp, 10 predicted proteins | sample TroBogEpilimnion_44_FD_153030 | JGI IMG/M metagenome (GOLD analysis project Ga0214192, IMG submission 153030) | Freshwater microbial communities from Trout Bog Lake, WI - 29JUL2008 epilimnion | ecosystem: Environmental > Aquatic > Freshwater > Lake > Epilimnion/Euphotic zone | place: Trout Bog... | reverse complement strand
CATCAGCCTATTATGCAGCTCAATTTTCATCAAATCCTATAGGGTCTCAGATAGACTTCTTTAGTCAATTAGCTGGAGCTTCTGCTACCAACCCTATTTTTAGTGTTAACGGTGTAACTATCAACAGTTTACCATATCTTTGGGGAAAATACTGGTATGATCAAGCTATGTATTATAGTAATAGTTTGGTATTAAGCGCAATATCAACAAGTTATCCAAGCTATTATCAAATGATATCAGAATCTATAGGAAGTCTCTATTATCTATCCTATTATAATAGCAATTCTAACGCATATACTTTACCATATAATTCAATATTAAGCAATCGCATACCAAGTGGTATATCAAGCGCAATACAAAGTTTCTATCAAGCAGCAAATAGCCTATTTGTTAATAATATAGCAGCTATAGGTCCAACCGGGACAGATACATCTCCAAATAATAGCAATCTGATCATGGCTAATACAGACGTTACAAGAATGCAGGCTGCAACCACCTCTCTTATTGGAACCATAAATGGTCTTTATCCTGCTTTATCAAGCTTCTTATCTTATAATACACAAGTAATAGGTAATCTTATTACACCTTATAATTGGACAATTAAAATGCCTTATGAGGATACTTTAGGAACCGTCACCGTAGATATTGCTAACCGCACTATTTCAAATCAAATTCAACTTACAACCTCATCATTAAGCGCTCAAAATGAAAACGTATCATAGTATCTATCTTGGCATATGTGTGCAGAATAATGATCCTGAATATAGAGGTAGGATTAAGGTCTGGGTTCCTCATATCAATGGCTCAATTTATAATAAATGGGCAGCTTTAAAACAAGATCGTAGCTTTAAATTTCCAGGTGTAAATGTAGATTCTGATTTAAATTTGGTTTTAGATTCAGTTAAAGATGTTTTACCATGGGCAGAATATTGTGGTCCTCTAGCAGGAGAAAGTTCTACAGGTTATTATAATGCTCATGATAGAGTTGGAACAGTCTCTGATGCAGCTTATCCTTATAGCTTGTCTGGATCCAATTATACAAACAATTATTCTCAATTTAATTTAAATAATGAACAAATGGGTGAAAAACCTGGTTTTGTTTATGAGAAATATGCTACCAGATTAAAAGATGCATTTACTGATACAACAGCAAATAATACCAATCAAGTAAATCCAACAGGCAATCAATATAGACCATCAACTTATTCAAATGCAGCCAAAGGTATATTCTCTATTCCAAATGTAGGGGCTCAAGTTTGGGTATTCTTTAGAGATGGTGTTCCATTTTATCCGGTTTATATTGGCACTTCTCTAGGACAAGATGATTTTGCTAGTATATTCAAATCTGAAGATGGAACTTATCAAGATTATCCACAAACCTTTGAAAGTGTTAATAGCAATTTAAGATCTCAAGACGATGTAAACACAAATACATATCGTAATAAAATGGTTTTAAATCAACGTGGTGCATCAATAGAAATTATTAATACCACAGATAGAGAATCATTTAAGATCACTCATTTTGCTGGTGGATTCTTAGAATTTAATAACAAATACAATTCTTTATTCAGTCCAGAGAATATACAATTTTTAACTTTAAAAGATAGTTTTGAGACTGTTAATGGATTTAGTAATAGTTTTGTAGGTAGAGATTCAGATAATATCATTCAAGGAGATTTTTATCTAAAAACTGGTAATCTTAATCAAAGTGCAATGAATAGCTGGTTGGCGGCTTATTCACCCATTGCAACATTTTTAGCTGAAAATGAAGGAAGTAAATCTGGTAATCTTACAAGCATTGTAACCACTCAAGGACCATTATTAGCCACAGCAGAGGCTCAATTAGGAGAAGGTGGAAATTATATTGAGACAATCACAAAACATAAATTTGTTAATGTTGGTTTAGTATTTAATAATTTTGCAAGTTCTAGATATAATGCAACAGCTAAAACAGTTACTCAATATAGAAATGCTACATCTACTGGAACAACATTAGCTACTACAACTATACCAGCAATTGAATATACTCATATAGATGATATGCCTGGGGGTAATTATACAGTCACAGCTGGTAATAGATATAATGTATTAGTTGGAGCTGGTGGTATAGATATTAAGACAACTGGACCAGTCAATCTAGGTGGAACTATAATGGCTGTAGCTGGTAAACAAGTCAATATTGCATCAACAGATGATACTAATATTGATGGTGGTTCTAATTTATCTGTTATAGCCACATTAATGACTTTAAGGACTCGTAATAGAGGTCAAGTGGTTATAGATGATAATCTAGGTATAAGTCAAAATGTGGTTGTTGGTGGTGGAGAATTTATTAATGGTGAGGCTTTTGTCCAACATATTACAGCACCAGTAGAATTTCAATTAAGTGAAGCCACTAAAATTGCAGCAACAGATTGGAGTATTAATGGTGTAATAACCGGTGGATCTCCATCTGGATCTGGTGGAACATTTAAAGTTGGGGATCCAATTGTAATTGGTCCAAATTCTGGTAGCACATTAGCAATCAATACAACCCATCAACATTATTATAAGAATATACCTCTTACTATGTTAGCAAGTAATAATGCGGTTAGCACAGCAGCAGAAGTTCTTAATGGGGGTAGTTCAACACAAGGTCATTCTGCCGTTACAGATGGCTATAAAGCAGATCCAGGTGGAAGAACACCACCTTCAGATCCTCGCACTAATTAGTTGAATTATCTTGATTAAACTCTAAATTCTTCTATACTTTTATTATGGAAGAAACTATCTTTATACAGATTGCAGCCTATCGAGACCCAGAGCTTATTCCTACTATAAAAGATTGTTTAGCTAATGCAGCAAAACCGGAGAGATTACATTTTTGTATAGGTTGGCAACATGTAGAAGGTGATAATATAGATGAAATTAAAAATCTTCCAAATGTAAAGATTATAGATGTTCCTTATTTAGAATCTAAAGGTGCTTGTTGGATTAGACGAAAAATACAAGATCAATATAATAAAGAAACCTATACTTTACAATTAGATTCTCATCATCGTTTTATAAAGAATTGGGATGAAGAATGTATTAAAATGCTTAAAGGATTAAAGAGCAAAACGGTAAAGAAACCTCTTTTAACCACATATCTTTCTAGCTATGAACCAACTAATGATCCAGGTGCTAGAGTTCAAGAACCTTGGCAAATAAATTATGACAGATTTATGCCAGAAGGTCCTATATTTTTAAGACCGTCTGTAATTAAAGATTATCAAAATCTTACAGCACCAGTTCCTAGTCGTGGTTTATCAGCTCATTTCATTTTCACCTATGGTAAATGGTGCAAAGAAGTTCCTTATGATCCAGAGCTTTACTTTCATGGAGAAGAAATTTCATTAGCATTACGATCCTATACTCATGGTTATGATTTATTTCATCCTCATAAGATATTAGTATGGCATCAATATACAAGAGCTGGTCAAAAGAAGCATTGGGATGATAATAAAAATTGGGGGGAGCTTAATAGTCTAAGCTATAAGCGTGTAAAAATTTTATTAGGTGTAGATGGAGAAGATCTCAATCAAATAGATTTTAAAGAATGCGGTTTAGGTAAAATCAGAACTTTAAAAGATTTTGAGCGATATGCTGGTGTTGAATTTAAATCTCGTAGATTTCATAAAAATACTAAAGCAGAAATCTTACCCCCTATCAATTTTACATCAGAAGAACAATTTCAAAATGAGCTTTGTGTTTGTTTTAAGTATTGCATTGATATCTATAGACCTGAATTACCAGAAAATGATTATGATTTCTGGTGTGTAGTATTTAAAGATAAAGACAATAAAGATTTATATCGTAAGGACGCAGATGAATCAGAAATTAAGACTATAATGTCAAATTTACCAGATGATAAATTTGTGCATATATGGAGAGAATTTGAAATTGCAGAAAAACCTTATAAATGGACTGTATGGCCACATAGTAAATCTAAGCAATGGAATACTAAAATTATAGAAAATATTATACCATATTCATGAAAGAAAAAATATTCTTACATCTGCCAGCCTATAGAGATCCAGAATTAATTCCAACTATTAAGGATGCTCTAGCTCAAGCTCAATATCCTAATAGATTAATATTTGGTATTTGTCATCAATTCAATCCAGATGATAAATTTGATGATCTGACAGAATATGCTAAAAATAAGCAATTTAAAATAGATAGAATACCTTATAAAGAAGCTAAAGGGTTACCTTATGCTCGTCAGCGTATTAATGATATGATTACAGATGAGGATTATGTATTACAATTAGATTCTCATCATAGATTTGCTAAGAATTGGGATTCTACTTTAGTCAAATATCATCAAATGGTTGAGACTAAAAAATGTAAACCTATTTTAACTGGTTATTTGCCTTCTTATAGCCCATTTAATGATCCAGCTGGTAGAACTCAGGAGCCATGGCAGCAACAATTAGCTTGTTTTTATCCTCATGGAACCATCTTTATTAGGCCAGGTTTGCTTCAAGGATGGCAAAATATGAAAACACCAGTTCATTCTCGTTTTATATCGGGTCATTTTGCTTTTGCTAGAACACAATGGGCTAAAGAAATTAAACATGATCCAAATATCTATTTTAGCGGAGAAGAATTAAATCTAACAGTTAGATCTTTTACACATGGATATGATTTATTTCATATACCAGAGGTGGTTATTTGGCATTCTACTATGAGAGAAGAAAGAAGTGGAATGCTTTTATGGGATGATCAATCTAAACGTGGCGAGAATTGGTATTTACATCAACAAAAAGCATGGAAGCGTATAAGAACTTTATTACGCACCGAAGAAAATTCAGATGTAGATTTAACAGGTTATGATCTAGGTAAAGCTCGTAAACTCCATGATTATGAACTATATGCAGGAGTTAATTTTAAACGTAAAGCCGTTCAAAAATATACCATAGAAAATGGTTTTCCACCAAACCCACCAAGTAAAAATGAAGAGGAATGGAATAATTCTTTATTTACATCATTCTATCATTGCATAAATTTTGATAAATCAGTTTTTAAACAAAATGATTATGATTTTTGGGTGGTAGCTCTTGATGATAAAGATGGTGTAGCTATTCAAAGAGAAGATCTGAATGAAAATCAAATTAAAGAAATCATGGCTCGTCCTGGCACCCATGTAGGAATGGAGAGATTTTTCCTTACAGAAAAGAAACCTGTAAAATGGGTTATCTGGGCTCATAGTAAATCCAAAGAATGGGCTGAACGCATAGAGGGGCAAATACCTTAACATGACAAATATATCTTTTTATGGCTCACATAATGCCACTTATGTTATTGAACGAGACGGAGAAATCTTGGTGGTAGCTGAATTAGAACGAATATTAAATTATAAAAATACTGGTTTAGCTCAATATCGCACACCTCGGTCAGATGCTATCTTATTATTAGCAGAATGGTTTCCAAAATACCTTATGGATATGTATGGTATTAAGGAATTTGATAATTGTTACTATGTTAATAGTGATGTTATCATGGATGAGGTTAGATATAATCTAGAAAAATATGCCCCAGCTAAAAATTATAAAGCTGGTCATCATCACCAATCACATGCAGCTGGTTGTTTCTATCAATCACCTTATGATAAAGCATTAATATTCTCATTTGATGGTGGTGGAGATGATGGCAAATTTAATGTGTATTCTTGTGTTAGAGGTGAATCTCCAACTTTATTATTAACTGGTCTTAATCCAGTGATCAATAAAAATCATCATTATTATGATCTTGGATTTCCTTATATGGTGTTTGGTCATTTCCTTAAGGATATTAAATTTCAAGATCTATCTACTGGTAACCTTGTGTATCCTGGCAAATTAATGGGATTGGCATCTTATGGAAAGGTTATTAATGATTGGATGCCACATTTTATGGATTTTTATAAATCTGACCCAAATGGATTAGATTACCAAGAAAAAATTGATGTTCTTGGAAATAAAATTGGTATAAAATTTGATATTAATAACCGCATTGGAGGAGAAATAGGTTATAATATAGCTACAACTAACCAAAAAGCATTTGAAGAATGTTTTCTAGAAGTAGCTAATCCTTGGCTAGAAAAATATCCAGATTATCCTGTATGTATTGCGGGCGGGTGCGGTCTTAATATTATCTTAAATACACGTCTTAAAATAGAATTAAATAGAGAGGTATTTGTAGGACCAAATCCTAATGATTGTGGTATAGCTTTAGGTTTAATGTTAAATGAGACTAAACCTATGAAGCCAGTAGATGTAACCTATGCAGGTTTACCATTGATGGACTTCAATATGCTACCAGATTATATTCAAAATACAGATATTACATTTAAATCTAATATTTTAGATATCAATATTTTAGTTGATGATATTATAGGTGGTAAAATAGTGGGTGTTGCTCGTGGTAGATCAGAACATGGTCCAAGAGCTTTAGGTAATAGAAGTATTATATGCAATCCTACTATATCTCAAATGAAAGACATTCTTAATAAGAAAGTTAAACATAGAGAACCTTATCGCCCATTTGCTCCTGTAGTAAGATTGGAAGATGTATCTACCTATTTTGAATGGCAAGGAGAGTCTTGCTGGATGAGCTTTTGTCCATTAGTAAAACCAGAATGGAGAGAGAAATTAGCAGCTATTACTCATGTAGATAATACAGCCCGAGTTCAAACTGTTACAAGAGAGCAAAATGAGTGGCTTTATGATTTATTGACTTTAATTAAAAATAAAACTGGTGTTGGTGTATTATTAAATACGTCTTTTAATGTTGATGGTAAGCCAATTCTTTCAACAGTTAGAGATGCTTTTACTATATTATCTAAAACAGAATTAGATGCATTAGTTATTGAAAATTATTACTTTAAAAAATAAATGAACAACTTATTACATGAGACTTCTCAATATTTCATTACTTCTATTGAAAGTAATGATAAGCCTAAAGTCTTGCGCATTAATACTGCTTCCTTTTCAGCAGAAGATAAAACTTCTTTAGAACAAAAATTAACACAAAACAATTATCTATTTGAATATGATCAATCATTTATTGATGCAGTTCATTCAGATATTTGGAATGATGTTCAAGAATCTAAAAAGCCTAAGGTAGATTTAACCGTAGTTACAGGACTTTGGAATATAGGCAGACCTGGAAGATCTTTTGACAGATATTTAGAATTGTTTGATAAGCTACTGGATACTCCGAATAACATGTTTATTTTCATTTCAAAAGAGCATGAACATATTGTTTGGAAAAAACGTAATAAAAGAAATACTTTTGTAAAGGTATATGAGCTTGAAGATATAAAGAATTTATTTTCGCCTTTTTGGGATAGGGTTCAAAAAATTAGAAATAACCCAGACTGGTTTAATCAGGCTGATTGGCTTAAATCTAGTCCTCAAACAGTATTGGAATGGTATAATCCTATTGTTATGTCAAAGATGTTCATGTTGCATGACGTGACTATATGGAACCCATTTAATAATAATCATTTTGTATGGTTAGATGCGGGTATTACTAATACAGTATATGAGAAATACTTCACAGAGAATAGAATATTAGATAAGACTGTATCTTTTATGGATCCATTCTTTTTCTTATGTTACCCATATGAAACCAATTCAGAGATACATGGGTTTAAAAAAGATATGATAGATAAATTTGCTCGTAAACCTGTTAAATGGGTTGGACGTGGTGGATTATTTGGTGGAACTAAAGAAGCTATACATGAAGCTAATAACACCTATTATTCTTTATTAGATCAAACCTTAAACAATAATTGCATGGGTACTGAAGAAAGTATCTTTGCAATTATGACTCATGCAGAACCTCACAAATATCGTAGGTATATGCTAGATGAAAATGGTTTAATTGTTAAATTTGCTCAAGCTCTTATAGATAATACTGCAGAATTAGAACCACTACCAGCTAGAAATGTTTACACTAATAAACCAACAGTATTTGAATTAGATAAGATTAAAACTTATGTTTATATATTAACTTTTAATTTTCCTCAGCAATTAAGAGTTCTTTTAGATAGCTTTAAATTCCAACCAGATTTTTTAAGTAAAACCAACAAGGTTCTTATTGATAATTCCACAGATCCTAAAGCAGTAGAAGAGAATCAAAAGATAGCTAATGATTATGGATTTGTTCATTATAAGCATTTTGACAATATAGGTATTAATGGTGGTCGTCAATATGCAGCAGAACACTTTGATGCATCTGATGGAGATTATTATATCTTTTTTGAAGATGATATGTGCTTACAAGATCCAAATTCCAAAGAATATTGCCGTAATGGTTTTAGATATGGAGTTCCAGATCTTTATAATAAAGTGCATAAGATCATGATAAGAGAAAAATTAGATTTCTTAAAATTCTCTTATACTGAGGTATATATGGATAATAATATACAAGTATCTTGGTATAATGTTCCTCAAAATGTAAGAACAGAATTATGGCCAGAATATGATATGTTACCAGTCAGCGGATTAGATCCAAATTGTCCTCGCACTAATTTTAAGACTATAGAGGTTTTTGAAGGATTAAGCTTTATTACTGGAGAAATCTATTATTGTAATTGGCCTATGATAGTAAGTAAGAAAGGTAATAAGAAAATGTTTATTGAAACCAAATGGGCTCACCCTTATGAACAAACTTGGATGTCACATATGTTCCAAGAAACTAGAAAAGGAAATTTAAATCCAGCTGTATTGTTAGCTGCACCTATTAATCATAATAGAATTATATGGTATAAACCAGAGGAGCGTAGAGAAAATTAATGAATACTGTATTAGTCACCTGTGTATATAGCAAAGCTTATGCTCGAGAAGATATAACTCAACCTGGAGATAATGGAATTGATGAAGTCCGTTATCAACGTTTTCATTTTTCATTAATATCTATTAGTAATACTCAAGTTCCTATAGTTATATTCACCAATAAAAATTATGTAGAATTTTTGCAAACCTTTTGTGATGATAATCTTAAACATAAAAATTTTAAGATTATAGGCTTAAATTTAGAGGATTTACCCTATTATAGTCAAATAGATGATCTTAAAAGATATAATTTAGAATTAAACCCTTTAGGTAATAGATATTGTCAAATAGTCTTATCCAAACCTTATTTAATAAAATATGCTATAGATAATAATTTATTCAATGGCGATAAATATTTTTGGATAGATGCAGGTTTGTCTTATGTAAGTCTTATACCAAATAGATACAGAAGCGGTGGAGAACGTGATTGGTATTCTTATAATTGCTTTGATCAATCATTTATACAAAGAATTGAAAATTATTCACAAAATAAAATGTTTGTGATTATATTTAATCCAGGTGAAGGTAACCCCTACCTTCACGAAGAAGGTATATATAAGCCTAGAAATGAAGATTATGGTAATTGGTATATGATAGGTGGATTATGGGGTGGAAATAAATTTGATATGTTGCCTTTTTATGAATTATATATTGATCACCTAGCAACTGTAATAAATTTTTGGAAAAATAATAAGAAATCTGAACAAGTTCGCATTTTTTATGAAGAAAGTATTTTCAGTGCTATAATATATAACAATCCTGAAAATTATTTTGCACAGCGATTTGACACATGGTATCATGAAAATGACTGGAGTCAGGTTCACAATATTAAACCAGGAGATCGCAATTTCTATAAAATAATAACCGGAGAAAGTTAATTCTCCGGTTATGTATTATTGATTATCCCATTTAGGATCCCAAGGAACTGTTGGGTCTATCCTTGGATCTAATTTATCTTTTTTAGATTTCTTATCTTTAGGTTTCTTTCTAAAGATAAGATCAAAATTATCTCCATAGACATTAACTGGAACTGATAATGGTCTAGGTTTATCTCCTTTACCAGCCATGTTATTTCCTTGGTAGATTGTTATCTGTTGTAACAACAAGAACCGGTTCTTTGGTCTTAATGCTCAAATTATAAGGCTTAAAGAACTTATTTCCAACATTAGCAATAGCTTGACCAATAGATGATACCGGGTACTTCTGACCCTTCTTAGAAGCATTAAAATTATAAGATCCTTTCTTAATACTATCAATTACATCTTTTACATCTTCATCTTCTGGTATTTGTAATACCCAGCCTACTAGATCTTTATTAATAATACCAGTAGTATCCGATACTAGAATTACATATTGCTTCTTTACTTTAGGTTCATCAGATTTATCTGAAGTCTCTTCTGCAATAGCTTCTTCTGATTGAGCCGTTTCATCAACAGCTACGGTATTATTACTTAAGAGCTCAAGAATTTCATTGATCTTGTCTTGATCCTCTACGGTTTCTTGTAAAGCTGCTTTAACAGCTTGTAATTTAACATATTCTTCTTTTGACATATTTTATTAGATTTTACCTTCAATATCCTTTTCAAACAATTTAACAAATGCTTCTACAGCTTCATTAGCTGACCTTGTAGCCATAGTTACATCTCTACCACCTGAGGCTTGTAAGCAAGCATTAAAGGTATTTTGCCAGATTTGAAGCTTATAAGCAACGAATTCATACTTTGTGAACTTATTGGTTTGTTGTGTAGCCATATAGATATATTATATATTTTTTCTAATAAATCAAGGTGTATATTAACATAATTAATAGTAAATATAGATACAATGGACTTTGAAACACTTTTAGAATCATACGGAATGATAAGACAAGAAAAAAGAATGTTTTATCCTCGTAATTTTAGTTTGTCTGAAAAGTTCCTAAAAGCCCTTAAAGATGAGCTTATATTACAAGAAAAGGCTGGTATAACGCCAGAAAAATTTGCTCATAAGCTTAATAGAGCACTTCAATTTCATATTGATGAGCATAAAAAAACCCCTCAAAAATGAGGGGTTTTTTATTGGTAATTGTTTAACTAGATTAGAACTTGTAGGAATAGCCTACTGTATAACCTGTTACTTGAGATGCTGAACTTGTAATATCTCCACGTTGAACAAATAGATCAGCTTCTAGACTCTTCCAAGCTAGACCAAGACCTGCATCTGCATACTTCTTGTTTAGCTTAAGAGCTGCAATTGTTGGTGCACCTGGATCATTGAAACCAAGACCAACAGCTGGAACAACCTTTAAACCATAACCAACGCCAATTGGAAGACGTAGATTTGCTTCATAGTTATTGCTGCGGTTCTTTGAGTCATTAAGTGCAATACCATCCCATACAACGGAACCACCAAAGAGCTTACCATCCAATTTAACAAATGGTAGCGTATCATTGGATAATCCACCAACCAAGGTCTCTGTGCCTTGAGCGTGACGGAGTTGAGCACCTAATGTAAGGTTAGCAAGACCTGATGTAAAAACATAACCTGCTGTTAAATAAGTGCGCTTTAGACCGGAAGCATCTGTGCTTGCAGTTGTA
>Ga0214192_1001839_pt1 | contig 11436 bp, 13 predicted proteins | sample TroBogEpilimnion_44_FD_153030 | JGI IMG/M metagenome (GOLD analysis project Ga0214192, IMG submission 153030) | Freshwater microbial communities from Trout Bog Lake, WI - 29JUL2008 epilimnion | ecosystem: Environmental > Aquatic > Freshwater > Lake > Epilimnion/Euphotic zone | place: Trout Bog... | reverse complement strand
CTGCCGCTCGTCGCGATCTCGCCACACCTGCCCGACCTTCACCGTCGGCGCCTCGATCTTCTTCTTCACCATCACGCACCTCCTTCCACGACGCCGTCTTCGTCGTGCTCGATCGGCGGCACCTTCTCGAATGCCGCGCGCGCCTCGCGCTCCAGCATCGCGAGCAGCTCGTGGTCCTCGTGCAGCGTCTTGATCGCCTTGAGCTCGCCCTGGAAGCGCCGCCCGCAGACCGTGAACCACGATCCCGACGCCTCGACCACGCCGAGCCGGATGCCGAGCTCGAAGAGATCACGCGGGCGGTCGAACCCCTCCGGGAACATCACCCCGTTGCTCGTGTGGAAGTACGCGACCTGCTGCCGGTCCGCCTTCTGCGCGACCTTGGTCTTGTGGATCGTGACGCGGTGCCGCTCACCGATCGCGGGCAAGCGGTCCTCGCCCTTCTCGACCTTGCGCTCGTACACCCACGCCGCGCGCTCCACGCGGATCGCCTGCGAGCTCTCGTAGTAGAGCGACTTGCCTCCGCCGACCTTGAACGCGCGCCCGGCCGACTTGTCGAACGCGGACGCGTCCGGGTCCTCGGCCTCGCGCGCGATCACCAGCATCGCGGTCTGCGTCGAGGCGAGCAGCGGCACGAGCTCGTCCATCCAGGCCGCGTTCATCGCCGCGCGGATCTGCGCCGCGCGCCCTCCGTACCCGTCGACGCCGTGCTTCTCCGCGCCTTCGAGAAGCTTCTTCATCAGGTTCTGCGGCACGAGCTTCCTGATCGAATCGATCACGATGAGCGCCGACACGTCGGGAGCGATCTTGCCGTCGGCGCGGAGCCGCGCGATCTCCTTGCAGAAGTCGCGCACCGAGTCGACCGTGCTCTCGTACGAGGTCGGCCGCATCGCGTAGAAGCGATCCGAGTCCGCGTGCTCGCCGAGCAGGTGCGAGACCCAGTCGAGCGGCGTCGTGAACTCGGCATCGACGAGCGCCGCGTAGTGCCCGCGCGCGAGGAAGCTCCCGATGAGCCCGAGCGCGAAGATCGTCTTGCCGTTGTTGCTCGGCCCGTGGAGCAGCATGAAGCGCTCGATCGGCAAGCCACCCACGCCGCCCGCGTGATCGAACTGCGCGAACCATGTCGGCACCGCGCGCACCATGCGCAGCACCTCGCGCGCCGGGCGGAAGCCGCCGAAGCGCTCCGCGGCCTTCGCGAGCTCCTTCTGCTTCTGCTTCGAGACCGCGCGCGCCTCGGTGCGCGTCGGCGCCGGCGGCGGTGCCTTCTTGGCGACCCGCTTGGCGGTCTTCTTGGCAGGCTTCTTCGCGAGCGGCGTGCGGGGCATCTCAGTTCACCTCGCCGAACACGAAGCCGACGAACTGCACGCCGTCGAGCGCCACGCCGCACGACGGTCGCCGCCACGCGACGAGACGGACCGTGTGCGCCTCCGCCGGGTGCATGGAGCGCAGCTCGGTGCGCTTCGCGCGCGCCGCGTCGAGCACCCGCTCGATCTCCTCGGGCTGCGCGTCGTTGAAGAAGTGCACCTCCATCGGGCGCCTCCCCATCACGACCTGCAGGTAATTGTTCACGCGACTACGGGTCGACTCGATCGGCTGCCGCGCCATCAGGATCACCTCCACGCTGCGTTGTGCTCCCTCTCGATGCCGCGCCCCATCGCGAGCGCAGACGAAGAAGGGGCGCAGCCCCTCGGCTACGCCCCTCTCCGTGTCAGGCGAGATCCCTAAAACGGAATCTTCTTCTTCGCCGCCGGCGCGTCGTCCTTCGCCGCCGGCTTCTTCTGCTGCGGCGGCGGTGCCTTCGGCGCGTCGTCGGCCTCATCGAGATCAGCACCGCACTTCGGGCACTCGGTGTCGTCGGCGGTGACGGTCGCACCGCACTCCTCGCACTCGAACTCCTCCACCGCGGGCTTCGGCGGCGCCTTCGCGGGCTTCGCTTCGGCCTTCGGCTTCGACGCCTTCGGCTCCGGCGCGGGCTCGTCCTCGTCGCGCTTCTTGTCCTTGGAGTCCTTCGCCTTCTTCGAGTCGTGCCCTTCGAAGAACTTGTCGAAGGGCATGTCGATCACCGAGTAGCGCTCCATCAGCGCACGCAGCGTCGCCGTGTCACCGGGCGCGAGCTCCTTGTTCACCCGCGCGATCACGTCGGGCCCGTCACCGCGGATCAGCTCTTCGATCTCCTCGGTGAGCGGCAACTTGTTCAGGCCGATGTCGGTCGCGTGGTACTTCTTGTTGAACTCCTTCTCGCTCGGCCGGTGGAACCACCGGATCGCGCAAGGGTTCTTCGCGAAGCTCCCCTCCTCGACGCCGAGCCGGTCGCGGCGGTCCGCGATCACGCCGCGCACCTTCTCGCCGAGCAGCGCCGTCTCGACCGCGATCTGCACGCCGCGCGAGACGTCCTTCTGGTCCACAACCGCGAACACGTACGAGAGCTTCGCCATGACGTTCTCTTTCCAGACGTCCTTGAGCGAGAGCTTCGCGTCGCGGAACTTCTTCCACGTGAGCGGGTTGTCCTCGTCGTCCGAGAAGTCGTCACGCTCGCGCGGGAAGCCGCCGTAGAGCCCGGCCGCGTGCAGCACGACCGCCTGGTCTTCGTCCGATCCCTCGAAGCGGAAGATCGGCTCGAAGGGCGAGATGCGCCCGTCGACGACCGCCTGCCTGACGAAGTCCACGCACCGGCACAGCGGGCACGTGCACGGCGGCTTCTCGCGCCGCCCGTCGTCGTCGGTCTTGTACTGCTTCTTCAAGACCTCCTCGGCCTCGTGGCAGTTGAACTGGAAGCTCCAGACCACGCGCTCGGTCTCGCGCGTGTCTTTGTTCTCGCGCGTCTCGACCTTGTAGAACTGGTGCCGCCACGAAGGCTTCGGCGAGAGCGCCGTGTGCATCCAGGTGTCGACCTGCGGGGGCTCGCGCTTCTTCCAGTTGCCGAGGAACTTGCCTCCGCCGGAGTCGCGACCCGAGTGATTCAAGAAGTCGTCGAACGCATCACCGCTCATCGTAGTCATCCCTTTCGATTCTTGGGCCGCGTGACCATCACGCGGTCGAATGCTCCCCTCGGGGAACGTCGTGTCACTTCCGCATCGTGGTTAGCAGCGTGTCGAGCGACCGGCAACGGCTCTTCCAGAGCTCGGCGAGGCGCTCCATGTGCTCGGTCGTCTTGCGCAGCTTGAGCTCCTTGATCTCCTGCGCGCGGTACTCGTCCGCGAAGTTCTGCGCGACCCAGTTCTCGATGTCCTCCTTCGTGATCGCCTTGCTGCGCGCGCCCTCGTTCTTCTCGCGCTGCAGCTCGCGGTTCGCGCGATCCATCATCGCCGCGCGGATCGGGCGCATGTCGATCACGTAGCCCTCCTGCTCCACGCGCGCCGACGCGTAGAGCTTGTGCGCGAGGCGCGCGTTGTCCTCGGCGCGATCGAGATGCTTGCGGACCGTCCCGTAGTCCGACCGGTCCTCGCCGATCACGAGCTCGGCTTCGAGCCGGTCGAACACCGGCAGCACGTCGATCGTGAACACGCGCTCGACCACGCGGTCGAAGTCGCCGCTCAGGCGCGGCGGGGTCTTGATGAAGTCGTCGAACGGGTCGGCCTCCTTCGCCGGCGCGGTCTTCACCTCGGGCTTGGCCGCGGGGTCGTGCGGCACCTCGATCCCCTGCACGCCCTCACCAGTCGCATCGCTCGTAGAACCTTCGGATCTCGTCGCTCGCGGCGTTCGCGCCATCGGTGGTCACCTCCGACGCCGGTCGATGCCGCGCCGCTTCGAGGATCGTCGCCACGTCGAGCGCGAGCCCCTCGTAGCGCCGCACCCGGAACGGCGTCACGAGCTCGACCTCGGCGCCCGTGGCGAGCCGGATGCGCAGGCGCACCGGCACCTCGCCGACGTGGAGCTCGAAGAGCCCGCGCAGCGCCCGTAGCGCGTGCGGGGAGCCGCTCGCCTCCGGGATCTCGAACACCATCGGCTCGGCCGCCCGGCGGATCTGCCCGGGCGCGATCGGCGCGCTGGCGATTGAAATACGTTTTTCGATCGTCGGGGGGGCTGCGGGCGCCTCCTCGGCCGCCGGCGGCGCCTGGAGCCCCGTGGGCGCGCCGAACAGCCCGACCTGTGGCGCTGGCCCGTCCTGGGCGCCCGCGCCCTTCCTGGCGCCTCCGCGGGGCTTGGCCGGGCGGGTCTTGGCGAACCGCTTCCAATCGGCCTCGGGAAACGCGGCGAGCATGAGCCGCTCGGTCGGGGGCCACACGAGGTTCTCCCAGAGGTAGTGCCGGTCGCACTCGCCGTCGTAGTCCTCGGCCGGGATCACGACCGCCGGGTTCGCCGCCGCGTCGAGCACGACGAATCCGATCTTCGAACCCGCGCCGATCTCGGAGCCGCGCTTCTGCATCTCCTTGGCGACCGTGACGTGCCGCGGCTGCGCCGCCGGCGTCTTGTCGCGCTTCATCTTCACCTTGTAGTCGCCGAGATCCTTCGTGAGCGACTTCGAGATCACGACCTCGCGCTCGGTGAGCTCGCCTTCGAGCACGTGCGCGCGCGCCTCGACGATCACGCGCTCGTAGTCCGCGGGGTCGATCGACGCCGGCGCGTGCGGCGCAGCCCAGTCGCCGACGAGCAAGCGCACGAGCCGCTCCTGCAGCGCGCGCGCGAGCCGCGCCGAGTCGCCGCGCTTGTATTCGAGCCCCTTGATCTCGGGCTTCGAGTCCTCGCGCGCGGCCTTGCCCTTGTAGTGCAAGTAGTTCCCGCAGTATTTCTTCGCCGCACAAAAGACGACGCGGTCGAACGCCTTCTCGTACTCGACCCACACGTCGTTCTCGACGCACCCCTGCTCGCGCACGAGCCGCGGGTAGAGCTCCTCGTTGCACCACTTCGAGAACGCGCGGAACTCCTCGGTCGTGCACCCGACGACGAAGATCGAGTCCGTGTCGATGTAGATGACCGACCAGCCGCGCTTCTCCGCTTCGTGCTGCGTCGCCTTGATCAACCACGCGCACGTCTGCGTCACGCTCTCGGCGATCTCGCGATCGAAGTAGCGGCTGAACGGCGAGCCCATCACGCCGTAGAAGGAGTTGATCGCGGCCTTGTACGCGGCCGCGCGGCGCGCCGCGTCCTCCCACTCGGGCGTGCCCGGCGGCAGCCCGGCCTTCTTCTTGTCCCACTGGTTGCGGAGCGCGATGAGCTTCTTGAGCGCGAGCGGGAGCATCCCCTCGATGTCGGTCCGGAACGCGACCTTCGTGGTCGGCGCCTCGCACGCGTTCGCGGGGTCGCTGTGGTTCACGCGCAACGTCCGGAGCTTGGTCTCCGGGCTCATGTTCCACGTGATGATCGCGCTCGGGTACTGCCTCCTGAAGTCGATCACGTGCACGCCGCGCACGATGCCCTTGCGCGTCGGCTTGAGCACGAACGCGCCCGCGAACTGCTCGGTCACCTCGCGGAATTCCTTCGTCGGGAAGCGCACGCCGCGCTCACGCCCGAAGCGGAACATGAACGCGTCGACCTGCGTGATCGGGTGCAGCCCGCGCGAGTCCGGGAAGACGCCCGCGGCCTCGGCGAGCGTCCACGAGAGCTCGATGTAGCCGGTCTTCTTCTCGATGAGCGGCAGCAGCGCGGTGTCCTTCTCGTTGTACGTGCGCAGCCGCTCGCGCCGCTCGCCGCCGGCCTCCCACTCCTCCCAGGTCTTCGACGCGTCGAATTCGTCCTTGCCCTCGCCGACGATCGCCATCGCCACGTCCTGCAGCTTCAGCGAGGTCTTGTCGTCGCCGGAGTCGCTGTCACGGTGGTTGCGCTTGTAGCAAGCGAGGTGGTCGAGCCAGAGCCACCGGCGCATGTCGGCGCGCACGCGCAGCCGGTCGACGCGCCCGGCGAGCACCGGGAAGTCGAAGCCGTCGCCGTTCCACGCGAGCAGCTGCTCGTACGACCGAGCCCGCGCGAAGAACGCGTCGATCAGCTTGCGCTCGGCGGCGTCGGTGTCCTCGGCGAGCACGTCGCTCCACGCGTTGCCCGCGTCGTCGGCGAGCGCCCAGGAGAGGATGCGCGCGCCCCCCTCGCGCGCCTTCTGGAACGGCACACGCGAGTCGGTCTCCAGGTCGAAGTACGCGCGCGTCGGACGCGCCACGCTGATCACCGAGTCGGTCATCCATCGCCGGATCGGGTGCACGTCGCCCTCGTAGATCGGGCTCGCTCCGAAGAACGGATTCTCCATCCCGTCGGCGTTGGTCGACTTGCACGCGCGCTCGCGCACGTTGCGATCGCGCCACGCGATCCGAAGCCACTCGCCCTCCTCGGCGATCGAGCGCACGACCGGGTGGTTGCGCAGGCGCCGGAGCTTCTCCGCGTCGAGGTCCGCGGCGCGGTGGTAGCTCACCCACTCGGCGCGCGTGCTGCGCTCCTTCACACCGCCGTCGGGCGTGCGGTGCAGCGCGACGACCTGGTCGCCATCGATCCAAGCATTGACGACCGCGGTGGTGCGCTGCGATTCGGGCTGCATCGGTTCGGGATCCTAGATGCCGCGAACGACACGAGGGGCGACACCTCTCGGCGCCGCCCCTCGTTGCTCACCCGCGCGCACTCACTCCTCGCTGTCGTCGTCCTTCTCGCGGCGCGCCTCGCAGATCGCCACGAGCTCGCCGGCCGGGTTCAGCGAGAGGCTCACCTTGAGCACGACGTCGTTCTCGAACTCGATCGTGAAGTACGGCTCGTCCGCGATCCGCTTCGCCGGCTTCGGCACCTCGCCGCGCTTCGCCGGCTTCGCCATGACCGCGACCTTCTGCCGCTTCGGGATCGACGCGATCGTGATCACGTCGCGCTTGGTCGTCTTCTCCGGCGGCGGTCCGCCCGGCACCGCGAGCACCTTGCTCGGGCGCCCGGCGCCTTCGCGCTTACCACCGCGCGTGCTGCCGTCGCGCGCGGTCTTGGTCTCGGGCGCCGAGGTCTTCTTCGCCGCGTCGACCATCTCGCGAATCTCGTTCGCGCTCTTGCCCGCACGCACGCCCTCTTCGAGCACGCGCGCCTGCTCCTGCGACGGCGCCTTGAGCACGAGGCCGAGCTTCGAGTGACCGAACGCGCGCACCTGCTCCTCCGAGAAGTGCTTGGCGACGTCCATGATCTGGTACGCGCTCGCCGCGGTGAACCCGCACTCCTCACGCACGAAGGCGTCGAACCCGCTGGTCTTGTAGACGCCGGGCTTGCCCTCGGCGTCGAGCCGCTGCTTCCACAGCTGGCGGTCGTAGATCGACTGCAGCTCCTTGCCGAGCTGCCAGTACCCGTGCGCGACGTCGCTCTTGAGCCGCACGACGTTCGTCACCGCGGCGTCGAGCTCGCTCTGCCCCGCGGCGAGAGCGGCCTTGCGCTCCTCGCGCTTCGAGAGCGCGTCGCGGCGCACCTCCTCGTCGTGCGCTTTGCCCTCGGTGGTGGTCTCGACCACCGCGTCGATCACGGTCGGCGCCTTCGGCGCCGGCGGCGCCTTCGCAGGCTTCGGCAGCTTGGCCTCCTTCGCCTCGGCCTTCTTCTTCGCGCGCTCCTCGATCTTCTTGGTCTTGGCGTCGGGTGCGCCGGGCTCGGCGGGGAGCTTCGAGATCCACTCGGCAGGCGCGCCGAAGGTCTCCGGCGTCACGTCGACCGCCTTGCCGTCGTCGTCGATCGCGCAGAACGGGCAGCACGCCTTCACGCGCCCGGGGAACGGCGCGTCGCACTCGGTGCACGCGTACATCTCACCCGAGCCGTCCGTCTTCACGTACTGCGCGGCGAGCCGCTTGGTGATCACCTCCGTCTCGCCGCTCGGATCGAGCTGCTCCGCGATCAGCGCGCACGCGATCGACTTCGCGTTCACCTTGTCGAACTTGATCTTGCTGCCGGGTTCGTTGCTCATGATCTTGCTCCTCTCGGGATCCCTATGCCGCGACATCGCCGAGGCGCGCGACCACCGCACGCACGACCGACGCGACCAGCTGCTCTGCTCGGTGCTCGCTTCCGAGCCGGAGCTCGTAGCGCGCATCGATGTCGTCGTAGAGAAGGCGCGCGGCCTCCTCGATGTCACCGCCGGCGAGCCCGAGCGCGCGCACGCTCACGAGCTCGCGCGGGTTCTCGCACGCGGCCTCCATGCGTTGCACGATCTGGCGGCGCACCGCGAGCTCGTGCTGCACCGGTTCGATCGACGTGCGCTCGGCGAAGCGCTCCTCCACCGCGCCGTCTTCGTCGCCCTCGCGGGCCATGCCCGAGAAGGCGAGCTCGTGGCGACTCGGTGCGCCGTCGGCGCCGCGGTGCCGGTACGAACCGCGCGCCTTGTGGCCGCGCTTCTTCGCGTAGGTGATGGCGTTCCACTCCACGTAGCGATCCACGGCGACGCCGCGCGCGGGATCGAAGTTCGCGATGCACCGCCACGCCTCGACCAGCAGGTCTTGGCGCACGTCGTCGCTCGACACCCACGGCGGCAAGCGCCACCGCCGCACGATGAACGCGGCGAGCCGCTCCCACCGCGCCGAGCCCGCGAGCGTCTCGAAGCTCATCGTGCCTCCCACCGTCGCTGCGATCTCGCTCAACTTCCGCCGCGCCACGTCGTTCTCCTTCTGCCCCCGCAGGGGCTCTGGTTGGCGCGCCACGCGGGGATCGAACCCGCCTGCGGGGTTGCCCCCGCTCCACCCCTGCGGGCGGCGCTGCGTGCGTGCTATCCGTTCGGGTAGCACCCCTGGTCGCGGTCGCGGCGCGTCGGCAAGAGGAGCACGCCCATCTTGCGGTTCACCGCCACCGTGCTCGCGCCGATCTGCGTGTCGACGCCGTTCCGGTTCGAGTAGAGCGTGACCACGATCGGCGGCTCGCCGGGCGTGTCGCGGCGCTCGACCTTGTAGAGCGCCAGGTCACCGCGCTCGAAGGCGATGCCGGCCTTCGTCTTGATGCGCGCCGAGAGCCTGCACAGGCCCCAGCCGTCCCAGTGATCCTTGTACTGCGGGTACGCGGCATGCGCCTCGTTGGCGTCGTCGGTGAGGATCGCGTGCGCCACCGCGAGCGCCGCGCGGTCGTAGTCCTTCGCGCCGTTGAGGCGCTGGAGCATCTCGGCCGCGAGGCTCGCGCGCACCCGCATCGCCATCGAGGCGATCACGCTCCCACCTCGGCGATCGCGCGGAGGCTGGTGAAGCGGTGCGCGCTCCCGATCGGCTGGTACGTCACGACCACCTCGTGCCACACGCTCGGGTAGCCGCCGCGACCGCTCATGCGCATCTCGGTCTTGTGGTGCACGAGCACGATCCGCCCGGCCGCGTTCACGTACGCGCGGATCTTCCGCTGCGCGTCCCGCAGCGGCTTCCAGCCGGCGATCACGACGCCACCGCCGCGCGGCCGATGACCGTCATGAGCTTCGAGCCCTGCTCCTCGGTGAGGTAGCCGATGAAGCGCGGGATGCCGTTCCACGACTTCGGGAAGTCGTACGCCTCGAAGTTCGAGCTCGGGAGGTACTTCGTGAATTCGTACTTCTTGCCACCGATCGTCGCGTACGCGCGGAGGTGGATGGTCTTGCGCGCCATCGGGTTCCCGCGTTCCACCTGCGTCACGACCATCTCGTTCGCCATCTTGTTCTCTCCCGCGCCCTCGGGCGCCGTTGTTGGAGACCAGGATGGGGGCTCGCGCCCTACCTTGCAACGTTTTTTTTTCACCCGGTGCAGATTCACGAATCAGTCGGGGATTCACGCTCGTTCGGGCGCGATCGAAAAACGTTTTTCGATCACCGGTCGAGCGCGCGTGCGAGGCGCGCCGCGAGATCGAGCACGTCGGCGTAGCGCGCGGCCGAGGCATCGGCGCGGTCGGCGTGGCGTGCGAGCACGCGTGCGAGCGCGCGCACAACCTCCACGAGATCCTCGGCGCGCAGCTCCTCGTCGAGCACCGGCGTCACGCGCGGGCGCAGCGCGATGCCGTCGTAGTTCTCGACGTCCCGCTGCACGAACACGAGCTGCCCGAATTCACTCACCGCGAGGCACGCCTTGCCGTCCATCGGCAGCGCCTCGTCGAGGTTCTTCTTGCGCAGGTGCGCGCCCTTCCACGGCACGCCGACGCCGCCCATGAGATCGGCCATCCCGCGCAGCTGCGCGCCGTCGAGCGCGTTGATCACCTCGCGCTCGGTCGCGCGGATCGCCGCCACCGCAACCTCGCGCGCATCGGTGCGCGAGTCCGCGTGCTCACGCGTCGCCTCGACCGCTCGCTCGCTCGCCCGGCGGAGAACTTCGATCTCGCTCACGACGCGCTCCGCGGTCGACCGGTCGCACCGCGGCCGCGCGGATCGACACGCCCAGCGGCCTTCGCTTCGTCGATGATCTTCTTGAGCGTCTCGCGCATCCCGAGCTTCGAGATCCACCGGATCAGCGTGCCCTCGTGCACGCCGAGCAGCGCCGCCGCGCGCCCCTGGAATCCGTGAGCGCGACGGAACGCGTCCGCGATCGCCGAGCGCGCACGCTCGGGGTCGGTGGAGACTGCGGTTCCGATCTCGGTCTTCTGGAATGCCATGGCGTGAGGTCTATGCCGCGAAGTACGCGCCGTCGACCAGCGGGAGACGGTAGCGGGCTCGGGCACGCTCGCGCACCCGCGCGGGCTCGCCGCGCATCCCGAGCTTCCCGAGCAGGTGCTTGTAGAACGCCCAGCTGCACTCGGCGATCACCGCGGCCTCGGTCGTGTTCCCGCACGCGAGCACGAGCGTGCGCATCATCTCGACGCGCGCACCGGCGAGATCGCCTGCGCGCATCATCGTCACGACCGGGTGTTGATGGCCGCGTGGACGTCGGGGCATAGCCGTTCCCAAAGCTCCTCCGCGCTGATGCTGTTCGGATCCGTCTTCGGTCGCAAGCGCACGCGCGAGAACGTCACGTGCCGCGCGAGCCCGAGGTGGAGCTCCTCCGCCACCGCGTCGCCGGCGTGGTCGGCGTCGGTGAGGTTCACCACGCGCGGGAACGTCGCGAGCTTCGCGTAGATCAGCGACGGCGCGCGCGAGCCCGAGAGCGTCGCGATCGACGCGTTCACGCCATGCACGACCAGCGCGCGCTCGACCGCGAGCGCGTTGAGCGCGCCCTCCAGCACGATCACGGTCTCGCGCGCGTGCTGCGCGGGCCAGCGCTCCTCGCCGAACATGACGCCGAAGTCGGGCCGCTCCTCGGTGCGCGGCGCGAGGTACCGCTTCACGTCGGGGTCGTCCGAGACCGTGCGCGCCGCGTAGCCCGCGGGCGTGCCGCGCCCGTCGCGCGTGACAACCACGATGCGTCCGGCGAGCCGCCCGTCGACCGCGTAGCCGATGCGCCAGCGCTCGATCTGCCACGCGGCGAGGTCGCGATCGATCGCGTAGCGGCGCATCGGCGTCGGCCACTGGTAGAGCGGCGCGAACACCACCTCCATCGGCACGACGAACCCCTTCGTCGCGAGCGACTTCATCGACACGCGCGCCGAGAGGACCGGCTTGCGCTCGCCGTAGCCGGCGGTCACCTCGTCGAG
>Ga0214192_1001835_pt1 | contig 11447 bp, 8 predicted proteins | sample TroBogEpilimnion_44_FD_153030 | JGI IMG/M metagenome (GOLD analysis project Ga0214192, IMG submission 153030) | Freshwater microbial communities from Trout Bog Lake, WI - 29JUL2008 epilimnion | ecosystem: Environmental > Aquatic > Freshwater > Lake > Epilimnion/Euphotic zone | place: Trout Bog... | reverse complement strand
CTGTTGGTGGGACATAGATGAAAGCCTTTGTTTATGCGGCTTCATTGTAGGTCAATAACTTAGTCATGTGAAGTCTATTTGGGAAATATGGGTTTAGGTATTGCGAATGTTACGGAAATGTTGCAGTGTAATCAAAGATCACCACTGCAAATAGCACGTCGCTCCTACTGGGCGTTCTATCAGGAACACGTGTCTTCGCATGGGTGACCCTATATGTTGGTTGCCAAAATATCCATTGTGATTGGAAAGCGGGCTGCTCGCACCTCCTCTGTGAGGATCCCCCGCGTGCGTCAAGCCCTTGATGCCATGGCGTCCAACATGACCCCGCAGAACAACACGTAACCCATAGGAAGTAAGTAGATCGAAACAAATAAACCATTCAAAACACCCACAAATCATGAATAAAATCACCTTAACAACGACGGTTGGACTGCTCCTGGCAGCCCTATCGCCAGCGCAGTCGCACGCTGGAAACAACACCTGGAAGGGTTCTTCCGGGGGTCTTTGGGATACCACCACATCCGGCAACTGGCTTTCGCCATTGATCTGGAATAACGGCGACACAGCTCTCTTCGGTTCGAACGGCGGCAGCCCTGTGAATTTGGGCGCCACTGTCACTTCCAGCGGTTTGACTTTCACGACGCCTAACTACGTCATTTATTCCGGCACAGACGGTATCGACCTTAATCTGACGAATGGTGCTGCCATTGTGAACAATGCCACGAATGTTTCCATTGCGGCCCAGATCACTGGCACGAATGGATTGGTGTACTCCGGGTCCGGTGATCTTCTGCTCCAGGGTAACACCACTGGCGGATCGGGTACTAACGCTGGTTCCCCCAACACTTACACTGGTGACACTTTGGTTCATGGCGGAACTTTGCTTCTTCAGGCCACCAACCAAACCAGCCAAGTGGGCGGCAACAACCTGAGCAACCACGGTTCCACATGGGCTGTCAGCGCCATCGGTGCGATTGACGCCGGAGCCACGGTTCGTCTTGCCAATTATCCCCTGATCACCGGTGGAACCACCAACGGTATCTATGGTGGCGTTCCCTCGGTGACGGGTGGAACGACCAACGGCAATTTCCAGGTGGCCCGCGGCCAGATTCAGGAAAACTCCCACGTCATCCTGACGGGGGGAACCTTCGATGGTAACGGTGATGACAACCTGCAAAACTATCCCGCCATCATCGGCTACGGCAAATTGGTGAACAGCTCCCAGATCGCCCGCAGCGTTTACAAGATGAGCCCTCTGGACAATATCCAGGGTCGCACCATCACCAACTCGACCACTTATGGTGATCCCAGTCCGATGACCCCCAGTGTGATTTCGGGCAAGATCGCTCATGAAATCGATTTCGACTTGGGTAACTCGGGTTTGACTGTCTGGTTGTTCAATGGAACCGTCCTCCCCACCTTTGGTGGTAGCTGGCGCCTTTCCGGCTCCGAAACTCTGAAGTTCGCCGGCAATGCAGGCCTGGGTAATCCCAACTACTTCACTACTCCCAATACGTTCCGCATGAATGGCGCCAACCCTCCCTCCACTCTGGATCTGAATGGCACCAGCCAGACCACTGGCGGTTTCGCGGGTAACGGATCCAGCACCGGTAACAGTGGTCAGCCCAACGCAATCGTTTGCAATGGCAACCCTGGAACAATCTCCATCCTGACGGTCGGCGCAGCCAACCTCGGGTTTAATGCCTTGCCTGCCATCACCACCAACGGTATCACCTACACCCCTGGCAGCGGGAGCGTCACCGGCATTGCTTTCATGGATACCACCAATGGCGTGAACACCGATCTGACCAATGGCGGTATTCTCGGTATCACCAAAGTGGGAACCAACATTGCCCGCTTCACCGGAACATTCGCCATCAGCGGACCTTTGACCGTGAGCGCCGGTGAGTTGGACATCATCCCCGGACAAGGAACCGGAGCCAATCCGATCCTCAACGGACCTGTCTATCTCTCCTCCGGAGCCACACTCGGTTTGTATACCTCGTCTCAAAACACCGTGACCGTGATTCCCAAGTTGTTCATCAACGGCGTGGAAATGCCCAACGGCACCTACGGCGCCATTGGCAACACAGCCGGTGCCACGGGAATTGCCCAAATCAGCAACGGCGGAACTCCCGGTGGCGACGTGCTGCAGGTCGTTGGTTATCAGCCCGTGCTGAGCATTGCCAAGAGCGGCTCTAACGTTGTCCTGAGCTGGACAAACGTGGACGGTACCTTCGCATTGCAATACAAGTCCGGCAGCATCGTCGGACCTTGGAGCTTCTATCCCAGCAGCGTCAGCCCCGTCACCATCCCTGTCAATCAGGCTGGCTCGATGTTCTTCCGCCTGGCTGGAGTGAACGTCTGGCAGAACACCGCCAACAACGGCACCTGGGACACCACCAGCATCGATTGGTCCTCTCCCACGATTTGGAACAATGGCGGTGCCGCCCTGTTCACCGACGTTGGAGCTGGCAACATCACCATCAACGGTCCTATCACCGCCTCGGCTGCCATTTTCACCGGCACCAACGGTTACACACTTACCGGTAACCAATCATCCACCGGCAGCGGCAGCAATGATCTCGTGAACATGGGACCCATCACGGTCAACACTCCGTTGACCATCGCAGCCACCATCGCCGGTAACACGGGTTTGACCATTCAGGGTAACAACACCGTGACCCTGGTGGGCGACGCCAACTACGGCGGCGCCAACATCTACAGCGGTCCTACCGTCGTCAAGAGCGGCACAGTGGTTCTATCGAGCCCAGGCGCAAGTATCGGTGGTGCCACCTACGCCATCGGTGATGTGACCGAGGTGGATCCCGGCGCAACCATCATTGTGGGCGACACCTATACAACCAATGGAGTCGCAGTCCCAACTTCGGTCTACAATGACACCAACTTCATCAATCTGGCCTCGAACAACCTTGTGACCGTGGTGCCTGTCAACAACGGTCAGGTTGCGGTGCAAACCTTCAATAACAGCGGTGGTTACGGTGGCTCCACCATCGGACTCCTGCACCTCTCCGGCGGCACACTGGATCTGAACGGTGACCAGAATCAATACTGGCCTCTCCCTGAAGGAAATGGTTCCATCATCAACAGTTCACCCGTGGTCGGTGCGTCCCTTACCATCTTCACCGATGGTAAAGACCACACCTTTGCCGGTAGCATCGCCGACGGCGGTTCTGCCTACCAGACCAGCGGAAACAGCAAGGAACCTTACCAGATCAAGATTGTGGATACCCATTACGGAACCAGCGGCGGAACATGGACCCTCACCGGTCATAACTCCTATTCCGGATCCACTCGTATTGCGAATTGCAATATCAAGCTGGACGGTAACGGAAGCCTCGGCGAACCCTCGGATACCATCCCTGGCTTGACAGGCCCCATGCGCCTGTATTCTCCCTGGACGCTCAACCTGTATGGCCGCGATGCGACCGTGGGTAACGTGATTACTGCCGGCACACCTTCTGCGACAGCGCAGATCTTCAACGGCAAGCCGGGAACAGTCTCCACCTTTACCTTCGGTAAAGCTCTGGAAACCTCGTACCGCAACTTCGCTGTGGGAATCGCGGACACCATCGGTGGAACCAACGGCGGTATCGTTTCCCTGAAGTTTGTGGGATCAAGCAACAACTACCCCCAGACCGTCACGGGTAACAACAGCTACAGCGGTGACACCATCCTCGCTGGTAGCGGCACCCTCTGCTTCGGTGCTGTCTACAACGTGGCTATCACATCCGGCAGCGGCCAGGCCCCCAGTGGTATCAGCCCGAACTCGGCCATCCGCCTGACCTCCGGTCTCGGAACTCTGGCACTGAACTACAACGGGACGGCGAGCATTCCGGCCCTGTATGTCAATGGCGTCAAGATGCCAACAGGCACCTACGGTGCAAACACACCGAGCAACGGCTGGAACGGCCAGCCCGCTCCGACCATCATCGGTCTCGGAACTCTCACAGTTCCCTGATCCGGTTGAGTAAAGAAAATACGTAAACGGTTCGATACGTTAATAGTAGATAAATTCAGCATCGCAGGGGGCGCCTTCATCGGCGCCCCCTGCAGAATTTGAAGACCCATGGCGACACCCCCGTGGAACGCAGGAAGCAAAGTTTGGAAGAAGTCAGGACAGGAAGGACAGGAACTGAAATGAAAAATAAGATGAATACGAAAGGTGCCAGCTCCGCGATACAAAAGCGGGGGGCTTTCACTTTGATTGAATTGCTGGTGGTCATCGCCATCATTGCGATTCTCGCGGGCCTGCTGTTGCCAGCCCTCAACAAAGCCAAGGAAAAGAGCAAAGGCATTCAGTGCATGAACAACAGCCGGCAAATGATGCTGGGCTGGGCCATGTACCCCGCCGACTTTGGTGACTGGCTTCTATCCGCACTGGGCCCGCCGGCTGGCCAACCCCGCGTCAGCTGGGTGACTGGAAGCCTCGATTTCAACCCTTACAACACCAGCAACACGGATCCCACGGTGGATCTCGATCCGAGCCCGCTCATGCCTTATATCGGCAAATCGCGCACTGCCTGGAGATGCCCGAGCGATCCAGTCAGCTTGACGGTGCCTGGAAAGGGTGTTTTGCCCCGGGTACGTTCGTATTCCATGAGCCAGGCATTTGATGTCGGCTCGTGGCTGCCATCTCCGCCCTACAAGGTGTTTGCCAAGCCCGGGGATATCGCGGCCCCCAGCCTTTGTTGGGTAATCATGGATGAACATCCTGATAGCATCAACGATGGCGGTCTGGCGGTTCAGATGGCGGTTTCCGGTGGATTTGTCGCCGGAGGGAGCATTATCGACTTCCCGGCTAGCTTCCATAACGGGGCTGCCGGCATGGGCTATGCCGACGGGCATTCAGAAATCCACAAATGGAAGGGAAATACCATCAAGCCGCCGGTGTCCAAGACGGGCGGATTGCCCTTGAACGTCCCTGCCGGGGATTCCGCCGGTGATATCGGTTGGTTGTCCAGCGTCACCTCTTATCGCCAGTAATAGAGTTGGAGCTTTCAGCCACGGATGCACGAATTGCAGAGTGCATCCGTGGTTTTTCATGTACAGCGGAGGTCGTCCAGGTAAAATGCAAATTATGCGCTTAATGAAACGAAAAAACTCCTGCAAATCCCGTTCGCATTCGCAAGAAATCCAGGTATAGTCATGCGCAATGTGTACGACCCGAAGTGCGGCTGTTTTCTTCCGGATTTATCTGTTGTTCTTCTGTCTATTTCTTCCCTTTCTGGTTTCCGCCTCCACGTCTCCGACGTTGGATGTCCGGGACTTCGGCGCCGTGGGGGATGGAAAACACCTCAACACCCTGGCCATCCAGAAAGCCATCGACCAGGTCAGCGCATCGGGTGGTGGCACGGTTGTGTTGAGGCGGGGAAAATACCTCAGCGGAACACTGGAGTTGAAAAGCCATGTCGCGCTTTGGGTGAATAAAGACGCAGTTCTTTTGGGGAGCACCCGCTTTGAGGATTATCGCCGGGGTTATTGGCTGGCATTGATCAAGGCTGCCGGACAGGAGGATATGGCGGTGTGTGGAGAGGGTGTGATTGATGGTCAGGGAGGGTTGCTTGCCAGTAACATTGCGCGCTTGTACGAGAAGAAAAAACTCACTGAAAATTATGATTTGTACCACCACCGCCCCATGGAATTTGACCGCCCTCAACTCATCGAGTTTCTCCATTGCCACCGGGTGAGTGTGAAGGACATCACCTTGAAAGACTCGGCCTGCTGGGTGAACACCTACCGGGACTGCGACCATTTGGAGATGGATCATGTCCGGGTGCAAAGCGTTTCGTATTGGAACAACGACGGCATCGATATTGTGGACTGTCAGAAGGTTCATGTGGTGGATTGCGACATCAATTCGGCGGACGACGGGATTTGTTTGAAATCCGATATGCCAGGCCATTCATGCGAGGACGTTCTGGTGGAGCACTGCAAGGTTCGTTCCAGTGCCAGCGCTTTCAAGATGGGCACGGGTTCGTATGGAAACTTTAGAAAAATACGGGTGCATGATCTGGCGGTGCGTGACACCTATCGTTCCGCCGTCGCCATCGAGTGTGTGGATGGGGGTGTGCTGAAGGACGTCGAAATAAGTCATGTCCGGGCAAAAAACACCGGTAATGCAATCTTCATCAAACTGGGGGATCGAACCCGCGAAAGTGCTTTTTCGAGTCTTCGAAACATTCGCATTTCGGACATGAAAGTGGAAGTGCCCAGCGAGCGACCCGATGCTGATTATGCCTTTCCAGGTCCCGAAGTGCGAGCGCCGCACAACTTGATTCCGGCATCCCTGACAGGTTTGCCCGGGCATCCGGTGCAAAATGTGACGTTGAGCAACATCACCATCACTTTCGGCGGCGGTGGTCAGTCCTCCAAGGCTCATATCCCGCTGGACCATCTGGAAAAAGTGCCGGAGAACGCGCAAAATTATCCTGAGTTTTCCATGTTTGGCGAGTTGCCTGCCTGGGGTTTTTACTGCCGCCATGTGGAAGGAATCCGCTTTCAAAATATAAAGTTGCGCCTGAAGAAACCGGATTTCCGTCCTGCCATCGTTGCGGATGATGTTCAAGGATTGGAACTGAACGGCTTCAAGGATTTGTCCATGAGCACCGCTCCTGTGATCGTTCTGAATCAAACCAAGGGGGCGACATTCCGAAATGTGAAATGGTCTGGTCGCGACAGGGAGTGGATCCGGGAAACAGGAGGGTGCAACAATATTGTCCAACTCGCAAAATGACCTCCAGGATTTTCATGAATCAATTTGCCCTTCGCAAGAAGATGGCGATGAACTAAAGTGTCTTCATGAAATCCTTTTGCCGCAAGTCGCTGGAAAACCTATTGCTCCTCCTTTTCCTGGCGACTTTTGCGCACACTGCTCTAGCGGCCGATCCGCGTCCCAACGTCATCATCATTCTGGCCGATGACATGGGCTACGGCGAACTGGGATGTTTTGGACATCCCACTTTTAAAACGCCGAACCTGGATAAAATGGCTGCGGAGGGAGCGAAGCTGACGCAGTTTAATTGTCCCATGCCCTATTGCGCTCCCACACGCGCGTCGCTTTTGACGGGCCGTTATCCATACCATTCGGGGATGACGTCGAACCCCTCGCCCGATGGTGGACCCGCGGCCAATGCGCTGGCACTGCCGGCCCGGGAAATCACCCTGGCCCAATTGCTCAAGAATGCGGGCTACGTCACGGGGATGGTTGGAAAATGGCACCTGGGTCATGCCCGCGCGGAGTATCTGCCGACACATCGCGGATTTGATGAATATTTTGGCATCCCTTACAGCAACGACATGCGGCCGGTGCATCTTCTCGAGGGCGATCAGGTGGTGGAATATCCCGTGATCCAAGCCAACCTCACTCATCGTTACACCGAGCGGACGCTTCAATTCATTGAGCGAAACAAGTCGCGTCCCTTCTTTTTTTACCTGGCCCACGCCATGCCCCACAAACCACTGGCGGCATCCGAGCAGTTTTACAAGAAATCCGGGAGCGGGCTTTACGGGGACGTGGTTTCTGAACTCGATTGGAGTGTGGGACAGGTTCTCGCGAAGCTGAAGGAATTGAATCTTTCGGAGAAAACGCTGGTGATTTTCATGAGTGACAATGGTCCATGGTTCGGCGGAAGCAGCGGGGGCTTGCGCGGAATGAAAGGCAGCTCATTCGAAGGCGGTTACCGTGTTCCTTTCATTGCGCAATGGCCGGGAAAAATTCCTGCCGGTCAAGTAAACTCATCCCCGGCCATCATGATGGATGTTTTTGCCACTGTGCTAAGGGCCACCGGTGTGGCAGCTCCGTCCGACCGCCTCATTGATGGCCGTGATTTGATGCCGCAACTGACCTCCTCCAACGCCCCCAGTGCGCATGAAGTGATCTTCGGCCAATTGGGCGCTCAGCTCGCCACCGTCCGGGATGCACGCTGGAAACTGCATGTGCTCAAGGCGGGCAATCCCCGCAGTTCACTGCCCAGGGACGAAAAATGGGTGGACCGCCGCGGGCCCGATGGAGTCACCATCATTGCCCAATACGAACAGTATCATCCCGATGTGCTTCCCGGGATTGAGACTGGGGATTTTCCGAAGCCGATGATGCTGTTCGACCTCAAAAATGACCCTGCGGAACAGCATGATGTGGCGGCCCAACATCCTGAAGAAGTCAGTCGCTTGAAGAAATTATACGACGACGTCAATCAGGGTATCCCGGCACCCTCCAACGATTCCAACGGAGAAAAATAGAATAAAAAAAACCGGCTTCCTTGGGGAAGCCGGGTGTCAAGAATTGAATCGTATTTCGTTGGGCCTGACGCCGGATGACTGTTGTTATTGTGTGGGTGCGGGTGCGGGCTCGGGAGTGGCCTTGGCTTTCTCAACCGCTGCGGCCAATTCGGCGATGGCCTGCTTCTGCTCCGCGGTCACATCAGGAAGGCTTGCGAGTTTGGACAACTCCATCAGGGTGGTGTCATACATGGGAGCGCCATAGCGAAGATCCTTCGTCACCTCATAAACGCCTTTGCGTATTTCGATGGCTGGATTTTGGAAGGCAGCCTGGAATTTGGCCACATCAAATTTGGGGCGTCCTTCGGGCCACTTGACTTCCTCCTGCTTTTTGCTGCAGCCGGTGGAAACCGACAGGGCAAGCAAAGCGGCAACAGCAAGATTCAGGATGCGTGTCACCTGCAATGATGCTTTGGCATTACGAATGTCTTTTGTATTAGTTTTCATAAAATCGTTTTTGGTTGAGTCACGTGTATCTTACTTAATCTGCGGCTTGGGATCGAGTTTGATGACTTTCTTTCCAAAAAACCAGTCGAATTTTACGGAAAGTCGTCGCTAGTTTGCGGCTTTCATATCCGCCGGTTGCTTCCCGAACTGCACCGCACCCCCATTGAACACCAGTCGGTCGGATTGGGTCAGTGTGATCATTTCAGCGCCCGCGAGCAAAACCGTGCCGTAACCGTGTGCCGCGTAAATGCTGCGAGGACGGAAATAATAGAACGCGGGATCAAACCCCATGTTTGTGCCCACACAGGTGTCTTCAACCTCACCCCGCGCATTTACCTTGGTGGCAACCGCGTTCCAGGCCAGTTGAACCATGGGACCGTAAGCCAGCGGATCCAGCCATCCCCGGTTGATGCCCCGGGCAATGCAAAAGGTGAAGATGGCGGAAGCGGAGGTTTCCAGATAGGTGTCGTTGCGATCCAGCAATTGATGCCACAGACCGTTCTGAGCCTGGAATGAAGCGAGACCACGAACATGGGCGCGATACAATTCCAAAACGGCGGGACGCCCCGGATGATCCTCGGGAAGGACGTCGAGCAATTCCGTCATGGCCATGATGGCCCAGCCGTTGGCGCGGGCCCAATGGAATTCCGGATGAACCTCCATGCAACCAATCCAGCCGTGCATGTAAATTCCCAGTTGCCGGTTGAACATGCGGCTGGAGAATTGGGTGATCTGTTTGACCGCATCGTCATAGTATTTGACGTCACCGGTGAGTTTGCCCATCTGAGCCAGCGCAGGAACACCCATGTAAAGATCATCCAGCCAGAGTGCGTCCTGCAAGGGACGTTTCCGGGCCAGGGTGCCGTCGGGGAGACGGAATTGCTTGGTGCTGACGTAATCGGCAAAGCGATCGATAATGGGACGCGCCTCCACCAGTCCCGCCCTCTGAGCCTTGATCATTGCGGCGCAGATGGAACCGGAGTCGTCGAGGGCGTTGGGGTGAATCACAGAACGAAACTGGTTGTTGTCCAGTTTCCAGCCGGTTTCGCTCAATTTATGAAAATAAGGTTCCGCCTTCACAATGAATTGCATCCGGCTGGCCACGTAATCCTTGAACCGTGAGTCACCCGTTTTCTCGGCTGCCAGAAGCATGCCGGAATAAGTCACACCCCATTCATAGGAAACGATGGAGAAAGGCGTGGGTTGAACGATGGAATTGGTGTAAGGATGCGAGAGGTCGGTTACTTCAACCCCCGTCTCTTTGTTAACAATATGCGCGGGGGTGGTGGCGTCGACATAGTCATAAACCCGGTGGAGAACCTCCTCGATGGCAGCTACAGTGGTTGCGCCATAATGGACGGCATATTCGGGAGCCACCATTTTGGCCGCAGCGGCAGCGGCAGCGGCGCTGCTGGAGGCATCAGCAGCGAGGGTCGGGGTGGCGGGACAGAGCGCCAGCGCGAGAAAGCATCCGCCCAGGGTTAGAAGAATTTTTTGAATGGTTGATTGCATGGGTAACGGGATTATTTTTGTTGGAATGGGCTCCAATGTGACACCTTATTTCATTTTCGTCACCGGAGTGTCCTTCATCAGTTTGGACACCACGGGTTCAATGGCCTCGGCCCAGATGCGATGGCCTTCCGGGGTTGGATGCTCGAAATCATACATCAACTTTTTGGGAATGGTGCCATCCGGCTTTACGAAAAGCGGGTTGAGATCCATGTAAAAAATCATTTTATCATCCGCCAGTGCGGAGAGGATCCGGTTGGCTTTGTCAAAGGAAGCGCGTTCCGGTGTGGGTTTCTCATGGCGCTGGGTGATACCCAGGAGGAGGATTTTGGTGTCCGGCAATTTGGCGCGCATTTTTTGAATGATCAAAGTGACACCCTCGGCAATTTCCTCGCCCGTGTTGTATTTGCCGTTATTCTGTCCGATCATCACAATCGCCGCCTTGGGGGAGATGCCGTCGATGTTGCCATGTTCGATTCTCCAGAGGACATGTTCGGTGCGGTCGCCTCCAATGCCTGCGTTGAGCGTATTCCGGTGATCATAATAATGAGCCCAGACTTCCTTGCCCTGGTTGCGGTAATGTTCCACGAGCGAATCCCCCACATACAGCAAATCAATATGGCCCGCCTTGGCCTGCTGGTTGATCTCCTCATTGCGCGCAATCCAGCCGGAGTTGGTTCGCGACATGGGGATGATGGCGGAGTTTTCCGCCCGGAGACTGGCGCCCGGGAGGATCGACACTGCGGTGACGAAAAGGGATAAGAGAAACGCCCTCCAACGGGAGTTGAGTTGTTTCATAATGAGTGGTTTGTGTCGGGCCAGTTTCCAATTTATAATTCGTCAAATGCTCCCCGATTGCAAAACGGGCAGCAGGCCGGGAAGGACCTTGCTGCCCGATGTTTAAAACCGCACAGAAACCGGCTCACCAGATTTTCTTGAGACCTTCCAGGGAAAGCTGGGTGCATTCCATCGGGGATTTGCCGTCCGGATAATATTCCTGCTCGACGGTGACCCATTCCGTTCCACCCACCTCACGGCAGGCGGCCAGCACGGAAACCCAGTCCACGGAATCCTGGCCGAGGATCGCCTTTTTGCCGACGGCGTTGTCCACCACCATGGGTTTAAAATGCGTGGTCTTGGTGCGGCCGGGATGGCGTCGCACGAGCTCCGCAGGATTCAGCCCTGCGGCA
>Ga0214192_1001834_pt1 | contig 11451 bp, 12 predicted proteins | sample TroBogEpilimnion_44_FD_153030 | JGI IMG/M metagenome (GOLD analysis project Ga0214192, IMG submission 153030) | Freshwater microbial communities from Trout Bog Lake, WI - 29JUL2008 epilimnion | ecosystem: Environmental > Aquatic > Freshwater > Lake > Epilimnion/Euphotic zone | place: Trout Bog... | reverse complement strand
AGAGATTCGCAATCCGAGCCGCAACCTGCCGCTCTCGCTGGGACTGGGGGTGGGCGGCGTCTCGGTGCTGTATCTGGCGTGCAATTTCATTTACCTTTCCGTGCTGACGCTGCCGCAGATACAGACGGCGCCGGAGGACCGGGTGGCGACGGCGGTGGTGGGCGTGATGTTCGGTCCGGTGGCGACGAAGCTGATGGCAATCGCGATCATGATTTCGACTTTTGGCTGTTCGAACGGAATGATTCTGGCGGGAGCGCGCGTGTACTACACGATGGCGCACGACAACCTGTTTTTCCGGCGCGCCGGAGTGCTGGAGCCGACGCGCCATACGCCGGTTTTCGCGCTCTGGATGCAGTGCGGCTGGACGATGCTGCTGACGCTTTCCGGCCAATATAGCGATTTGCTGGATTATGTTATCTTTGCTGTACTGCTCTTCTATATCCTCACGATTGCGGGGGTTTTCCGGCTGCGGCGAACGCGCCCGGAGATGGAGCGGCCCTACCGCGCCGTGGGTTATCCGATCCTGCCGGCCGTGTATATCGTTGCCGCGGGGCTGATCGAAATATTTCTGCTGATCAATAAGCCGGCGTTCAGTCTGCGCGGGCTGGCACTGGTGCTGCTGGGGGTGCCGATTTACTATCTGCGGCAGCGCGGTGTGAAGAAGGCAGCGTAGAGAAGGCAGCGCAGAGCGGGCAGCGCAGAGCGGGCAGCAGCAGAGAAGGCAGCGTGAAGAAGACGGAGGCAATCCATTGAGCTTGTTTGCGACGAAGTCACTGACCCAAATCATGGACGAGAGCGAAGGCGGCGAGCATTCGCTTCGGCGCACGCTGGGGCCGCTGCAGTTGATCGCGCTGGGGATCGGAGCGATTATCGGCGCCGGTCTGTTTGTGCGGACGGCGGCGGCGATTGCCGAGCGCGCCGGGGCGTCGGTGACGCTGGCCTTCGCGGTGGCGGGCATTGGCTGCGCTTTCGCCGGGCTGTGCTATGCCGAGTTTGCGTCGCTGATTCCGCTGGCGGGCAGCGCGTACACGTATTCGTACGCGACCATGGGCGAACTGGTGGCGTGGATCATCGGATGGGACCTGACGCTGGAATATGCGGTGGGCGCGGCGACGGTGGCGATCGCGTGGAGCGAGTACTTCAATAAGATCCTCGAGTTTTTCGGGATGCATGTGCCGTTCGAGTGGTGCCATTCGCCGTGGGAGGTGGAAGCGCTGGCGGGCGGCGCGACGGGAGCACACGGCATGGTGAATCTGCCGGCGATTGCGATTCTGTTTCTGCTTTCTGCGCTGCTGATCCGCGGGACGCAGGAATCGGCCTTCGTCAACAACATTATTGTGGTGACAAAGGTGTCGATTGTGCTGATGGTGATTGCGGTGGGCTGGGGATTCATGAATCCGGCGAATCACACGCCGTACATTCCGGCCGCCACAACCTACACCACGCCGGAGGGAGTGACACATCCGTTCGGCGGCATCATGGGGATTCTGGGCGCGGCGGGCGTGGTGTTTTTCGCCTTCATCGGCTTCGACGCGGTATCGACGGCGGCGCAGGAAACGATCAACCCGAAGCGCGATATGCCGATCGGGATTCTGGGCTCGCTGGTGGTGTGCACCACGCTGTACATTTTGTTCTCGCACGTGCTCAGCGGAGTGGCGACGGTGGAGGACTTCCGCACGGCGGGCAAGGAAGCTTCGGTGGCGTTCGCCATCACGAAGTACATGACCGGATTCGGGTGGCTGGCGAAGCTGGTGACGGTGGCGATTCTGGGCGGCTTCTCGTCGGTGATTCTGGTGATGCTGATGGGGCAGTCGCGCGTGTTCTTCTCGATGAGCCGGGACGGACTGGTGCCGCCGCTGTTTTCCGAAGTGCATCCGCGCTTCAAGACGCCGTGGAAGGCGAATATCCTTTTCTTCTTCGTGACGGCGGGATTTGCGGGCTTCATTCCGGGCGATATTGTGGGCGAGATGACGAGCATCGGGACGCTGTTCGCGTTCATTCTGGTGTGCGCCGGGGTGTGGATCATGCGGCGGAAGCGGCCGGATCTGGTGCGCGGCTTCACTGTGCCGGCGCTGCCGGTGGTGGCGGTGCTGGGGATCGCGGTGTGCGGCGCCATGATTTACGGGCTGGGGTGGACCAACTGGCTGCGGCTGGTGGTGTGGATGGCGATCGGGCTGGTGCTGTACTTCGGCTACGGGCGGAAGCACAGCAAGCTCATGCTGAGCAGTTTGGGAAAATAGAGCCTTGGCTACCGTTATTACAACCACTCAACTCGAAGGCGTCGAGAAGATCGCCAGCGGCAAGGTCCGCGACGTCTACCGTTCGGGAGACGATTTGCTGATTGTGGCGACCGACCGGATTTCGGCGTTCGACTGCATTCTGCCGCAGGGGATTCCGGACAAGGGACGCGTGCTGACGCAGATGTCGCTGTTCTGGTTCGATTTCCTCGGCGGGATTGTGCCGAATCATCTGATCACGGCCGATGTGGAGCAGTTCCCTGCTCCGCTGCGCAGACATCGCGAGGTGCTGGAAGGCCGGTCGATGCTGGTGAAGCGCTGCCGGATGGAGCCGGTGGAGTGCGTGGCGCGCGGGTACGTGGTGGGGTCGGGCTGGAAAGACTATCAGCGGACCGGGGCGATCTGCGGGATTCCGCTGCCGGCGGGGCTGCAGGACGGGAGCCGGTTGCCGGAGCCGATCTTCACGCCGGCGTCGAAGGCGGAAACGGGCCACGACGAGAATATTTCCTTCGAGCAGGCAGCGAAGACCGTGGGCAGCGAAACGGCGGCGCTGCTGCGCGACCTGACGCTGAAGATCTACAGCGCGGCGGCGAAGCACGCCGAAACGCGCGGCATCATCCTGGCCGATACGAAGTTCGAATTCGGCTGGCACGAAGGCACGCTGCTGCTGGCCGATGAAGTGCTGACGCCGGATTCCTCGCGCTACTGGCCGCGGGAAGAGTATGCGCCGGGGCGCGCGCAGAAGTCGTTCGATAAGCAGTTTGTACGCGACTACCTCGAAACGCTGAGCTGGAACAAGCAGCCGCCGGCCCCGGATCTGCCGGCCGAGGTGATTGAGAAGACGGCGGACAAGTACCGCGAGGCATACCGGCTGATCACGGGCCGCAGTCTGTAGCGGCGAAGCTGGCGCAGTGAACTGGCTGGACTACACACTGATCGGACTGCTGGCGTGGTGCGCGCTGCGGAGCGCGCAAAAGGGCTTCGTGCGCGAGGTGATCGGGCTGGCGGCCGCGGTGCTGGCGCTGGTGCTGGGGATGTGGTTTTACGGGACGGCGGCGGAGATGGTGGCGCCGTTTACCGGACCGGGCCGGGTGGCGAATCTGGTGGGCTTCCTGATGGTTGTGATCGCGGTGCTAGCGGCCGGGGGCGTGGCGGGGTGGACGGTGAAACGGTTCATCCACGCCATCGGGCTCTCCATTGTGGACCGGCTGCTGGGCGCCATGTTCGGCGTGGCGCGGGGCACGCTGATTGCGACGGCGCTGCTGACGGCTTATATGACGTTCGGGCCGCGCGGCGAAAATGCGGGCGCGCGAAGCGGGGGAGCCAAAGAAGCACCTCCGGCAGTGGTACACTCCGAAATTGCGCCTTATTTGCTCGAAGCGTCGCGGGTCTTCGTTTCGATCGCGCCCATGGATTTCAAGCTGGGCTTCGGAGAGCGGTACGAGCAGGTAAAGGCGGCGGCGCAGGAACAACTGCGCGGGAAAGATTCAGGCGGGAAAGATTCAGGCGGGAAATGAAAGAAACTTTCGACATACTGATTGACCATTTGATGAGCGCGGGATTTTTTCTCGAGCAGGCGGTGGAGGTCCTCGAAAAGGGGATGATCGAGCGCGCGCTGGTCAACACCAAGGTGAATCAGTCGGAAGCGGCGAAACTGCTCGGCATCCACCGCAATACGCTGCAGCGCAAGATGGCGGACTATGCGATCGAGGGCAAGCGCCCGCGTCGCCGGCCGGCGGCTCGCGCGGCGGCATCGCGCAATTCGGCTGGCAATGCAGCGGGCAGCGGCACGGCGGCTCCGAAGCGTTCGCGCAGGGCATCGTAGGTTGACAAGGGCGCAGACTGGCGAGCGCGAAGACTGGCGACCGCTCAGACTGACGACGCCAAAAGCCGGCGGCGGCAAATGCTGACGACGCCAAAAGCCGGCGGCGGCAAATGCTGACGACGCCAAAAGCCGGCGGCGGCAAAAGCTGGCGACGGCAAAAGCTGGCGACGGCAGCGGCTTGATCGCACTCTCTCTACCTGTTTGAGGAATGGCTCCGCTTCTCATATTCGATCTGGATGGCACGCTCATCGACTCGCGGCTCGATCTGGCCACGGCGGTGAATGCAACGCGCGCGGAATGGCGGCGCGGTCCGCTGCCGCATGAGGAGATCTTTTCTTACGTGGGCAACGGCGCCCCGGTGCTGATCCGGCGGGCCATGGGTCCGGAGGCGGCCCCCGACGAGGTGGCCGGGGCGCTCGAATTCTTCCTCGCCTACTACCGCGATCATGCGCTCGACTACACGGTCTTATATCCCGGCGTACCGGAAGCGCTGCAGCGGATGCATTCGGCCGGATTGAAGCTCGCGGTGCTGACCAACAAGCCGGAGCGGATCAGCCGGAGAATCATCCGTGGACTCGGCCTGGACCACATGTTCCGTCAGGTGTACGGGGGCAACACGTTTGCGCACAAGAAGCCGCACCGCATCGGGATCGACACGCTGCGCGCCGAACTCAATGCGCTCGACGCCGAGACCTGGATGGTAGGCGACAGCTACGTGGACGTCCAGACGGCGCGCAACGCGGGCGTCGGGGCGTGCGGCGTGGCCTGGGGATTCCAGCCGGAGACGTTCCGCGAGTTTCCGCCGGACGTGCTGGTGGAAGACCTCGGCGAATTCGCCGACCGCTTCGCCCGGTAGGCGAGGCCGCCGTTAAAGACCGCTGCCGGTGACGCCGGCATTCTGCAATGTGCTCTGAATGATCGCAGCCGGATCGAAGGCGCTGTTCTGCGCGCCCGCGCTGTTCTGCGTCAGCGAACTCTGAAACAGCGACAGCAACTGACTCAGGCTCTGGCTCGAAGCCGACGATGACGATGCACCGGCTGCGGCGGACGCCGATGAAGCCGACGAATCGCCATCCCCATCGGCATCGCCGGAGGACGACACCGGCGCGTGGTGATGGTGATGATGGTGACCGCCAACGCCCGAGGCCCCGCCGCCGAGGGCCTGCGCGAGATCCGCGAGATTGGGAAGCTGGCCGCTCGAAGAGGCGGTCTTGAAATCCGACGCCAGCTGCGTCAGTTCCGAGGCGGCCCCTGTGTTGCCGGCGGACTGTGCCGACTGGGCGGCATTCTGGAGATTGGTGGCAATCTGCGCAGTCACCTGGGTGTATTTGGACGGATTCGACTGCTGCAGTTGCTGGAGCGTGCCGGCGAGCTGAGCGAACGGCGAGAGTTGCCGCGTGTCCGCCGAACCGGCGGCACCGAACAGCGACTGGCTGGATGCCGCGTTTTGCGTGGACTGATTCGACGTCAGGCCGACGCCCTGCAGGCCGTTGGCGAGAATCGTCTGGAGGTATTGGGGGGAGAGGTTACTGATGGAACCCATGCACCGTTGTCGGCAGGTTGGGGGCCAATCATTACGTCTGCTATCTACTTGAAAACGCAACTCATGTAGATTAGAGCGCCGCCGGACGATGCCGGAATGGGATGGGGCGTGCCAAATCGGCTACCTGAAACGACAGAAATAGAAACGCCGCCCTCCGTTCAACAGTCGGAGAAGCGGCGTGAACTTTTCCAGCACCATGTACTGCCAGGCTGTACGGTACGCTCCGTACCGGACTCGCCCGGGCTAACAGACGTGATAGCTGAACTGCGGGCGGGCGACGGCCTGCGTCTGCGCGGTGAGCGCTTCGAGGGCCGAGACCAGCGGTTTGATGTCGAGCGGCCGCGGCATCAGGACATCCACGAAAAGCCGGGCCTCAATGCCCCAGATGAGCAGGGCAAAGGTGGTCTGCTGTTCGGTGAGCGCCAGCGAGATGTCGCCTTCGTCGCTGCGGGCGTGGGCGGAACGGGCGTTGAGAATGGCGTAGAGCCGGTTCACGTCCCGCGAGAGATCCTTGAGGTATTCGCGCAGCAGCGAGCGCTGAATCTTCCGGTAAACGGAGGCCAGCTCCTTGCCGTGCGTCTGTTCCAGCCAGGCGCGGTCCATGCGGGTGGCGAGGCGCAGCAGGGGGCGATAACGAGCGACCGAGAACTGATCGAGAAACGCAGTGTCGGACCCGTAAGAACGACCGGCGTCCGAGGCTGGGGCAGAAAACCGGGTCAGGGTAAGCGCCGCAGCAACCAGCAGTGCAACCGCTACAAGTCCGATAATCACGAATTCCGCTCCCGAGATTTCATGAGGTTCACCAACACCTGTAAGTTACAACTTTTCGATGCGACCTTGCAAGGGAAAAATGGTTATATATCAATCAGTTAACGAGCGTTAACGACCGCGGGCGGCACGCGAAAGGAGGCGGTTCATGTCGGCCAGCTGTTGCTGGAGGTGGAGGCGCTGGGCGGAGTTGTCGTCCATTTCAGAGACCGGGAGGAACTCGCCCTGCCGGGTCAGCAGGAAGGCGCCGGCAAGGAGAATGAGATCGGCGATGACGACGATGGAAATCGTCATCATGCCAAACATGCGCACGCCCAGCAGGCCGCCGGCGATCACGCTGGCCGCCATGCCGATTCCGAAGTACAGCGCGTACCCGGCCGAATAAATGATTCGGTTTCGCGAAAGGCGAAGGCGGTAGCGCGCAAGAAACAGTTGCACGAGCACAAGAAAGAGCAGCAGGCCCAGCGTGACTGAGCGCTCCGTGGTGAGGTAAAGCTTAAACAACACGTATTTGCCGGATTGAGAGTTGTTCAGCCCGGGAACGGCCGTTGCGGCTGAAATGATGACGGCGAGGAGCAAACACCAGGTGACCGCCTTGCGGCCCGCGCTGGAAATACCCGGGTAATCTTCCAGAATCACGCGGTAGAGTTCGACCACAACCAGGTAGGCGAGCAGCCAGATGACCGGGCTCGAAGCGAACTGAATGGTTCGATAAGTGGTACTGCTCGGGCTAAAGGGCAGCGCGATGAGGCTCTGCGCGAGGTCGGCAACAACGAAGAGGGAAAGAAAAGGGTATGGCTTTACCAGTCCCTCCTTCCAGAGACGCATCAGAAGGATGGCATGGCAGAAGATGGAAAAAAATAAGACGCCGCGCACCCACTCTTGAAAATTAGGCATTCACTTTGTGCCCGACCCTCTCAAGGGTAACAGCCGCGCGGCGTCCAGAGATATGTTGCTTTTGGTGAATCTTACCGGACGCACCAGTCGCAGCCGTAAGGAATATAGGCTGACGCCATATTCGCGATGACAGTTGCGATGAACGCCACGAACATCAGTTTGCGGACCATTGGGAGATCTCCTCGTACGAAGTTGGCGGTACCGTTAGTACTGCCACGTAGGTAGGTTAAAACAGATTGTAGTCCGTCGATATCAGGCAAATCTTAGAAACGATAGTAATTCAATCAGATTTACGTCACTCCGAAGAAGCCGCAAAGTGCAGAGAATGAAGGGCTTCCGGGACCGAGCGGCCTTCGTATCCCCTTGAAAACAAGCTAGTAAGAATGACAGCCGACGCGCCACTTCCGGCAAAAATCAACTTACAGGACGTCCAGGCCGCCTACTGCCCCAGCGCGGCGGGTGCTAATCCGACGGCGATTTCTAATGTGTCGGGCGGGTGTCTCGCCGATGCGCGTCAACGGCCCTGAAAGGCCCGGCTGCCCCAAAAGGCCCCGGACGCCCGAAAAGGCCTCAAATGCCGCCAGCGGCCTCAGATACTGCGAACCGCGAGCGACACGACGTCATCGACGCGCGTCATTTCCTTGACAACAAAAGGCTCGCCGTAGCGGACGCCGATCAGGTTGCCGTAGAAGCGGGCGATGGAGCTGAGGCGATCGCGTATCTCGCCCTCCGCCGGAAACAGGTTGTTGCCGTCGGTGCTCGCCCCGTACTGTGACGCATAGGCGAACAGGGACTCCATGCGGCGCTCGAACCACGGGCTCACGTCGACAACGAACGACGGCGTGACGTTGGCGTAGAGGCTGGAGTAGATGATCTTGAACGGCCGGTGGGGCTCGGTTTGGGGATCAAGCTTGCGGAGGCCGGCGAGAAAGCAGGCTTCGTAGCCGATTTCCGAAGCGCGATAGTGGTCCGGGTGGCGCCCTTCCCAGTAAGGCAGGATCACGGTGCGGGGACGCAGTTCACGGAGGCGCTGCGCGAGCGCGGTGCGGAAGGCGAGCGAGTTTTCGAGGCGGGCGTCGGGCCAGCGCAGGTTTTCGCGGCGGGAGACCTTCAGGATTCGGGCCGCCGCTTCCGATTCGGCGATGCGGGTCTCCGGCGTGCCGCGCGTGCCCATGTCGCCGGCGGTGAGGTCGATGATGCCGGTCCGGTAGCCGGATTCGGCGGCGCGGAGAAGAGTGCCGCCGCAGGTCTGCTCGACGTCGTCGGGGTGGGCGGCTATGGCGAGCAGGTCGATGATTGTTTCGGGCATTGGATCAGATTTGCGGCGCCGGAACTACCAATTGTAGTCGCCGCGGGGAAAGTAGCGGGCGCGGACGGGCATGAGCTGCACCAGAATCATTCCGGTGACAAAGCCGCCGATGTGCGCAAACCAGGCCACACCGGCATCGGTGACGTGCGTGTGCGCAATGGAACCGTAGCCGGAAAACAGCTGCGTCACGAACCAGTAGACCAGGATGAAGGCCGCCGGAACGTCCGTCGTTGTGAAGAAGACAAAGATAAAAACGATGGTATGGATGCGGGCGCGGGGGAATTTGATGAGATAAGCGCCCATGACGCCGGCGATGGCGCCGCTCGCGCCGACCGTGGGGATCAGCGAGAAGTAGTTAAAGACGACGTGCGTGATACCGGCCGCCAGTCCGCAGGCGAGGTAAAAGACGAGAAAGCGCGTGTGGCCAAGCGCGTCTTCGAGGCTGCGTCCGAAGGCCCAGAGGAAAAGCATGTTGCCGAGTATGTGGCTCCAGCCGCCGTGGAGGAACAACGCCGTCAGGAGCGTGGAAACGTGCAGGCGCGCCGGAATGGTTCCGTATTGCGCAATGAATTCGTTGCGGGAGAACTCATCGAGCGTGAGTTCGTGAAAGAAGACAAACGCGCAGGCGACGATCAGCAGAGTCGTGACGATGGGCGGGGTGAAGGTGGGGCGATCGTCGCGAAGTGGGAACATGGGCGGGTTGGGTTGGGAATCGAGGCCGCGTCAGGGTCGCTGCGTTGTAGTGCGCCGGGCCACGTCGGGGTGGACGCAGCGGGCGGAACGGTCCATAACCTGGCGTGCCTCGGCTAACGACGCAATGGCTCCGCGGGCTCCGAAGGCCGTGCAGTTGAAAGCGGCCATGGCGTTGGAAAATCGCAGCGCTTCGCGGATGGGCATTCGTTCGATCACAGAATAACAAAACGCGCCGTGGAAGACGTCGCCCGCACCGGTGGTGTCGAGGCAGTTGACCACGTAGCCGGGCGAATAATGGAAGCCGCCATCGGTGTAGGCCAGCACGCCCCATTTGCCGAGCGTGGCGGCGACAACGCGGATGGTGAAGCGGCGCTGGAGAGAGCTCAGCGCGCCGAACAGATCCCCGATGCCGGTGAAGGCGGTGGGGAATTCGGTGCTGGTGACGAGATAGTCGACCAGAGGCAGAACGGTTTCGATGTTGGGATAGGCGGTGTCGAGATCCATGCTGACCGGGATCCCGGCGGCGTTGGCAATGGCCGCCGCGTGCTGCGCGGCGTGAATGTCGTGGCCGTCCAGATGGAGCATGCGGGCGGACCGGATCTGATCGGGCGCGATCTCCTCCGGCGAAAGTTCCAGACAGCGGGCGTGATGCCAGAAGACGGTGCGCTCGCCTGTCGACTGATCGATGACGATGTAGGCCGACTGGTTGGCGCACTTTTCGCGCTGGCGCACGTGCTCGATGTCGATGCCGGATTCGCGCAGACTCTTCATCTGAATTTTGCCGCGGAGGTCGTCGCCCACGGCACCGATGTATTTGGTGCGCATACCGAGACGCGCACAGGTCACCATGGCGGTGGCCACCTGGCCGCCCACCGAATAGAATTCGCGGGAGAAAGGAACCTTGCCGCCCCATTCGGGCGCGGCGGGGATCACGATCATGGTGTCGGTGGCGTTGAGACCGACGCCGACAATATCAAAGGCTGGCATCACGGGCAGGCATCCCAGAAACATGATAGTTCGCCGCCAGTGAGATATCCTGCTTAGTGCTTTCACAGCGCGCCGCGTTACAGGATGTAATACCCAAATCGATGAAATGTTTTTCATGGAAAATACGTGGGATTTGCCACAACTCCGGCGCGAAATGCGGGCTTGAGAAGTTGTAGTGAAAGGCCGGAGGGCCAGAGAGATGAGAATAAACCGAAACGTTCAGAGCCTCCTCGTTGGGCTGACCATGTTGGGACCGGGCATGTTGGGACCGGGCATGTTGGGACCGGGCATGTTGGGACCGGGCATGTTGGGACCGGGCATGTTGGGACAGGGCATGTTGGGACCGGGCCTGTTAGGAACGGCCATGCTGGGAACCGGCATGCTGCTCGCGCCGGCCGCCGCGCAGGCCGGCATTGCGATCTCGATCAATATCGCGCCGCCCGCGCTGCCCGTGTACGAGCAGCCGCCTTGTCCCGTGGAAGGCCATCATTGGATTCCAGGCTATTGGGCGTACGGGCCGGACGGTTATTACTGGGTGCCGGGCGTGTGGGTGGCTCCGCCGCGCGTGGGCGTGCTGTGGACGCCGGGCTACTGGGGCTTCGTGGGCGGCAATTATGTCTGGCACGAAGGCTACTGGGGTCCGCACGTGGGCTTTTACGGCGGCGTGAATTACGGGTTCGGTTATGCCGGTGTCGGCTTCATCGGAGGCGCGTGGGCGGGCAATGTTTTCCGCTACAACACGGCGGTGATGGCGGTGAACACCACGGTGGTGCGGAACGTTTATGTTGACCGGACGGTGATCCGCAACACCACGGTTGTGAACCGCGTGAGCTTCAACGGAGCGGGCGGCGTGCAGGCGCAGCCGACGGCCTTCGAGCGGACGGCGATGACGGAACAGCACGTGGCGGCCACGCCCGCACAGGCATCGCACGTCGAGATGGCGAGCCACGACCGCACGCAGCTGGCGTCGGCCAACGGCGGGCATCCGGGGAATCCGGCGATGGGCACCGTCAACGAGCGCCGCGCCAACCAGCAGCAGCGCATCGCGCAGGGCGTGAAGAGCGGGCAACTGACCCCCGGCGAGACCATTCGCGCGGAAAGGACCGAGCAGAACATCAACCGGAATGTTGCGGCGGACCGCGCGGCCAACGGCGGGAAACTGACGCCGGCCGAGCACAAGCAGATCACGCAG
>Ga0214192_1001831_pt1 | contig 11463 bp, 12 predicted proteins | sample TroBogEpilimnion_44_FD_153030 | JGI IMG/M metagenome (GOLD analysis project Ga0214192, IMG submission 153030) | Freshwater microbial communities from Trout Bog Lake, WI - 29JUL2008 epilimnion | ecosystem: Environmental > Aquatic > Freshwater > Lake > Epilimnion/Euphotic zone | place: Trout Bog... | reverse complement strand
CATGGCGCAACATCAAGCCCGGTTGATCCCCAGGAACAACTTGACTGTGGTTCCAGGGGCGGGTCATTTCTCGTTGATCATCGATCATTGCGAGGAAATTCTGAAAGGTTTGGTCGAGTAAGAGATCTGCCTGCCACCCTTTGATTGAGATCGAAAGTCGGTGGGTGTTTAATATGGTTTGACCCGAATACCTAGTGTCGGGCTTCGGAATGTTGGGCTGAGGATAAAATGTTTATGAAATCGAGATGGAATCCATTTTTCACGGCGGTTTTAATTCTGGTTGTCACCCGGCTGGTGCAGCCGTCCGAAATCAAAGCGCAGAATTCCCTGATCTCTTATCAGGGTCGGATGACGGCATCAGGCTTTCCTTTCAACGGAACGGGTTATTTCAAGTTTGCCTTGCTGACTGCCACGAATAATGCGCATCAGGCAAAAGCCACCGCGACCTTGTTTGGTCCGTTTGTGGTTTCTTATACCATCACCGATCCGGGCGCGGGCTACACATCCGCGCCGCAAGTCGTGGTGTCAGGCGGAGGTGGAAGCGGGGCAACCGCGTCCGCAGTAATTTCCGGTGGCATGGTGACCGCTTTGACACCCGGTTTTGCGGGAACTGGCTATACTAACCCGCCTACGGTAACCATCTCTCCCCCCACCTCCCAGACCGCTTATTCGAGCTACTGGAGCAATGACGGCACCAGCAGCGGTGGTTCCCAGCCAGCCAGCGCCATTTCGCTGGGGGTGACCAATGGATATTTTGACCTGTATTTTGGAGACACCACGATCTCCAACATGGAGGCGCTGCCCTCGGCGGTTTTCAACGCGCCGAATCTACAGTTGGCAATCTGGTTTAGCGACGGCACCAATGCGTTCGTCCCCTTGCTTCCCCTGCAACCGCTGACCCCTGCGCCCTACGCCGTTTCCGCAGGAGTGGCCAACACGCTCATTGGAACGCTTGCCGCATCGCAACTCACCGGAGCCATCAGCAACGCGCAACTGGCTTCCGGCACCATTACTGTGAACACAAGTAACGGTCTGGCTGGCGGCGGAACGGTTGCTTTGGGGGGATCCATCTCTCTGACAAATTCAGGCGTGCTCTCCGTCACGGGCGATGGTTCCATCACGGCGGTTCCTTCCACCGGCAATGTACTGCTTGCCTCCACCGGTACCAACACCGCCACGCCGAACACACTCGTCAAGCGCGATGCCAACGCCGGGATCGCGGTTTCCAACCTGGTGGTCAGCGGCGGTTTGGATCTTGGAGCCGTGCCTATCACGATTAACGCAGTTTCCCAGCCTTTTCTAGTCGCCGACGCCAGTTCCAATGTTTATCTCGGGGTGCTGGCCGGTGGCACCACCAATATCGGGGCGTTCAATGTAGGGATCGGGGCGAACACACTTTTGAAGGCGTCGAATGCCAACTACAATGTCGCCATCGGGACGGGGGTTCTGAGTTCTGTCCGGAACGCCAATGGCAATGTGGCGGTCGGTTTTAATTCCCTCGCATCCAATATCACGGGAGGTTCCAATGTCAGCATCGGTTACCAGAGTCTCAGTTCCAGCACGAACGGACAGTTCAACACCGCTGTGGGTGCCTATGCGCTCAACAACAATCTGAGCGGCAGCAGCAGCACGGCGGTGGGTTACGCTTCCATGCCCAACAATCTCTCCGGCTCGAACAACACCGCCCTGGGCCAGCAGACTCTTTACAACAACCTGACCGGAAGCAACAACACGGCGCTCGGCTTTCTTTCAATGTTCAACAACAACTCGGGTAATTATAATGTGGGTGTGGGAGGCAGCGCCCTTTACGGTGTGAATTCCGGCAGCTTCAATATTGCCTTGGGATATAATGCCGGACAAGGGGTGACCACGGGAAGCAACAATATTGACATCGGTAATGTGGGTGATTCCAAGGATAACGGTGTGACGCGCATCGGGAATCAAGGCACCCAGACGAACACATTTATTTCCGGCATTACAGGGGTCACTGCAGCTTCCGGTGTCGCGGTGTATATCAACGCCAACGGACAACTTGGCACACTAACCTCCTCCGCGCGATTTAAGGATGACGTTCACGACATGGAAAATGCCAGCGCCGGTTTGTATTCCTTGCGACCCGTGACCTTCCATTACAAGCCCGGAATTGATCCCGAGTTGCATCCGCAATTCGGATTGATTGCCGAGGAAGTGGATAAAGTGAACTCCAACCTGGTGGCACGGGACGACAAGGGGCAAGTCTACACCGTTCGTTACGAAGCCGTGAACGCGATGTTGCTCAATGAATTTCTCAAGGAACACCGCAAAGTGGAAGATCTGGAAACCCGCATCCGTCGTCTGGAGGAAATGCTGGAGGATAAGGCCGCTGTGGAGAAGGGGAAGAATTGGGTGAAGTGATTAGCCCGCTTTGACGGACAACACCGGCTCCTGTCATGCCTTGTGGGGGCGCCCCGCTTTTTTTCAGATTTCCTTCACGCTACGTTTGCTAATGCCACCGTCGAGACCTTGCTGGATGGGCTTTTTAAAAGCTATTAATTCGCTGCGTTCCTGCTGATCGCGCCGAATCATGTCGCGGAAATATTCGCTGTCATTTGTGTAGTCACCACTCTCAATCCCGGCCTTTGCCCATTCGTCTTGATGTTCGGAAAGGGTGATTGTCTTTCGGGTTGTCTTCATTGGGAGGTTGTTTTATGGATTTTAAGAATCATACTATTGGTGCATATCGGCACGCTTTTAAGTGTGGCAATCCTCTTTGCTAGGCACCGCGTATAAGCCATTGGCGGAACTTGGCGGCAGATACAAATGCAATGATAGGCCGTTCAAGCATAGATAGGGCTTTCACGGCGCGCACAGCGATGCCGAACGCAGAAAGCTGAACCAGCGCCTACTGCTGATGTGAAACCATTGGCGATGCATTGATCAAATACTCGCAGATCCAAGTAAAGGATGAAACCAGCTCCAACCCTGCCAATGGCGTTAGCTTGCGACGATCTCGAGTCTTCCTTCCCCATCCGTGTTTCATCTGTGTTTTATTCGTGGCGAAAATCCTTTGCTTTCGTGAAAACCCCTTCTTGAACTTTTTCATCGGCTCGGCGATATATGGCCGCTGTATGTTATCAAGGGTGTTTTCCGCAGCAGTCAATGGCATCGAGGCTTATCCCGTCGAGGTGGAGGTGGATGCCGGGTATGGGGATACCCGGGTGGTGATGCTTGTCAACAATACACCGAAAACCCTCCCTATTGAAAAACTAAGCGATTTTGAGTGGAAAAGACAGGAGGGCGTCTTGATCTTCTGGCATGAAAAAGGCACGTCCAGACCGCTTCTCATCGGGCAAACACCGCCCGCTGGGGCAATTTTTCCAAACGCCTCAGCATGAGGTGGATATTCAGATTGAGTGCGGTAAAATTCCCAACACCCAACCCTCAGGAGAATAACTTTGAATTGCTTTGAAAAGCAAATTATTATGAATGGACATAACGATATGACGTCGAGCTTTAAAAATTTCCTTTCACCATTCGAGGAAATGGTTGCATACGAAACTCTTTGGGGTGCGCAAGACGAGTCATTGCGCACCATCGCCAATCGTTTTAAAAAAGAGAAAGTTCTCCCAACTGAATTATTACGGAGAGAGCAAGACTTAATTGACATCGAAAAAATCGAGCAGAAAGTCCGCAGCTTCTTAAAGCACAAGAGCGGTTTCTCTGTTTCAGTGCACGGCGGCTTTCAATATCCCAACAAGTTGCAAGAGGCAAAATATCCAATCGAGCTGTTTTATTACAAAGGAGACATTGGATTGTTGGATAGCCGCTGTGTTTCCGTCGTTGGTGCCCGTAAGTGTAGTGAGGATGGCAAGAAGCGTGCAGCAAAGCTTGCTGCTGATTTGGTGCGAAATGAGGTCACGATTGTCTCGGGTCTTGCAGTCGGCATTGACACTGCCGCGCTCCAATCGGCAATCGAGCATAAGGGCAAAGTCGTCGGAGTAATTGGTACGCCTATTGATGAATATTATCCGTCTGAGAACAGAGAACTTCAAAATAAAATTGCAGATAATCACTTGCTCATCAGTCAAGTCCCATTTTATCGTTACGCAACGGAGCCATTCAAAGCAAAACGCAATTATTTTCCACAGAGAAACGAAACCATGTCGGCATTGTCAGAGGCGACAATAATTGTTGAGGCTTCCGACACAAGCGGCTCGCTGACTCAAGCAAGAGCTTGTCTGGAACAAGGTCGCAAGCTTTTCATTTTAAATTCTTGTTTCGAACGATCCGACATTTCTTGGCCTGCCAAATTTGAAAAAAGAGGCGCGCATAGGGTCGACAGCACGGGCGAAATTCTTTTTGCCCTAGGATTAGCATAGCCCCACTAAATGAGCTCGATTTGGAAAAAAATTGATATTATCGAAGTGAGGCCATATTTGCTCCAAGATGGCGATGAATGCTTTTATGCTCGCGATTATATTGCTGAAGGCGGATATAAGGCATCAGAAGCGAATCAGCTAATTTCTAATTTCAAAAAGGAAGTTTCTAAAAGAGGAAGGCCCGAATGGCGATATAAAGTGGACTCAATTACCCAATTCGCTAACGAACTATACTCAATAATTCCTTCGGATTTTGTTGTTGCGCATATTCCTAGTTCAAAAAGGAAGGCTGACGCAGACTACGACTCGCGACTCGATGATGTCTTGAGAGAGCTGAAGGGTTTTAACAGCACCCTGACAATCGTCGAGCCATTCACAGTTAAGAACACGCTTATAAAGACCTCTTACGGTGGCGAACGTAAACAAAGTGTTTTTTACAACAATCTGCAATGGCAAGGTGGATTACCCGCTGGTCTCCAATCGATAATATTGGTTGATGATGTGATTACTTCAGGCGCACATTTCAAAGCCTGCAAGCAATTGTTAACCGAAAAATTGCCACAGCTGAAAGTTTATGGAGTTTTCTGGGCTAAGACGGTTTGGCCAGAGAATGAAGAGTGATGTGAACAGAAAACTCTCGGATTATATACCCCAAGAAAAGTGGGGATTTCGATTAATCGCATCTGCATTTGACAAGCCAATTCTTGATCCTGCCTGTCAAAGTTCAAACCGCCAAAACTCTCTTAACCGCTGTCGCGGTCCAAATCCCTCCGCGAGCCGTCTTCTCGCCACGCTTATTCAGGCAATCCGCGATCCTGTTCAAGCTGCTGATGCCAGTGCTTTGAATCTCTTTGATCGCTTCCAAAGCAACCGCCGTAAACCCCTGCTTTCGAGTCTGAATGGCTTCCTGCGCCATCTTGAGGGCGGCTGATGGGTTTGGGTTGCCCAAGGCAGCACCTCTTTGTTTCGCCACGGCAAGACCTGCCTTCGTTCGCTCTGATATAAGCTGTCTTTCTCTCTGAGCAAGAAGGGCAATGATTCCAATGCTGAGTTTATCGGCATTGGGCATGTCACAAGCGACAAAATCAACGTTGCTGTCTTGTAATTGAAGCAGGAAAGCGGCGTTTCTGGAAAGTCTGTCCAGTTTGGCGATTACCAGAACGGCTTTCCTTGTCTTTGCCAGCAGCATCGCGGCTTCCAATTGGGGGCGTTTATTGTTTGCGCCGGATTCAACTTCTTCGAAGCTGGCGAGCAATTCGCAGTCAATGGAGGTTAGGTATCGGGAAACTGATTGTTTTTGCGCTTCGATTCCATTTCCCTGTAATCCTTGCTTATCAGTTGACACTCTATAGTAGGCCACAAATTTCATTTTCATGGTCAATATGTATCAATTTAAAGAGTGTGTGGCAAACCTAAAGGTTCATTTAAGAATGACAAATTGGCAATTTTCTATGGTCCTAATCATCCCAAATGTTGTCACGGTTCCTGTAGCGTGCGATCTTGCCATATCCGTCTGTTGGCGCACCCTCAGTTATCAATTGCGGATGCTCATGCAGGTAAGACCATGCCCAATCTTTGATATTGTGCGCGAAGCCTCGGCCGTGAAGATTCCCTAATGACGCGGAACGATAGATGATTCCGGCGTTGCAAAGCTCGATCACGTTGCCATCTTGAATAGAAAAATCCTGGGTTCGAGTATTTCCCAAAATGAATCCACATAAAATCAGTTTTTCATTGGGACTGAGGTCATGCAGACGCTTTATTGCACTTTCTTTTTGTTCTTCAAAAGCTCTTTTTGCAAGTTTCAATTTTTTTCGCTCAGAATGGCCTTTGAGAAAAAACGCTCCTATTTTTGTAAGAAATTGAAAAACCACTAGTGACGAACTGAAAATGAATCCCACACCCAGAACGCTTCGATATTGAGTCCTAAGGACGTTGATGCCTAGATCAGCTGCCGTCTTTTCCGGCAGAAAAAGAACAAAGCCTAACGCAACCGCAATCGAAGTAAGGGTTACAAGATTAAGCTTTAATAAGGCAAAAAATTTACTCGGGTCCACCATCAGTCCAGATTAGCATGAGGAGACTTGGAAGCCAATATCGGAATGAAAATGAAGTGGCCGTCAATTTATGAAAAAATTCTTGATTTTGATCCTTTGGATTTGGGGCTCGGGGTGTTTTTTCATTCTCCCCCATTATTCTATTCCTTCCAAAACACCGATACGTCTCCCTTGAAATTGGCCGAGAGATATGAAAGGGGCCTGTTCTGCATTTATTTAAAGCGTTCAGGTGGTTTTTGCAGGTCTTTTTACGATACGATTATTGGCTTGCTGCGCCTTCCACGCTTCCCAAGAGGCATATTCTTCGGTTGGTAGCTTAAAACCTCGCTCAAACCATGCTGCAAGGGCTGGGCGGGGATCATGGTCATCACTAAACAGTTTGGACTTCCAGACCTTTTGCAGGTTGGAGTTGTTTTTAACGGAGTTTTGGCAAAGATTTGTAGCCTCAATATAATTCCGAACGCTACCTGAGCGAATGCACGCCCCCGTGAGTCTCACAGCTTCGTCCTCGGTAAAATTGGCATCTCTCAATGACTGATAGAAGATGTCGGCGGTTAAAAATGGCAAGTTGGCCGCCAGAGTCCTCAGAATGTTCATGGCCTGAACGCGGCTTATTTTTTGTTGTGTAAATTCCATGTGTTGTGTCTCCAATGGGTATTTACACATTCAATGGGATACCTGAGGTAGGGAATTGAAAATTTATGCACTTTTTTTGAATTATTTTTATGCAGGGCGGCTCTAACTCTGTGTAATAACCCATTGATGGGGTAACGCCCCGCCCGTCACGCTGCCAACGAAAGCCCAGAAAGCCGCAGAGCGTCAATACCCGCGAAAAGGTTTCGAGTTGCCCGTCGTTTGTTGCCTTACTTTGGCAGACGGGATATGCGTGAGGCGAGAACTTCACACAGTTTCGGTGTCAGTGGTATTGAAGTGATGCCGTCCGGTGTGGCGGCGGAGCAAGCGCGAAACCATTTGAAACCTAATGCCCGTAAAAAGAACTCTGGCGAGTCCATAATGGACAGGTGACTGCGGGAGCGTGCCACCTTGAGCTAGATGCCGTTGAATAAGTTGAATCAGACGGTCTGAGAAACCAAAACCTCACCCGAAAAGGGGCGATAGGTAGGAACCAGAAGCAAGCAGTTGGCTACCGCTAAAGCCCGAAACTGAATATAGCAGCGTAAGTTACCCAGCGTTTGATTCGGAGTCCCCCATTAAACGCACCGCCAAAGAAGATGCTTACGAACTGTGCCGAATCAGAAACCGCTGTGATATGCGGGAATAGGAATCTTTTTGCCTTCCTACCCTCAAGAGGCTTTCACGCGATAGGTAGGACGCGAATTTTCGCTGTTCAAGAAAAAATGACTTTACAGATGCGGCCATTGCCGCGGCATTGAACGAGCATCTATGCGAAGCATAATGGCCAACGAGACGACCAACCGCGGAAATTACGTTTTCCCTTCCCCTTTAATGTCCCTTCCCTTCGGGCGGGACAATACGCCTGCGGCGTAAATAAGATTTTTCAACGAAGTGACAATTCCTGAATGATTTGACTACAAGGAACCTGCTGCGAACTTGCGCGCGTCACCACGGTTGGCGGTTAGCTGTTTTTCCAAATCTGGCGGATATATCGAATGAGAAAGCATTTCGTAGGGATTTTTTAAACCGTCCTTTTGCCAGTCCTCTCTGACTCTTAGGGCCAATTCAGGGGACAAAAACAAAACTGCGCCCTGATTTACCTTTTCTGCCTCTCTGTCAGGAACTGCTCCCAACCTTCGCCAGAACGCGGTCAATCTGGACATTTTTTGGCGGTCAATCTCAACCGCCCTGTCCCTCCATTCTGGTGCTGGCCCGTGATTGTCAAAATAGTGGCGGATAATTTGTCAAAACCTGCATTCATGAAAATTTCGAAGCAGGTCTTAAAGTCCTTGCGGGCGATCCAGAATCTTGACTCATTCTCATGGCTGACCTTAAACATGATTACATGAGCGTGAGATTCGTCCAGCAGGTAGAATTGTAAACGGCGGTTGAAAAGTGCGGAGGGTGGCGCTCGAAAAGTGAGTCACCTTCCGGCCAAAGGGAACTGTTTTTTGGGATGCAGGTCAAGCTTGAGATTTTGGAAGCGAGTTAGAACGAGCAGGAGGGGGAGCTTCGAGCCCTCCAGCTCGCCCCCTCCTGCGGTCGAGGGTTCGTGAGTTTTACTTCTTTTTCAACCGGCGTTTGGCATCCGTCAGGCGGTAGCTCTGGCCGTTGGCTTCCAGGATTTGCACCCTGTGTGTCAATCGGTCCAGCAGTGCACCCGTCAGCCTTTCGCTGCCCATGACTTCGGTCCACTGCTCAAAGGGCAGATTGGTGGTGACGATCAGACTGGTGCGTTCATAGGCGCGGCTGACCACATCGAAGAGCAGTTCGGCCCCGGTTTTTGAGAACGGGACGTAACCCAGTTCATCCAGAATGAGAACGTCCAGCCGTTCCAGCTGTTTGTGCAGCCGCTGCAAGGTCCGCGTTTCCCGTTGTTCGAGCAACTGCGTGACCAGTCCGGTGGTGGTCATGAAGCGCACGCGTTTACCCTGGCTGCAGGCGGCAAAGCCCAACGCCGTCGCCAGATGGGTTTTGCCGGTGCCGGGGTTGCCGACCAGCAGCAGGTTCTCCCGTTTGCCGATGTATTCGCCCCGCAGGAGTTCCCTCACCAACGGTTCGTTGATTGAGGATTGGGCGGCGAAGTCAAACGTCTCGATGGTTTTCAACACCGGGAAGGCAGCCTCCTTGATCCGCCGTTCGGTGGCGCGGCGTTCCCGGTCAATCAACTCCCGTTCAGTCAACCGCAACAGATACGTTGGATAATCACATCGCTCCTGGCTGCACACGGTGCCTACAGTGCCGTAGTCGCGCAGGAAGGTCGGCAGTTTGAGTTCCTTCAAATGATGCTCCAGCAGGAGCACGGAGGGGTCCTTGCTCATGCCGCACCTCCCACCAGTTCCATATAGGAAGCCAGATTGGGAGCCGCCACCCGGACGTGGCGCAGATGCGGATGGCCATCCAGTGAGAACGCCGTGGCACGCCAGTCCTCACGCGGATAAAGGAACTGAGCGACGGCGTCTCTGGTGATGGCACCAACAGCCAGTGCTTGTTCCACCGCCGCCCGCAGCTTTGGCAGCGGATGCTTCTCCAGCAGGCGCAACACCTTGATATACTCCCGTGTCCCGTCCCCGACCCGTTCCGCCTCCAGTCGCCGACGCAACAACAGAAAACACTCCGGCAAGGTCCAACCCAACAACGGTCGCGCGTGATCCAATGCTCCAGGCTTGGTCTCCAGCAACGCCAGATAATGCAACGGTTCAAAGCAGACTTGCTCGTCCTCCCAGATGCGTGCATGAGAGGCCACTTCGCCGCCATCGGCGCACAAGACGACTTCATGGCAGTAACCCTTGGCCACGATGGGATGGTGTGCCCAGCGGACTGGCACCGAGTAGTCATTGCCGTCAAACCGCACCAGTGACAGGGAACTGGCCGCCGTCGAGACTTTGCGGCAGGCATCGAAGGGTGTTGCCGGTAGAGGCAAAAACGCCTTTTGGTCTTCCACAAGCAACTGCACCTTGGCTCCCGGCTGCCCCCGCAAACGCCGTTGTTGATCCTCCACACAACGTTGCCGCAGGGGAGTGTTGAGTTGGGCCATATCCCGCACCTGCGGCACCGGCACGAAGTAGTTCAGCCGCGTGAACTTCACCAGTCCTTCCACCACGCCCTTCTCGTTGCCCCGCGCCACGCGACAGAAGTGATGTTGAAAAAGATAGTGACTTTTAAGCTGGAGAAATCCCTGCGTCAACCGCCGTTCCTTGCCCAGGATCTTGCTCACTGCCACTGTCGTGTTGTCATACGTGATTCGTTTGGGCACGCCACCAAAGAACTCGAATGCCCTCACATGTCCCTCCCAGAACGTCTCCGTGCATTCGCGCTCAAATGCCTGCACATACACCGCGTCACTGTAAGGTAGTGCCATCACGAAAAACGCCACCTTGCGCAGCTGCCCGTTGATTTTGGCCAATGCATGACCGAAATCCACCTGCGCCTCGCCTGGACGGTGCAACAATGGCACAAACACTTCCTGGGTCTTCTGGGTCAACTCCCTCACCGCATCCTTCACCACGGTGTAACCGCCAGTGAAGCCTTCCTCCCGCAAACGCTCCCAAATCCGCTTGGCGGTGTGCCGCTGCTTGCGCGGCATGGCCCGATCATCCTTCAGGATCTGTTGGATCCGTTCCAGAAATGTCCCCAGCTTCTTCCGCTTGCGCGGCCGTTGTTGCCGGTAGCCCGGCGGCTCACTATGCTCCAGAATCTTCTTCAAGGTTTTCCAGTGCATCCCCGTCTCCCGGAGAATCTCCCGCTGACTCACCCCTTCCACCAACACTCTCCTGCGAATCTCTGCCCAGTTTTCCATATTGCAATACATGCTTCAGGTTAATGAAGATGCCGCACTTTTGAACCGCCACGTCACACTCATGACCCCTCCGCACTTTTCGACCGCCGTTTACAAATCGGTTCGCAATCAAAAGTTCAGGGGGGCCGTACTTATAATTTTTAAGCAAGACATTCAGTCCCGCTCCGGCAAGCCAGAGGAAGCCAATGGCCCCGAAAATGCCGAAGGAAATAATGACGGAGAGGGGGCCGTTATGATAATCACCCACCATGGCTGAGCTATCGCTGGCATCTGTTCCTGCGGCCATACCCTCCATGTTTTGCTCCAAGTCCTGGGCACTGATTCCATAGCCTTTGCCCAGCCAGAAATATTTTGGGATCTGCGGGATCAATTTTTCCCACATCTGAACCCGCCAATCCGTGGTGGCCTTGGCATTGAGTACGGCTTCGGTATCCAATTCCAATGGCAGAAACGCCAGAGACCGCTGGATGGTCATGGGCAACTTGTTCGCCATGGGAATCGTGGCTGCGCAGCCGAGCACGAACAAAAGCACGAAAATGGGCAAATACCGGCTTTTGTGCAAACCCTCCAGGCAAAAAAAGCACCGAGCATAGGAGCATCAAATCGATGACCT
>Ga0214192_1001826_pt1 | contig 11500 bp, 9 predicted proteins | sample TroBogEpilimnion_44_FD_153030 | JGI IMG/M metagenome (GOLD analysis project Ga0214192, IMG submission 153030) | Freshwater microbial communities from Trout Bog Lake, WI - 29JUL2008 epilimnion | ecosystem: Environmental > Aquatic > Freshwater > Lake > Epilimnion/Euphotic zone | place: Trout Bog... | reverse complement strand
TAATCAATACGGAATCGTTGGATGCACACAGAAATCGCGGATTAACGCCTGACCGACCAGTATTGCGAGGCACAGCGCAAAATCCTGATGTCTATTTTCAGGCGCGTGAATCGGTAAATCCCTTTTGTCTAGCCATGCCTGCAATTGTTCAGGCAACTATGCAACGTTTTGCCGAGTTAACTGGACGCAGCTATCAACTATTTGAGTATCTGGGATCAAAACAAGCAGATCGCATTATTATTTTAATGGGGTCTGGTGCCGAAACAGTTGAAGAAACGGCTGATTATCTGAATCGTCAAGGGGAAGCTGTCGGTGTATTGAAAGTACGTTTATATCGCCCATTTGATGCCTCGCGTTTGTTAGCTGCTTTACCGGATAGCTGTCAAAAAATTGCGGTACTGGATCGCACCAAAGAACCCGGTGCTGATGGTGAACCGTTATATAAAGATGTGGTCACTGCCCTATTCCAAGCTTTCAGTGCTGGCGATATTAAATTTAACGTACTACCCAAAATTGTTGGCGGTCGTTATGGTTTATCTTCTAAAGAATTTACCCCCGGTATGGTTAAAGCCATTTATGATGAACTCAAACAGGAACATCCTAAAAATGGCTTTACCATAGGCATTGATGACGATGTCACCCATAGCAGTTTAACATGGGATAGTCGTTACCGTACCGATGCTCATGAACACTGTTTTCAAGCAATGTTTTACGGTCTAGGTAGTGATGGTACTGTCAGTGCCAACAAAAACACCATTAAAATTATCGGCGAAGCAACTGAGCTATTTGCTCAGGGTTATTTTGTTTATGATTCAAAAAAATCGGGTGCCGTCACTGTCTCCCACTTGCGTTTTGGTCATTCTGCTATCCATTCCACTTATTTAATCGGGGAAGGTGATGCTCAATTTATTGGTTGTCATCAGAGTCTTTTTTTAGAACGCTACGATATGCTCAGTAATGCGGCTGATAATGCGGTATTTTTGCTTAATTCACCCATAGCGGCTAATCAAATCTGGGCTTCGTTAGCTAATAATGTTCAACAGCATATTATCAGCAAAAATATCAAATTCTATGTTATAGATGGCTATGCGGTAGCAGAAAAATGTGGCATGGGTAAACACATCAATACCATCATGCAAACCTGTTTTTTTGCTATATCTGGCGTTTTACCCCAAGATCAGGCGATTGCTGCCATTAAACATGCCGTCGAAAAATCTTATGGCAAAAAGGGACAACGTGTCATTGAATTAAACTTTAAAGCTATTGATGAAACACTGATTAATTTACATGAAGTTGATTATCCTAAAACGCAAGCTATTGACGACTCGGATATAGGCATTGCTTCACGTATTCCAATCAGTGCACCCGATTTTATTCAGAGAGTGACCGGTACCATCATAGCCGGTCATGGTGATTTATTACCGGTCAGTGCCCTGCCCTGCGATGGCACTTTTCCGACTGGCACAGCCGCCTACGAAAAACGTAATTTAGCTTTAGAGATTCCCGTTTGGGAAACTGATCTGTGTACACAATGTGGTAAATGCGTGATGGTGTGCCCACACAGTGTTATTCGCAGTAAAATTTATGCAACCGAATTGCTTAATGATGCACCTAAAACATTCAAGCACATGCCGATGTTAGGCAAGGATTTTCCAAGCGGATTGGCAATGACTTATCAAGTCGCACCAGAGGATTGCACCGGTTGTACTTTGTGTGTGGATATTTGCCCGATTAGAGATAAATCCAACGCCAGTCGTAAGGCATTAAATATGCAGCCGCAAGTGCCCTTACGTGATAGCGAACGGGATAACTGGAATTTCTTTTTATCAATACCAGAATATGATCGCAGCTTGCTTAAAACGAATACCATTAAAGGCTCAATGGTGTTACAACCATTGTTTGAATTTTCAGGTGCTTGTGTAGGCTGTGGTGAGACCCCTTATTTAAAACTGGCTTCACAATTATTCGGTGATCGAATGGTTATCGCTAATGCCACAGGTTGTTCTTCTATTTACGGTGGAAACTTGCCAACGACGCCTTGGACTAAAAATAGCGAGGGTCGTGGACCAGCATGGAATAATTCGCTCTTTGAAGATAATGCTGAGTTTGGCTTGGGTATGCGTATCTCATTAGACAAACAAAACCAGTATGCCCGTGATCTACTTGATTTGTTAAGAACTCAGTTGGGTGATGTTCTGGTCGATGCCATTTTACTGGCAGATCAGTCCGATGAAGCAGGCATATACGAACAACGGCAACGAATTACTGAACTTAAAGCGCAATTGGATCAACTTGATTATCCGGTAGCAAAACAGCTTTTGCTGTTAGCTGATAATCTATGTAAAAAAAGTGTCTGGATAATTGGCGGTGATGGTTGGGCTTATGATATTGGTTTTGGCGGAGTAGACCATGTTTTAGCCAGTGGACGTAATGTCAATATTTTGGTGCTAGATACCGAAGTGTATTCAAATACCGGTGGACAAACATCCAAATCGACACCCTTAGGAGCCGTCGCCAAATTTTCTGCCAGTGGCAAAGCAACAGCAAAAAAAGACCTTGCTTTACTGGCTATGGACTACCCTAATGTTTATGTTGCGCATGTTGCCTATGCCGGTAAAGACACGCAAACACTGTCAGCATTTTTAGAAGCAGAAGCGCATGATGGTCCTTCTATTATTATTGCTTATGCGCCCTGTATTGCTCATGGGGTTGATTTGTCAAATAATCACCGACAGCAAAATCTGGCGGTCAAAAGTGGACATTGGCCTTTATTCCGGTTTGATCCGGCAAAAATTAAAGAAGGTAAAAACCCCATGCATCTTGATTCTGCTGAACCCTCAATCTCGTATCGCGACTTTGTCATGACTGAAACCCGTTTCAGTCTATTGTGGCAAACTCATCCCGATGCGGCAGAACAATTTTTGGCTCAGGCACAGCAGGATGTTAAACAGCGGTATCATTTTTACCAACAGCTGGCTACGCTGGAATGGGGAGAAAACACGTCAGTTTCTGCCATAAAAGCACAACTTAAAATAAATAATGTTAAGGAGCAAGAGGTGCAACATGGTTGATTTAACAACTGAGTATTTAGGACTTAAACTGGCTAATCCCTTAGTACCTTCTGCTTCACCTTTAAGCAAAGATTTAGACAGTGCCCGTAAACTGGAAGATGCCGGTGCTTCTGCATTGGTTATGTATTCTTTGTTTGAAGAAAAGATGGAGTCAGAAGCTCAACAAATCGAACGATTTTTTTTCAAGCAGGCTTTAGGTCATGGCGAAGCGGATTCGTTTTATCCTATACCGGATAATTATAAAACCTATCAGGAACGCTATCTGGAACAACTGCAAAAATTGAAGTCAACTTTAGCTATTCCGGTAATAGCCAGCCTTAATGGAACTTCGCTGGGTTGCTGGATTGATTACGGGCAAGCCTTAGAACAAGCAGGTGCCGATGCCTTAGAATTAAATTTTTACCATATTGCAACCAATCCATTGGAAAGCAGTGAAATGGTGGAAAATAAATATATTGATATTCTGAGTGAATTAAAACGACACGTTAATGTTCCCGTTACCGTGAAATTATCATCTCAATTTAGCGCACTCAGTCATTTTGCTAAACGCCTAGAAATTGCTAAAGCCGATGGTATGGTGCTTTTTAATCGCTTTTACCAACCCGATATTGATCTGGAAACTTTGCAAGTGATTCCTAAACTGAATTTATCGAACTCTTCAGAAGCTTTATTGCGGATTCGCTGGACTGCGCTTTTGTATGGTCGGGTCAACTTATCCTTAGCCGTTACCGGCGGTTTTCATGAAACGCCTGATGTTTTAAAAGCATTGTTAGCCGGTGCTGATGTCGTACATCTTTGCAGTGTATTATTAGAACAAGGCTGCCAACATTTAACAGTCATCTTAAAGGAACTGGAAACTTGGCTTCATGAACACGAATATAAGTCCGTCAAACAATTAAAAGGTAGCGTCAGTCAACAAAATGCCATTGACCCCTCTGCTTATGAACGTGCTAATTATGTGCAGATTTTGGATAATTATTCTCATCCCAGTGGGGTGCTTAGGTAAGAGGTTAATATTGATTTTGCTTGATTAAAATTTGGGATGTGATTTTTGGATAATTCATAGTTTGGTTAGGAATATGATCGTCTTGTTTCTTCCCTTTGTCGCGACCATACCAAGAGTTTTCCTAATAACTGTAAACAGTTTTGAAGCAGGCAAAGTTTACGCACCGGTCACGAAACGATGCGGTGTACGTTGTTTACCGCATCCTACGATGTTGCTACAACGAATTATTAGAATTTTTTCTGATTAGGACAATATTTAGATTGATTTTCCGGGTTATTAGTTAAGCATCCAACCTCGCCGTAAAAGTTAAGGATGTAATCATTTTTGTCTAAGTAAGCGTGAATGAATTGATTAATTGAGTACTCAGGGTCAAGCTTAATTATATTCATTACAGTCTCTTTATTTTCTTCGGACATCCTAGAGCCAAATGTGATAGATTTCACCTTTTTTTTATTTATTTTGAATAGGTGAACATTGTCTTTATCTATTTCGTGCGCTTTATTCAATGGTAAAATTGATCGGTACTCTTGTTCATAACACCACTCACTTGATTTTTTGAAGAAAATATTACCAAAGTTGTTTTCTTCGATATCTTCAAAAGTTATGCAATGACGAATTTCACTATAGTTGACTTTTTTCACAGTCGCACCCTGAACAAAACCGTTTTCAAATTCAATTACAAAGCCTTTGTGTGAGTCGGCGTAGTGAGACCACATTAGCAAATTCGTTCTAGGATCACTTTTATCTGGAATAGTGACTGTTAATAACGGGTTGATCTTATTGTTTGAAGATAAACTTAATATTCCCTGTTTTGCGATTTCAATATCGAATTTCGCCTTGTATGTTGCAATTTGATCACATCTGTCAGACGAATATTTATAGTCTTCTTCACTAAAAAATAATGACGCTTTCTCGTCTTTGCTCAGGCTGGATTCATATTCGATGAAACGCTTTGAAAGGGGTGTAATTATTGGATTAAGTTCAAACGGATCATTAAAATCCAGAGCTGGAGTGTAACGTATCAATCCACGTTCCAATATGTCTTTTCTCTCAAATGTAACGAACTTATAAAATAAAGAGGGCTCTTCCATATATTTTCCTGAAATTCTAACAAGGAATTTGATAGGTCGTAGGATGAAGGTAAACAAAATGAACCGCATCGTTTATTCACCGGTGTCGTTCATAAACTCACAACACCTTAGCACAGGGTTCAAAACCGTTTATGGTCATTGAGAAAAAGCCTGAGACCGCCAAGACAGAAATGAGACAAACACATTCCCAGCCAAACTATGAATTATCCAAAAATCACGTTCAAATCATTTTATTAGATTCAATAATAGAGTCTATCAGACTTTATTCCAAACTCATTTTGCAAATAGCCATTAATAACGATACTTGCTTAATAGCACTTAATATTTATAACCAACTAATTTTAGAGTTATTTCTGTTGGTAACTAGAATAATAACTAGCCAAGTTATTAATATCTTGATCAGTCAGTTTTGAAACAACGCCATTCATGCTCGGATGAACACGTTTCATATCGCGAAATTCACGTAATTTGTTAGCTAGATAACCTTTCTTTTGACCGATAATATTAGGAGTCATGAATTCTACTCTGACATTTTCAGGTCCATGACAACCACCGCAACTATAGTAAGCAAATTGTTCGGTTGACTCGGGTGTTTCTGTTACTGACTTATTAGCAAATATTGAGCATCCAGCTAAAAGCACTGTCGATACAGCAATCACTCTAAATGTTATGGCATGTAATAACTTTTTCTTTTCCATCTTGTTGATTACCATTTATTTAGAAGGTAAATGTGCATAAAACTCAGCCAACTCAATAATAGACTGATCGGTTAATTTGCTCGCTATATCTTCATGACCTTCACATTGCTCGCCTTGTTGACGACAACCCACTAACCAACCGCATAGATATAAAGAATTTTGATCTGCCAGATTGGGAATATTGTCATTGATACTGATTCCCTTAGTGCCATGACAACTACTGCATTGGCTATCAGCAAATTGCGCGATAGGACTGTGATGGGTATCGTGATTATCACCTACCGAGGGTTGGCTACCGTGCCCCATGTGTTGATGAGCAGGACAAGAACCCGAATGCGGAATATCGGTTGCTTGAGCATGTCCTACACTAGCCCATAACAGAAAACTTAAAAGAACGATGTTTGTTAATGGGAAAGGCTTTATTGGTGCTGTAAATTTCATAATCAGTTTATTTAGAACATTAAGTTGCCGACAAAATAAAGGGTATTATTGGCATCAGCATTACGACCGGCACCATCATAATTGTAAGTACTGCCATTGAATTGGGTATAAACCCAATACTGCATGGAGAGACGCAAATTAATGTAAGGATCTGTTTTATAACTGGCTTTACCAAAGGGTACATAATCCAGTTCAAACAGAAAGGAATTAGTATTTGGAGAACCGTTGTTACTGCCTGTTATCGGATTTATAGCTCCACCACCTGCATAAGCACTGGCACCATTATAAAGAGCTAAATCTGAGCTACCTGATATATTGTTCCATCCTACGGCTAAGTTATAAGTTTGCTTATAAGTCCACATACCCATCACCATCACCGAGTTTAGATAGTTACTGGTATTATTGGCATACCCCATGCCATTACTGGCACTCATTTGCATGGAATCATAGGTATATTTAGCCATTGCCATCAACATATTATCGCTATCTAACATGTATGAATAATTGGCATCGAAGTTATACTCTTCGTAGGTATCTGTTCCAAAGCCACTGGTATAGAATGGCGTCACTTTAGCCAGTAAGCCATAAGTACCGATCATCATATTATGAGGTCCGGTGTTATGTTGCAAAAACACTCGCCAATAGGGTGCTGCACCTTGTATCTGACCGCCTTGTGGACCCGGGTTTAATGACCCAGCATTCCAGACCCCTAATCCCTGTGCAACATTTTGCGGTTGAGAAGTATAAGCACCGCCTTCTAGATACAGATGATTATTAATCATTGTGTAAGCCGTTGCCCCTGCGGTATTAGCCCCTGCCATTAGCGACTGTAACCACGGTTGCGCAGCGGGTTTAACAGTTACTGATGATTGTGTGTATGGATACATCCAAGCATAACTGGTCATCCAAAAATCAGACATAGTCGGTGAATTGTTAACCGTTATACCATAAGTAATTTGATTACCTTTATACGTGGCATGATTGGCATAACGAATATCCGCCATAGCAAGACTGACCGAATTACCGACTTGTGGGCTGAGGTTAAGCTGTAAATAACTGCCAATTTTATTAGTCACCCGCCCTGTGTAGTACAAAGCAGTCCAGTCATTGACCGCGTTATTATTGGCAGAGTATTGACCCGGATTAAGGGTTTTGGGCGGTATATCATTTTGGGTATTAGTCACGGAACCAATGACTTCTAGTGCAAAATTATTCAGCAAATCGGGAACATCGCTGGCGTTCCCTGCGACATAGCCATCTAACTTAAATTTTTGCCCTGAAGGGGTTAACCACGGACCATACGCTTGCATGTGACAAGTGGAGCAAGGTTCGCCTGTTTGACGTGAAAATGCTGTAGTTGCACTAGCATTTTGAAAAGGCAAACATAAAAAAAAGAAGATAATTAAAGCTATCCGGCTTTTTTGTGCTGAATTTATTTTGACTAAGTCCATACATAACTACTAAGTGTATTAAGTTTAGCGGCTAATGCAAAATTTATACCCTATTTTGTAAGTAAAAAGAAAGTTATTGTTTATTTATAATGAATTATCTTTAATATCATTAGCTTAATAAAACTTACTTGAGAAGTTTAAAATGGAAAAGTACAGAGGATTGACGGTATTTAAAGCTAAGGACTCACTTTAATAATAAAAGTGTGTGATATGACACACTTAATAAGGCATATGACACAGTTTATGGGCAAAATTGCAGGTAGAAAAATATAATAGCTTTGATTTATATAGGATTTATGAATTAATTTAAATTTTGTATATAGAAAATAAATTTTAAAAAGTGTGTCATATCACACAGTTTAATAGGTTATTTGCCATAATAAAAAATTGGTTATCCATTTCTTAGTTAGCTTTAGAAACCAAAAAACGACTGAAATATGTCAATAAATATGGGCTGATTTCAAAAAATGCAATCCAGAATGCTAATAAACTCAATACTATCAACCATGCAACCTTGATATGTTTTTTAGTAATGGCTTGCTGGGCGTTGATATTTTTTCTGCCATCAATCATGGCTCTAATTAGGTTTTCCTGATGTAACCAAGAACTGACCAGTACGCCAAGAATATGTATGAATACTATTAACAACATTAAATTGGCTGTTAGTTCATGAAAACTTTCTAACCCTGCAAGATCCACTTCGTTGTAAAGCAGTAAGCCAGAAAATCCAGCCAAAAGACCTAACATTAATAGAATCAAAATTGATAGTGCACCCAAGGGATTATGTCCGACATAATGTATGGGTTTAGCTGAAATCAGGCTGCGAAGATAACGAACTATTGCCGATACTCCAGTGACAAACTCGGAAAAAAGAACATAACGCGTACCCACCAAGCCCCAAACTACTCGAAAACATATCAGTCCTAACATCGAATAGCCAAAAGCGACATGCCATAACATCCAACGTTCACTGTCACCGGTAAGATACGCCCCGATAAAGCTGGATGCAAAAAACCAATGAAAAAACCGTGTCGGTAAATCCCAAACTAATCTGCGTTCTTTCATAATATTAGCGAGCAATTATTGCTATAAAGACAGTAAATAAGTCAGCACATCACCTTTTTCTTGCGCTGAACATTCTCTATTAACGACATCTTTACAGTTACGTTTAAACCATTTTTCTACTTTAGCCTGATTACTAAAACGCTTTGTATTAGCTGTCGGTGCCATCGGTTCAATTAATTTTTCAGTAACAACGTGTTTGCCTTCAAGCCGTGGGTTTTCGGTATGGCAAGTAGAGCAACTCCAGTCGCTACCATGCTTGTCTTTAAAAAAAAGTTCACCTCGTTTTGCATCAAATCCAGAAAAAGCCGGATTTTCAGTTTTTGCCTGCTCCGAAAATTGTTTTATAAAATCTTGTGGTTGTTCTGCTAGAACAGGCAATACAACTATAAAATTAAACAAAAGGATAATGCCAATACGTTGCATTTTGGTTCTCTAGAAGTTAATGACTCTATTATTTTAACGAACTAAAAGTTCAGGTCCTAACCAGTCAACTATAAAATGCCGATAATATTCTGCTTTAGCGGTTTGCAAATGTTCAATTGGGTTTAAATTATCAGTTAATACCACGCCTTTATCTTTATCAACAGTCAGCAAACGTTTTTGTAACCAAGCTGTTTGTTCTGGTAATAAAGTGGTTGAATCAATCTCAATCGGGTAACGGGATGCTAATAAAATAAAGTCATTAAAATTTTTACCGGGTTCAGAAATAAAGGTTTTTTGTTCAGGAAAAACTTCAGCAATGGTTTTAGCAACCGATGCTAATGCGTCGCTATGCTCGCCCTTCTCAAAAGCAACAAAATTGACGGCTAAAATGCCTTTTTCTGACAATAAACCTTTTAGTTGTGCTAATGTTTCTGTGGTTAATAAATGAGCTGGTTCTGAACCGCCAGTAAAACAATCATGGATAATTAAATCATACTGTCCTTGTAGATGGCGTATTTCATAACGGGCATCGCCAATAATGGTTTGTCCGGTTGCTTTGAAACCAAAATAATGATTGGCTGCTGCTGCAACGGCTGGATCAATTTCCAGAGTATCGGTTTTGATACCATAACGATCACTTAAGATTTTCACCATATGTCCGGCACCTTGCCCAACAATCAGGGCGCGGGTCATTTTAGGTGTTAAGGCAGGAATTAAACCAACAATATCTTGATAGCTTAAACGACTTTCACCATCACTAATGTCAGATGCGCCGATTACCGAAGCATCAGAAGCCAATAGACGCAAATCTTGGGCTGGTTTATCAATGACCCGAACCCAACCATATAAACTTTCTTGTTCTGAGAGTACCTGATAGCCTTTATTAATACCGGTATCTAACGGTTTAGCATCCATAATTTTCGGTATTAAAACAAGCCCGGTCATGGCTAATAAAAAACAGGGTAACAATGCCGATCCTACTGCCAGTTTTTTCTGTTCATAAAAAGCAACGATTAAAGCCAATAACATTAATATTAGCCCTAACCCCATTAAAATCTCACGAGAACCAACCAGTGGAAACAGAAAGAAACCTAGCACTAGCGTACCAATAACACTTCCCATCGTACTAACAGCATAAATTGAACCGACACTGTTACCGATACCTTCTAAACGAGCGGTTGCCAATTTAATGGCAAAAGGTCCTACCATACCCAAAAAGGTCAAACTCGGAGAAAATAATATTAGAGCACTGAAAAAAGCACCGGCACGCAAGCCTAAAGGATCAGTCAATAACAGAACGGGGCCTGTTACCCAGGGAATTATTAATGTTAATAATCCTGCCAGAGCAATAATTAAAGAAAGTCCTATACGCTGCGTATAATCTGTCCATCGCCCACCTAAATAATACCCGATAGCCAAAGCAATCATGGTGACAGAAATTAACGATGACCAAACATATAAACTTGCCCCATAAAATGGAGCAATTAATCGTGTTCCTAATAATTCAATGACCATCACTGAGGCGCCGGTTATAAAAACCGTTAAAAAAAGCCCGATACGTCCGAAAATATTTAATGATTGGGATTTCATAATAAAAGATGTTTACCAGATAGAAAGTGATATAGAAATGAATAAGCTAAACTTGGATTTTAGTATTCATGCTTGCTGATAAGGTACCGCCGATATTGTTTTGAAGGTCCATCCATACATGATCTAAGCCTAAGTCGATTAACCATTGAGGTCCTTGTTCTTCCTTAAGCATAGCAATGGTTGAGCCACTTCCGGCAACAACGCAAAAGTCACCGACCACACTGACAGAGGCAAGAAATTGTACTGGCCAACCTGTTTTTGGATTAATAATGTGACCATATCGAACGTCATCAATGATGATGCAACGTTCATAATCGCCGCTACTTGCCAAAGCACCTTGAGTTAATAATAAGGTTGACAGTGTTTCATCTGGGTTACGGGGATGGCGAATACCCACTCGCCACGGACTGCCATCTGCCTGAGGTCCAATAATTTTAATATCCCCCCCTAAATTGATAATGCCGTGACGAATACCAGCAGACCAACAGTGTGAGGCTACTCTGTCCACTGCGTACTCTTTGACGATACCACCAAAATCAATTTCCATTCCGGGCATTAAAAAAGTAAGCACGGGGGGTCGCCAAGTCAATTTTTCCCAGCCAATCGTTTGCAATAATGCTGCAATCGCTTCTTCAGAGGGCAAACATTGACTGTCAAAACGCCA
>Ga0214192_1001824_pt1 | contig 11511 bp, 11 predicted proteins | sample TroBogEpilimnion_44_FD_153030 | JGI IMG/M metagenome (GOLD analysis project Ga0214192, IMG submission 153030) | Freshwater microbial communities from Trout Bog Lake, WI - 29JUL2008 epilimnion | ecosystem: Environmental > Aquatic > Freshwater > Lake > Epilimnion/Euphotic zone | place: Trout Bog... | reverse complement strand
CCGACAAATTCAGCAAATTCCGACTGATTTATCCTAAGTTTGTCGGCCGCTCGAATTACAACTTTCGAAAGTGTTTCGGACGTACTTGGATCCCTGCTAACAGCTTTTTGAATTGTGCTCATAACCCACCCTTTCACTCGAAAGAATTATATACATTTCTTTCAGTGGAATGCAAGGGCATTTTCTGGGTGAATGTCTAGCGGGAAAGGTCCTTACACATCGCCCTAAATGCCGCGGTATGCGCATCGATATCAGCCTGGGTGGTTTCAGGTGACACCAAAGCCATATTATGAAATGGCGTAATTAGGAAACCGTCGTTCAGCATGCGAAGGTGAATATATTGCTCTAATTCAAAATCACCAGCATCCGCAGCTTCTTTACCCGTTTTAGGTGCAGTCGCTTGGAATAGATATTCCCCACGAGCACCAAGTCTTGAACAATGCCACGGCAAATCAAATTCCTTGATAGCAGCATCTACTCCATCGCACCACGCGTTACCCAACTTAACCATTCGCTCAAAGGCCTCGTCGGTTAATACCTTCGACAAGGTTGCTCGCATCGCAGCTAATGACAGAGCATTACCTGCCAAGGTTGATCCGATTCCACCAGTGTCAATGATTTCGCGCTCTACCTTTGCAGCAATTCGATCCGCAACATCTTTGGTCATTCCGAATGTCCCAGTTGGAATTCCGCCAGCAATCGCCTTACCGATTGTCAGCATATCTGGCTTTAATCCATGCAAAGCAGTCATTCCACCAGGTCCGACTGAAATCGTATGAGTCTCATCAATGATCCAAATGGCGCCGTACTTCTTGGCTAATTCACCAACGGCTTTTAAGTACCCATCATCAGGCAAAACAATCCCGATGTTCGTCATAGCAGGTTCCATCAATATCGCCGCAACATCATTATGAGCCAGCGCTTCTTCCATCGCCTTTAAATTGTTAAATTCAACAACACGCGTAGTTAGATCTAAATCAACCGGGGCGCCCAAATTGCCGGGGCGCTTAACCGTATTTCCATTTGAATCCAAAGTCGCAAAAGTTTCGTCAACAGATCCGTGATAACACTTATCAATCACAATGATCTTTGACTTCCCAGTAATCAATCGGCAATATCTAATTGAGTGTCGATTTGCATCTGTAGCGGTCACTGTGAATTGCCATAATGGCAATCCAAATCTGCGCGTTAATTCTTGTCCCACGATCACGGCATCTTCTGTCGGTAGCATCGCTGTAAGACCACGATTCAATTGCACATGAATTGCTTCAACGGTCTCCTTCGGGGAATGCCCAGTCATTGAACCGGTATCACCCAAACAAAGGTCTGCATATTCATTTCCATCAACATCGGTAAACCTTGATCCTTGAGCAGTATCTACAAATATTGGATACGCACCCGGCCACTTGGCCATCCATGACATTGGCACACCACCAGGCATTACATCTTTTGCTTTTTTAAACAATTCACCAGACTTTGGATGTAGCTTTAAGAATCTCTCTTCTTCCGACGCATTCAACTTCTTAAGATGGGTTCTATCGATGTTTTTCACAGGCCCTATATTTCCACAGTGCGTTGCTATTTTTTCTGAGCGAAACATAAAACTCATTACTTTTCATTCGCTACCCAAGTAGCTCAACGGATAGAGCAATTCTCCAACTAAGAATCGGTTGTGGGTTCGATTCCCACCTTGGGTGGTACTTAAGTAAAAAAGACCCGGATTAGTTACCCGGGTCTTTTTTTGCAATTCTCCAACTAACCCTAATTATAGCTATAAACAATAGATTAATTTTGGCATATCAAAAGCAGTATGGGTTAAAATTACTTTGTGTTGAAAAAAAGAAAAGCAGCGAAAAAGGCTAGCTCAAGAAAGCCCAAAATCAAGAAAGCTGCAAAGAAGCCCTTAAGAAGAAAAACTGGTGGAGACACGCTTCCACCAAAATCTAGGTAAAAATGATTACATTCACGGATTTACAAAACCGATTTTATGAAGATTCTGGAAAGGCTAGCAATTCGATTCGAAATTTAGCCTTGGCGGGGTTAACGGCATTATGGGCAGTAACTCAATCTAAAAATACTGTTGCATCACTGGTCGGAAAAGATTTCTGGCTATTTAAATGGTCTGCGCTTCTATTTATCGTTTCTTTAACTCTTGATTTTCTTCAATATATGATCAACTCGGTTTTACTTAGGATTTTTCTAAATAATATTAAGAAGATACCTAAAAAGAGTGCTAAATTTTTGAAGACTCACGATTTTGATTTGCCAAAGTATATGAATGGTTCAATTTGGTTTTTTTACGTTACAAAAAGTCTCACCTTAATTTCTGGTGGAATTTTTCTAATTATTGCCCTCGCAAAAATTAATTAAATGGCGGTCACATTCAACTTCTTTAGGTGGTCTCTATCTATTTGATGCAATTTCTAATCCTCGCTAAATGTAAACAACGCTTCTATGTAGTGATCTCCAACTATCCCTAAGTTTGCTGCATCAGGCGGGGCAGTCTGAGGTTCAACACAGATTCCATCAGTATCTTCGGTATAAACCACCCACCATGGAACATCAGATTCAATATCTAAGCGGGCAGCGCCCTCCCAAACGATCGAAGGCATTCCCTTAAGTTCGGTAAATGCATCATCCCAAGGCTCAGGCTTTGGTGAAACAAACTTTCCGGAAGGCATTCCCTCATCGTCACGTTCTAACATTTTGCTTGCTGAGAAATGTAATTCTGCTTCACTCCCTCTAGATAACTCTCTTGGAAACCATGGGTGAAAACCAAGCCAAGCAGGCAAGGTGCAACCATTTGCTTCGTATTCCAAAATCCATCGAACAGCATCATCCAAAACTTCTACGGTCTGTGACAAAACCGCACCGTTATACGGTTCTGGAAGTTCTAATTGCGCCCGCCCACTTCCCGTCTCTTCCCAAGATGATGTAAAACCAAATCCGTGGATTGCATGAGGCGGTGTCCACATCGTGGGTAATTCAAACTCTTCACCGCTTTGATCTACCAAAATTCCATCTCTGATACGCCCAGCCCAAGGCCCCATGGCGTACCAACCCCAAGACAAAGGCGTCCCGCGAAAAGGAACTACAAACTGCAAATCACGCCATTGCAAAGATGCAATACGTGCACCTTGATCTAGATCAATCGCAACCGATATCTCAGACCCATCAATATGTTGCACTAAGCACCTATCTCAGCTTTTGTTGGCGGATTCGCACCAGCTCTTGAACATGTAATTGCCGCAGCTTTTGTCGCACGCACCAATACTTCACGAAGTACTTCGCCCGTAATTACTGCCAATCCTCTTTCCACGATTGCTTCAACAACAATCGCGCCGACGGTGTCTCCAGCACCCACAGTGTCCACGACTTCAACTTTCACACCAGGCACTGAAACAACATCGTCTTTTGTAACTCCAATAATTCCGTAACTTCCCTTCGTGATAATCACTAAATCAGTTCCACCGGCAATCCATTTTTCAGCAATCGTGATCTGATCTTGCTCTGGATATAACCAAGATAAATCATCCTCAGAGACCTTGATTACCGCAGAAATAGCCGCCCATTTAGCGATCATCTCTTGATACTTTGGGCGATCAGGCAAAACAGATGACCGGATATTTGGATCAAAAACTACCGGCGCAACTTTCGATACCTTCTTCGCCCATTCAATCAAAACATCAGCACCCGGTTGAACAATCGTTGCCAAGGTACCAATCTGTAATACCGCCGGATTAATTTCTTCTGGGTTCGGCAACCATTCATTTGTGAAATCAAATGTAGCGGTTCCATCAATCGTAAAAACGTAGGAAGCAACTCCCGCTTTATCCAACGACACATCAGCCGTGCAAGTCTGCTTATCCGAAAAATGCGTATACTTTAAATTGACGCCATCATGAAGCAGTTCTGCTTTGATCATTCCGCCAAAACCATCGGTAGAGATTCCATCAATAAAATAGGAGTCTAAACCCAAACGAGCCAAAGCCTTAGCCGTATTGGCAGGACCACCACCAACAATCGCTACCTTCTGATCTCCTTGCGGAATCAAATCGATTAACGCTTCCCCACATACCCAAATCTCTTTACTCAAGACACTCCACCTTTGCGCGCTAAATATTCAGTCAAAATCTCAACACCGAGTAAATGATCCTGAACCTGTGGCAACCCACTAATTAATAGAACTCCAACTAATCCTTTGCCTTTAACATTAATAGGCAATCCACCACCATGAATCGCATAATCTTCTTCTGAAACTTGGTGCTGGGCAAACCAATCCACTCCAGTTTCTTCAGCCAAAACTCGTTCATATAAAGTTGAGTGTCCTGTCTTTAATACAACCCGAGCCTTTCGATTCATCCACCAATCATTTTCTGGCGCTGAACCGGGAAGCGAAGCATGGAAAACAGTCCAATCTCCTATTCGGACTTCAGTGGCTATAGGTAGGCTACGATTCCTCGCGAATCCCAAGGCAATCTCACCTAACTCTAGTGCCTGCATTAACTCAAATTTTTGAAGTTGCATTGAATCTTCTTCAGATTTTATATTTAAACTGGTAAAATTTGTCGTTCTCTTAAACAAGATTCCATTCATTTTAGTCATGCAAATATTATAGTGGATTAAGATTCATATAATTAAGACTCTACTTCCTTTTCAAGACTTGGAATCTATAAAATACGTTTAGGTCAGGATGAGATTATCTCCGTTAATTTAATCAAACAATCTAACATATCTCCCAAAATCTGAACCAGAGATTCACTTTTTGGTAACACTATCCACAAAATGTGAATGCCATTGGGTCTATAATTGGTTATACAATAATCTGACAACGGTCATTGTATGATTTTTAACCTCAACGGGAATAGGAATCCATGACATTTTGGAATATGGCACGAATTGAAAAGACAATCGTCTTCAGATCCCTTAAATTACTTAACAAGAAAGACCGAAGAAAATTAGCCACAGTCGCACTAGTCCAGATACTAATGAGTTTTTTTGATCTGTTTGGAATTGTAATTATCGGTGCACTTGGAGCCCTGTCACTTCAGGGAATTGAATCTAAAGGGCCGGGAAACAGGGTCAGCATTCTTCTTGATTTACTTCACCTCAAAAACCTTAGCTTTAATTTTCAAATTGCCTTGTTAGGGATGACAGCCGCAATTGTCCTCGTCATTAAAACTCTGGCTTCTATTTTTTTCACAAGAAAAATATTTTACTTTCTTTCCGGAAAATCTGCTGAAATTTCAACTTCTCTGATTGCCAAAATTTTGAGTCAAAGTTTAATTGAGATTAATAGATTTTCCAAGCAAGAAGTAATTTTTAATGTAGACGAGGGCGTTAAAAACATCATGTTAGGCGTAGTAGCAAACTTTGTAACAATAGCATCTGAAGTTTTTACTCTGCTAATACTGAGCATAGGATTATTTGTCATTGACCCCTTAATTGCTCTGCTTACCATAGTTATCTTCATTTCAATCGGATTCACTCTTCACCACTTCCTTCAAGTTCGAGCCAAAGAACTCGGAAGCGAAATAAATCATTTTACAATTGAAAATAACGAAAAAATATTTGAAGTTCTAAGTTCCTACCGCGAGTCAATAGTGCACAATCGACGAGAATATTATTCTAGTCAGATAGGAATTCTTAGAAAAAAACTTGCAAATTCGAATGCTGAAGCCAATTTTCAACCATTTATCAGCAAGTATGTTATGGAAGGTACAACTGTTATCGGCACTTTGCTTATTTCGGCCACAGAGTTTGGTACTAAGAATGCTGTACATGCCGTTGGAACATTAGCAATTTTCATAGCCTCGTCTTCAAGAATTGCACCAAGCGCCCTTCGAATCCAACAAGGGTTTCTCATGATAAGAAATAGCCAAGGTTCTTCAAAAAATACCTTTGAGATGATTAAAAATTTGAAAAATGTGAATGAAGTTTTGACAATCTCGCGAAATGCTATTTTTTTATATGATGATTTTAAGCCATCTCTCGAAATGAAGGGAGTTAACTTTAAATATCCTGAAAATTCAAATTTTAGGATTGCTGAACTTAACCTGAAGATAAATCCAGGTGAAAGCCTCGCCATTGTTGGTCCATCAGGAGGCGGGAAATCAACTTTGATCGACTTGATTTTGGGTGTCCTTCATCCAGATGGTGGATATATAAAAATATCTGGAGAGGAACCGAGCGTTGTTTCGAAAATATGGAGCGGGGCTATATCCTACGTACCTCAAAATGTCTTCATCGCAAATGGCACGATAAGGGAAAATGTCTCGCTCGGCTATCCGATAGAACTTGCTACCGACGAGAGAGTCCGGGAGGTTTTAGATATTGCACAGCTCAGTCCCTTTGTAATGGATTTGCCGGATGGAATCGATTCAGAAGTTGGCGAAAATGGTTCAAAGTTGAGTGGCGGGCAGAAGCAGCGGCTTGGAATCGCTCGAGCTCTATTCACTTCCCCAAAGTTTCTTGTATTGGATGAAGCTACTAGTGCCCTGGATGGCCAAACCGAACTAGACATTAGTAAAGCCCTCGAATCTCTCCATGGGGATGTATCTCTGATCGTTGTCGCCCATCGCTTAAGTACTGTTAGAAATGTGGATAAGGTCGCCTACATTGAAAATGGAAAAATTCTGGCAGAAGGAAATTTCACTCAAGTTCGAAACCAAATCCCAAATTTTGATAAGCAAGCACAATTAATGGGGATTGAGAAATGAATATATGAACAGTAATCCAAAATAGTTCGAATATTTAAAATTTTCTTGAAAAATTAATTTTAATCTTTTTTAAAAAGATTCAACACCTTCAAAATGTGAAATTTAATTCGATCAAAGCCACGGTCGACAAAGAAAATCTTTATTAGATCCATTCTAGTTAAAAGGCTTAAAGTATTGATCCTAACTAAATCAACCGAGCTGGTTTGATAAAAATGCGTGATGTCTTCGGAAGTCGATAAATCGGAAAAATCCAAAAATATGAAATCGTTGATTACAATGAGTATTAGCCGCGTATCGGAAATATGGAAAATTTTATATTTTACTTTTTTCATATCTAAATAAGTCTTACAATTTTTTATACCATCAAAAACCAGATTCGAATCATCAAACAAAATGGCAGCATTATTATTCATATGGTCTATCGAATAAATAAAATCTCTAAAAACAGCTTCATTCGTGTGTTCACCATCTATAAAGCAAAATTCAAATGAGTCGACCACTGCAAAGTCATAATTTTCAATGGATCCATCGAAACATTTTAATTTATTGATTGGGAAACCACTTTTGCTCAAGTTTTCAATCATATCTAATTCAGTGACTGCTGAATAATCAAAACTCTGGCCTCTTTGATCCGGTAGGATCCTTCCTCGATCATCAATTGACAAAACAGCCTTGCATTTTTCTTCAATTAAAAGTGGGGCGAGCGACCCACCCAAGTATGACCCAATTTCCAAATATTTGAATTCTCCAGCCGAAGCAATTTTCTCGACAATTTTAAGAAAAGCTGATCTTTCCAAAGTCGGAAAGTCCCCATTCGGAAAGAGATCTCTAGGTAGGTTCACTCTTCAAAGCTCCTTTTTTGTTTTTTAGTAAAAGTTTTCGCTTTTTCTTTATCATATCAGATAACAAAATTCCAAGAATTAAAATTGGGTAAAGTCTTGAATGTTGGAATTCAAAGAATTTAGCAAACCCTGAATATGGAAAAAAATGTAACTCATCAAGGTTGAAAAAAAAAGCAATCGTGCAATATGTGTAAAATAAATATGAAAAAAGATTTCCATAAACAGCCGCGCCTATACAAGAGATTATCAAGTATTGATTGGCAATACTTGATGAGAAAGCAACAAATACAAGACTGTAAATTACAATTCGCTCGCCTAAGCTTAGATTCTTAGTGATAAATCCAATAATCGTAATTGAAGCGATAAAAAATATGATGCCGCTTGCACCTGGTGACCAACCGCTTGAAAACAATAGATCTTTCAAAAGGGGGGCATTATTGAAAGATCTGTATAAGAAATAATTTCTTGTGACAACTCTTGGCTCAAAGATAAAAAAAGGCAAAATAAGTAGGATTGGTACCACAATACTAGAAATCAAGAAGTATGAGCGCTTTTCAAAGCTCTTGTCAAAGAAAATCCAAATTAGAAAAAGTAAAAAATCATGTTTGATAGATATTGATGTACCGAAGAGAGCGCCAAGTGTGACTATTTTTCTAATTGAAAATACTTGATTGGATTCTGCCCTAAGGAGACACCACGCTCCTAACGCAAAAGCTACGTTATCAAATTGGTTATGGTAACCAGAAATAATTATAGAAACAGGATTAAATAAAAAAATAAGACCGGTCTTTCCTCCAAATCTTCTATTTAGCATTTTATAAATTGCGAAATCCGAGGTGGTCAAAATAAAAATAATAATTAATCGGAAAAGGAATTCATTGCCAAGACATAAAGTATTGATAAGCCATAATGCATACCCCCAAATTGGGCCATAGTTGTATCGACTTGTATCCCATGGAAAATGGCCACTCTGAATCGCCGAAATCACGATCCGATAGCTCGCGAAATCAAAATTTGACCCTCGTAAACTGACAACAAATCTAAGTATAAAAGCAAGAAAAAAAACCTTAACGGAGGAACTAAGAGCAAATTGGCGTCCGCTTTTATGCACGATAGAAATCTAGCACTGATATAGTTCGTACGGTGACTAATGTGGATTTAGAAAAGAGTCTTAACTCTGCTGATTTAGTAGTCGTTGGTTCTGGCTTCTTTGGCGCCACAATTGCAAACCTAGCCGCTCAAAATCCAAGAAGAAATATCGTTGTCTTAGAGAAGCGGAATCACATCGGTGGAAATGCGTACAGTTACATAGATGAAAGTACGGGTATCGAAGTCCATAAATATGGCTCTCACTTATTTCACACAAGTAATCAACGAATATGGGATTTTGTCAACCAATTTGATTCTTTCACAAGTTATAGGCATTATGTATTTTCAAAGTATCAAAATAGTTCTTTTTCATTCCCGATAAATTTGTCAACAATTAATCAATTCTTTGGTAAATTCTATTCTCCAACTGATGCCCAAACTCTAATAAAGACGGAAATAGAGCGAGAAAATTTGGGAAATGTGAATGTAAATTTTGAAACCAAAGCTATCAGCCTTGTCGGACGTTCTTTATACGATGCTTTCATTAGAGGATATACAGCCAAACAATGGAATATGGACCCCAAAAAATTGCCATCTGAAATAATTTCCAGAATTCCAGTTCGATTTAATTTTGATGGCCGATATTTCTCGGATCTTTTTGAGGGACTTCCAACAAATGGCTACACTTATTTGATTAATAAGATGTTAAACCTTCCAAATATTTCCGTTTTCCAAAATTCAGATTATTTTGATCTTAAACATGCGATTCCAAACGAGACGGTAACAGTATATTCGGGTCCAATAGATAGATTTTTTGGTTTTTCATTTGGAACCCTGAATTGGCGTACCTTGGATTTTGAATTTGAAACTATTGACTCAAATGATTTTCAAGGAAATTCAGTAATAAATTATGCTGATGAAGATGTGAGATTTACAAGAATCCATGAATTCAAACATCTCCACCCTGAGAGGAATTATTCTGAAGGCAAAACTATAATCGCATATGAATTTTCACGCTCGGCTGCTTCGACAGATGAGCCATATTACCCAGTCAATTCACCAGAAGACCGGGAGAAGCTCGATCTATACAGAAAACTGGCAGCACGTGAATCTAATACCGTTTTTGGGGGTAGATTAGGAAGCTACAAGTACTTGGACATGCATATGGCAATTGCCTCCGCTATAAATAAATATGAAAATGTTATTGAAATTATGTTGGAGAAAAAATTATAATGAAAATTGTAATATCTATGCCAGTTTTTAATGAATCTGAGGGTATTGCAGAATTTCTATCTGAAATCAGAAATAGTTTAACTTTTGATACGACGTATGTTATCGTCGAGGATGCTTCATACGATGAGACAAAACATGTTTTGCATGATTTAACCAATCAATTTTCTATAATCGTTATCGAAAATTTGAAAAATATGGGCCATGGTGCGAGTACCATAAAAGGGCTACGACAGTCTTCAACTTTAGATTGTGATTTTGTTTTATCAACCGATGGTGATGGCCAATTTTACGGCAGAGACTTTTGCAAAATGCTCCAGGAGATCACTACTTCAGAGAGCAAAATAGTTGAAGGAGTAAGGAGAGATAGGACGGATCCCTGGTACCGAAAAGTTCCTTCGATTGTCACTCGGCTTATTGTATTCTTAAAATCAGGGAGTTTTCCACAGGATGCAAACACTCCGATGAGAATTTATGAGAAAGCTACGCTTGTTAAAATGTTAAGAGTGATCCCCGACGAATTAAAGACCCCAAACATATTCATAAGTGCTTTGGTTAGAAAAAATAAGATGAGTATTTGTGAGATTTACGTTGCCAGCAGGCGAAGACGCGGTAAAAATAGTGTTGGTACCATGTGGAATTCCAAAACCGAAATACTACCTTCATGGAAGTTTCTAAGATTTTGCTTTAGTGCCTTTTTTGAAATCATCACGTTAAAAGTGCCAAGAATTTAATTTAATTTGAAGCGTTTCAGTCCCAACCACCCCAGTAATCTATAAGTCCTAACCCGAACTCGGATAAACTTTCTCCATTTTTCCGTGTCTTCGAAGTAATTTTCTCCTTGATTTTTACGATGGATGGCAATAACAATTGAATCATTGACTTTTGTTATGTCTCTCAAATCATAAATTTTTGCCGAAAAATTTCTTGGAACGCATTCCAAAATTTGAAAAATATAAGGCTTACCGCCAATTATGTCCTCAACGAAGAGAAACCCACCCGGGGTTAATTTTTCCAAGTAGTTCTTCACAGTGTAAACCTGTGAAGAGAGCGAATGAGGCCCATCGTCTATGATGAAATCAAACTTTTCTTGAATGGAATCACTAATTTGTCGGGAGTAAGCATTCCCCATCGTAATCTTTATTCTGGGGTCCTCGATAAATTGAGAAACAAAATCTTTGTCACTTATATCAATGCCAGTAATCTCCCAAGAATTTGAATATTCAACCATCAGCTTGAGTGACGCGCCGGTTCGCACTCCAATTTCCAAAACTTTTATTCGCTTTTCTCTAAAGTTCTTAAAAATATCCTCATAAACTAATGAAGTATATTTCTTTGGAAAACATTTATCCGTTCCCATTGGATTTTTCGAAATATTTAAAGAATGAATCTGGGCAATCTCATCTAAAGAAAATTGGCTTGTATTCAATATAATTCTCCTTATTAAGCATCAATAAAGTTTTAGAAATTAGGTTGCAAAATCTAGTCAGTTGTTCGAACTATTTCAAATTGTCTGCTGCGATCTTTTGATTGCACACTATGCTTCGAAATTTCCCGTGCGCATTCTTCGTATTCGCTTAAAACCCCTTTCCTATCAAGCCAATGCCATCCCCTGGTTAGTGAATCTCCTT
>Ga0214192_1001821_pt1 | contig 11520 bp, 16 predicted proteins | sample TroBogEpilimnion_44_FD_153030 | JGI IMG/M metagenome (GOLD analysis project Ga0214192, IMG submission 153030) | Freshwater microbial communities from Trout Bog Lake, WI - 29JUL2008 epilimnion | ecosystem: Environmental > Aquatic > Freshwater > Lake > Epilimnion/Euphotic zone | place: Trout Bog... | reverse complement strand
AAGCTCATCGAAGAACAGAACGATCTCAAGAGACGCTCTTCAATGTAGAAGTCCTTGCAACCCGGTGTTACACCATTCTCTACACGCCCCATGACGTTGGCCTTGGTGGTTGCCCTGTCGATCATGGAGCCGTCACCCATAGCCGCAGACAACCCACCCTTCTCGCCATAATTAATGATCACAAACTTGCCCCAGTACTCACGAATGAATCCGTTAAGCACGTCCTCGGCACTACGCTTGTTGCCCCTGATGTTGTTGCGCATGTAGGCAATACGTTTCTTAAGCGCCTCAATGATCTCGTTCATGGGGAACTCAGCAATGTCTGCATGTTGGGAGTTCATGAGTAGCCCTGCGCTCACCATCGTGCCAATGCCTGCCATCCAAAAGCGTTCATCGTTGGTCGCGTTAAAGTCTAGGTACATCTGAGTCACAGCGCTTGTCACCATCTTGGCAACGAACGGGGTATTATCCACCATGTATTGCGCCAAGAGATGCCCTGCAACCCCGTAGTTGTGAGAGATAGACTTAATGATCTCGATGTCTTCGGGCGACCACTTGAGTTCTTCATCCATGACAAACTCGATTAAGCGTCTTAACTCACCTTCAGCCGCGTGTTTCCTGTCTCCAGTTAAGGTGTCAACGACGTGGGTATTGGACGACATGATTGCTGTGCTCATCCATGTGGACAAGTTCAGGCGCTCCTTGTTAGAGCCTGACTCCATACGCTCCTTGCCTCGGCCTTCAGTCATGTCAAGCAAAAACTCGGGGAACCACTCAAAGTCGTTGCGGTTCTTGGATGTGATCTCATCCGTTACAAGGGGCAAGCTGTTGAGCAAGCCTAGTCTTTGTTGCATCGCAACAGGAGAAGTTCCCTTACCCGTACGATAATGAACAGGATGCCCCCATACAGAAGCAGCGCCCTCCAAGGCAAGCGATTTACCTGTACCTGACTCTGTAGAACCGCAATGGATTGTCAGCCCATAGATACCAGTAAAGCGCATAAGCGGTGCACCTGCGCCCATAAGAATGATCGCAAGGTGGTCATACATTTTCTTTCGTATCAAAAGGTTTACAAAGTTACGGAACGCTTGGAGTTCTCCTGTGGGTTGTGTGTTGTTGACGATGTTCTCCAAGCCTGGCATGGGCACGGCTACTGGCTCTTTGCCCTTGGAGTAAATCTTTCCTGCAAATACAAAGTCTTCGTTGGCTTGCCAACCATAACTTGCGGGAACTTCGATGGGTGTTTTTTCTGTACTCATTTTTTCTACGCACGCTCTCACATAGTCTGCTAAGTTTTTATCATTTCCAGACCCAAAGGCGCTCACAATATTTTGTGATGCCAAAGTCTTGACAGTCTCATCCTTGCTGACCACTACTTTTTGTGGAAGCGTCACAGTCTGTGCGCCTTGTTGTCGTAGTGCAAGCATATGGATTGTGTGTTCATTGCCATTCTTTAGGATGTCTATTGGAAACAAATCGTAAGGCAGTATCATGATTTGTTTAACAACCTTGTTGCCATTTGCGTCTAAGTCTTCCTTCTCCATGAAAACCCCACCTCTTTCGCCATACGCATAGCCTCTGGGTGTTTCGGGTCTTTTGATTGTGCGGTTCTCCTTTGTGTCTGTGATCTCAATTAGTTTTTCTGTGCGTGTTACTGCGGTGTCTCTGCCAAGCACCAAGGGATTGGTGATCTTGCCCCAGTGCTTGCATGATGGGCAAACACCTGGGTTCTCGCTATCCATTTTTATGCAAGGGTAGGGGCCTTTGATTTGGCTGATCTTGTCGTGCATCCTCTCGTGAGAGTAGGGGTGCATGTCGCTCAACCACACCGATGCTTTCTCTGCGTCTACGCATACCTTAGTCCAAGACAACAACCCACGCCACAATGGCTCCATACCATCTTCACTAGCGTTGTTGATGTAGTGCTCAAGCTGACCGCACCCTCCGCCTTGCGCTGTGATTTTAATAATCTTACCAAACTTGGTTACAGAATTCTCAAAAAGTTTTACAGTCGTGGCGCTAGTAGATGTTGGTGGAGTTCCTTGCAATGCTATGGAATGCGTTGGCACTGCTTGAGACACCACGTTTTCATACATTGTCCCCACAAGATGCTTGGTTATTATGGCCTTCAAGTCCTCAAAGTTGAACAAGTCACCTTCATTCATGAACCGAACATTGGTGACTTCTCTGACTTGCTTGTTTGCTTTGACCCCTGTGTTGATGGTGGCGGGTACGCGCAAGACTCTAGAAGCATCGCTTGTAATTGTTGGATCAATGGCCAGCTTCTTTTGAAAGCACAAGCGCTTGAATCCTTCAGCTACAGGCAACCACTCATTTTTGTCTACGGCCTCATGGAAAGGCCAGTATGCGTGTACTCCACCGCCCGATGCAACCAACCACGGCTGACCTAAATCACTCAGCCCAATCTCATTGGAAAAATCTATGATCGCTTGAACAGCCAACTTGGCTGATGCGTACGCCTTCGGTTTAATAAATCCATTCTCATCAGGTATATCTTTAGGATGGTTGCAGTCCACATCCACAGCAATGCACCTGACCATCTGCACGTTGGTGGAAGTTCGTGAGTAGTTGGTTTGCTTGTCATTCAACTCATCACCAAACGTGCCAAGCGCAAAATAAACATCGTAGTTCTTTTGCTTCCAGAGGTTTATCTTCGCTTCGGCTTCTTGTAAAGTATCAACATAAACGTGTTCCTTTTTCTTGGTGAGTTCTACCACGCAATAGCGTCCGTTACCTGGTGGCGGTAGAACCGCCGCCATAAAATCTAGCGGTTCCATTCATTTCCTTCGGGTTTATTTAAAGAGATCGAGTTGGCCGTTTTGTGGGTAAGGACGCGCGTCTTGCACATCGGCTTGCATAAAGCGTTTGAGCAATTCTTTTTGGTAGTCTATGGGCATACCCTCGGGGCGGTACACATAAGTTTCACTGAACCGAATCAACTCGTCATTGGTTAGGGTTCTAGGTTGTATTCCTGACATATTCTTCTCCATGCTTCGTCTGCTGTTTTTGAGCTAGACATAATTTTTGTTAAAAGTTCAACCCGATTCTGATAAGCGACAAACACATCCTTACCCTCAAACCAGTTGTAAACTGTTTGTCGGGTAACGCCAAGTGCGTAAGCGATTTTCGTCACGGGAAAATCCAAATGAATAGCCCATCGCCCAAGAGTACTACCTAGAGTCTTAGGAGATCGAGCCACAAGGTCTACGATTTTGTCTGAGTATGGCATTTGTTTAGGCGGGGTACTCGCTGTATCCCTCCAGCTTTCCCCCTAAACTTAATTATTCATCATCCCAGTCGGACACGATGTCAGCAAGTTTGCTTTTCTTGGCAGGCACTGCAGTAGGCTTGGATGCTTCCTTGCGAACTTCAGGCTCCTCATCGGCCTCGGCTATGGGCGCTACCTTGGGTTTCTTAGCCACAACATCTACGGGCGGTGAGCCTGCAAGTGCGGGGGCTTGTGGTTTAACTCCATCAACTTGAGCCACAGTCATGCGCACAGCATCGAGTGCTTCTTGCGTTTGAGCCTTGGCTTTAGCTAACTCGTACTCGACATTGGTGAGCCAACGCACAGGTGCAAAGAGTAACTTGGGTGCTTCGGCCTTAGTATCGAACTTCATTTGCGTCACGATCTTCTCGATGTCCACAGGAGGTGATGCTAGGGCGAGGTGCTTAACGTACGCTTGCAATGGGCGCTTGTCGCCTTCTTCCTTACCAAAGATGGATGTAGCAGGCAATGTGAGTTGCAACACATCATCAGGATTGTCCGCAAGCATCACTGCCAAGCGTTGCTGATAACGGCAAGCACGGCTATTACCCTGCCCTGATCCCGCTACGTTTTGCTTACAACTCATGCAAGTCTGTGCTTGTGGCGCTTTGATGGAAGCGTCAGGCATCTCACCATCGTTAGACCAGCAGTCTGGCCCTGTGATGTTGTCGCCATCATAGGACTTGGCGTAGAAGATACGGCTGACCTTGGGAGCAGCTTTGACCACGATGACATCAAGACTGCGATCATCAATAGATGCAATCTCTTTGCCACCTGCCACGATGCGGAACACGCCACCCTTGATGGAGATGCGTCTGCTCGTGTTGATTGTGCCGCCCATGAGGGCTTTGGCTGTGTCGGATAGCTCGCCACCTTGTGCGAATGTGGGTACGTTTGATGGATTAAATACGGATAGGTTTGACATGGTTGTTACTTAGTTGGTTTAACGACGCGAATCTCATACTCTGAAGAAGAGTTGAGCCCTGGGGGAACTAGAGAAGGATTTTCCTCTAGAAATTTAGCCATATTAGCCTGTGCGATACGCTTCTCAAGCAAGTCCACGACATCATTCTCAACGATAAATCGCTTGAATGAGTCCCAGTCCTGCGTGTTGTAGCGTGTCTTGGTCACAAGGCTGATTGTGCCAAACTCGGTTTTGATCGACGTGGCGCCCTGCGCCTTCATCTGATCCTTGATCTCAAACTTGACAGCCTCAAGTTCTTCCTTGAGAAGCTCAGTCTGAGTATCGTACTCTTTGGTGAGTTCTTCCATCCGCAACTTGATCTTGCGGTATATCTTAGCCAATTGTGCGAGAGGGATTACCTCGTCAGTTGTTTGTTCCATTTACTTTCCTTTGTGTTTAATTTACTTTTGTTTTGTTGTCTAGCGTTAGACATTGTATAACAGTTTTAAGCCATTGCAACCTCCTTGTTAATATTTATTTCGTTCTCAAACATTTCGGTAATAAGTAAGTTGTCGCTTACTTTATTCTCTAGTGCTTTGAACATTTTCTTCTCAATGGGCGAGCCTTGGATGTGGATGACTGTCACCTTGTCCGAGTCTTGCCCCTTGCGATCTGCCCTTGCAATGGCCTGTGTGTACTGTTCTACGCTCATCAGGGGGCCGTAGAATATCACGGTGTCGGCTCTTGTCAAGGTGATTCCATGCGCTGTTGCTTGCGGTTGCATCACTAAGACCCTAGGGTTTTCCTCATTCTGGAATCTCCTGATAATGTCTGCGCGTTTGGGTGGTGTCACTGTGCCATTGATGAATTCCGTGGGGATACCGCGCTTGTTTAAGTGCGTGTGAATCGTATCAATTGTGGATTTAAAAAGTGCAAAAATAATTACTTTCCGATCAGTTTCCTCAAGTATTTCTTCTAGCACACCAAGGCGTGGGGCTGAGTCAAACTCAACAACTTCTTTGTCATCGGTGTATGCTGCACCGCAACTAATTTGCAATAGCTTACTAACGGCTGCAGCCGCATTGACTGCGCTGATGGTCTCGCCTGATGCTTGCACAAGCATCTTATCCTTGAGTAAGTTGTAGTACTTGGCTTGTTGTGGGGTGAGTGGTACTTCCCGAGTCATGGTGAGCACTGGTGGTAAATCCAAGCATTGCGCTTTGGTGAACCTGATGGCGGGTTGCAGGGCTTCGTGCACCAAGTCTTTTGCGTCAGGCTTTGGCGCCCATTTGTACATGGTCATTTTGTTCATGACTTTGTCTCGCCACCCAGTAAAAAACATCGGGACACCCGTTGGATTGACAAGCTTGGCCAAGCCGTACGCATCTACAGGCGACTGAGACGCAGGCGTCCCCGTCATCATCCACAGATGTGTGTCGGGTTTGATGATGGACTTGAGGGACTTCCATCGCTTGGTTGTGACTGTCTTGTAGGCGTTGGCTTCATCGACAATGATCAGATCAAAGCGCCCATCGTTATTGATCTCGTTGGCAATGAGGTTGAGCCCGTCATAGTTTGTGATCACGAACTGGTAATTTTGTTGGATCATCTCAATCCTTCGGGTAGCTTGCGCGTGGTGGGCGACTATGGCTGACCTGTGGATGATGCTGTTGTTCAAGTCCGAGAGCCACGCAGACTGCATGATGGACAAGGGGCACAGTATCAAGCACCGCCTGACATCGCCTCGGTTCATCAAATAGTCAGCCGCCCACAATGCGGATAGCGTCTTGCCTGTGCCAGGCTCAGAGAACACGAATGCTTTCTTATGCAAGGTAAGGAATGATGCTGTCTCGATCTGATGATGCATGGGCGTGAACCGCCCTGGCCATGTGTAGCGTTTTGTGATGGGTGAAGGCACATTCTTGACCCCAAGGTTTTTAAGAACGCGCACCTCATCCAAGCCCCAATAAACTGCTATCTCATACCCATCATCGTACTCGCCTAGTATTTTGTGTTTAGGAATGATGCTGTATTTGGCTGGGTTCCGCGTACGGAACACCAGCGCTTTGTCTTCAACGATTTGCATTTACTCTGCCTTTGTTTATTTTTTATTCTTGCCGTAGATATTGCCGTGTTCGTCACGCCAACTTCTGTTTGTACTCTTGGGTACTACGCGCAAGTTCTTGGCTACGTTCTTACCGCCTGCGTCAAGCATTTTGATGTGGTCAACTTCTTTGTTATCTCCTTTCTTGACCTTGCCTGCTTTCATCTCAAGCGCTCGGGCTTTGTTTCGCTCCTCCCTAAGTTTGACTTCTTTGGGACTGGACTCATACTTTTTGTTGTAGGCTAACTTCTCTGGACTTGATTTAGGCATACGCCCTCCTAATGTTTTGGATGATGCTCACACGTTGTCACAGGACACCAAGGGCATAGCGCAGATGGTTTGCTATTCCATACGCCTGTCTCATGTGCCTGTTCGATTCTAGCCACGCGTTGGCGATAATGCCACCACTCAGCTTCCGCCTGCTCCACAGCCATGCTGTGCCTAACCATATCGTCTTTGACAATATATAAAAGAGCAGAGTTAACTTTCCTGATATGGGGCATATGTGCAAAGACCATCAAAGACATTAACTTTAGTTGTTCCCTGTCAGGGTACTTGTTGTTGCCAGTCTTGTAGTCAATCACCCATGCCGTCATGTTCTCATCGTCTATGATCAGCAAGTCAGCAATGCCTCGCACCCATGCATCAGGGCTTGCCCATGCACAAGGCTTGAGGTCAACTGTCAAGGCCATCTCATGCTCACACAACTTGCGCCCTTCTTTGCGCTTGAGTGCGTCAAGCGTTGCTTGTGCAAACCCAAACTCGTCAGGCAAAGCAATGTCGGCTTTGATGTAGTCTTCTGCTGCTTTGTGAAATACCTTGCCATACCTTGTGTGGTCGTTGTCTACGAACGGAAAGTTCTTTAAGACTTTGACTTCTTGGTATCTGCGTGGGCATCCCTCGTAGTCTTTAAGCGCGCTGTGTGACCATTTGACTTTCATTAGAACCTCGCTGATTTAATTGCTTTGGATAACCGCTTGGCAAACTCTTCTACAAAACTCTCGCGTTTGTTGAGAGCGTACTCCCCCATGTCCACAAGAATTGCATGGACAAGCTCATGCCAAAAAGTCTCCCTGATTTCTTCCTCTTTATACTTGCGCCCAGTGATGTTGCTCTTGGCTCCGATCTTGATCTTTTGCTCAGGGTAAATTACTTTACCCATCTCGCCTTTGTCCATCATCGCTTCGACAACTTCAACTGAGTACCACTTGAGTCCGATTTTTATTTTGCGTGGTAATTGTTCTACCATTACTTCTCCTTAGTTCTTTGCTAACCCATAGCGTCTGTGTGCGCCAACATCAGCATTCAAAGGAATGCCTTGCATGTACCGAGGTTCCATGCACATTTGCTCCAAGACCCAAGTCTTAGCTTCTTCTACTTCAGCATCTGGCACGACGGCGATTAGCTCATCGTGCACTGTGCCTGCTATGAAGTATCTTTTGGATACTCTAAGCATTCCGTCTGTCATCACAATGCGTGCCAACGCCTGCGTGACATTGTTCGTTATCTTTCCTGCGTACAACTTGGTAGCGTCTGGCCCGTATACATACTGGCTCCTACCTTTGTCGTCCTTCACAATCCTCAAATCAGGATAGAGAAGTTTCATTCCATTGGGCAATTCTATTTCTTCCTTACGGAATGTCAAGCATTTATATTTGCGTTCCTCGCCATCGTGTAAGCATTTCTCTAGCATCACGGCACAGATGTCCCAGAACTCAACGACCTTGTACGCAGTCGCTCTATAGATGTCTATGATTCTCTTAGAGGCTATAGCGTGTTCCACTAACTCTTGAATAGAACAGGTGTGTGGTATGTCTCTGAGCTTGGCTTCGTTCTCTTGCCACTCAACAAACTTTTCATAGAACTGGCGGTTAACACCTAGCGCCTTAGCAAACGCCCTCTCATACCTGATCGGCGGCGCCCCGAGAAACCCTGTGAGTAATTGCGAGGCAAACGATGCCCATCCGAGACCATACCCACAGCCAAGTAATGCGCTTTTTGCAGACTGCCTAAGCTCAGGGTGTGTTTCTTTACTAAGGCCGGGAATGTTAAACATCTGTGCGCCAAACGCGGCGTAAGGGTCACGACCGCTCCGGAAGATGTTAAGCATATCTTCGTAGTCACTAAGCCATGCGAGGACACGCGGTTCAATCTGCGATAAGTCTCCGACAACCAACTGGTAGTTTTCGGGAGCCATAATCGCTTTGCGTAGGAATGAACCACGTTTGAGGTTTTGCATGTTGATGGCCGAGCCTTTCGCTGCCGACCAGCGACCCGATTTCGCACCATAATATGAGAGCGGAACTGGTAGACTGCCTCGCTGACTGATATCCAAGAACCTCTGCGCCCTTGTACGCTCCGTGGTTGACTTAACCCGTAGACGCGCTTCACATAAAAGGGCAACGTCTTCACGTTCACCATTGAGAAGCGCTTGGAATAAGGCGTCGTTCTTAGCCAAAGCAAGCGTTTGTTTCCCCGTTGTTTTACTGACTTTCGTTGGGGCAACCACACCGAGTTTTTGTAGCTGTTCAGCAAACTTTGGATTCGACGCGAGCTCAGTTTCTTCCACGCCGAGGGTCTGTAGTAGTTTCTCACGGCTGTTCCTTTCTTCATCAATTGCATTGGATAACATGAGCGGGTCGAGCACAAGCGTTGGGCGAGTGAACATCTTCAGAGTCATGTCAATGAGTCTAAGTTCCGAGGCAGGGTAGCGGTGCGCTAGCTTGGTGAATATCTTTTCACACAAGAACACATCGTGCTTGCAGTACTCAGCTAACTCTCGCTCCACATCGGGGGGTAATCCATCCACGCCGTCCAGTCCCTCTGTGGAGTAAACGGCGTTTCCTTTAGGGGGCAAACCAAAATCTGATGCGAGCTTGGCCAAAGAGTTCCCAACTTCCACGCCTCGTAGAGCTCGTGCCATTGATAGGGAGTCGAAGATAAACGCGGGTCGGCAGGAATATACCCATTCGAGGATGGCAATATCGAACTGTGCGTTATGAGCAAGGACTGCTGTTCGTTCCCAGTTGATATTTGAAAAGAGTTCAGGTAGTTCTGATCCGCTATACCATTCAATTGGATCGTCGCTTCCATATTCATGGACACAAGCTCCAAACGCAGTAAACCTATTGTCACGAATGTACTCCTCGGTGGTCATCTTGGAGAGCGTGTAGTCCTTCTTGTCCCAACGCGTCTCAAAGTCTATGGTCAGTATGCGGTCGTATGGTTTCAATTAAATTCCTCTCGGGGTGGTGCATCTCGTAAGCTGAGATAGTTAAAAAAGTTATTGGCAGAGAGCATGAGTTTCATTGCATCCATTGCGCCTGCGTTGACAGTCAATACTTCTGCTATGGGGTCTTCGGCATAGCCTCTGACAACTACTGCGCTTGGGCCACCATCGGCGTAGCACTGCACTAGTGCAGTGATAAGCATTTTGAAATGTGCTTGTTGATTGTCTGTCATGCTTGCAACGATCCTCTCAAGTTCTTCTTGATCTATTTGTTCATCCATAATAATCTTTCGTGTAGTTCTGCTATGTTGGTTTCGTTCACTACGAACGTCTCGCCACCTGCGTTTGCGATCCTGCTTAACTCGCGCTCTTGCAAGGGCGTAGGTTTGTTGGTTCCTGATTTGCATTCTATGGCGATAAATGTGCCGTCATAACAGGCAATGATGTCGGGGATACCCGCACGCCCGAGCCCCATGCCAGGGGGTGAGAAGTGGTAGATGTCTAACTTATCAAGAATGTCACGAACGTGCTTCTTCACTTTAGCCTCGGGCGTCATTGCCATGTTACTTGTCCTTCATAATTAAGCCGTGCTTGGCAAATTGCTTTGCGATCTCTTCTACAGTCTTAGCTCCACACGCTTCCTCAAAGCCAAGGCGTTTCTTGGTGAGGTTGCCAAAGGCATCCATGATGTCTGCGTCTCTGTTGATGGGCTTGACTGTGTAGAAGACTTTGTTGAGTCGGTAATTGTAGCCGTGCTCACTCATGCGAATGATGATGTTCTTCGCACGCTCGCTGAGCGGTAATAAAAATTCATTGATGGTTGTCATTTGTTTTTCTCCGCTAGTGCCCGTTCAAGGCGTTTCATTAATATGTCTATGTCCTCCCGCATCTTAGCGCAGTTGGGGCATTCCTTTGTGTGATCTCTCCAACGTGGGTGTTCAAGATACTCACGTTGTCTGCGCGTGATGCGATCAAACTCTTCGTCTTCTTCAGTCATAACACCCTCCTATTAACCCACCAACATTTGATGTACCCCCAAAATGTTCTTTTAAATAGTTGTGCTTCTAATTTATTGATGCGCTCCTTCAGCTCATAGTTTTCCAACAGCAGTTCACTGTTATGCATAGACATCATGTTCCATGCTTTTTGTATGTCTTTTCTAATCATGTGTTGCGCTCCTTCAGCTTGGCTTCTACTTTTTCAATTAACAATGCGTAGCAAGATTCTGGAACATATTTATCGTAAAGTTCATTAAATTCATCATCCGTCAGTCCTACCCATGTGCGAGTTTGTACAGTTGACATAGCCCAATCAAGCCATTCTTTTGCATCCATATCGTAATAACCAACAGGGCCAACAGATGCCAACTCTTCTTTAAGCCTGATTGCGGCTTTATGCCACTGCTCATTTTGGTACTTGTCAGCCCACGCATTTAACTCATCAATGGTGTACCAAGGGCGTGTGTTTTCATCCATTGTTCTTCTCCTTAAGCTTGGTTTCAATGCGTCTTGCATAAACATCAATAGTCTGTGTTGGCAAACCTTGCAAGCATTCTTGTATTTCCTCATCCGTCAGTCCTACCCATGTGCGTTGTTGTTGGTCTTTGTACAGCGGGATAGCGCCATCATCATTTTTGTCTGCCTCAAACCAAAGACGCAAGCCCGTGTCATAGCCAAACCAACCTACGCAGTCTAGTTGTTCTTTATAAGTAGATTTAGATGCCATGTTTTGCGCATCTTTTGTCAGTCCTTCGTATTCAAGGATTGCTCTAGCAAACAATACAGGAAAGTCAGCCTTGCCAGTCGCTTCAACCAACCCTTCTGCTTTACCACTCATGTGCAAATAAATGTTGTGTATTTCTTCGTCAGTCATTTTTTCTCCTCATTAGGCCATTGCGCCCAAACTATTGGTCTACCAATTAAGTGTTCTTTCTCATAAACAATTTCAACAAACTCAAGAGGAGACACTTGCACGGGTCTATCTTTTGTTTCTAG
>Ga0214192_1001819_pt1 | contig 11534 bp, 10 predicted proteins | sample TroBogEpilimnion_44_FD_153030 | JGI IMG/M metagenome (GOLD analysis project Ga0214192, IMG submission 153030) | Freshwater microbial communities from Trout Bog Lake, WI - 29JUL2008 epilimnion | ecosystem: Environmental > Aquatic > Freshwater > Lake > Epilimnion/Euphotic zone | place: Trout Bog... | reverse complement strand
AGTCCGAATCCCGCTATGAACCTCAGTATACTATACTGTGTCACGTCATGTATGAAGCCGTTGGCGATATTGGCCAGCGAATAGATGATGATCGATCCGAAAAGCACGGACAGTCGCCCTTTTTTATCTCCTATCATACCCCAGAAAACACCCCCGACCAGCATACCGATCATCTGTATATTGATGAGGTAGAGACCGTATTTTTCTACTTCTGCTTTGCCATAGCCCAGCGAGGTGAGGCTTTTGACCCTGACGATGCTAAACAGCAGCAGGTCGTATATATCTACGAAATAGCCCAGCGCCGCTACGATCACGCCCGCAGTGATAATACCTGAGGCATATTTGACAGAAGAGTTATTTTGCTGCATAAGCTGTATTCTTTGTATGCTTTATAAATTGCAAAAATGAACTTACTAAATTTTTTGCGTTACAAAGCATTTGAGCCTTATAGCAGAGAGCTGATTGCTGTTTATGCGTCTCTTACCTCTTTGCGGATAGGTGGTAAAAGATAAAAGTAGTATTCGCCAGCAGCAGCATAGCTCCGGCCTGATGTAGCACGCCCCATAGCACGGGCACATGGCCCACACAGTGCAGGACGGTGATGATACCCAGCGTAGCCTGTAGCAATACAGCCAAAGGGAAAAGTGTCACTCCAATATTGAATACCCTATCTGTCGACAGCTTCCGGAGCTGAAAGTAAAAATAGATCACCGCGATCACGAGTAGATAGGCCGTACATCTGTGCAGCAGCTGTATGAGACTTGCCTCCCAAAATGCAGAAGCGTCATAGTAGAGTATGCCGTCCCATCTGACCTGGAGTTTTGACAGTGCCGATGGGATCCATTCACCATTCATAGTAGGCCACGTGGGGTAAGCCAGACCGGCCTTCATACCGGATAGTATACCCCCCAGGAAGAGCTGTATAAACAACAGCGTGATTACCGCGATTGCGATCTTTCTTTCCTTGGGTGCATAGATGAGTGCTTTCTTTCCCTCTCTCAGCACATAGGTCGTGAGCCAGACCAGATAGGCCAGTATGATGAGCGCAAAGAAAAGGTGGATCGATAGCTTGAGTGGTGACACATAGGGCTTATTGATCAGGCCACTGGCTACCATGATCCAGCCCAGTGTACCGATCAATCCTCCAAGGACAAAGAGGAGCCCAAGCCGGAAAAACAGGTCATAATCGATCCATCTTTTATACAGAAAGTATGCAAAGCCAATCAGGAAAACAAATCCCATCATGCGTGCATTCAGCCGGTGAAAGTACTCCCAGAAATAGATGAACTTAAACTCACTGAGCGTCATATCCTGGTTGATCTGATGATATTGGGGGGTTTGTTTATACTGCCCAAATTCATCCTGCCATTGGGATTCAGACAGGGGGGGGATAGCTCCCATCACGATGTCCCACTTAGTGATGGAGAGCCCGGAACCTGTCAGTCTCGTGACACCTCCTATGATGACCTGAAAGAAGACCATACAGCAACCTACTATCAGCCAGGCACCTATTATTTTTCTAGCTATCGGAGACATATCGAGTATAAACATACGCCCTTGACAAATAGTTTCCAAAAATGAATTTTGTAAGGCTATAATATCTACTCGCAAAATGACAAAGTTCACGGTGCTTCCACGTCCAAAGCATAAGGTCACTTTGTTTTAGGCAGTAAATCTATATGATAGGGTTTGCCTCCTATTTAGGAGTGATGGATTTGACGCGGCGGCCCTGATAGTAGGCTACGATAAAGCAGCCTTTGTAGCGGGGCTTCATGACGTCGTAGTAGAGTTTTTTGATATCCTCGAGATTGGTGGAGTTACCGATCAGGTAGCGGAAGCTGCCCTGCTCCTGCAGTACTTCGTATCCCCTTAGATGCTCGTAGTAAGATGTGTCGATCGGGATGAGTTTTTTCAGCTCATAAAATTGAATCCTGTAGACTGTGTCCTCGGTGATATTCATGCTCTGTTTGACAGTCGGTGCTGCAGATTTGTCGAGCCCCTTTTCGTCGAATGGATTGAAGCGGTTATTGAGCGGTGCATTGGTGAGTAGGGTAGACTGGGCGACGTTTTCCACGACTATCTCGCTGAGATTGTATTGGATCTCATCGCTGGAGCGGCCGAGCATTTTGCGCATATCCATGGTGTGATTGGACATGCTGCGTTTTTCATCCTTCGGCAGATTATTGAATAGCAGGTCCTGCTCTACTGCTGCCACGGGCAGGACATAGACGCGTTTTTTCTCAGACACGGTATCATAGTAGCTCCAGAGTGGGATGAATCCATAGTCGCCAATATGTGTCTCGCCGGTGAAATTGTTTTTCTTCAGGTCGATATCCATGATGATACCGGACTTGGTGCGGTCCTCAGTGCTGCTGGAGATGAGATTGCCGAGCGAGTAGCAGACCAGACCCTGCTTCTCCTTATTCTGATAGTAGTAGTTCATGATATCGATGCGCTGCACCGTGTTTGGAAAAGTACCTACGACCATGTTGGCGCCCTGCTCCAGGATGAATTTGCCGAGCGCTTCCTGAGAGTAGGCCGGATATTCCTGATAGTTGCCACCCCAGTCGAGATAGACGATGATAAAGTCCGGGTCCATCGAGCGAGCTACTTTCATATCACGCTCGATCTGTACATGGTCTATCTGGTTGATGATATAGTCGCGGGAGATACCGGGGCGATTGGATATGCTGGTGTAGTTGAGCAGTGCGATCTTAAATCCTTTGCGGTTAATGATGAGTGGATAGTTGCCATTGCGCATGAGATTGTCCGGGAAAGCGCCTGTGGAGCGAATGTCAAATATCTCGAGCGCCTTTTTGGTGCGCATCATGCCTTTTTTGTCCAGGTAGGCGGTATTGAGATTGGCGAGGCCGCAGTTATTGATGCCTGAGTATTTCAGCGCGAGGGCAAACTCATCTGGTGCGGAAAAAGGATTCGTATTGTCGCCTGTAAAGCCTGTTTTCATGTTGGCAATCACTACATCACCGAGATTGAGGATGGGATTGACATAGCGGAGCTCAGAGGCAAAGTCATATTTCTTAGTGATTGGATTGAAGGCATGTTTGATCTGATAGTCAGACTGATAGATATTGCCCGCGATCATGAGGTGCAGCACACGAAATGAATCGACCTGCTCCGGCCTGTCGTCGTCATACTCTATGGTACGAACCTTGGCCTGAGCAAAATCTGTCTGCGACAGCAGTATGGCTACCAGCAGCAGACAGAGGCTCCTCCACTGGGTTTGAATCCTTTTGTGTGACATGAGATTCGAAATTAATTCTTTGCCCATTCAAATATTTCCAAATTTTCAACAATGGTCACTCCTGTGTAGGGTTTTTGTACAGCATTTACCATGGCCTGTGCCACGGTGATAGCCTCTATACCCCTGTAGCGGGCGAGAGGGCCAGCGAAAACGAATGACATGTTTTGCGCGACCCACTGGCCGACAGCCTCGCCAGGCCGGGACTCAGTCCTCTCTCCTATCAGTATAGATGGCCGCAGTATCACGACTTTATTGTATCCGAGTTTAGAGACAGCTTCTTCGACTTCGCCTTTGACTTTGCTGTAGAGTACCACCGATTTTTTGTTGGCACCCATAGAGGAGAGTAGTATGAAGGTTTTGGCCCCGTTCCGCTTGGCAATCTCTGCCACTTTGAGCTGATACTCGTAGTCGACTTTGGTGAATTTGACCGAGCTGCCGGCCTTGCGCAGGGTGGTGCCAAGGGTGGACAGTACGGCATCAGCTTTGATATCGGAGGCATAGTTGTCCAACTTGTCAAAGTCAACGATGGTTTGTACCAGTTTGGGATGGGAAATATTTAATGGTCGGCGCAGGAGTGCGATGACCTTTTCGAATCGGTCATCGGACAATAGAATGCTCAGGCAGTGACTGCCTATCAATCCCGATCCACCTAGTAAAAGTACTGTCATAGTTTCTTGTTTAACGCAGGTCGCGTGAGTTTTCATAAGAATCAAAGACCATTGCGAACATCAAAATACGTCTTTAATTGAAAATTAAAAATTGAAAGTTTTACATGTATAATGTAATTACAAAGAGACCTCTGTAGAAATACAATGAGAACACGGAGAAATGGCGCAATCATACCTCCCGTAGGAGCGTGCGAAAAGCTGTGTATTTGTCAGGCCAGATCTCGCGCATCTCTTTTTGTAGGCCAGGAGCGTGCTTCTCCTGGTAGTCAAAATAGCGGCTGATATTATCAGTCATGTACTGAATAGCATAAGTCATGCCATCACTCTGGTTGTCCTCTAGTATGCGATAGACTTTATGATCCGTGAAGCAGCCGGTCTCCATGACTCGGGGAATGTGATCTGCTTTCATCCATTGCAGCCAGGCTTCATGGACAGAGAGGTCTATCTTTATAGTTACGTTGTAAACGATCATTATAGTTGATTGAGGCGCAAATATAGCCTTTTAGAAGAAAGGCGCTTTCACGTATCGCTTCCTAAATAGGATGACTCATAAAGGAAGGTCTATTGGTCGATCTTGTCTCCTCTCAGCGCGCGATAGCGTTTGCGTGCTTCTATTACAAGGAGAGAGTTGCTGTAATCGGTGATGATGGATTTATAGAGCTCTTTGGCTTTGTCTGCGTTGTGCAGTTCTTTTTCATTGATCTCTGCGAGGAGAAAGGTCGCATCGTCGCCTTTGATATCCTTCCCATAGTTTTTGATGATGTCCTCCAGCAGCGGCACAGCCTTGGAGAAGTCCCGTTTGCGGACATAGATCTCTGCTTTCGTATACTCTATATCATCGTAGAGTGCATGGCCGGGATAGCGTATCAGGATGGAGTCGAGCTTCTGCTCCGCCTCGCCGTCTTTATTTTGAAATAGCAGCAATTCCGCACTAGCGTACATACTCATGGCTTTGGTATCCGTGTCCATACCAAGATTGTCGATGATGAAGGCCGAGAGGTTGATAGCATCATTTGATGTGAGCTCTGATGTGGAGGCTTTGAGGATTTTGAGCTGGTCCTGCGCCCAGTCAAAGTCACCCTTGTAGTAAGACAGCTTTGCATTCCTGAACCGGGCCTCTTCGCCGAGTGGTGCATCTTTTTCATCCTTATCCACCTGTGAGTATAGCAATGTGGACTCCCATACATCACCACTGATCAGATAGAAGTCGCCAAGTGAAAGCTTCGTCTGATCCTTAAGCTTGGTGGGAATGCCGGGCATATTGATCACCTCTTCGCTTTGGCTGATCGCCGCAGGGATATCGTGGAGATAGAAACCCTCGAGATCGGCCAGCTCTTTCATCGACTGTGCTGTATACTGCGTCTTACCATTCTCATCGATGAAGGCTAGATAGTCGGATTTTAATCCTTGAAGATCGGCTTGCGTGTAGTTGATATTTTTGGCAATTTTTTCTTTGCGGCAGTTGAGTAGCTCCGTACGCGCCTGGAAGTAAAGGCTACTCTTCGGCACCCGCTTCACCACATAGTCATAGCCACTGATCGCCTCATCGTAGAAGCCTTCCGTCTGCGCCATGCGGGCTACATTCAATACGCGATAGCCATCTTCATTTTTACGTTTATCGAGGGCCTTCATCTGAACGATGGCTCCCTCAAAGTCCTTATTCTGTATATATATCCAGGTGAGGAAATCCACGTAATCCTCATTGTCCGGTTTCTTTTGCAGGCGGCCGTAGAGCTGCGTCTCCATCTCAGCGAGCACCTTGTCTGCATTAGGCAATGTCTGGAGCTGATTCTTGACTTGCTGGGCGTTAGCCGCAGTCTTTTCGATATTGTCTATATAGTATTTTGCAGCAGTAGCTATTTCTCCTTTGCCCAGATAGGCACCGGCGAGTTCATATGAGAAATCGAGATTTCCTTTGAAGATCTTCTCTCCCTTCTCATATGTCTGTATCTCAAAATCGCTTTCATGATAAGCCTTGAAAGCCATCGCTATCTGGCGTATGTCTGTCTCACTTGGCACGATCGCCTTGATGACCTTTTCATATACATCTTTGCCTTTGGCCTGATCGCCTTTGACCCGATAGAGGTAGCCAAGGTCAATCTGGCACTGCACCATGCGGTCATACTTCTTGATCTGTTTCTTTACGACCTTCTCGGCATCGTCGTATTTTTTCAGCGCGACGTAGGTGCTGAAAAGTGGGGCGTAAAATTGCGGGGCGTAGTTATTTTTTTCCCAAAGAGATTGGTAAAGCTCAGCAGCTTTGTCATACTCGCCGTTTTGAAAATAGCTCGCAGCCAGTGTCTCATCTCGGCCCTTCTGCGCGAAGGTGGAGGTGCTAAGCACAAGCACTAATATAGCAGCAAGCCATGATTTCATATTTTCAAAGGTAAGTGAATTGGATGAAATATATTAATCCCGGGATATGCACCGGATGCGTTTAGCTTTCTTTAAGGTTTGATCCGAAAGAAAGATCCGGCCAAGAATGCGCCGATCACTGCACCTGTAGTATTGGCCAACTCATCCAGCCATTCGAAATGTCGATCCGTGGTCAGGGTTTCCTGCAGTATTTCTACCATCATACCATATGAAACGAGCAGGACAATCACTTTTAATACTGTATGATTTCGCAATCCTGCGAAACGCTCTTGCCGCAACCATCCATAATACGTCAGCACCCCAAATATGAGATAGATGCTGGTATGAACGACTTTATCAAAATTCGGGATGCGCACATGTGGCACATGACGCCCCGGCATCAGGCATATCACCAAAATAAAAGCCGCCCAAAGTATGGACGGCCAGTTGTATTTTATATATGAACGCAATTGGGGTATTTAGTAATTAGTATATAGTATTTAGACCGTGCACATGTTCTCCGAGACTATCTTCATTATTGCATTAGTCTTAATGCTAAATACTAATGTCTCAAATACTGGCTTTTTCAAGTACTCGGTTGTTCCTTATACTCCGATGTGCTTCTTATATGCTTCAGCATCCATGAGGCCGTCGACCTCCGCAGGATTGCTCAGCTCTATCTTTACGATCCAGCCCTTGCCGTATGGGTCAGTGTTGACCGATTCTGGTGCGCCATCTAGATCTTTGTTTTGCTCGAGCACTTTGCCGCTCACCGGGAGGAAAAGATCCGATACGGTCTTTACTGCTTCCACAGTTCCAAAGACGGAGTCTTTCGCTACTGTATCACCGATGGTAGTAATATCTACATATACTATATCACCGAGTTCCTTCTGTGCGAAGTCGGTGATACCGATGGTTCCTTTATTACCTTCTACGCGCACCCACTCGTGCTCTTTGCTGTACCTGAGATCTGCTGGAAAATTCATGCTATTATTGTTTTGTCCAAAATTAAGTGAAACAATAGATTTTCCAAGCGGAAAAAGTATTGAATAGCTAGTATTGAGTATGGATACTCAATACACTACTCGCTACACTTGTATGATTCAGCTGTGAATGTTCATGAACGCCTTGCTACTGCTCATTTCCGCCCTATCAATTTTGATGATCCACGTTATTCACAAATAGCCTGTTGGTACCTGCCTTATAATGTTGGTAGATCGCCCGAAGATTTTTTTGCGTGTTTGGAAAATTTTTCAGGCATGGTTTTAGAAAATGACCCTGTTGATTTATTGGTTCATATCCACAGCACGACAAACAGCATGTGGATATGAACTTATCCTGTCAGCATTGTCAACAGCCCTTTTCACGAGATGTTGGTATCCATACTAAAAACCTATAAATCAAGATTATAGCATTGTATCATTTTGTGGATTAATGTAGACCTGAGGGGGATAGTTTGAAAAACAATAGGAAAGAAAAAAACTTGCCACCTTTCCCACGCTGCTAATAACACTTATCTTTTATACTATTTAAAAACTGTTTTATTAATACAGGTGTTTGCTGTGGAGATTTTAAAAATGGAAAAAAGTTTTTTTAGGTGGCTTACTAAGTATCTTCACCCTGGGAAAACGAAAAAGCAAAGCACATGAAATATTTGAAATATCTTTTGTACACCTGTCTCGCAGTAGTGATCTTCTGTGCAGGTTTTTATAAGTTCTGGTTCCTCAGGCAGCCGGCTCGCCATGTGCCACACGATAGCCACCTCTTCATTAGTCCTGCCAATGGCAAGATAGTGTCTATCACTACCTGGAATAAAGACTACCTCGCTATCACGAAAGAAAAATATGGCCTGATCAACGTATGGGCTAAGGATGTAGACACTGCTGGCTACATGATATCAATACAGATGGATCCTACGCATGTGCACTATCAGCGCTCACCGCTGGATGCGCAGATTGTATCGCATCTGCACACGGCTGGTAGTTTCAACAATGCACTGGGTTCAGACAATCCATATGGTATCAGATTTGAAAATGAGCATAATGAAATATTATTTCAGAATGCGGATAGCAGCAGGTTTAAGATCGTCCAGATATCGGGATTTCTGGCGAGGAGGATAGAAGATTATGTCCATCCGGGTCAGGTAGTCAAACAGGGAGATGTAGTCGGTCTCATTAAACTCGGTTCACAGGTCACTGTGATACTGCCACACAATGTACACTTGAGCGCTGATCTCAAGATCGGACAGACGGTGGTAGATGGTGAGACCGTACTGGCGGATATCAATTCAAGATTGAATAAAGATACTTTTGCCGCTAAGTAATATTTGTGGCAAGATCTGTTTGGCACGCTAATATTCAATATAAATAAATCAAGAAATGGCAAAATTTCATGGAATTCAGATTTACGAGATATTAGAAAATGGTAACCTGCTCAATGCTATTTATACCAACACTGGTAATAATTACGATATTGATAATGAAATTGCTACAAAAACAAAGTCTCTTAATAATGGCATTGTTGGCACTTATGATGTAAGATATATCGAAAGTGGAAATCCTTCTGTTACGGATTGCATTTTGGAAATATCTAAAAAAGGGCAGGCATATGAGTTTGTATGGGAAAAAAATGGCACACCTATTTGGAAGGGGATAGGTTTAATGGCAGGCAGTAATTATGTAGCTGTTTCTTACAGTCATCCTTAAATTAGTTTACTAAAGAAGTTCTCTATCTCCAAAGGATAATATTCATGCTCCAACTGCTGAACCCTTGCAGCTATAGTCTCTGCGGAATCGGACTTTTCTACGTGGCACTTATATTGGGCTATATATTCACCTTCATCATACTTTTCGTTGACATAGTGGATGGTGATGCCGGTTTCGGATTCATTGTTGCTCAGCACTGTTTCATGCACCTTAGTTCCATACATGCCTTTGCCCCCGTATTTTGGTAATAGCGCCGGATGTATATTGATGATCTTATTTGGATATGCCTTGACCAGATAGGCTGGTATCAAGAGAAGGAAACCGGCTAATACTATCAGATCAATTTGATATAGGTCTAGTATGTCAGTGACAGTTACTTCTTCTTTTAGCTCAGCCGGGGTCAGTATATCAAAGGGTATCCTATTGTCTTTGGCTATCTGAATGACACCAGCTGTTTTATTATTGGTAATGATCAGCGCTACTTTGATAGTAGGATGATTTTTGAAATAATCAATGATGGCCTTTGAGTTGGAACCTTTGCCGGAGGCGAAGATGGCGATGTGTTTGTGAGAGTTGTCTTTCATGTAGAGCAACAAAGAAAAGCTATCATGGACATAAAAAAAAGGAGAGTTCTACATGGAACCGAAAACCGCCTGTCTGTGGATGAAATGTAGATAAGTTTGGAAGTTCGGATTATTCTTTCCATATTTGCGGCGCATTAGCAATAGCGAAGCCAAATTTCCTCTCGCGAATACGACACAGATCGTACCTCATCATTAGGAAGTCAGGCTTTAATTGCCGACTTAATTTTATAACATTCACATACAGCTCATCAGGTAGCCAAAGCACCCTTACAGAGGCGTGTCATATCTGTATGCTGTCGTGGAGAAAAACAAAAAAATGGAAAAGTTTAAAGTCCTCGGACTGAGCGACAATGTACTGGATGCATTGGCAAAAAAAGGATGGGATACCCCGTCAGAAATTCAAGAAAAGACGATACCGCTACTCCTGAAGGGTGAGAAAGATATCGTGGGCCAGGCGGCTACAGGTACAGGTAAGACGGGTGCATTCGGACTCCCGCTCATCGAGCAACTCGATGACAGCTCTAAGGCTGTACAGGCCCTGATCATGTGCCCTACACGTGAGCTGGCTATGCAGGTGGCAGAAGAGATCATGAGCTTCAAGGGCACTAAAAGACTCTATGTACAACCTATCTATGGCGGACAGTCATACAATGTACAGATAGCTGCACTCCGCAAGGGTGTGCAGATCGTAGTAGGTACTCCGGGTCGTATCCGGGACCATATCGAGAAAGGTACGCTCAAGCTGAATTCTGTCACTCACGTAGTACTGGATGAAGCAGATGAGATGCTGAATATGGGATTCGAAGAGGAAGTAAGAGAAATTTTGAAGAGCGTACCTGAGAAAAGGCGTATGCTGTTATTCTCAGCTACTATGCCTGCTCAGATCCTGAGGCTCGCTAAGACTTTCATGAAGGACTATGACCTCGTAGAGGTAGAAAAGAAGCAACAAGCTACGGAGAATATCGATCAATCATACTTCGAGGTGCGTGACAGCGATAGGTTCCTGACGCTGTGCAGGGTGATAGATACAGAACCTGAGTTCTATGGTATCGTATTCTGCCGTACTAAGATGGAGACCGATGAAATAGCGAGCAAACTCCTCGAAATGGGTTATGACTCTGAGGCTATTCACGGCGATATCACACAGTCTCAGCGTGAGCTGATCCTGAAGAAATTCAAAATGCGCAAGATCAATATCCTCGTAGCTACTGACGTAGCAGCGCGTGGTATCGATGTGAATGACCTGACACACGTCATCAACTTCAACCTGCCGCAAGATCCTGAGTCCTATGTACACCGTATCGGCCGTACAGGCCGTGCAGGCAAACACGGTACTGCGATTACTATCGTAAGCCCAAGGGAAAAACGCGATCTGCAGTTTATCGAAAGGTTGACTAAGACTGCTATCCGCAGGGAGACGATACCGTCTATCGCAGATGTGGTGAGCACGAAGACGATGAAACTGAAGACAGAGATGCAAGCGATGATCGAAAAGGGTCAGCATGAGATCTATCTCGACCTCGCTAAGGAACTCCTGGAAGACAATACAGCTCCGGAGGTGGCCATAGCAGCGCTGATGCGCTACTCTATGAAGGATACGCTGGCAGAGAGCAGCTACCGTGAAATTGGTCAGACGAACTCTGGCAATGGTACGGTCAATGCAAATGTAGCCCGCCTCTTTGTAGCCAAGGGACATGAAGACAATATGAATGCGGCACAGATCGCACAGTTTCTCGCTAGCGAGGCTGGTGTAGATGCGAATAACATCAATGACATCCGCGTGTTTGACAAGTTTACATTTATCACTGTATCCCCTGCAGACGCTGATACGATCCTTGCTTCATTCAAGGGTAACGGAAGCAGGAAGCCGCTCGTTACGCGTGCTAAAGAGAAGCCGCAAGGTGGATTCGGCGGTGGAGGTTTCGGCGGCGGTGGAGGCAGAGGTAACTTCGAAAGAAGG
>Ga0214192_1001816_pt1 | contig 11544 bp, 8 predicted proteins | sample TroBogEpilimnion_44_FD_153030 | JGI IMG/M metagenome (GOLD analysis project Ga0214192, IMG submission 153030) | Freshwater microbial communities from Trout Bog Lake, WI - 29JUL2008 epilimnion | ecosystem: Environmental > Aquatic > Freshwater > Lake > Epilimnion/Euphotic zone | place: Trout Bog... | reverse complement strand
GAACGTTTTCTGAAGTATTTGTGCCGGTGAGTTCAGCCATGGCTGCACCCGATTCTTCTGCGGCATACAAATTCGTGCCCACGCTGACAATGGCAATGGGATAAACACCGCCCCTGGGCAAAGCATATTCGTACTTGTTGGTCTGCGCGGGCGAAGAGGCTGCCATCAAAACCACGGCGACCAGCAGGAGGAGAATCGCTTGGGGACGAAACTCTCCGCGAAAATTTGGAAACGATATTTTTTGCACTTTTTGTAAATTCATGTCAGGCGAAATCCGTGCCAATGCCCGAATTCAAACCACTCACAGATTGTAGAGTAAGCACAGACTGGCACAGGGCAAGCCAATTATCTGGCCGATTGAGTTCAATGCGAGTCACCAGAAATTTTGCCTGTGACATTCTCTACTTGCATACCCATGCATCGCCGGAGTCAAAGGATTTTGTCATGTGACATTGGAATCGCGCATTCCTCGCAAATTCAAGGGCGATGCTCCGGAAATGCTTCTTGCCGGGGCTGTTCTGAATGGGGGTGGTTTCATTTTTCTGAAGGTGACACAGGAAAAGCGATGGGGGAAATAATTCTACAAAACCTTGGGATTGCCCGGCGACCTTTTGCAGTGTTATATCGACCCATGAAAGCAGCTCAATTGGTGGCGCAGGGAATTCCAGGAAAATTTGAGGTTTGTGATCTGCCGGATCCGCAACCCGGACCCGGGGAGGTTGTCGTGGAGGTCAGAGCTTGCGGGCTGAATCATCTCGATTTATGGCTGGAATCCGGCGGATTGCCGGTGCCCGTTCCCATGCCTCGAACACCCGGCGGAGAAGTTGCCGGAGTGGTGTTGGAAACGGGCGCGGATGTTTCCCATTGGCATCCAGGTGACCGGGTGGCGGTGCAGTCGAATTTGTTTTGCGGTGAGTGTGAATTCTGCAAGCGGGGGGAGGAATCCTTATGTCTGAAAAATCTATTGTTAGGCGTCCAGATGGACGGTGGATTTGCCGGGAAAGTATTGGTGCCTGCACGCACATTGGTGCGGCTTCCCGAAGGGGTGGATTTTGAGACTTCCGCATCATTAACTCTTGCTGGCAGCACAGCCATGCACATGATGACCGACCGAGCCCGGGTTCGCCCTGGCGATTGGGTTCTGGTGATGGGAGCTTCGAGCGGGGTGGGATCGGCTGCGATTCAAATCGCCCGTGAACTGGGTGCGCGGGTCATCAGCACGGCATCGAGTGAAGCCAAGCGTGAACTGGGGTTGAGTTTGGGGGCTCACCACATCGTGGACATCCGCGAAGGAAACTGGCCGGAAGAAATCAGGCGGATCACCGGCAAGCGCGGCGTGGACCTTGTGGTGGAGCACATTGGGGGTTCGATTCTGACGAAAGCTTTTGAATGCCTTGCCCGCGGCGGGACGGTGGTGACCTGTGGTGCAACTGCCGGACGCAACATTGAACTGAATCTGTGGCCCATTTTTGTGAAACAACAGCGATTGGTGGGTAGTTATGGACGTAATCGCCTGGATATCGAGGCTACGTTGCAGTGGGCATCCCAAGGGAAGTTGAAAGCCGTGGTGGATCGTATTTTTCCCCTGGCACAAACTGCAGATGCATTTGCACACCTGCGATCGAGAAATGTCCTGGGAAAAATCCTGGTTAAACCCTGAACCCAACCTTTGCCAGGATCGGGTCTTGAATTATGACCACGAGTTTGTGATCAGACCCGATCCCGTTTTGGAGATCAAAGCAGGGTGGAAGCCAGGGATCCCAGAATGCTGAGGGGTCCGGTGTCTTCCAGACTTTCTGTGGCTTTATCCAGTTTCTGAAGGGAGAGTTTTGCGTTCTTGTAGAACTCCTGGTCATTGACCAGTTTGCCGACTGTGCCGTTGCCGTTGTTCACCTTTTGAAGGATTTCTTTCAGGTTGGTGGCTGCGGCGGTGATTTCATTTGCAAGTTTCGGATCCTTGATCAGTTTACCCACGGTGCCCTGTCCGGCATTGATCTGGTCGATCATGGTCTTGGCTTCGTTGATGGTTCCACGAATGTCGCCCGAGGCGGCTTGAAGGTTGGTGACCATGTCGTTCGCCGAGTCATAAAGCGCGTGGTCATAGATTAACTTGCCAACTGTGCCCTGACCGGAGGAGATCTGGGTGGAGACTGCCTGGAAATTGGCGATGATGGCCGTCAGGCGGGGATTGTTCTGGCGCATGAAATCCGTGAACGGTCCGAGCAGGTTGTCTATTTTGTCGCCGGTAAAGCTCTTGGTCAGGTTCTGGACTCCGCTCGCGGCCTCATCCAGTTTGGCCATGAGGGAATTCAAGTCGGGCTGCTCCCTGGTGGTGACCAGGCTGCCGTCGGCTTGAAGTGGTGCGTTTTCGCTGCCAAAGCTGATGGATACGTAATTCACTCCCAGCAAACCCGCAAACTTCACAATGGCCTCGCTGTCGGTTTTCACCGGGGCGTTTTTGTCCAATTTCATGATTACCTCCACCTTGCCATTGACGATGTGGAGCTTGGATACGCGGCCCACGGGCACTCCTGCCATTTTGACAGGATCGCCTTCCTTGAGCTCCTGTATCCCTGCGAACTGGGCGCGCAAGGTGGTGTAGGATTTGAACATGTCAAATCCGCCGATGGTCTCGATGATGACGAAGACCGAGAGAAAAGCCAGGGCCACAAACAAGCCAAGGCGGGTTTCCAATGAGTTTCGCATATGATTTTCTAATAGATGGTGTTTTTAAAGTCTGCGTTGAGAAAATTCTGAACTGCCTGCGATTGGTCCTTCTTCACGTCATCCGGTTTGCCAACCGCAATGATTCGGCCCTCGTTGATCACGGCGATGCGGTCGGCCACGCCAAAAGCCAGATCCCGATCATGGGTTACCACAATGGAGGTGACGCAAATCTCACGGTTCAACTTTGCGATCTCACGTCCAATGACCACCGCGGACATGGGATCCAACTCGCTGGTGGGTTCATCGTAAAGAATCAATTGCGGCTCAATGATCAGTGCGCGGGCGATGGCCACACGTTTTTTCATGCCGCCGGAGAGATCCGCCGGCATCACTTCCTGTTTTCCCTTGAGCCCGACCACTTCCAGTTTTTCCGCCACGATTTTGGCGATTTCCTGGGGCGATTTAAGCTGGTGTTCCGTGAGATAGAGTCCCACATTTTCGCCCACCGTCAGGGAATTAAGCAGCGCGCCGGATTGAAAAACCATGGCCATTCGATATTGATCCATCACTTCCGGGGAATGAATCGGTTTGCCATCGATCAGAATCTCCCCGGTATCCGGTTGTTCTAGACCGATGAGATGGCGGAGCATCACGCTTTTTCCACTGCCACTGGGGCCCATGATGACGAAAACCTCGCCAGGGCTGACATCAAAGTCGATGCCCTTGAGAACCTCGATGCCGTTATAGCTTTTTCGAAGGTTCTGAACCTTGAGGCTCACGCCTCTGCATTCATTGGTTTTTGTCGGAGCGTTCATGCGTTCGTCACAGTAGGATGCGGGTCAAAAAGTAATCAAGAATGACGATCAGCACAATGCAGTTCACCACCGATTTGGTGACGGAACGACCAATCCCGCGCGGCCCACCGATGGTCACCAAACCCTGATGACATGCCACGAGTCCAATGACAATGGCAAATACAAGGCTCTTGAGGAGTCCGGTTACAACATCGGAGACATGGACAACCAGTCGTAGATTCTCGAAAAAGGCCGGGAAGGAAACATTGATCTTGGGATTTCCCGCAGCGACGAGTGCTCCGCCACCCCATCCCACCAGCACCGAAAAGGTGATCAGTAACGGGACCGCCACAGTGATGGCAATCATCCTTGGAAGCACAAGGTAATGGATTGGGTTGATGTTCATGGTGCGGAGGGCATCGATTTCCTGATAAACACGCATGGAGCCAATTTCCGCTGTCATCGCCGAGCCGATTCGCCCTGCGATGAGAATGGACATCATCACCGGGGAAAGTTCCTTGCAGATCGCGATGCCTACGAGTCCTCCAATGGAAGTGGCCACGCCGCGCTCTGCCAGAACGGGCCCGGTCAGCAGCGCAATGACGCCGCCAATGAAAAACGACAGGATACACACCATCAGCAGGCTGGCGTTTCCAATCTCGAAAAACTGGTCGAGTATTTTCAGGCGCTGACGCCAGCACGCCGGCAGTTCGCGCAGTGTTCTCCAAAAAAGGAGGGTGAGTTCACCTAGGTTTTGAAACATATCAGTTTTGCATCATTTTGAGATCGCCGGCCTAACAGGATCACTGCAAGCCGGTTTACTGCCATGGAATGGAATGTAGGCCACCCGCCATTCCTTGCCTGCCGGGGTTGATTCATACTGGAAAAGTCCAAACAGGAGCGAGGTTTTTTTGGTGCCGGGCGAGGTTTGGTGCCGGTAAAGATTCCACAAAAGAGACTGGCTGGCACTCTGGGTGGTTGGGTTTTTATCCGACCTCCACAGGGCATAAAGCTGGCTATAGGTGCGTTCCATGTGGGTGTTGTTGGGGAAAATAGGCTCAAGGATGCTGATGACCTGGAGATGCTCGTTTCCATTCATTTCCTTTCTCCAGGTATATAAACCGAAGAAATCCTTCCTTCTGAATTCCTTTTTCCGCTCCGTGTCCCGTGTCTTGGTGTCGCTGTAGAGAAAGAATAAAATACGGGTGCGGGAACGATCCAGTGGATCCGATTGAACCCGGTTGTATTTGTAAACCGGCCAGGCATACCAGTTTGCAGTCAGGTTGGTGTTATGCGCCTCGCTGAAAAAAGGCCAGATGCGGTGCTCGGTTTTCCCTTCGCCATGGGCGAATTCAACCAGCGGCCATGGGGCGTCCCACTCCACGAACTTTTTCTCCCTGTCAACGGTGTGGGTCACTCCCAAAGGCCAACCATAAGAAGTGACATCCCGTTCGGGTGATCGCAGGTAATTATAGAACGGTATGAACGCTTCGTAGTGCGATTGTTCGGGTGTTCCCGTCAGATTGGTGCCCTGAAAAAAGAGGGGGAAAACGAAGAAACGGGTATCATGGCCTCCCATTAGTTTTTCGTCCCCGTACTCGTTGGTGCGGGTGACGGGATCCTTGTGCTCCTCGCCATAAAAAGGCCAGAGTTGCCAGCCATGCAGGTGATCGCCGTAACGGGTGTGGAAGAAAGGGTAGGGGGTGTTATAGGTGATGACATCTTTCTTCTGCGTTTTTGCATAAAAGGGAAACATCACGAAATCGATTTTGTCTTTGAAAAGGCGGTGATCCAGGTGGCCATAAAACGGAACGATTGCGGTGTAATTTTCGTTGGTCCTGGAGGATCGTTGCTGGAAATAAATCGGGAACAGGGTAAAGCGTTTTGCCCGGTTGTCATCCTGGTAGCGGCTTCCGGCAAAATCCAAAAGCTGGAAGAGTTGCCAGCGGAATTCATTTCCGTAGCGATGATAGGAAAAGACCGGGTAAATGAAATCAAAGTCGGACGATTCCGTTGCAGGATCCTCCCCACCTGCGAGTGCAAGCAAAGGAAAAGCCCAGTCTGACCGGGTGTCGACTTTTTGGGTATAATACAGCGGCCCCAAAATCTCTGTTCTCCAGCCGTCCACCAAGGTCAAGGGGAACTGATCATAGATAAACCCTGAATGATAAGGAGTAACCTCGTCGGCATGCACTGGGCTTTTAACCAGCACCCCCAAACAGGTTAATATCAGAAATTTAAAAGAATGGCGAATCCAATTCACTCGGCGCAGATGATAATTCAAGGTTAAACGACGTCAAGCGACCCGAAACGAAAGATGTTTTTGTTCGGTGTTGGTGTTAACGTTACAGTTCGTTGTAAAAAGGGTTAAAAAAGCTAAAAAACGACTTCTTTATTGACTTTTCGTCATTAAGTAATAAGGTTTATGTAATTGAGGTTTTTCTACCTCGGTTCCTCCCGACTCGGTGGCGGTTGTGCATTATCGCCACTGAGTTGTTTTTTTGATGAGGTCAGGTGCTTACCCCAAAGAGATAAGACGGCAGGCAAAAATGCCAGTGCCGCCACCATGCAAAGTGCCACACCAGCGGACATTACTTCTCCCAAGCTGCGGATACCTTGGTGCTGGGCCAGAATGAGGCTGCCGAATCCTGCAATGGTGGTGAGGCCGGATACGAACACCGCTTTTCCAGTGCTCTTGGAAAGGATGCTGGGATTTCCCTCCTCTGCGAACCGATTCAAAATGTGAATACCATTGGTTACGCCGATTCCGATCACCAGCGGCAGGGTCATGATATTGGCGGGGTTGAAGGGTATTCTGAAAACCCCCATCAAGCCGCCCATCCAGGCAGAACCGATGGCCACAGGTAACAATGCCAGCAAGAGATAGCTAAGACTCCGGAAGTGAATCAAGACCATGATCACGATGAAAAACAGTGAGTACTTGGCAGCCTGAATATAGCTGTCCTTGAGCAGTTCAGTGTATTCCAGCAATTGAACCGGCGTGCCCGTCACCGTGGGATCCACCGAGCGCACTTGTTCAACAAATTCCTTCTGGTTGTCATGGTCCCAGACATCCTTCTTGGGATAAACCTGGATTAACAATCGACCGGTCGTGCCAATAAAGCGGTTGCGAAGTGCCGATGGCAGATCCTCGGGTTTGAGTTTTGAACTGTTATCCTGCTCCTGAATGGAACGGAAGGTTTCGCGGATGTCTCCGAAGAAGGCTTGTTGATACATGGCCAGTTTGTCGGCAGCCACAGCTGGATCCATTGCTAACATCTCTTTTCGGAAATGGTTGATGGAATCGCGCAGCGCGACCATCTGGGGAACCAGATCAGCCTCGGCATTGTTAGTTGCGGTATTTGTGCTTGCGGTGTTGGCCAGCGGTGGCAGCAAATCATTGCTCGCGGCCTTTTGGATGCCCGGTGCCTGTGCCGCGTTTTTCTTTGCTTTTTCCTCTTTTTCATCCTGCTGGATGGCGTCCACAGCCGCACCCATGTAGCCTTGCGTGGAGTAAAGGGTGGCGCTCAGTGCATTCAGTGACACGAGATTTGTATCCGGTGTTTCAAATGCGATGGGTTTGACTTGCTCCTTGATCTGACCAACCAACTTGAGTTTTTCGTCTGCATCGGCCGTAAGGAAATGGGCCATGGAAATATTGGTGGAGACACTGGACAGTGCCTTCAACTTGGTTTCCATCTCCAGCGCTTTCTCAGCATTATCCACCACGACGGCCGCGAACAGCACGGATTGCGGCGTGGATTCCACCAGCTTTTTTTCATACACCACTGCGGGGAGCCCGGCGGATTGCATGTGCAGCAGATCGTAGTCAAAGTGAACCCTCTTGAAAAAGGAAACGGCGACGAGTGTGATGGCAATAGTGATGATTGTTACCAGCAGTGGTTTTTTCAGCCAGATGCTCTCAATTTTGACACGAAGCTCACTCGCTTCCTCGGTTGGATGTTGCGGATGAGTGGGGGAGTGGTCGATCTCATTTTGTTTCCCGCGGAACAATAGAACCGGCAGCAGGGTCATCATCGGAATGAAACAGAGCATCATCCCCCCGCCGCAAATGATACCCATTTCCTGGATACCCTTGAAGTCGGTGAGACCCATGGCCAGGAAGGCCACGGCGGTGGTGACAGCGCCGCTCAGGATGCCCTGGCCTGTAAATACGATGGCCACACGCATGGCTTCCCGTTCTGATTTTCCGTGACGCAGTTCCTCCTCATATCGGGTGATCAGGTGAACGCCAAAATCAATGGCAAGACCAATCAGAATGGGGGCGAAGGTGATGGTCAGGATGTTTAGGTGGCCTACGACAAGCGTGGTGAAAGCCATGGTGTAACCCAGGCCCACCAACAAGGCCAGGGTGGCTTTCAAGGGGCGGCCGGTTTCCTGGTATCCGTATATGAAGATCAGAGCACAGATTACCAGTGAAATGATGCTGGCGCGGGTTGAATCAATCTGTGATTGCTCCATTTCATCGTGTTCCAGAACGGGTTCCCCGGTGATCCCCACATTGATGCCCGGCACTTCCCCGCTGGTTTGGTTCACCAGAAACCTCAGGCGCTCGACAGCATCTCCGTTGAGTTCATCCCTTTTGGCGCGGGCTGTGACCAGATAGATGTGTTTCCCGTCTTTGTTGAAGGTGATGTAAATGTCCTTTTCGGCTTCATCCGCATCCCCGAACAGGGCAAACACCCCGGGTGAGGGCGGCGCTCCGGGATGATGCAGGGTGCTATCCGCTTGATCCACAATCCGGGTGAGCATGGGAAGAGCGCCCACGAGCGCATCATTAGCCGCGTTCTGCTCACGTTTGGCGTGGTAGATTTGGGAGTTCACGAGTGAGAAAAGTGAACTCAGGTTGGTGGCGTGGGAGAACTGCTGGATGAAGGGAAGGAAATCGTGCAACTTCGATTTCATGGCCCGCAAATCGTCCACTTCCGCAAAGAGAAGCGCTTTGCGTCCCATCATGGGCAGATCGCCTTTGTAGAAAACATCCGTGAAAAGATTGGTCTCGGCGCTTAGCTTGTGCCCGATGCGTTCCACGAATTGGCGGTTTTTTTCGGCGTTATCGCTCTCCACGACCACGACCAGATCGTCCTGAGCCGGGAACTCCTTTTTATATTCGAGAAAATGTTTGTTGTATTCCTTGTTGGTGCCAACCAGATTGCTGCGGTCAGTATCAAACTCCAGGTGGAATACTGTATAAACGACGCAAAGACCAAACAGCAGGAATTGAGGCCATAGAAACCAGAAACGGTTCCTGGAGACCATGTCCGCCAGCCATCCCAATCCGCGGCCTAAAATTGTTTTATCCAGTGATTTCATCGATGCCAGTTAAACCGGGCAAACCGTCGAACCCAACCCAGCTTCCTGTAATTCGTTTTTTCACCGGCTCAACGAGGCGGGAGAACAACCTACCCCTGGACGTAAAATCAATCAAGCATTCCCTGAGCCTGGCTGGCATTGAATGGAGCTTTGTTGCCGATGCGCAATGGCCTGTGAAACTCCTCATTTGCCGGTGCTTTGAAAATCCGCGTTGGAATAAACCTCTTTGACGTCATCATGATCTTCCAGAAGATCGATGAGTTTTTGTACTGCGCCTGACTCGGCTTCCTCTGCCAGGGGTACATGCAGGTTGGCCAGCGAGGTGATCTGCGCGGAAGCACAGTGAATTCCTTTTCCCTCGACCTGCTTGTGTATCGCTTCGAAATGAGCCGGGTCAGTGATGATCTCATAACCATCCGGTTCTGCTTTGAAATCCTCGGCGCCGGCCTCGAGTGCCAACTCCATCAAGGAATCCTCGTTGGCAGCCTCTCGGTGGATGATCATCTGCCCTTTTCGTTGAAAGAGCCTGGTGACGGAACCCGCCGTGGCGATGGAGCCGCCATTCTTGGTGAGGATGCTGCGGATTTCGGCAGCCGTGCGGTTCCGGTTGTCCGTGCTCAATTCCACCAGCAGTGCGACTCCATGCGGTCCGTACACTTCATAAATCAGATCCTCGAAGCTGCCGCCGCCGTCTTCTCCGGTGCCCTTTTTGATGGCGCGTTCGATGTTGTCATTGGGCATATTGGCCCCGCGGCATCGAAGCAAAGCCATGCGCAGGCGGGGATTCATATCCGGATCCGCCCCGCCGATCTTGGTGGCTATGGTGATTTCCTTGGAAAGTTTTGCGAAAATTTTCCCGCGCTTGGCATCAATGGCGCCCTTGAACGTCTTGACCTTTGCCCACTTACTATGACCTGCCATATTGGATTGAAGGAATAAAATTAAATGACGGCTGAACTCGTCTTTTTAAAGCCGCTTCGATCTGTCGAACCGGATACTTATTCCACAGAAACTGCGGTTCCGTAGCAAAGTACTTCGGTGATGCCGGCGCCAACCTCAGTGGCGTCGTAGCGGATGCCAATGACCGCGTTTGCCCCCAATTCACCCGCATGGGAAAGCATCTGTTGAAAGGCATCATCGCGTGCCCTTTCGCACATGGTGGTGTAGATGGTGATGTTGCCTCCGATCAAGCTCTGAAGGCCCGCCCCAATGTTGCCGATGACGGAGCGCGAACGGACGACGATTCCGCGCACCACTCCGTGGGATTTTACCACCCGGTAGCCCGGCAACTCGAATGCTGTCGTGGTCAATGCATGTGTTTTGCTCATAATCTTAGGCCACTATCATTGAACACAATATCAACCCGGCAAAGAAGTATAATTTTATTCCGTTATTATAAACTGTCCGCCTCGAATTCGTCGTTGCATGGAGAAACAACGGCAAGGAGTGGTGATCCGTCAGTAGGAAGACCTGCACAAAAAAAGCCGCGTTGAATTCAACGCGGCTTTGAAATGAATCAAACCAACCAAGGGTCGGCATGTTGGAAGCTTAGGCGCGGGGCGCGAGCTTCTTCTCGATCTTCACCTTGTCGAGAGTGATGAACTTGGGAAGTCCGCCTTCCATGGGAACTTTGACTTCGCCTTCGATCAGGGGCCGTGCGTATTCCACAAATTTTTCGTTGGGCAGGAAACCGTCCTCGCTGATCCAGTCCTTCGGAAGAAGGTGTTCCACGTTGGCGATGTCGCCCAGGGGTTGGAGTCCGGTGCTCCATTTGTAAGGGGTGGTGCTTTCGCGGACAATCTTGACCATGAAACCACTTTGTCCACCCACAGCGGCGCGAACGGCTGCCTCACCGCAAGCCACGGCTTCGGCGGCGTCTGTGGCGCTGGCAAAGTGAGCGGCGGCACGCTGGGCGTAACCTAGCTTGATGCTGCGGGTCTTGGTGTTGAGCTTGCCGTTGACCAATGTGGCCAGCGCATCGGCGGCACCGGAAAGAACAGGGTGACCGAAGGAATCCAGACGGGATTTGTCAGCGCCGATTTCTTCGCCCTTTTCGTTCTTCAGACCTTCACCCACGACCACGATGCAATACTTGTGCGCGGCAACGGTTTCCTTGACCTTGCTGAGGAATTTCTCTTCGTTCAGAGCAATTTCAGGGAGCAAGATAATGTGGGGCGCGTCGGCCGCGGTGCGCTTGGCCAGAATGGTTCCGGCTGCGATCCAGCCTGCGGCGCGGCCCATCACCTCAATAATGCAGCAGAAACCGTCATCGGTTGCCATGCTGCGGACGTCCTCAGCTACTTCCATCACGGTGACGCAATTGTATTTGATCACCGAGCCGTAGCCCGGGCAATGATCGGTATGAGGGAGATCGTTATCGATGGTTTTGGGAACGCCGATGACAGCCATTTCATAGCCGCGCTTGATGGCTTCCTCATGAATCTTGTGGGCGGTGTCCTGGGAATCATTTCCCCCGGCATAAAAGAAAAAGCGGATGTTATGAGCCTTGAAGACTTCGAAAAGACGATCCATGTCCCTTGCAGCCTGTTCGGGTTTCTTCTTGAAATCAATTTTATAGCGGCAGGTACCGAGGCCGGCTGCCGGGGTGTATTTCAACCCTTCGATGCTGCGGTTCTTTTCCTCGTTGATGTCGATCAATTCCTCGTTCAGCACACCCAGGATTCCGTTGAGCCCGCCGTAGATCTCCTCGATGCACTCGTGACGACCCGCTTCCTGCAGGACGCCCGCC
>Ga0214192_1001813_pt1 | contig 11554 bp, 13 predicted proteins | sample TroBogEpilimnion_44_FD_153030 | JGI IMG/M metagenome (GOLD analysis project Ga0214192, IMG submission 153030) | Freshwater microbial communities from Trout Bog Lake, WI - 29JUL2008 epilimnion | ecosystem: Environmental > Aquatic > Freshwater > Lake > Epilimnion/Euphotic zone | place: Trout Bog... | reverse complement strand
AATCAGGAAATCCAGCGGGAATACCTGTCATTTTTTTGCACGGTGGACCCTGTTCAGGCACTAAGCCCGATCATCGTCGTTTTTTTAATCCAGAGCATTATCATATTATTTTGTTTGACCAGCGTGGTTGTGGTCAGTCTTTGCCGTTTGGTGAACTAGCTAACAATACCACTCAAGATTTGATAGACGATATGGAGCGCATACGCCAGCAATTAGCTATTAAGCAATGGCTGGTATTTGGTGGGTCATGGGGTGGGGCATTGGCATTACTTTATGCCCAGCAGCATTCAACCGTTGTCAGTGGACTGATTATCCGTGCAGTATTTTTAGCTAGAGCAAAAGATTTAGCTTGGTTTACCGATGAAGGGGTAGGGCGCATCTATCCTGAGCAATGGCAAAGTTTACTCGATACCTTGCCTAAACAGTCGACTTACTTTGTTGACGGGTTATGTGAGTTACTTTGGGGAGATGATGAAATATCCAAACGTCGCGCCACTCGCGCTTGGATGGCTTGGGGCGCGCAAGTAGCACTCGGTTCACTTTATAATCCAAGTAAAACGGGGGAACATATTACTGAGCAAATGGTAAAACAGGCAAAAATGGAATTACATTACGCTAGAAATAAATACTTTGTTAAAGAAAATCAAATTCTTGAACATTGTCATTTAATACAACACATACCCACTGTCATTATCCATGGTCGTCAGGATTTAATGTGCCCTATTGAAGCTGGTCTGCGTTTACACCAAGCCTTGCCCGATGCTGACTATAAAATTCTACCGACCGCTGGACATATTGCTCAAGGCGAAGAAATGATTGCTGCTCTGGTTAATGCAACTGATCAGTTTGTCGAAAAATTAGCCCTCATTGGACATTAAAATGGAAAAAAAACGTCTGGTCATTGCCATGACAGGGGCTACGGGTGCGATCTATGGGGTCAGGCTATTACAGATTTTGCAAACCCAGCCAGATTGGGAAAGCCATTTGGTAATATCAAAAGCCGGATTAGTCAATCTGAAATATGAAATGGACATCGATCGGTCAGCACTTTATCAGTTAGCCGATGTAACTCATGGCATTGATGATATTGCTGCATCCATTGCCAGCGGTTCTTTTAAAACCCAAGGTGTGATTATTGCACCCTGTTCCATGAAAACCTTAGCGGCGGTAGCGCATGGTTTTGGCGATAACCTCATTAGTCGCGCTGCTGACGTGGCGTTAAAAGAACGCCGTACCTTACTGATAATGCCCCGCGAAACTCCACTTAATTTGGTACATATCCGTAATATGGCAGTGGTTACCGAAATGGGTGGCATCATTTTCCCACCCATGCCCGCTTTTTATAATAAATCCGATTCTATAGCCGCTATGGTTGATGAAGGTGTTGGCCGCGTATTGAGCTTTTTTGGTCTTGAAATCGAAGGTCTATGTAAACCATGGACCGGCTTATAGTCATTGATTAGTTTGAGTAATGATGATTTTAGTCATGTTGATAGTGAAGGTAGAGCATAGTCAATGAGTTTTGTTAGATTGGATCGCCGCTGGTACGAATTAATTATTCTGTTAGTACTGATGGTAATAACGACACCAATATTTTGGTTAACCGATATTGACCAGCAGGTTGCTGCATGGTTTTATCAGCCACTAACAACACCACCAGAAAATGACCATTGGCCACTACGACACTGGTGGTTGTGGACGTTGCTGTTCGATTATGCCAAGACGGTGATTGTTGGTGGTGCTTTGCTCGCTTTATTTATGGTCATTTTGGCGAGTCGCTTGTCAAAATTTGCCCGTTTAAAAAGACCGGCACTGTATATTTTTCTCGTGATTTTATTAGGACCGGGTTTGGTGGTTAATATTATTTTTAAAGATCACTGGGGGCGACCCAGACCTGTCCACATGCATCAATTTAGTGGGCAACATGATTATGTACCGCCGTTAAAAATCGGTTCTACCCGCGAAAAGTCTTTTGTTTGTGGGCATTGCTCGGTAGGGTTTGCGTTTTTTGTTTTTTATTTTTTATCCAAAAAACATAAGATTCGGTATTTTTTGTTAACCTTGCTATTAGCTTTGGCGTTAGGGTTAGCGCGCATGTCGGCGGGCGGTCATTTTATTTCTGATATTTTATGGTCGGGTTATTCAGTATTTTTGGTTGCTTGGCTCGTTTATTACGGTTGGTATCAGCGTCAGTCCGATTAAAGTGGGGGTTGTGGTAAACCACTCAAATTGATTGTCACTGTATCGCCTACGGTTAATATACCCAACTGATTATGAATGGCATTCTGACCAAAATAGACTTTATTTTGCCATTTTCTTAGACGATTCAAAGTGGTTAACGGTTCTTTGCCTATTTTTCCAGTCTCTTGATCAATCGTTGGCACCGAACAACGAGAACAAGGTTTAGGTAGTCTAAAATCAATATTACCGATGGTAATTTCACGCCAATAATCTTCTGCATAAGCTGGGCAGCCTGTAATGACAAGATTGGGTCGAAAACGGCTCATAGGTAAATTTAAGTTCATAGCCTGATTAAGTGATGTCAATGAATTTTCGGAAATAATCAGGAATGGAAAACCGTCTGAAAAAGAGACTCGATCATTAATTTGACCATAAACAGGGTCAACGCTGCGAATACAATCGTCAGGTTGACAGACTAAACGGCAAGTTTGCTGTAAAAAAGAACTAAACCATTCATCTGCCAATGCAGATACCGCTAGCCCAGTACCCTCATGTTCCCAGACAGTGTAAGGTATTCTTGTATCATTTGTAGTCGCTAAGGGTAGGGTTAAATCCTCTTGACCTGGGGCTGATAAAATTAATTCAGATTCTGTCATACGGGTCTTAATCAATGCCATTGTTGGTAATTTGCGCTGACTGAGAAAATCACCATGGCTATCAATCAGCATCCATTTTCTATCATAGGCAAGACCGGTTTCTGTTACCTGCCAGTTAGTAACATTAATACCTGCTAGAGACTTGACTGGATAAATAGTAATGGTACTTAATTGACTGATTTGCATTTTCAGACTCTAAAAAATTTCATTAATTGCGTAGATTAAAGCAAATTTTATAAAAATTAAAAAATTTAGTCTGAATCCGCTAAAATTGAAAGAAAGACTGGTTATTTTTGGAAACTGATGCATTTAATTAATTTGTCGATTCAACGAATTGTTTTTTTCTCCATCATGATTTTGTTATGTGGCAATGGGCTGGTACAAGCAAAAACGACCCAGACCGTTACGATTGCTTACTTAACTCAAGAACAGCTCGCTCCGCCCGTATTATCAAATCTTGACCCTTTTATTAAAGATGTTGGTATCGGTGGTGCAGAATTGGCAATTAGTGACAACAATACCACCGGTCAATTTACCGGTCAGCAATTCACACTTAAAAAATTTATAGTGCCTGTCGAGGGTTCAGTCAGTGACAGCTTTAATAAAAATATTGCCGGTAAATTTAATTTTTTAATTGTTAATTTGCCCGCAGATAAGCTGTTAGAAATCGCTGATTTGCCGGCAACTGCCAACATGCTGTTGTTCGACGTGGCAACTAGTGAAGATGCATTGCGCAACCAACAATGTCGTCGTCAGGTATTACATTTGTTGCCCAGCTTTAGTATGCGAGCTGACGCGCTGGCGCAATATATGATGAAGAAACGTTGGACAAAATGGTTTTTAATTGTCGGTACAAAACCTCAGGATCAACTATTTGCAGAGGCTATTAAAAGATCTGCAAAACGTTTCAATATGAAAATAGTCGCTGAAAAAAATTGGGAGCATACTTATGATGCTCGACGAAGCGCACAAGCGGATGTCGCCGTTTTTACTCAAGTAGATGATTATGATGTGTTAGTGGTTGCCGATGTGAGCGGCGAGTTTGGTGAATATTTGGATTACCGTACTTGGTTACCCAGACCTGTGATAGGTACACAAGGCTTGATAGCCAGCGCATGGCATCCCACTCATGAACAATGGGGGGCGGTACAAATACAAAATCGTTTTCGAGAGCAGACGGGACGCTGGATGCAAGAGCAAGATTATGGGGCTTATTTAGCGACCAGAGCCATTGGTGAAGCAGCAACGAGAAGTCATTCAAATGACTTAATTCCCGTTAAAAATTATTTACTGGGTAAACAATTTGCCTTACAAGGTTATAAGGGTACTCCTTTATCGTTTAGAGAATGGGATGGTCAATTACGTCAACCGGTATTATTGGCAGCCCCCCGTTCATTAGTCGCTATTGCTCCCATAGAAGGTTTTTTACACCCTAAAACTGAATTGGATACCTTGGGTTATGATCAACCCGAAACAGCTTGTCACTGGAATACACCATGAAAAAAATACGAACAATTATATTCTTATGGCTGAGTTTGACCGGACTAGCCTCAGCAGAAACTGTCTTGGTTACCTTAGAAAAAGATAATGCTCTCGCCATGGTTGACCCTATTGCCGGAAAATTAATCAATACAGTTAATGTCGGACAACGTCCTCGAGGGATTGCCATCAGTCCTGATCATAAGACCTTGTATATTGCCACCAGCGATGACAATACTATTCAGATAGTCGATGCGAATACTTTAAAAGTACTTGGGCGATTGCCGTCCGGCGATGATCCAGAAACATTTGCTATAAATCCAGCCGGTGATCGCCTTTATGTCTCCAACGAAGATGATAGTCAAGTGACCGTCATTGATATCGCTCATCAGAAAATTATAAAAAAAATTAAAGTAGGGGTAGAACCGGAAGGTATCGCCGTTAGCCCTGATAATCACTGGGTAGTGAGTGCTTCTGAAACCACTAACATGGTGCATTGGATAGATACTAAAACCAATGAAATAAAAGAAAATACACTGGTTGATTCACGTCCACGCGCACTTGCTTTTACAGATGACAGTGCGCAACTTTGGGTAACGTCAGAAATGGCGGGCACTTTGTCAGTTATTGACAGTAAAAATCAGCAAATTTTAAAAACTATCAGTTTTGAAGTACCCGGAATCACCGCTGAAAAAATTCAGCCGGTGGGTGTGCTCATTGATAAACAAAAACAATACGCCTATGTGGCATTAGGACCTGCAAATCGTGTCGCCGTCGTCAATGCCCAAACCTATCTAGTAGAAAAAGTTTTATTAGTAGGTTCACGCGTTTGGAATCTGGCTTTTTCACCCGATGAAAAGCGTCTGTATACAACTAACGGCGTCAGTAATGATATTTCAATCATTGATCTGGAAACTCAGACAGTTACCAAATCCGTGGCTGTGGGTAATTATCCTTGGGGAGTAGTGGTGAAACCATGAGCGCAGCCATTGCTTTATCTGTCAAAGACGTCAGTTTTTCCTACGGCAATAAAAAAGCTTTAGATCAAGTTAGTTTTAGCATACTTGCCGGTGAGTGTACTTTATTGTTAGGTCCAAACGGTGCCGGAAAAAGTACATTATTCTCTTTAATAACCCGTTTGTATGACACACCAGAAGGTGCCATTCAACTGTCAGGTTATGATATTAAAAAACAGACTCGCTTAGCGTTAGCCGATTTAGGCATTGTTTTTCAACAAACGACGCTGGATATGGATCTAAGTGTTCAGCAAAATCTAAACTATCATGCCGCTTTGCATGGTATGAGTAGCCAATTGGCTAAACAGCGCATTCAGGAAGAACTAGAAAGATTGAATCTTTACGAACGTCGTCATGAAAAAGTTCGCCAGCTTAATGGTGGGCATAAACGTCGAGTGGAAATAGCACGGGCATTATTGCATAAGCCTAAATTGTTACTACTTGATGAGCCGACAGTTGGTCTTGACGTGCCGAGCCGGCAAGCGATTGTCAGTTATGTGCATCAGTTGGCTAAGGAGCAAAAACTGGCGGTTCTCTGGGCGAGTCATTTAATGGATGAAATTGCTAGCGATGATCATTTACTGATTTTGGCGAAAGGAAAAATTAAAGCTAACGGTACGGTGGAGCAAGTATTGCAGTCAACGAATTCAACTAAAGTGGAAGACGCTTTTAATCACTTAACACAGGACGAAAGGGCATGAATATAATACATTATTGGCGTGCCATGTCCGGAATTATCGGACGAGAGCTTTGGCGTTTTGTCACCCAAAGAGAGCGTTTTATATCCGCTTTGGTCAGACCGTTAGTCTGGTTGTTTGTCTTTGCTGCTGGTTTTAGAGCTGCTCTTGGGTTAGCTATTATTCCACCTTATGAAACCTATATACTCTATGAAGTTTATATTACGCCAGGTTTGTGTGGCATGATTCAACTTTTTAATGGTATGCAAAGTTCCTTATCAATGGTTTATGATCGTGAAATGGGTAGTATGCGGATATTGATGGTTTGTCCGCTACCTCGCTGGTTTTTGCTGTTCAGTAAACTATTAGCGGGTACAGGTGTTTCTATTCTGCAAGTCTATGTATTTTTGGCGATAGCCAGAGTTTATGATATTCAGATTCCGTGGCAGGGTTATTTGTGGGTATTGCCAACCTTAATATTATCGGGGCTTATGTTAGGTGCGCTGGGTTTATTACTGTCATCCTTTATTAAGCAACTGGAAAACTTTGCAGGCGTAATGAATTTTGTTATTTTCCCTCTATTTTTTATGTCAACCGCTTTATATCCATTGTGGAAACTTAAAGAATCCAGCGTATTGCTGTATCAGTTAGCGCAGTACAATCCATTTTCACAGGCAGTTGAAATGATACGTTTTGCTTTATACGGTCAATTTAATCAATTTGCTTTTATATACACATTAATAGCGTTTATCGTTTTTATGACGGCTGCTGTTATTGGATATAATCCCTCTAAAGGAATGATGGTAAGAAAAGGCGGTAATTGAAATCAACCTGCTGTAAAATCGGCTGGGTTACTTAATAAGAAGATTTGCGGATAATCGTTTTTTTAATTACACCAAAAAGCACTTGAAAATATTTTTTATCATGGTAAGTTTATAAATTGAGTGGGTATTTAATTGATGTATTAACTACTTTAAATTTGTTAGAACCTAGTAAGATATAATAGTATTTGGAAGTTAAATCCAATGAACCTGTTGATTGGATAAAGTGCTTCTGTTATCGATTAATAACTATAATAAATTAAATTTTGTGAGGATAAAATGACTAACCAAGAAAATGAAACCCCATCAGTAGCAGAACAACCGGCTACAACAAGCACCACTGAAGCCGCTGCAGAAAATCCATCAGCTAAAGTGATTGCCAGTTTACTTGCTCTAAAAGAAAGTAATCCAAAAGTATTTTTCGGTGGTATTGGTGGTATTGTGTTAGTTCTGCTCATTATCATCATGAGCGGTGGAAGCGAATCAGGCGTTGTTTCTCAATCAGCCATTAAAAATTTGGTTGTGGGTCAGAAGTATGTTTTAAAAAGTGCTAATGCTTACGATCCGGGTGCTACTGTACGTTTGGTTTCTGTACCGGGTGCTATTGCTGCTTACGATGATACCGAAGCCGCAGACAGAAATGGAGTTTGTCAAAACATGGCACAAGGAACTCAAGTGACTGTTGTCGATTTAGCCGATGCTTATGGCAAAAAGAATTCTTATGCTAAAGTGAAAATTGAAGGTGGCGATTGTAACGGCAATGAAGGTTGGGCTTTAGCCATCGACGTTCAATAAAAAAATATTGACACATTAATTAAAATCTTTATAATACTACAGATAAATTCAAGTGCGGGAATAGCTCAGTGGTAGAGCACAACCTTGCCAAGGTTGGGGTCGCGAGTTCGAATCTCGTTTCCCGCTCCAATAAATTTAAGAAGCCGCGAAAATCGCGGCTTTTTTATTTCACTTATACTGGCTGCGTAGCAAAATGGTTATGCAGTGGCCTGCAAAGCCATCTACGCCGGTTCGATTCCGGCCGCAGCCTCCATTAGTAAATTCAAAGATGTCTGATAGAGTTCAATAACCCGCAAGTCATAAGGCTTAGCGGGTTTTTTATTGTCCAACGATGTACAGTAAATTGCAGTAACAATCGACAATTTGTACAGTAACATTTAAAGCACACCCTAGATTTTTCAATAACTAAACACAAAAGTTACTGCATTAATTTGTTTTTATATACACTTTGTATATACAATAAGGTATGAATTTTGAATGGAACGACCAAAAGCGGATAACGAATCTTGAAAAGCACGGACTCGATTTTTCGACGTAGTCGAAGTCTTTGATAATCAGCATGTTGTTTTATCGTCAGCCTATGATAGTGAGCCGCGTTTGCTGGCTATTGGGACCCTACAAGGACGTTTTGTTACTGTTGTCTATACCCTACGAAGCTCAGTAGTCAGGATTATTTCTTTTCGGAGGTCACGCAATGACGAAAAACAAAAATATCTCGCTTTTTACTGCGAATGAAATGCAAGAAAAACGTAAGGACAGTCTTACTGATTGGCACAAAGTTGATACTATGACTGAACAACAGCTTGAAGCGGCGATTGCTACTGATGATGGCGAACGTGATTTTGTTCTTGACTGGACGAAAGCTGAACTGGTCTTGCCAGAGTCTAAACTATCGGTAAATTTACGGCTTGACAAAGAAATTGTTGATTTTTTCAAAGAACAAGGCAAGGGGCATATTTCAAAGATGCAAGCGGTTTTGAAAGCGTATGTTGATGCACACCATGCTAAAAATCCGTAAAGATTGGGTAAGATTTATGGAGCAGCATTGGGCTTGTTGTGGTAGGCCCTGCATCAAAGATGTCTGATAGAGTTTAAGAACCCGCAAGTCATAAGGCTTAGTGGGTTTTTTATTGTCCAGACAAGTACAGTAATACTCGACAATTTATGCAGTAGATCAACATAAAAGTGACTGGATAAATTAAGTCTAATGCCTTATTTTCAAGGGATTGCAGTGGAATATCAGACGATGATATACGCGGTTAACCCATTGAAACCATTTTAAGTACTTAAAGGTAACGATTGACAAGTTACTCACAGAGGCTTATATTTTCAATCGAGCTGTTAAAAGTATTCACACTGATAAAGGTTTTTAACCCGTTCCAGATAGCCGCACACTCTCCTCGGCAGCATTCCGAGAGTAATTGTTGTGCGGCACTGTTTACAGATCTGCTATAGTTTTTATCAAAGGCCGCAACTGGTTTTATCCTGCAGCGAATGAGACGCTGCTGAGTGTTAAAACCTGTTGCGGCCTTTGCTGTTTTAAATAGGCAGTTATGCGGTGACGGGCATATTACTGGAAGACATCTCCTAGACGGTTAAAAAAGTCGGTGTGAACAAGGGAGAAGCTAATCATAAACCGCCAAATGTTTCGTCCAGCCATGAGTGTTATGTAATAGTTTATTTTGCTATTTTAACTAACCAGCCACCGCTGCCATTACAATTGTTTTGTGCATCGGCATCAATGGCAATTCTTGCGTAAGTGTCTTTTAATGATTCAGGTAGTTTTCCACTGACTTCAAAACTACTGCCGGCATTTTTTGGTGAGACTTTGATGTCAACTGGCAGCTCTTTAACGGTCACTTTGATGCTCTCGGGGTATGTGTTTGCAGAGGCAGTAAAAGAGAAGTCTGAACCGGCGGCAACCTCGGCTTTTTCAATCGGAATAAAATCGGTAAATTTGGGTTTGGCACAAGCTTTTGAGCTGCTACTACTGCCGCCGTAAGCCCAAGCATTACTGGTCATCAGCATTAAAATAAAAATCCAAAAGCAATTATATGGTTTCATGATGAGCCCTCATTGTGTTGTTATTGTAATTATTTGTTTCTTCATTACACAAGGTATCTGATATCGCCCCATTGTCAAACTGGATAAAATAGCCCTAGGCAATGATAGCTGTTACTATCGCGACGACTATGTCATCCTGTGCTTGTGACTAAGGAAAAGGTGGTATGGCAAACGGAAATAAAGACAGGTTACGGGGTAACGTCAGAAACTAGAAAAATTGAACGGCATTTAGAAATTTAACGACTAAGGATTCTCGATGAAGAAATTGATGACTGTATTAACCTCTTTATTCTTGACTGCTTGCAGTGTTTTTGGTGTACGTTCGGCAGAAGAACCTCATTATCAAGTGCTTAATGATTTCGGGCACATTCAGATACGGCTTTATCCGGCACTCGTTGTTGCAGAAACGGGGATTAATGCTGATTATGAGAACAGCAGTAATCAGGGTTTTCAGCGTCTCGCTGGTTATATTTTCGGCAATAACAAAAAACAGTTAAAAATGGTTATGACTGCGCCTGTTCTTCAGGAGCAAAAAGCTGAAACTTTGGCTATGACCGCACCGGTTATTCAGCAACAATCTGGATTAATATGGCTGATGGCTTTTGTGCTCCCGAAAGACTATAGCGTAGCAACTGCTCCCATTCCGCTGGATTCAGCGGTGATTATTAAAGAGCTACCTGAAAAAAAAGTCGCCGTTATCCAATACTCTGGCTTTTTGTCTGAACAAGGAATTAAAGATAAGTCTGAAGAATTAACAAACTGGTTAAGCCAACAGGGGTACAAAGCTATTTCTCCAGCGCGTTCAGCCGCTTACGATCCCCCTTGGACATTGCCATTTCTGCGACGTAATGAAGTACATATCGACATCGAGTGATTTTGACCCGCTAATTTAAAAATAAGCTAGACAAACTGACAGCGTGATTTAAAGTATCTGAGAATATCTATAATTAATATTGAGATTCCGATGCTAAACAATAATGATGGAACTTTAAAAAAAGTTAAAGCAATACTATTAGTGGTTATTGGTTTACTTTTGTGGGTAACTTTTCAATCAATGACGGGTATTCCATTAAAAATGTAATCATTCCCCAATTTATGATGATTTCAATGTGTTTGCTTAAAAGCTAACATCCCCAACGTAATGCCGCTGTGTGTACTGGGGCATCCCAAAGTTTTAACAGTTCATCATCCAGTAAACTGAGGGTGATGGAGCAACCTGCCATATCGAGCGAAGTGGTGTAGTTACCTACTAAGGAACGAATGATTTTAACACCTCGCTGTTCCCAGAATTTTGCTGCGAGTTGATAAATTAAATAGAGTTCTATCAATGGTGTTGCGCCTAAGCCATTGATATGGAGTAAGGCTGTTTGACCTTTTTGTGGCTGCAATTCGTTATCAATAGCGGTGGCTAGGTAATCGACAATAGCTGTTGCATTGGTCAGTGGTAGGGTTTCTCTACCTTGTTCGCCATGTATGCCTACCCCCATTTCCATTTCTGTTTCACTGAGTATAAAAGTTGGTTTCCCTAATCCGGGTACGGTGCAGCTGGTTAAGGCAACGCCCATAGACGCTGTGATTTGGTTAACGCGTTCGCCAATAGCTTGGCAACTAGCGAGATCTAAACCTTGTTCGGCGGCTGCACCCACTATTTTTTCGACGATGAGTGTTCCAGCGACGCCGCGACGACCGGCAATGTGATTTTTGGGTAAGGAAACATCGTCATTGATGACAACGGTGGCGTTGGGATAATCCAGCATTTCAGCAGCGATTTCAAAATTCATAATATCGCCGGCATAATTTTTGACGATAAATAATACACCGCCACCGTTTTCTACGGCTTGTGCAGCGGCTAACATTTGGTCGGG
>Ga0214192_1001812_pt1 | contig 11559 bp, 6 predicted proteins | sample TroBogEpilimnion_44_FD_153030 | JGI IMG/M metagenome (GOLD analysis project Ga0214192, IMG submission 153030) | Freshwater microbial communities from Trout Bog Lake, WI - 29JUL2008 epilimnion | ecosystem: Environmental > Aquatic > Freshwater > Lake > Epilimnion/Euphotic zone | place: Trout Bog... | reverse complement strand
TCCAGCAAACGATAATTACTCCCCCATCCCTGCAGATAACGCAGAGATCCTAGGCAAGGTCACAGCAGTGCTGAGGAGTGTTCGCTAACTCTTAATCCGCAAGAGGTGGCTGAAGGACTGTTAGACAAGTACTGAAAAGTTTAACTTTTGAACGGGAAAGTACATGTAATAGTCCTAGTAGACATCACTAAAAAAGATTGAGTAGTAACGAGGTAGTAACGCATTTGGATGGGAATAAAGCGCTCGCTGTTTTAGTTCTATGTCTCAAGTGTTGTGAAAAGACGAACAGTTCGTCCCAGGGGGAAGCGCAATACTCTTAACGAGAGGTAAGAGAAAGTGAATAACTCCCCCGAAGCAGGCAAGAAAGTATTTAATAAGCCTAAGAGAGCCAATGGCCGAGGCAGCATCTATCAGATAACAAAATCCAATGGCAGGAAAGTTTGGAAAGCTGCCATCAAAGATATAAACGGCAAGCTACGTACTAAAAACTTTATGAAACTATCAGAGGCAGAAGATTGGGTTGCAGACCAAAGACGCGCTCGCGACCTGGGTGAAAATACCTACGCAACCAATCCAAAGATGACAGTGGCAGAGTTCCTTGTCGGCTGGGCTAATACCCAGTATGGACCAGACCAAGAGAGCACCCAACGTTCTTATCTCAGCGTTATCAAGAATCACATTGAACCTGCTATCGGCAAGATAAAGGCTGCAGAGTTAAATACAAAAACAGTAGAAGGCCTTTTCCGCGACATGCATGCCAATGGATTTGGTGCTGGGACCATAAGAATTACTCGTGCAGCGCTATCTGCCGCTTATAACGATGCAGTGCGCTTAGGGGATTTAGTGCGAAACCCTGTGCGCAACACAAAGATGCCTAATGTCACCGCTAAGACTACGAAGCCACTTCCTCGCGCCGATTGGGAAAAGGTCTATTTGGAAGCCATGAAAAATCCACGAATGCATGCGCGTATTGAAGTTGCTGGCATGTTAGGACTACGTCCAGGCGAAGCTCTCGGACTTAAGTGGTCTGACCTAAATATTGATGAATGTACGCTGCTAATTGAGCGTCAGGTTCAGAGAGCTAATGGCCAAGGACTTATTCTCAAGTCCGTTAAAAAAAAAGACTGCGCGTACCTTAACGATCTCCCAAACCACAGTTCAAATACTTCTCACTCACAAACGCCATCAAAAACTGAATAAAGCAAAATGGATAAAAGATAATGACCTTATTTTCCCAAACATCGTTGGTCAATTAGGTGATGAAAAGAGCGACAGATTGGCTTTCAAGAATCTACTGAAGGCTGCAGGTGTGCCTGATTGTCAACTGTATCAACTCCGTAAAACAGCTTTTACTACAATGGCCGGCCAGACAGATCTAAAAACTTTAATGGAGTTTTCTGGTCACACTCAAGTGTCAACGGTAATAGGCAATTATGTATTTGCCACCAGTGAATCAATGAAGATAGCTGTTGACCGGTTGGATTTAGCGCGCCCGACAGCGTAGCTCAATAATCATCCGTGAGCTCAAAATTGGGAAGCTTTTTCAATAGTTCCTGCGTATCCATAGACAACGTAATTACTCTTTGTACTAAATTGAAAATATACTGTTTATCAGAATTGTATAAATTGGGATTATTTTGGATATTCGTATCTTTATCGGTATCCAATTGATACTGATCAATTACCCACTCTAACGGACTTCGTCCATTAACTTTATAATCTAAGCATTGAATTGGAATGTTTCGTATAGTGATAAAGTCATTGAATTTGAGAGTTAAAGATGATTTTTCTTTTACTAGAACCATTTTACGAACTTCATACAACTCATCATTACTTGTTGTTGAATTCTTAAGGTCAATTTCCAGGTTTTTCCATAACGGTAACGCCTCGTATCCAACATGCAAATCAAGTAACAATAAACCAATCTCCGCATACTTCTCAAAATTCTTCAATAAAGGTAAGCGCGGGCCGGATTTTCGAGCATCCTGTTCAAATCGCTGGAGGAAGGAGGGAGAGAGAAGTACAGCGTATACATAGTTGAAGATGTCATCCTTTGTTATCTCTGGGTTTGAATACGTTTCGCGGAAAAGCTTCAACGCCCAATCAGTAATACCATGTGAACTGCCTGAATGATTCTGCTCACCAAAATCAATTGCACCATCTTCATGTACCTTTGGCTCTTCAAAAATACGCGATGGATATACATCACCCATCAAAAATGCTAAATCAGTTAAACCTTGGACGGCAAAGGCGCTAAAGGTGCCCTGTGCAACATTTGTGGTTGCTATCGAAATTGACGAATTGCTTGCGGGAAAAACGCTCCGGCGAGCCTGCATATCAATGACCCTTGAATCCCTGTATCCAAATTTCTTCGTGAACGGTCTATACAGAGCGAGCTGAATGTCATCTGGCTTGAAATCAAGAGGATAGCCCTTTTCAAATCTAGCAATAACGCTTCTACTCCAAGAAATTTCGCTTTTAGGTAGTTTTATGATTTGCTCTAGACTTAGCTCACCTTGCTTTAAGTCTTTCAAAAGTGTTGAGTACTTTTCAACATATCTTTTCACATTTTTTATAAGGATTTCTTTATTGAAGTTATACATCCAAGCATCCTTATTTGTCTTCAGTCCTCCACCAAAATCAACAAACACAGTTTGACTTTGCATACCTTTACGATTCTTATCACCAAAAGGTATGAATGAATCGTAGGCCTCGCTTCGCTGATTTATCCAGTCTCCGTGAATATTTGGTGAGATATTCTCCCAATTGATATTTTCTATACTTCTAAATTCAACAAGCTTTGATAATTTGGTCTCTCGATCCAGATAATCACCAATATCGAAATATCGGATATCTTGAGAAGTGGGCTTGCTAGGATTCCGAACCAATAGTGTTATCGATATTGGGGTTCGTGAGCCGGACCCGAAGATTTTCCCTCCCTCCTTTCGCGACTCCTCTCCTCGAGTCCTTTGGTCGCCTCGTAGATTTAACACATACACGCTCGTGAACTCATCACCTAAACTCTTACGAAATCCATCTGCTGCCTTAGAGTCGATATATCCGCCATTGGATACGAAACAAATCACGCCGTGGTCCTTGATTCTGTTACTTGCCCATCTGAATGAACGAATATAAGAGTCGTACATCGACATTGATAGCCCTGCTACAGATTTTTCAACATAACTCTGTCTTATTGATTCATCCAAATCAGGATACACAACATTCTGATTGCCGTCATTTGCATCCTTCTGCCCAACTGAATAAGGGGGATTACCTACAATGACCTGAATTGACTTAGTTTTCTGGATTTCCGCACGTTTGTTGTTATTGCTGAATACTTCAACATCTAGGACATCTTGCGACTCAAACATTTGAAACGTATCGGCGAGAACAATCCCATCAAAGTTCTGATACTTTCCATCCATTATTTCGGCATAAGTAGATTCGATGTTTATTGCCGCAATGTAATAAGCCAGTAGAACTATTTCATTAGCGTGAATTTCATTTCTAAACTTGTAGTCCAACCTATCCTTATGAATTATTCCACTCTGTAGTAGCCTTGTTATAAAAGTTCCAGTACCCGTAAAAGGATCTAAAATACTAACTCCCTTATCTGATATTGAACTATCAAACTCCTCTCGAAGAATGAATTCAACGGAATTTATGATGAAGTCAACAACCTCAATCGGGGTATACACAATTCCAAGCTTTTCAGTCATGCGTGGGAATGCAATTTTAAAGAATCTTTCGTAAAGCTCGGTAACTAGCTTTTGCCTCGAGGCATTATTATCAATTCCGGAAACCTTCTTTTCTACACTTTTGTAGAATCGATCAAGCTTTACATCACTTTCAATGTGATCATCAAGTATGGCAATAATTTTATCCATTGCTTTGGACACGGGGTTGTTCTCAGTGAAGCCATAGTCGGCAAAGAGTGAGTTAAATATTGGTTTTGTAATCAGATGCTGAGCCAACATTTCAATTGCATCATCAGTGGAAATTGAATCATTTAAACTTTCTCTGATACCTTTTAGAAATCGTGAAAACTCTTTGGACGCTTTTGAAGAATTATCTTCCAATAAAGCCCTTATTCTTATTTCTTGATTGTGGGCAATTTCAGAAATATCTTTCGCCCATTTTTCCCAATAATCACGCTCACCGACTTTCTCAACAATCTTGGCATATATACCATCTGCAATCTGGGATGGAAGATGGACCAGAATTCCTTGTTCGAACTCCTCTGCCGTTGTCACGTCCTCGTCATCATCTCCGGTGATTACATCAACTTCAATCTTGCTGTCGCGATCTTGATTTAGATTTATCTGGTTGACAATTACATCAAAGCGATCGTCGTGGGCGCGAAGAGCATTTAGAACATCCCAAATGACTTTGTACTTTGTACTCTTAAGAGTGCTGTTGATGTCAGCTCCTGCAGTTATTGCCACTGGGAGAATTATGTAACCACTATTCTTCCCATCGTATTTACGCATTACTCGACCGACTGCTTGAACAATATCGACCTGACTTCCACGTGCTTCTGTGAAAATGACTGCATCTAACGCAGGCACATCGATACCTTCTGAGAGGCATCGCGCATTTGTAAGAATTCTTGCAGACTGTTGCCCTGGATCAGCTTTTAACCATTCAAGACTTTGGCGGCGGACGAGTGCGTTTTGCTTACCATCAACGTGCTTGGTCTGAAGGGAAAGGCCTTGATTACCTTCTGTTGGTCTATTGGCCGTTCTACCAACAATTTCTAGTCGTTTTGCTAGGACTTGCGATGCATCAATAGTGTTGGCAAAAGCTACTGCCCGCTTCATCGGGATATCGTCAACATCCTCCCCCTGGGTTTTAATCTTGGAGAGACCTCGCCAACAGCCAAGGAGCTTGCTCGCGTCATCTAAATTAATAGTTGAATCTTCTGATCTAAATCTTTCTAGATCTACTCGTGCCACATACTCCTCATCTACAGCCAAAATTAAAACGCGATAATCTGACAATAAACCTCGCTCGACGGCGGTGCCAAAACCTAGGCGATAAAATTCTTCACCAAATTTTTCAGGATCATCCATCGAGGCAATAACACCTCCGGATTCAGCAACTTTGTTATCTACATCCTTATAGATCTTTGGCGTCGCAGTCATATATAGACGTTTCGACGCCTTTACATAACCATTATCGTGAATTCTGACGAAGTGGGAGAAATCCTCTACCGCTGCTTTAGCTGCAGTTGTGACTCCAGTCGTTCTATGTGCTTCATCGCAAACGACAAGGTCGAACTCAGAGAGTGGATTTTTCTTACCGTTTTGCGCTTTGGAGATAATTTCCAGAGATTGATAGGTTGAGAAAATAACTAGATTCTTGGTTCCACGGTTTGCCAAAGCTGCTGCAAGCTTTTCTACATCAGTAGATGCGGGAATTGCAAGATCAGTAACTTGCATATCATCGTCATCTTTCTTGCCCACTTTCGCATCACTACACACGGCGAGCGCCATGTAAGGAGACTTCTTATTCTGACCCCATTCCATGATGGTCTGGCTCAATAACGAAATAGAAGGCGCTAAGAAAAGTACGGTCGATGGACTCTTCTTTTTCTTGAAGAACTCCTCTGCGATGCGCAAGGAAACGAGAGTCTTACCCGTACCGCAGGCCATGATTACCTTGCCACGATCTGCCTCTTTAAAGCCATCCATTACTGCAGTGAGTGCATCTATCTGGTGGGGACGAAGTTCCTTTTGTGCAATTGGAACGCTTCCATAGTTCTCAGTGAGATCGAATGCTCCCCAACTAATAAGAGACTGCTCCATGTCATGCAGGAGGATTCGCTGGACTGGAATCTGCTGGTTCTTAAGAGCTTCTTCAGCATTACGGGTCCATTGATTAGAAGTAGTAATGACAATTCGCTTTACGTATCCATCCTTACCTGACGATGTATAGAAGGTTCCTAAATCATCGAGGTAAGTTCTTTCGTCATAGAACTTGCACTGAATCGCAACCTTGCCACCGCTGGCTATGTCATCTGCAACTAGATCGATACCAACGTCGGGTCCAATTCCAGCTTCTTCGCGAAGGCGGACGTTGGCTAGCTGTTCAGACCAGATGGGATCCTTGATGAGGTAGAACTTGGTCAGGCGCTCAAACTTGGTTCCCTTATCGGAGTCGCTGGTCGCGGTAGCTCGAAATTCAGCCAGGAGTTGGGCCAGAGTCTTCTCAACTATTGACTCGGGATTCATAGTTCTAAGGGTAAGGGGCGGGACTGACAAATCGTTGGAGATCGAAGGCGAATGGACCCGCGGGGTTAAGGAATGACCATTTATTAAGAGAACCAGGTGTTACACCCAGATAAGAGCAATGTCTTAAGACAGTAGCCAAAGCGCGGTTACAAAACACCCATTATTGGTGCCTAGAAGGCCCGTAGCGCGGTTATGGAAGGCGCGGTAATAGAAATTATCTGCCAACATAGAATTAATAAGAAGATATTTCCCTAGATTAACTAATTGTGAAGTGCTGTGCATTTCTATATTTGATTGGTCTACTCTAAATTTGAAAAAATATTTCCCTAGGGAAATATCTTCTTATCCAAACTGCTCTCTGGAATATGCCTATGTGCAATATATAGTATAAATAATTACAACCCGCATGTTGCTTCTTATCATGATAAGAGTGAATATTTCCGATTATCGCGGGGAATTTTCTCGTCCTTGTTATCATGATAATAGTCCTATTAAATGCACGGAAACCTGGTCTCTGGCGCAGATCTCTACTGTTTACTTAGGCAGTAGCCAAAATAAATAATTCTGCGTTTAGTAGGACAGTTTGTAATTACTGCGAGAAAATTATTGATACACAACCACCAATAGGAGTATCAATGAACGAAATTGCAAACCTTATCGACCGCAAGCAAGCTGCCCAGATGCTTGGAGTTACTGTGGCTACTATCGACCAGTTAGTAAAGCTAGAGCTCTTGCAATCTCACAAGATCGGTAGCCATAGAGTCTTTTCCAGGCAGTTCATCCAGGACTTTATTGAGTACCTAGAAGAGGCAACCGGCGATAAGCATGAGTTCAAGCCCAAAGGCTTCGCTGGATAGGAGCGTTTAACCTTTCAAATGTCACCCATCCACTTTAAGCTTGCAATATGTTTAAAGAGGCGACCGCGTGAGTTTGGTCGAGAAGGAGTTATTGCATCGCCTTGATATTTTGGCGAGGGCACAAGCGCTTGATTCATGGCCCCTGCTCTCACCAGGCGAGGTTCGAGACCTTGGCATTTACGGCGGAGCATCAGGAGTTTGGGTGGATAAGACCCGCACACAAGAGTTTGCACATGAAGGTGTGGCTGTGGGTCTCCTTCACACCGGACGTCACTACGACGATGACATCGATGAGAGTGGGGTTTTGTATCACTACCCCACTACTCAGCGTCCGGAGTCACGCGATAACAATGAAATCCAATCGATCAAGAACGCGAAGTCACTCAAGCTTCCTATTTTTGTTATTCGCAATATCGGCGCTCGCAAGAAGATTGATCTCGCCTGGCTTGATGACTTTGATGATCAACTACGCATTTGTGTACTGACTTTTCATGGCGTAAACCCAGAATCAAATACACACAGGTCTCCCCAGGAACTATCAACTATGCCGCTATTTGGTCCGAGAAGGAAGTCGACTGTTGAGGTATTACGAGCCGAACGTGATCCCCTCTTTAAGTTCAATATTCTCAAACGCTTTCAAGGTGCTTGTTTAGTCACAAAGATCAATGTGACTGAAATGCTTGATGCGGCACACATAATCCCCGTAGCCAGTGGTGGAACTGAAAGTAGTGAAAATGGAATGCTGCTGTCAGCTAGTGCGCATAGAGCTTTAGACTCTGGACTTTGGGCAATAAACCCCTCGACGCTGCAGATCGAGACCAAAAAAGACGGACCATCTGCTCAACGAATGAAGTTGCTAATTACAGATCTGAGCCACCAGGCAAATAAGTTGAATCTGGAGGCACTGGAGTTTCGATACGAGAAATTATTCCTTCAGGGAGTAACAAAGTAGTCAACTTAGCTGAGGAGCTTGTTAATTCGCTTTACAATTGCCTTTCGGCGTTTTAAGAGAAAGTCATCGTAGGAATACTCGTCGAGTATTTCACCCTCTGTTGGAATGGACTGAAGATTTAGTAGTTCCACATCTTTGCTATCAATTATTTTCTTAAGGTACTCGGCTGGTGGCTTGGCACTTATCTCACGATTAGTTTTGCCGCCAATAAACGCCAAATTGGAAATATCATTTACTTGGTTACGTCGAAGTTCAGGATAGTTCTGCTTGAGAAAAGCCTTAGGAAATATATGGTGAAACTGTAATTTATCTTCATTACCGCGATGCTTTACGGATATTTCAAGTTTGCTGTACCAATCCTTGGCGCCATCTTCTCGGAACGCGATAAACATCGCTTTAAAGTAGCCACTGTTCGTGGTCTTACCTATTAACTCAGCTTCTGTAACGTCCAAGCGACCAAGTGAAGCTTCAAGACGTTCCAATAGCCCTTGAGCCCCTAAACCTGATCGCAGGGCTAATAGATCTGCATCTAGTTTTGACTCAGAGGAGCTCGAATAGAAAGATTTCGTGTTCGCAATCAGCGCCCATCGCTGCATTGCGGAAGACTCAGATTGCGAAACCTTTCCACCATTCTGTTCACCCCAATATGCAATTGTGTGCACGATGAAAGGTGACGAAAGAAGCGCAAGTGAGTCAATTTTTAAGTTGCTCGTGAGGAAATTAAGGGCGACATTAATCGATTTCTTCGCGTTATCCCATCCTTCCTCAAGTTCTTCCTTAGTGAGTGATCCAAGTGTTTTGAACTTTGACTGACCCGTTGCAGAAATTACGAGACTCTTAACAAAGAAACCGAGATCAAAGTAGATGCCTCTCTGGTCATGTACTTCCGCTTGGAATTCTTGGAATAACACGAGGGAGTTTCTCCATTTTGCAGTTATCTGCGCTAGTGCCAAATCTGAGCTACGAAGTTTTACACCCAGTGAATTAACTCTAATAAAGATTTCTGTCACTTCTTCATAGGAGAGTGAAGGCTCAAGAACATCAAGCCTGTATGAGTATTCACGGATCTGACGCAACTTCTTTAGGCGGTCTGAATACTTGACGTAAAGTGGATCATCTAGAGAGGTCACGCCCGCTTTTTTGAGAAATTCGGCGTCACTGTGACTCGCAAATACGGCGCTGACATTTACCCAGTTGGCCGCATTTGCCAATTGTGGTGTTGAAACAATAAATGTGAATTGATTAAAGCGATCGCGCAAAGATTCTTCCTCATCGTCATCTTCAGTGTCATCGTCATCCGGTGAGGAATAACTACTCCCGGGGGAATCATCGATTTCCGTGATGGTTACGAGTTCTTCTGGATGTTCAAGATTAAAGAGAATCTCTATTTGCCTTAATTTTCGGCCCTCGCGCACGAATATTGGCTCTCCACGAATCACACTTGAAAGAGAGGTGAGGCGTTGTTGACCGTCAAGTAGCAAAAGAGGGCGTGATGTCGAATTTTTCTCAGTAGCAATTGCAAAATCTGATGTAGGGGCATCTGTATCGGTTTCCCATAAGAGGATAGTTCCAGATGGATAACCACGATAAAGCGAATCCAAGAGGTCTCTGACACGGGTTGCTTTCCAAACATATTCTCGCTGCATTTCCGGCTTTTGGATGTAGCCCTTTTCAATATTGGCTACGAGCTGGTTTACCGACATCTCTTGCTTGGACAAATTAGTTACCTCGCTCTATGAAACCCATGACTTGAAATTACCAGCCATGGGCGACATTAGGTAGTCACTGAGTAGCAACCGGGTAGTAACGCGAATAGTAATTTGGGTGCCTAATTCGATAATTGAGCGTTTACTAGGCTTATTACATGCGGTACTGTGCGTGATCAGTAGTGCGTAAGACCTTACTTCCGTTAACTCTTAATCATCGGGTTTTCTTTAAGTTCCCCTACCGCCCTCCCTACTCATCAGGTAATAATTAGGCCATGAGCAATCGGGTTTGTGTGATTGGTGCTGGTCCTAGTGGAATCACGGCGGCAAAGAACTGCATTCAAAATGGCTTAGACGTCACAGTCTTTGAAATGAATGACAAGGTTGGCGGTAATTGGGTCTTCAACTCAAAAACCGGCCACTCGAGTGTTTATGAAAATACGCATTTAATAAGCAGCAAGGCATGGTCTGAGTTTGAAGACTTCCCTATGCCAGATTCTTATCCTGATTATCCCAACCACTTGCAGTTGCAAGTTTATTTTGAAGACTATGCCCGGCACTTTGGAGTTTTAGAGAAGACTCGCTTTGATCATGCGGTCACTCATGTCACCCGCCAATCTGATGGAAATTGGTTGGTTGAATACAAGAACAATCTTGGAAGTATTGAATCTGAAGTTTTTAACTACCTCATGGTTTCAAACGGCCACCATAATTTTCCTAAGTATCCCGATTACCCAGGAAACTACGCAGGTAAGTTCTTGCACTCTCATGATTTCAAAGGAGTCGATGAAACCTGGCGTGATAAGCGCGTACTAGTTATTGGTGCGGGCAATTCAGCTTGCGATATTGCTGTGGAATCAGCCCGCGTTACTAAGACAGTGCATATGTCTATGCGCAGTCCTCAATGGTTCTTCCCTAAGTTCATATTCGGTCAACCCGGTGATGTCTTTGCCGCTAGGAGTAAATGGCTGCCTAAGAAGTTACGTCAATATGGACTGAAAATGCTTGTGAGGTTAGTTCAAGGCCCATATAGCAGTTACGGACTACCTGAGAACACAACACTTCCTCTCAATACTCACCCAACTTTGAACTCAGATCTCATGGATTACATCCGCCATGGCCGCATACAACCACGCAAGGCAATTAAGTCGTGGAATGGGCTCACTATTGAATTTAGTGATGGAAGTAAAGATGACTTCGACATCGTTGTGGCAGCAACCGGCTTTTGGACAACTTTCCCCTTCTTTGATGATTCTCTGATTAATTTCAAAGATCTACCAAAGATTCCTCTCTATAAGAAGATGATGCATGAGAAGTATGAAAATCTCTATTTCATAGGTCTCTTTCAACCTATTGGATGCATCTGGCCTCTTGCGGACTATCAAGGCAAACTAGCTTGCATGGAGATACTAGGAAAGTACAAACGTCCTAAAGATATGAGATCTGCCATTGAGCATGAGGTGAAAAATCCTCACTTTGACTTCGGTCCTGGTCAGCGCCACGCAATGGAGGTGGATTACCACACCTTCCGTCATGAACTTAAAAAAGAGCTTAAGAAAGCGGGCATTGATATTGGTAAGTCACCTGCTGGCAATAAAAAGCTCTATAAGAGTTTTGCTTAAAGATTTCTTCGAGTAAACCTAGCTCTCGAAATCTCCCCCACGGCCTGTGAGCTTCTTTTTGCTCTTTGATGGGGCTTCATAGCTGAAAATCATCACGGCTACGAAAGCCGTGAAGATTCCGACAACAATTATTACTGCCTTCATAGTTAGGCCAGGATTGCCCAAGCAACGAGAGCGAAGATACCGATT
>Ga0214192_1001808_pt1 | contig 11569 bp, 10 predicted proteins | sample TroBogEpilimnion_44_FD_153030 | JGI IMG/M metagenome (GOLD analysis project Ga0214192, IMG submission 153030) | Freshwater microbial communities from Trout Bog Lake, WI - 29JUL2008 epilimnion | ecosystem: Environmental > Aquatic > Freshwater > Lake > Epilimnion/Euphotic zone | place: Trout Bog... | reverse complement strand
GGAACCCCAGTTTGGCTCACCAATTTCTCAGACCAATTTCGTAAGTTTCAGAAATCCCGTGGGCTTCGGGTCGTGAACATTCACTCAATTCGCCACTCATTCGCCATCAACGCCCTATCTCTAGGGATTGACCTACCCAGTATCAGCAGGGCGCTAGGTCATGCCTCGTTACAAATCACCCTAGACATATATGCTCGGGAAGCCGGTGACCTTCAGAACGCAGCCACCGAAGGTCTTGCCGAGTGGTTCCAGAATTGAGAAGTGGCATCAAACTGGAAAAAGACTAGGTGTTCTTTAGAAGCCTCTTTTTTGCAACTGCAAACTCCTCTGAAGTCAACAGCCCGTCCTCATACAGGTTGGTGATTCGCTCTAACTGTTCCGAAAAGTCGGAAGATGTGCGTGTTTCCTTGACGTCAGAGGTAGTGATGACTGCATCTTGGGCTTTCCTAAAGTGCTTCCTAACTTCTATCGCAGTAGCCCCGGGAAGGCGCAGAACGGTCATACCTTTAGAAGTTTGGATTTCCATCATTACCCAATTTGAAGTCTTCCTGGTGAGACGGTTGGCGATTGATGCAAGAAACATGCCCTCAATGGCTTTTTTGACGCCGAAACCTCCACCTTCAATGCCAGCATCTTGCGTCTGCGAAAATCCCTCAATTTTCAGAGAAGTAAGTTTGGCGATGGGTAGGCGAATGGACTCACTTTCTCCGTTGAACAAGATGTCTTTACCTGACAGTTCTACACTTACAACCGAGCCGACGATTGGCGACCATCCTGAACCATCTATAACCTGAGCCTGAAAGCCTGTCGGTTCTGTGGTTTCTGTGGTTTTAGCGCTTGTTGGTTCTTCAAGAATTTTTGGTTGAAATTCATTCTCAAATTTCTCTCGGATGCGAATAAGCAAATCAAGAGGACTATCGCTCAGTTTAGGACAGCGATAGTAGTGGCTGAATCTAATGAATCTAACTTGGCCCTCTATGGTGACCGTGAAATCCTCGTCGTATATTTCAGCCTTCACGACGGTAATGTTCTCCCAGCGAAATACGTCGGGATACTTTTTTACTTGGTGGACCAAACCGGTTTCATTTGCATATAGGTGACCCTTTAGGCCGTAATTGCCGTCCTTGCATGCTTCCAGAGAAAACGACACGTTGCCAATAAGGTCTTTCCACTCCATGAGGTCCCTTCATAAGTGCCTTTGCGAATAATAATTTACATAGGCTTGCTAATTGTTGGTAGCGCCATGCAAAATGTTAGTTTTAGGACCGGGTCGCACGATTTCCCGCAACTTGCCGCACGAAAAGCCTGCTCCAAGCAAATTTCCTTGGGGAGCCCCCATTTAGTAATCAAGGCGCCCAAGCCTCTAACGCAGGCGTGGTTAAAGAATTTCTTGGACTCCAAGAAATCCTAGAAATCTGCCTATACGAACACTTGTTCGTGCTATTGTTTTGCACTAAACCGAAGTGCCTCTGGTTGTTTCCAACCAACTGATTTGTCCAACATCCAACTGATTTCCAGCCAGCAGTGCTTCCAACAGTTAGGAGCAAAGCAGTGAAATCGTTGGAATCCATTGAGTTTGACGGCGTACCAACCCCGCCAAAGAAACGGGCGTGGGTGAAGTTGGACAAATACGCCTTTGATTATTTTGATTACTTTGACTTGTCGCCAAGCGAGAGGCACGTACTACTAGCGGTTTGTCTTGAAGTCCGGTGGCAAGACTTTGCTTGGCACGGTTCCCTCACCGACTTGAGTGGTCGTACTCGGATGACCCGCTCGCACGTCAAGAAGGCAATGGAGTCCCTCGTTGCAAAAGGGATTCTTGAGGCAATCCACCCGTTCAAAAGCAACAGTATGGGTGAGTTCCATTTAGTTCACTACCACGACCTAATCATCCCGGAAGTTAGAAGTGGCGGGCGCCCAACTGGTTCAAAGGACAGTTATCCACGACGACGCTACGGTCCACTCGCACCGAAAGAGACGACGAAGTGACCACCATGCGAACCAGAACCGAACCAGATATGAATGGTGGAGAGCGGATTGGGAATACGAATTCCCTGATGAGTGGGGGGAATCGCTATAACACGCATAGAGAGGCTGAGAATAGAGAGGATGTGAATGGTGTTACTAGTTTTAGAAGTGGAGAGATAAAAGAACTCCCCGATTCCTCAAATTCGCCCCAGTCTCTAAATTCAAATTCCAATGTTCTATGCAAAATCTGCCATGAAGAAGAGTGGGGTCACAGTTGGGCTTCTGCGGATGGTAGGGGCCACGACTATGTTCCCGATTTAGAGGGTTATGGGTATGTTGACTTTTAGACCTAACTATTTGGATTCATGGAATCCACAAGCGTCTCCAAACGCCAATTAGTGCGCTGTTTATAGATAGCGGTATAGTGTGGATAGTAGACTAGTAGAAAGTGTTTGCTTATGCCCGCATGCAATCGTCCAAGTTGCTACCACTGTCAACTTGCTCCGCTATTTGTCGGATACCCAAATAAGAAGTTGTCCGCTGCAGAAATCAATGACATTGCTCGTGCTGGTGGCTTCAAGCCAATGGGCGTTTGCCTACCAAATGACCACTCAGTTCAAATGAATGACCCAAAACAACCGCCGAACAAAATGCCTTGGTGTACACCCGGCGAACATTTTGGTTGTTGGAAGTTAGGTATTCCCATCTTCACCCGCATTGCGCCACGCAAGGGCTATATCGTAAGCCCGGAGCAGTTTTACTGCGACAAGACTCCCTGTTAGGACCCGAAATATGCCTCCAATAACTATTTCTCAACTGCGAGCAGTGTTTTCTCCAGCAAATCAAGCCACCCACGTGGATAATCTTGGCAACTACTTCACTTGGAACGGCACCGGACGCTCAGGGTCCCTTTTTGAGACGTTTGGGGGGCGTGGTGATACTGGTCCAGATTCAGACCGCTTTACTTACGCTGACTGCCTCGCACCTTCATTTCTTAGTGCACCGATGCCGGCAGAAGGTACCTATCGTCTTGTAGAGGGAAATTTGGCACAGTCCAGTCAAGTATTCCTGTCTAACATTCCAACGAATGTGTCTCTAGATGCAGCCCAATGGGTGAATTTTGGAAACACCATTGACACCCTTTTTCAAAATTTGAAAGGGATTGACGGGGTCGCTTGGGTCATTGCCTCCAAATTGATAGCCCGGAAGAGACCACAACTTGTTCCGATACAAGACCGGGTTTTGTACGATGCGTTCGGGTACGCTCAAACTTGTCTCGCCGCAGATACTTGGGAGCACTTGGCAAACCTTGTAAGTGACCTCCAAATTAGGACAGCCCTTCAAACAATCCAGAGTGCGGCAATTAGACAATTCACTCCGGCTCTTTATCCACAGGCGCTGAACCTAGCGGGGCTTTCAACATTGTCCCTCATCAGGGTTTTGGATATCTGTGTTTGGGAAGAACACCAAGGGCACAGGGGCAACAAACCTGCAACTTGCCTGTTTTGAACTCTCCTAGTCACCCAGTCTATTTTTCGGGCGCCTAAATCTTCTGTTGCTATGCGAGTTTGACCTAGCCAAGCCAAGTGAAAGTAGCCCCTCCGTCGGCAGTTACGGTCATTCGGTAGCGCCCTACAACTGAGTTAGGTCCCCCTCCAATACCAATCAGGGAGCAAATAAAAGTCGTTCCTTTCTTCCATGTTTTCGGCATTGCGCAATTTACCGAAGTAAAAACCAGCGCCGAATTCTTGTGCAGATACGAAGCAACAAGGTTTTGCCAAGCAGTCTTGCTCGGGACTCCCTTAGCCCCGGCATTAGATTGACCGGCAGTCAGGGTGAGCGCCAGCAAGAGGGAAATTCCAACGGCTGCCATAACAAACTTTTGGCTTACCTTTTGGAGCGGCTGATTGTTTAGAGCGGCAAACATTGGGCTACTGCTTGGCAAAGTTGTGGCTACAGGACTTGCAAGTCGTTTCGCCGACTTTGGCACTACGACCGCAAGCGGGACATACCCGGCGATTGCGGTTGGTAACGAGCCAAATCACACTCAACAAAGCGTCGCCAATCAACCAGACGACAATAATAAATGCCACCCCAAGTCCCTTGCCGACATTCGTAGCGTCGTTGCAAAGTTGTTGAGAAGCGGTGCAGTTATTTGGGTTTCCTTGAACTCCAGCGATAATCCACACGACCATCAATATGTTCCAGATGAGGATTATCCAAGTCGTTTTACGCCAGTTTGGTCGCTGAATTGCCATTTCGTCTCCGTTTGTCGGGTTTCAAAGTTCAACAATAAGGGGGGGGTGAAATGTCAAGTATAAATAGCGCTATTTTTATTTATTTTCCCCATCTTTTTTTCTTTTCTCGTCGTTAGGGCAACGTCCATTCACACCCACCCTTGCAAACACCTTGTGCTGACTGAACTTTCCCATTCCCTAAGGCTTTTGACGCTTCTTTGAGAGAAGTGCCAACACGAAGGAGGGATAAAGAAAGAAAAAGTCCCCGAAATGTGGTGATGGATAGTAGAAACCGCCAAAGGCTTGGTGTCGCTTCACTGCGCAAAGCCCCACATCTTGTTCAAAAATCCACAAACTTTTTTGACACGAAGCAAAACTACTCCGCTATATTCAGAGTTCTAGGGGTTCGGCTCCTAGAACTATAAAGGAGGAATGAAATGGCACGTGGAGTTTTTCGTGGAGCAACTGGTTTGAACTTTGACCGTCGCACCACATTCGGAAAGATGACTAGCGGAAACGGTCGCAATGCACTTGGCTCGGCTGGCAAGGGCAGCGCATTCCGCACTCCAAAGCCTCGTAGCAAGTAAAGGCACGTGGAGTTTTTCGTGGAGCAACAAGTCCGGTTTGTGACACTGCACCATGAAAAAAATCAATAGGACTGGTGGCGCAGGAGGTACTGGGGCTCCTTCATTAGTGAAGCCGAAGTCAAAGTGCCCATCAGTTTCGCAAAGGAAGCCTTTGGGCTAGTTTCTGTATTCTTTTGAAAATCCCGTCCAACCTACTATGCGTTGGACGGGATTTTTTTACGGATTTGAAGAGCCTTGAGTTACGCTCGTCCTCTTGACATTTCATATTCACACCAAGTCTGAAGAGTTGAAATGTCGAATATAAATAGCGCCGATTTGTTCATTTATCTCGGCACTCGTGTCAACTTCTAACCGCTCTCTAGGCTTCCTCGTAAGGAAGAACACCACCCAGAACTTTATAGTTCCCGCTTCCGTGCGGTGCCGCTTGGAATAAGGGTTTGCCCCCGTTTGGCAAGATTGCGCAAACTCTGCAGCCACCTAAATTCCCATAGGCGTGGTCATAGCAGCCGAGATTTTCTTTTTTGATGTCTGGGTATACGCCTAACACTCTTTCCCTAATGAAACTCACGTGATAAACATTCCCAAGCAACTCTTTACTCAAAACCACTAAAGCAATCTGGTCATGGATAGTGAGTTCTCGTCCGCATGAGGAGCAGCCCAGTTCGCCCCTTTGAAGGCGGGCGCTACAATCCGGGCAGTCGTAACTCAAACTCACTCAGCCTCCCCCGTCAGTTCCTCTAGCGACAGGGCTATCGCATTGAACTCCTCAAGAGCAACCTCCAACTCCCCAATGATTTCACGTGCGAGAACCTCAGGCGCAGGCAGGTCAGCGGCGTCCTGAAGACTGTCGTCTTTCAACCAGAGAATGTCAAGGTTTGCCTTATCTCTCTCCATAAGTTCGTCGTAGGAGTAGACCTTCCAACGCTCACTCTCCACACGCTCAGACCGTGGGCGACCAACCTTGTAGCCCTCAACGAACTCATCTAGGTGGTGACGCTGAAGGGGATTGGTTTTCTGCGTGAAATGTTGGTTTGTACGGAGGTCATAGACCCACAGGTTCGTAGTCCAAGGCCTTTCGCCAGCGGGGCGCTTGTCAAAGAAAAGCACATTTGCCTTGACGCCACCGGCGTAGAAAATCCCTGTCGGCAAACGGAGCAAGGTGTGGACGTCAAACTCTTTCAGGAGCCGACGACGCAATGTCTCGCCCGCTCCTCCTTCGAACAAAACATTGTCCGGGAGAACTACTGCAGCCCGTCCATTGATGTCCATAATGGTCTTGATGTGCTGAACGAAGTTGAGTTGTTTGTTAGAAGTCGTGACCCAAAAGTCATCACGGGCAATCTCAAGGTTGTCTTTGGAGACTTTCCCGTCAGCTCCAACCATGGTGGTTGATGACTTCGTGCCGAAGGGTGGGTTTGCTAGAACCACAGACCAACGACGACCCGGGTCCGCAGTCAGTGCGTCCTTGACCTCAATCAAACTCTCTCCATTGGGCGTTCCCATGCCGTGAAGCAGCATGTTCATTGCTGCCAAGCGTCCGGTGCCGTCTACGAGTTCTGTCCCAAATACAAAGTTGTCTCGCAGGTGGTCTTTTTCGGCTGGGGTGAAGTTCTCCGCACCTTCGGAGGCATATTCGTAAGCAGCAAGAAGGAAGCCACCAGTACCACAGGCTGGGTCTACAACTGTGTCCTTCACAGTGGGTTGAATAACGTCAACCATCGCCTTGATAAGTGCCCGTGGCGTGAAGTACTGACCTGCGCCTGAAGCGACATCTGAGGCGCCTTTGGAGAGCAATCCTTCGTATGCGTCACCCTTTACGTCCACTCCAGTAGCCGACCAATTCTCAGCGTCAATCAACTCAACAATGAGTTTCTTCAGCTTGGCAGGGTCTTGAATTTTGTTCTGCGCTTTGCGGAAGATGACACCAAGCGTGCCCGACTGCTTACCAAGTGTCTCCAAGATGTGACGATAAGTCACTTCAAGTTCAGCGGCGTCAGTGTCTAGAAGTCGTTGCCAAGAACACTCGTCGGGGACAATCTGCTCAGGATTGATGGGACGAGTGGCTCGCTCGTGAGCCATCTTGAGGAACAGCAAGTAGGTCAGTTGCTCGGTGTAGTCCAACGTGCCTACGCCGTCATCACGGAGCAGTGCGCAGTAGTTCCAAAGTTTTTGAACGAGTTGGCTGGTATCAGACATGGGTTTCTCTCCAAGTGGCAGTTAGGGCGCCCGTGAAGGCGCTGTGAAGTAGTGAGCGACGCTCGGAAGCAATGCGTGCTTCAAGTTGGTTGGCGACCTCTAGAGCCTTGTCTAGTCGGCTGAACTGTTCCTCTAGTAGCGAAACAATGCGTTCTTGGGTAGCGAGAGGGGGGACGGGCGTATCGATAGTTTCAATGCGGAAAAGCGCAAGTTTTGCCTGTGTTGTTGATGTACTCAGACCCTCAATGACTTCTTGAGCCAAAGGTGACTTCAGGAAATAATCAAGGAACCGACTTGCCATTACCGATTTATCTAAGACAATCTTGGCGGCGTTCTCAGTTAGGTTTGCACCATCAAGGAGTTTGGGAACGACCGCCGTTCTCCCGATAGTTCCCGCAATCGTGATAACAACGTCACCACTTGCGACGACATACCGAGAGATTTTAGACCAAACTTCGTCAGGAACATAAACCAGACTTTTTATGTCAATGCCTGTCGCCTGCACATCAGTAGCCCTGATGTAAGGGTGAGCCGTTGGAGTTGGCGACCACTTCGTTCCTTTCGGAAGCCGCTTACCGCCCTTTACGACGGAAATATCACCAAGCGCAACCTCACGCCAGCCCTCCGTGCCACCCGTCAGTTCACCGCTAAAGGCTGCGTGCAGCAGGGACCTACGGAACGCCTTCGCCTTCTCACGCACTGCTTTGACGCTGGCGAGGGCGCTGTCCAAGCGAGAGAACTGCTCCTCCAAGATTTCAACGATGCGTTCTTGTTCGGCGAGGGGCGGGAGAGGTATGAGCATTGATTTCAACTTTGTTGCATTGATGTTCTGAAGTGCTATTCCCGCACTTGCTTCACCAACCTGCTTCCAATACTCGGGTGAGAGAAGGAACCACTTCAGAAATCTCTTGACAACCCTGTCGCTCGCCTGAAGTCGGATTAGATACGACGCAAAGACACAGTCACGAGGAACTTCCTCAACAAAGGCACTTACGCCCACACTTCCTGCACGACTGATGAAAAAATCTCCCGTGCGAACAAGGTATTTGTCAATGTCTTTCGGAAGTTCTTTACATTGCGGAACTTCCGACCACTTCACAGGTGGGTGGGTCAAATCAGTTGTGCGGAGTAGCCCAAGACCTTGGCCATGTTCTGCCCGTGATGTCCAGCCGTATTGGAAAGAACTGCAGACATCTGAAAGGAAGGCTTCACGCCACCCCTGCGGTAACTGCGTCATACCGCCAACGCCTCGTTCATAGCGTTGATTATGTCAAGAGCCTGTGACCCGAGGTCACGACCAATACCGTCAGCCCCACCCCGCTCGCTGAAGGGGGCAAGTTCAAGGTCGTCCACACTGAACTGTGCCGACTGGACAATGGTGTCCTTGATGCGCTCTAGCCACCACAGTTGGGTTTCGCTGAACTCAACCTTCTGAGAAGCGAGCCAGCCTTCGTAGCGTTCTTGGACAATGTCGGCAAACGGCACTAAGACCTTGTCTTGTTCCAAGGTAAAGCGAATGAGGGCGACGAGGTCAGTGGCGGTGTGCCTCGGAGACTGTTTTACATTTTCAGGTTGGATAGCAGCGTAGGCATTCCAGATGAGGTCCAATGAAGCCGAAAGCGGTGGTCGGCTCAACTGGTCTGCAAGCTCCTTCAACTCTGAAAAGGTAACTTTTGCACCTTTTGGCTGAGAGTAGAGGGCGTGGATGAGCGTGATTTCGTCTTTATTATCAGCAATGAACTGCTTCCATGAAGAAATTACGCCACGAGCTTTGTCGTAGTCAATAACTCCACCCGCCATAAGCAAAGTGTCCTCGGTGACTTCGTCAATCACCCGGTCATGGTCGGCTCGTATTTGGAGGAGGCGCTGCCTTAGGGGCGCATTTCCAGCCAAAGGCTTCACAAGTTCTTTGATGTGATTGCGAAGCGCTTTGTCATAGTCGGGCTCACCGTCAGCATTCCTTGGTGCATTCTCTCGGACACCCTCAAGTACATCAGGGTCGTCCACCAAGATGAGTTGCTTCGTAATGTCACGTAGTTGTAATCCAGCAAGGTTGTAAATCTCGGTTTGCTCATCTGGGTTCAGCTCTCGTTCTAAGCGAGACAACCTTGACGCCAGCGAAGTTACTTCATCAGGCGTAATTGTGAAGTTGGCTGCACGTTCCATCAATTGTTCCAAGGAAACGCCTTTAGTGCGTTCAAGTGGTTTGGCGTCTACGTAATCATGTTCCGTAACGCCCACGGCGTCAACAATTATGAAGCGCTCTTTATGAGTTGCGTCTTGGGTCACAGTTTGGAAGTCGGCGTCATTTATGGTTCGTGCGCCACGCCCCTTCATTTGCTCAAAGTAGGTGCGGGAACGAACATCACGCATAAAGAACACGCACTCAATCGGCTTGACATCTGTACCGGTAGCAATCATGTCAACGGTCACCACAATGCGAAGTTCGGGCGAGTTGCGAAACTTCTGGAGTAGGGCTTTGGGGTCCTTGGCTTGATAGGTGATTTTGGCAGCGAAGTCGTTGCCCTTTCCGAACACCTCTTTCGCCATCATCACAATTTCTTCTGCATGGTTGTCGTCTTTAGCGAAAATCAGAGTTTTTGGAACTACGGAACGCCCCGGGAAGATTTCAGTGAAGAGGCGGTCTCGGAAAGTTTCAAGGACGAGCCGTATTTGCTCTTTAGAAGTCACCGAGCGGTCTAGTTCTCCCGCCGTGTAATCAAAGTCCTCTTCAAGTAACTCCAAGCGTTGCTGGCGGGTTAGTTTGTCCACTTTTGGAACCACAATTCCCGCAGGAATTGAGCCACCCTTTTCGGAAATCTGAGTTTGAATACGGTAGACCTCAAAGTCCACGTTCACACCATCAGCAACCGATTGTTCATAGGTGTATTCCGAGACGAGGTTCTGTTGGAAGAAGCCAAACGTCTGTTTAGTAGGTGTAGCCGTTAGTCCGACAACATGGGCGTCAAAGTAGTCAAGTACGCCACGCCATAAGCCATAGATGGAGCGGTGGCACTCGTCCACAATGATTAGGTCAAAGGTTTCGGGTGGCATTGCTTGCGAGTACTCGACCGACACAGGCGCCGATGGGACCGAGCTATCAAACTGCTCGTCGTCTTCCTCGGGAATTACCTCGCCCTTTAGCCCAGCAAATACACGCTGAATAGTCGAAATGACAACTTTGGACGAGTTCGCCATGCCAGCAGATGTGAGCTTGTTGACGTTGTACAGGTCGGTGAATTTTCGACCGTCGTCCGGTGTATCAAAGTTCTGAAACTCACGGAGTGTCTGGTCTGCGAGGTTGTTTCTGTCTACCAAAAACAAAACCCGGCCGAAGCCCCCGTATTGAAGCAAGCGATATGTCTCATTCACGGCAAAGAATGTCTTACCCGCACCTGTCGCCATCTGCACAAGAGACCGTGAGTGAGTTCCAGCGCCGAGAGAATACTCAACTCCCTTGATGGCGTCTCTCTGTGCAGGGCGTAGTGGGTAGTGGTCGTATTTGGGCATTGCAAGCACTCGCCCACGCCAAGTCGGAGCAGAAGGGTGATTTTCACTATCCCGAATGAAACGTGCAATGGTTTCTGGAGTCTGGAAGTTGAATAGCTTCCTTGCCCGTGGGTAGGGGTCGTAACCGTTAGTGAAATGTATTTCTGTTCCCGAAGCTTCGTAAACGAAAGGAAGGCGTCCGTCTTTCAAAACGGCGACGGGGCGATATGCCTCTGGCAAGCCTTCGGCATACATGGCTGATTGCCATTGAACACCCGACAATGTCGTTCCAACTGGTTTCGCTTCAATAACACCGACCACCTCGCCATTTACATAAAGGAGGTAGTCCGCCCGCCCATGACCCTTGTCCATAATGACTTCACGGACAGCGTTGCCCAGTTTGTGAACAAGGTCCATGCCAACCTTGCCAGCCCCATCTTTACGGTCACAAACGTGCCACCCGGCAAGGGTCAACTGCTGGTCTATGAGAACTCTTGCTCTTTCTTCAGGCTTCTCATTTTGCGACATATATAGAGAATAGGCAATACTCGCTGCTAGGAACTGACTACATTTGATTTGGCGGCAGTTGTAACACGCCTTGCCTAAGTTGTCACCGAAAGGACGCATATGAATTTCCTCTTGAGGTACACCAATAAATCAGTACTCGCCCTATTCGCTTTAACCTTGGCATTAATCGCAGGAGGTCTAGTTGCCGCAAATGCAGCAACAGGTGGGTCTTCCACGACATTTTTTGCTTGTCTAAATTCCGGAGTTCTTAGCCACGTACAGACCAAGAGCGAGACATGCACAACCGGTCACCTCATTAGTTGGAGCCAGCAGGGACCTCAAGGTCCCGTAGGACCTCAGGGTCTTCAGGGTGCAACGGGCCCAAGAGGTGAGACTGGCGCAACTGGACCTATGGGAGCAACTGGTGCAACGGGACCTACAGGTGCCACGGGCGCAGCGGGTGCCACAGGACCTGTGGGTGCAACTGGTGCAACTGGTGCAACTGGACCTACAGGTGCCACGGGTGCTACTGGGCCTACAGGATTGGGGTTTGAGCCAACACTTCTTTGGACCAGTGGGAGTTCT
>Ga0214192_1001807_pt1 | contig 11570 bp, 33 predicted proteins | sample TroBogEpilimnion_44_FD_153030 | JGI IMG/M metagenome (GOLD analysis project Ga0214192, IMG submission 153030) | Freshwater microbial communities from Trout Bog Lake, WI - 29JUL2008 epilimnion | ecosystem: Environmental > Aquatic > Freshwater > Lake > Epilimnion/Euphotic zone | place: Trout Bog... | reverse complement strand
ATCAATGGCATAAAGTACTAAGATTTCAATGGCTAAAGAGGGATTTTAAGATATTTAAGATTACTATCAATAAGCCTGATTGGTGGATAAATTGAGCGAGACAGAACACGTTTATAAAATAGAAATTATTGAGAACATAGTTTATGGAGATTTAGCATTATTTGAGTGTATCAATCACCCGAAAGATGAGTACGGATTGGGTGGAGGAGGAATATGTGGTTTTCAAACATTCTTAAATCCTGAGCATGCAATTCTTAGTCAAGCAGAAATAGCCATTAAAAAGTATATAGCAGATCATGGTTGTAATGAAGAGTGGGATAAAGATTATATAAGAGGTTTATTTAAAGCTATTGATATCGTAAAGGGGCTGCAAAAATGAGCGGAAAGGGAGAAACAATTTGTGCATATATAAACTGCACAAAAATTGTAGAATATGTATGTATAGTTGAAGATGGGCACAATGTATGTGCAGATCATTTACCCCCTGCAGGGCAGGGAACAGAGTACTTCTGGGAAGTTAATGGTTGCCCATGCTGGGGATGCCAATTGGAGAATAATGAATAAATGTTATAAGTGTGATAGCACCGCTAAAATTGGTTTATTATACTATTTTTCTGATGAAAGTGAAGAAGAAGTTTATTGTTGTAATAAACATAGGTCATACCCCACCCCAGATGGGGCAATGTTGCAACGAATTGTTCAACTTTATAGCAATTCAAAAATGATATCAAAGCTTATAAATAAATATCTTAATTTAATTAAAGTTGATCATCATAAGACAAAAGATGGATATTTTAAAATTGAAACAATTTGGGACGGGTATGATGATGCTGTTCCCCCTACATATGTAGCAATACATAATGGATATTTAAATAAACTTGAGGGGCATCCTAGAAATAGGTATGAGTCAGCAGAAGAAGATATGATTGAATTTCTAGAGAGAATTATAGCAGAATATCAGCCAGAAGATTGGGGAGAATAATGATGATATCCTACAATATGATGAAAGCTATGGATAATATAAATACAATAGTTATAAAAAAGATCAAATTAAGAGATCCCAAATTATTTCAAATTAAGGCGGGAAGTAGCATATTTTACTTCCTTATTAGAATAGATATACTACATAATAGCTATATGCTTACATATAAGAAGAAGGCATATAAACAATATCTAGAGGAGATTAGTTATGAGTATCAATGATAGTTACTGCGATCTATGCGGTAGTCTGGCATCTCATACAAAGACATTCTACTATGATAAATTCTCATACACTTATATTGTCTGTATAAAACATCTATATATGGCTAAACCAGAGAAGTCAAAGTTACCTAAAGATAAGCAAAATAGAATACTATTGGTTGGTATGTAATCGGGCGGGAAGTCTGATAATACCATTACTACCTAGATATATATAATACATATACCTAGAATACTAGAGATACAGAGTATATAAAAACATATTCCGTCTTTCTTAGATATAAAGATATCAACCACATATTCATAGGACCTTAGAATGGCATATAAAGGCTATTTAAGTGGAGTATAGTGGTAGATTGTGGAGTAAAGTGTCATCTAATGGGGACATAATATCAGTCTTAATATAGATATACATTATATCTAGTTATAGAGCATACCATATAAGCCTTCGTAATGTCAAACACAACATATAGATAAAATACATGAATATACCCCTATATATAGTATTAAAAACATATCAAAATCATCTAAATTTAATTTATTTTACATATATTTCTACAAATTATTAGACATTTCTAACTAAAATGATTAATTTTTTATACATTTTTAAAATGTCCAGAGATTTTTGGATCCGTTCGTAATGTCAAACTAATTTAACTTTAATATTTTTAAAAATTTTTTAACACCCAGAGATTTTTAAGCTCCTTCGTAATCTATTTTTTTAAAAAAAATGCGCTTGCGCTAAATTAGGACAAATCGGACATTTGAGACATAAGAAAAGGGAGTCCATTTCTGGACTCCCCATATGCTAGGACTTGGCTGATTGCCTATACGCCCTTATTATACCTAGAGGTATTCGTTAGTCTTTTCAGACTCCCGACCCGTAGTTCCCGTCAGACCCAACTCCTGAAGAGATGTATAAATAGTCTTACATTCATCTTGCACTGGTTTCAAATGTACTGGCATTACTGGATGTGTTGCCATAATGACTACATAATTAACTAGATATTGTAGCAATGATTCGTTTACATATCGTGATTCTTTTAACATCTTATATGCTAGGGCAGCAGGGGATACATCTGTATGTCCCAGCCCTTTAGCAATTGCCTTATGTGTCTTGTCCATTCTTCTCCTCTCTAGATATTTGAATTGTCTTTGCTACTAGTAGGACGGGAGCAATGAATATCATGAACCCCACCCACGCTGTTGCTAGAATAATTATACTCGCTAGAATCGCTGCCATTAGTCTTCTTCCCCTTCAGTTTCTATATCAACGCTTACCCAAGTGCATAGTTCTCCATCATACACATTTTTGGTAAAATTGTCAATTGCTTGAAACCATTTCTCATCTAGAGCAAGTGTAACTAAATAAGTAGTCTTAGTTGGCATAAGTAATCTCCTCAAAATGTTCAATGTATAGGACTTCATCTTCTAATACTTCTACATCTGTCAATTGATTCAAAGCATTTAACCAGCCCTGATCACATACGAATGTGATACGGAATTTAGTAGGCATTTAATCTCCCCGTCAAATATACAACTAATTCATCTTCAACATCTTGATATTCAGCAGACCAAGTTTGGGTTTCTGTATCCCATATATGACCATTATCAAAGTTTAAGGATACATCATAGTCTACTGACCATTCCCCCGTTGCTTCATCAAATACTACTACATAGTGATATTGTTTAGCCATTAGCGTTCTCCAAATCTTGTTGATAGAATACGACATTATAGCATAGAGTGTATAGGTCTGTCAAAGCATTATTGTAACCCTCATAGTACATATCTGACTCATAGTACTCATCTTCTTTAATTGGTAGATCATTTTTAGCGTCTTCTGCCTCACATTGAATTTCCCACATCTTATTTTTTATATGACCTTGTATTACATCCAAGGGTTCCACACCAGCCTCTAATGCTTTTGCTAGATGTTCTGGCAACAATGTCTTACGCATTTGCATTCTCCTTATGTGTTGGGCAGTTATTGTTTTCTTGATTTTTTGGCTTTTTAGCCATTTTTAGGGGTTATTACAATCCCCCGAAAGATCTGATTGTTTGAATTCTGCACAACGGGTGCAGGCTGGGATTGTGGCGTTGGCTGAGGACGTGTAATTTGTGCTGACTTACCGATGGACGTGATTCTAGAGAGTAACGCTGTAGCCTTTTTTGGTATTAATCCTTTACACCCCCATAGGGGGTGTGTATGATTACTACTAAATTTATTCCAGAGATTAGGCATTAGTTAATCTCCTTAGAACATACACACTCTACAACTACATTATGGGCAAAAGAATCCCAGTCCCAATTTTCAGGGTCGTTAGGACTTTCTATTTCTAATACAACAATATATTTAGGCATTTACTTTCTCCTTATGTTCGTCACAGGCTTCAGAGGATTCATTATAGCCACATGAAGGGCATACGTCAAATTCGCATTCGTCACACCAAGGAGTCCCATCTTCCTCGTTATCACATTCACGACACTTCCAGCCATATTCTGAGATAAGTTCAGATTCTCCATCTTTGAAGTTAATTTCTCCACCCCAACCAGTTTCCTCTTCAAAACTAAGATTAAAGTCAAGGGACGGGAATTGAGATGATAGATTAGCAATAGCAGACTCAGGACATCCCCAAGCAGTATTAAAACGGTAAGATAAAGATTCATCACCTTCATCATATAATTCAGTCTCAGGATATTTTTCATTATCAGCAACAGCAACATCCCACTTAGTTCCCCAATTACGGTTATTCCAAGAATACCAATTATCTGGATTATCCATACTGGTACCATTTGAAACAGCATTGTAGGCTTTCATGTTTGTTGGTTTAATTATGTTCCAGAAAGCAAAAACGGGGTTTGAAAATAATACTTCCTTTTGGCTATAGGTATTAGTATCAGCATCCCATTGGTCATGAATACGTGTAAATGGTTGATTCATTTGATTCTTTAGTTTGGCAATATCTTCTTTATTACCAGTTATACCTAAATCGTTATACACCCAGTTTGGCATTATGTAAAACCTTTCATTTGTTGAGAGGGTCATATTTTAGCATATGCCACTGACATTGTCAAGTCCAGTATGGCTCAAAATCATAAAATTTTAGAGATTTAGATCACACCCCGTAAAGTCAAAATAATTAGTTTTATATCGAGTATCGTAAATAGGTTATTTAATTATATCTCGACCATTTTTCTGGAGCTTTGTCAAGTGCAACACGATCTAAAAAAAATAAAGTGTGGGAGGGCTTTCGCCCTCCCAATTTATTAAGCGGTCAGTGCAAGAACCTGCTTAACAATTTTATTTTTTTCTGCTGTGATTACTGGGTCAAACCCACTTGCAGAATAAGCGAGTGACTCACCGCTACCGCTACGAGCAGTGCGGTAATAATCAAGGCGTTCAGTTAGAGCATTAACAACGCCCCACGCAGTGCCCTTGATATTCGCATTAGTAGGAGAATTATGGTACAACTCATCAAGCAAGACAACTTTATTTTCCCACTTTTTGATTGAGCCTTTCTTATCCGCTTCAGGCTTAGGATACATTTTGTTAATGATTTCGCTAAACTTAGCGTTAGTCACATCACGAGTGAACAATTCATTCGCTTGTGCAGAGAACTCATCAAAATATGCAACGGATAACCCTAGAGCCTCACGAGCAGCCGCAATTTTTCCATCCACTGTTGCAGTGTGACGAATCTTGAAAGATTGCTTAGCCCGCTTCATTGCAAAGTTAAGAGTATTTTGGCAACGAACACGAACGGGTGTGATTGCAGATTGAATTGCAACGCTACCATCGTGTGAGGTATGAACAACTAGATAAAGATTAGTTGTATCATTAGCCCCTTGTGGGTCAAGAACTAATTGGCTAGGGATAGACCATGAGCCATACACAATTCTTCCATCCTTGAAAGAGCCAGCAGAATCAACCTTGACATCAGGATTTGAGTCATGAAGATTTTGTGCAAACGCAAACAAATCTTCATTCTGAACTTCCTTATAGCGTGAACCCACTGTTGCAAGAACATCTTTTTGTCCTTCTGTGTATGGGTTATCACGAACAACGAGATAAGAATCGCTAACCATATTATAGTCAGGAACTAAATTAGCGATTGGCTCTAAACGGACATTCCAATTAGAGAGTTTTGCAGCATCCATGATTTCTGACACTGTGGGAGTTTCTGAATCCTTATCAAACACTTTATTTGCATAAGAGTGCCATGCAGGATTGGAACGGGAATCAACGAGTGCGAATGATACTGAGCCATTCTCAACTTCGGACTTGTGAGCGGTATTGTTCATATGAACCTTCTTTCTGTTAGTGAACCCTTATTCTAGCATACCCCACTGACATTTGTCCACTTAATTAGATAAACATGGGATAAAACGGACATGTGATTAAAAACACACCCCGTAAACGGCGTGTTGACTTGACACGGGTCGAGGCGATTGTTGAAAGTTCAACTAATTAAGTGGGCGGGGATCACCCGCCCACTCTCATGTTACTTAAACTTTTTATAAGAATAAGTAAGCAAATCCTTCTTATACTTTGCATTTTTGTTTGCTGTTTTTACTAACTGATGAACCTTAACAGCATTAACATCGTTGATTGACATTAGCTCTCGCTTATTTTGTGAGATTGTGAAAGTATACATTATTTATTTCCTTTTCTATTTACGGGTTATAGTGGTGAGCAGTTTAGCGACTTGCTCAGGTCGTTGTATCTAATTATAGATACTGTGCGATTGACTTCATAGTTGAGGCATTAACTGTTTCCTCATCTGTCATACGCAAAATGTTGAGGGCATTAGTAATTTCCTCTACTGAGTTATCATACTCATGCCTAGCCATAGACTTAAATTGACGAGTAGGTTGCTCAGGAAAACTCTTATCAGTAGTTACATCAAAATCAATGTTAAGGGAATTGTTCCAACTACGATAATTAGTTCTGATGTTTGTTGCTGTTTCAATTTTTGAGAAAGCATAATCAGTTAAAGACTTATTCCAAGTCTTGAGTTCCTCTTGATAATTTGCTTCCAACTGTTCTTGATTAGCATAATTAGTTTTGATTTGTGCCAACTTTGTTTCTAGTGCGGTGATAACCTTTGGTGTTGCCACCTTAACTGTGATACTACGAGCCATTTATTTTGTCCTTTGTTTGAGAGTTTGTTTGAGAGAGTTATTATAGCAGGTAGGGCTGACATTGTTTGCCAGCCCCCATAACTATTTAATTAAGCAAGTGAAACTGTTGTCCAGCGTTCCTTGCCATCTACATCAAGCAGGACACGGGTAGTGCTTGCGTTGATAGGGTTGATTTCCTTGATAGTGCCTGTGACCTTTGACTTCTGTGTGGTGAATAGGTCGCCTACTTGATAGGTTTTGTTTGATACTGTCATTTTGTTTCCTTTTCTGTTGTTGTATAGGTGGTATTTTACCATAGTGGGACAACCTTTGTCCAACCCACTATGGGCGTGTCGTGTGTGATTTACCTCACACGATAACTCTATTTAGTTTAGTATTCTTCTTGTGGTAGCCAAGGGTCAAGGTGGTGCTGTTCTGCTATTGCCCAAGCAGGTGCGTGAGTTTCACCTTTGTAAGTAACGCCTTCAGGCATTTCAATAGCCTTGTAGTAGTCATCTTCCCAAATAGCGTCAATAGCCTCTATGCACGGCTGAACCATTGAAAGCGGGACGGGTGGATAGTGATTACCTTGTAAGTGATAACCTAGTGCTACTTCTAGATCCAATTCTTCCATAGTAGCCAAATCATTAGCGAGATTACTTCCCATTTACATTTCCATTTCTCCAAAAGTGCTTAGTATGCATTAAGCCACTAGGCTCTGTTAGGTTGTAAGTAGCGTATTCGTTAGCCATACCCCAGTCTACACATTTATTGTATGCATTAACGGCATCTAGTGCGTTGTTAAATTGCATAGTGTGATGAGGTGCATTATTGTCATAAGCGGTGGTCAATTTATACATTGTTGTCCTTTCGTTTGACTGTATTGTATCACCTTCCACTGACATTGTAGCCAGTGTATCACATTCATCGCAGATAAAAATATTTAATCCATTAGTCATTACGATTCACGCACCTATTACATAAGGCAAATCCGTTATCAAAATAAGTGTTATAGCAACGCACACATTTAAGTAACTTTTTCATTACTCACCATCTACTCTCACATAAATAGTTGAATAAAAATCAGGCTTAGGATAACCCTGCCCGTTCCATTGTGGGCGAATACGGCAAGCGTAAGCGTACACGTTTTCAGGTGTGGAGACATTATCACGGCGGTCTGCCGTTTGAATAATGCCGTGTAAGTGACGGGATAAAGAGTAATAGTGCTTACCCTCTAAGGCTTCTGAGATTAGCATTATTTGCTACCTTCTTTCTTTCTAATAGTGGAAGTATACCATTTTGGACTGACATTATCAAATCCAAATTTAGGATAAATCGGACATTTTGAAAAATATTTTTGTGATAAAAAACACTCCGTAAACACGGCGTGTCGCCTTGACACGGGGTCGAGCCCACATTTTGAGATGGGTATACCATGGGCCCATATTAATGGACCCATGGCTCTCTCTCCCGTCACAACAAAAAATTAATTCATGTACTCTTCTTCAATTGTTAAAAGAGTTATACATTTATTACACGTGCACTTGCCGTGCATATTTACATCTTCAAAAAGTGCGGTGACTAATTCGTCAACTGTATATATATTGCTCATGATAGGACCCCCCAATATTGAATGCCTAACTCATCTGAACAATATCGGGCCACGTCACTGTGAGCAGTTTCGTTATAAAAATATTTGGTCCGCTGTCCTTTTATTTGTACTTTAAAAAATATTTCGTCGTTGCCGTCTTGATAAATTTTTACGTTATCATCAACAAACATTGCATGCCAGGAAGCTGATCCTACGGGTGGGTGCTTAGCCATTGATTTCACCGTCCAAGCTTTCCATCTCCTTGATATCTGCCACCATTAAATTAAATTCAGTTTCTGTCATGAATACAGAGGTGAGGCGTGTTGCTACATCTGCAGTCAAGTGGGCGGAATACTTAAGCAGTGCCTGAACATTTTCAGGTGTAGGGATTACACCTAGAGTGATAAACATCTGCATTGCCTCAGAGACTGTTTCTTCACCTGTTAGAGACCTTTTGGCTGCTTCTGCAATTGCTAATGCAGTTGAGAGATTTGACATATTAGTATTCTACTTTCTTATATTTTTCTTTACGGGTATATTTTTTTTTGTTGCGTATAGGCGTAGCAGAGTTGCTACGCCTTAGTTCTTGGATACGGCGTACTTTCTCAGACAATTTCAATAACGGCTTCACTAGCACCCTCGTTAATGAACGCCAAACGGTCTAAGATTTCTTGGCGTGAAAGAGTTAGGTCTACAAGTTCACGGATTGCTCCTTGATTCATCTGAATAAATAAGCCTGCAGGAAGTGTTGCAATTCTAGAGTGCATACGGCTAGCAGGGTCTACCTTAGAGACAAACTCGTGACCGTCTACTTGGAAAGGAAACTCTGCCCATCCTGTTGTGTCTACATTGTGCATTATTTGTTACTCGCTTTCTTTTGTTGTGAATAGTTGGTTGGGATTGTTGCTAATTGTAGCAGAGAGGACTGACATTGCTTCTTGCTTGGAAGCCTGACGGGTGGCTTTAATATAAGCCTTATATTCATCTAGGTTCATATGATGACCTTCTTTCTTTGTAATAGTGGAATTATAGCATAGCAGACTGACATCTGTCCACTTATTTTGACATATTTTCGTGTGATAAAAAACACACCGTAAAGACGGCGTGTCGTATTGACAAAGTTATCCACAGGCGGGTCGAGCAAAAATTTGCGGGGTGTCAAGTCAACACCCCGCAATTATTATTTGAAATCTTTTAAGATATTTTCTACAATCTGTAACTGTTCATTACTAAGATGATCCAATTCAATTGCATTGAAAAAACCAAATGGGTCTTTATTTTCCATAGCAAGCCTCCTCAAATCGCATTGGTGAAAAATTGTGATTATCTTCAAAAAACAAATCGCAAAACTGTTCAATTAGTGTTGAGAATGTATCCTCATCAATATCATTTCTATTTGATTCTAGAATCTGTGCTACTCTTACATAGTCTTTACGTGACATCATTTTATTAGTTACCCCAAATCATTTCTGTAAAATCTTCATCGGCAGGAATGCAATCGCATTGCATAACGTCCCAATCTTCTTCATTTCCAAAATAAATAAATCCTGCACCTTTGCATTCATCACATTTAATCGCTAACATTATTTAACCACGCTTTCTAAAAATTCTTTTTGTGTACAAGTAAGGGCAACTAAATCGCCATCGGAATTTGCTAACATAGCATTAACTATGTCTGCTTTTTCATTGATTACAGTAATTTCATTAAGCAAGAAGTTTTCATCTTGCCAGATTACTAGAGAACCCTTATAGAGTTTATTTACTAAGTTAAGTGATGGCATTTTTATAGTGCCCCTTCCTGAAGTAACGCAATTTCTAAATCTAATTTTTCAGCAGGTGTCAAGTCAGACAAATCTGTCCAGCCAGCACCATTTTTATTTATGGTAAAAATTTCAATGTAACCCATTATTATTTACCCCACTCTGTGGAGATGATTTCCCAGCCATTGGAAACCAATTCATCTAAGCGGGTAACTAATTCTAGGTCAGAATTACCTAGCATAGTAGCACCCATACGGGAAGGATAGCCGTTAGGCTCTTGGCGAATCGCCGTGTATTTTAGTGAAGTCATTTTAACTTCCTTTCTTTTTTTTGTTAAATCTTTATTTTGTTATGAATGGAATTCTAGCATACTATTTGGCGAAAATCAAGCGACACGCCGTAGTTTCTAAAACTTTTTTTATTTATTTAATTGTTAATACTGGAAGTATAACACAAAAAAACGCTACTGTCTAGTAACTTAGGGGAAAATCTCATTATTTGGAGCGTGGCATTTGTGAAGTACGCCACATAGTAGTGTCCGAAATGTCCGATTTTGCCTCGACAAAAAATCGGGAAAAAATCGGGGGAAGCTAGGACCTCCTACCTGTGATTAGTTTAGCCACAAGGTAGGAGATAATAAAGACTTCAATTAGTGTTAGTGAATTGATTGGCATTATAGGTCAAACTCGCTTTCGTCAAATTCTAATTCTTCATCAGCAATTTCATCAAGTGAAATTTCATCTTTTACTTTTTCGTTTTCTATTTCTTCAATTAGAATTTCATCAAAGAAATCGGGTTCAGTTTCCCAACGGTCTATTTTCTTTTCAAATGAGTATGTCATAGTCATTTATTTTCCTTTCTAAAAATTTTTACTTATGTGAGAATAATCTACGGCAACCAGCGAACGGACATTTTACTGTGCTCATGCGGTGGTATGTGTAGCCATACTGCCCAACGCTAGTGATACGGCTAGCCTTTGGTGTTGAGTAGATGTGATAGGTCTTAGCGTTAGCGGTAGCAGGTACGCAAGCCAACACTAGGGCGGTGATAGCAATTAGTTTCTTATTCATAGGATTACCTTATCTTATAGAGAGTGAATTGTCAAGTTATTATCGTGTGACTTTCATCACACGAACTAGGGAACCATAACGCTTAGCGATAGCCATAGCCTTATCGCTAGGACCTGCGAACACATCAGTGTTAGGGTACTTATGCATTAGGTATAGAGCCTGCTTAGTTGATAGAGCAGGGGCAGGGACAGGGGCATATCCACCAGCCTCTAGACCATAGTCTAGAGCAATTTCACGGCGGACATTTTCATAGTATTCATTAGTATTCATTTAGTTATCCTTTCAAGATACTTTCTTTCTTTCAATAAGATAACTCTAGCATAGGGGTCTGACATTATCAACTTTAAAATCGGTATAAATCGGACATTTTAAAAAATATTTTTGTGATTAAAATCACACGATCTTAACGGCGTGTCATATTGACAAGGTTATCCACAGGCGGGTCGAGCAAAATTTTGCGGGATGCCAAGTCAACACGCCGATTTATTTTATTTATTTTTATTTTCTGATTTACAAACACAAGCCCAGTCGCCTAAATTAAGGCGACCACATGCGGGGCAGGTGTTGAAAGTCTTATTCCTCATCTTGCTCTAATTCACTTTCATAGTCTGATAACCCTACACGGTAGGCAATAGGGTCACACTCACGCAAGGCGTAGCTAGTGTCATACACCATTCCCGCAATTGTTACAGTTCCGTATACATCATCTAACATCATCTTGTATGACTCTTCAATTTCATAGTCTGTCATCTTAGCCATTTATTTATTTCCAATCTTTAAAAACATCGTTTACAATTTCAAGTTGTTCATCTGTTAGGTGATCCAAT
>Ga0214192_1001805_pt1 | contig 11585 bp, 9 predicted proteins | sample TroBogEpilimnion_44_FD_153030 | JGI IMG/M metagenome (GOLD analysis project Ga0214192, IMG submission 153030) | Freshwater microbial communities from Trout Bog Lake, WI - 29JUL2008 epilimnion | ecosystem: Environmental > Aquatic > Freshwater > Lake > Epilimnion/Euphotic zone | place: Trout Bog... | reverse complement strand
ATATCCTTCAGGGTTATCATATCTGCACCCATAGCTTCAAGCTCTTTGGCCATATTCACAAAGTACTCATTGGTGAAGATTGCTTTTGGCAGCGGCTTACCTTTTAAGCGGGCTAAAATCCTTTCCTTACGGGTAAATTTGGGATCGACCGTGTAACAAACCACGCAGTCGGCCAAACCACCATTTTCTTTCACATATTTGATGGTCGATTTAATATTGCTGGTATCATTAAGTGCATCGAAAATACGCATGATCGATATCCCTGATTGAACTGCGTTGCGGTTAAACCCTTCGATTACCTCCTCCGGATATGGGTTGTATCCAAAAAGATTGCGGCCTCTCGAAAGTGCCGTTAGATGTGAGATATTCCCTATCTCAGCCTTGATTTTTTCCAGTCTTTCCCAGGGATCCTCATTGAGAAAACGCATAATCGAATCGGGAACGGCTCCTCCCCACACTTCGAGTGCATAAAATCCTGCTTCCTTGTAAATCGGCAATACACGCTCGATCTGTGATTGTTTCATACGGGTCGCGAAAAGGGATTGTTGTCCATCCCTTAATGTGACATCTCTTATTTGTAATTTGCGGTTCATGGGTAAAAAATTTGTTTTTTTAAGGGCCTCATTAATTCCCCTGTGAGGGATGAGTGCAAAAAATATTTTTTGGCCGGACTGGAATTTGCCAGATCATGGCTTCTTACTTAAAGGTATGATTTCAAAATTTTCTGCAAAATTCGGCAATAAATTTGGATATTAGAAATTTTGAGACAAAAATTCCAATAATTTATGAATGATTTAAATCAGGTTAATTTTTGACGTGTTAACAACTGATTATACTGATCTTTCTGTGCATTGTCCCATTACCTTTCTTTAACTGTTTTACAATTCACAGTGATCGGAAGGAGAGAAATTTTAAATAATAAACCGCTTAGTGACGACTGCCCGGGTTATGATTTCTTTAGATGTGTCCTGTCATCCTTATTTTTTATTTCGAATAATTTGCCGATATTTGGCAGACCTTAGTTTAGTCATTCAGATAGTAATTTTGGTCATTAATATTGTCTGGGTTGTTTTAAAAATTTACTAATAGCTTTTTTAATGATTTTTCTAACTCAAATTGCAGCTGAAGTTTCATACTTAGATCTTCTGATGAAAGGGGGATGGTTGATGGTCCCTCTATTTTTGCTTTCAATCATTTCTGTATATATTTTCTTTGACAGATTTTTTTATTTATGGAACCAAAAAAGAGTGGGGGCAGATTTTTTTGAGCGGTTAAAAGAACTTATAAAAGAAGGTAAGATTGATGCCGCTGTGTCCCTTTGCTCTGCGACGAATAGCTCTGAAGCCCGGATTTTAAAGAAAGGGATACAGAATCTAGGCAAGCCACTGCGTGATATTCACGAGCAGATGGAGATGGAAGGCAAACTTGAGGTTTATAAATACGAAGGAAACTTGTATTTTTTAGGAGTTATTGCCGGGGTGGCTCCTATGATGGGCTTTATTGGCACCATCGCCGGGGTAATTAAAATATTTTACAATATTTCGCTTGCTGACAATATCAGCATTTCGCTGATTTCGGGAGGGTTGTATGAAAAGCTGATCACCTCCGGTGTGGGACTGAGTATCGGTATTATAGCCTTTGTTGGTTATCACTATTTAAATAATAGGGTTGACAAGCTGGTTCAAAGATGGGAATTGCAGAGTGTCCGGTTTATTGATTTGATTAATAATAATTAAAGATGAATTTCAGAAATTCAAGGAAACATGCCTTTGAGATATTCTCAAATTCGTTTAGTGATATCATGTTTTTTTTGATGTTATTTTTCCTGATTGCCTCAACGATGATTACCCCGGGAACTATCAAACTGATGCTTCCCCAGGCTAATCAAACTCAATCAATGAATAAACCACCGAAGGAAATAGCGATCTCTATTACCAAGGATTTAAAATATTACATCAATAATAAACAGGTCCAGTTTCTGGAAATTGAACCTGCCTTGCGCCAGCAAAAGAAGGAAAATAGCGAAGTTCATGCTATTGTGCGTTGTGATAATGCCATAGCAGTACAATCGCTGGTTGATGTTTTACAGATTGGAAGCAAAGTTGAGATGAAAATGGTTTTGGCCACTGCGAGAAAAGAGAAGGTGAATTAAATATTTACCTTTGTGGCTCAAAATTAACCATGGATTTTCTAACCATAATCATTCTTTCAATTGGCCTCTCAATGGATAGTTTTGCAGTATCTGTCGGGTGTGGATTAGCAGAACAAAAAATCTCATTCCGGCATGCTGCCAAAATATCCTTTTCATTTGCCTTTTTTCAGGGATTATTGCCTTTGTTCGGATGGTATATGGGATCTGAAATTCGTGTATATGTTGAGCAAGTTGACCATTGGATTGCTTTCTTTCTACTTTTCTTCCTGGGAGGGAAAATGATCCTGCAACGATTTCAGAACCAGGAACAGGAGAGGTTATCAAATATTTATTCCTGGAAACATATTATTACACTCTCAATTGCTACAAGTATTGATGCCCTGGTGGTTGGATTTTCCTATGCCATGGCTTCTACCGGCAATATATTCGGTGGGGCAATTATTATCGGATCCGTGACTTTCTTTTTTGCTATGCTTGGTATTCGGATCGGGAAGGATGTAGGTCACTCTTTCGGGCCAAAAGTCGAATTGTTAGGTGGGATTATCCTGATCGGGATTGGCCTTAAAATACTAATCCAGCATACCCTGATGGGGGGATGATTATTTGCCCTGACAGGCTTCCAAATCCAGTCAGGGCTTTCTGAATATATCTGATTATTTTTTAATCAAGCCTTCCAGTTTGCTATAGGCCTGATCTAATCCTTTAATAAAATCAGTTTTTAGCTGTTTGTAATGCTGCTTTACCAGTTTTGGGTCATTCTTGTCCACAGGATGACAGGCCCGATCGAGCATGGTATTATTTAATAATGCAGCTTCTTCAATGATTGACAATAAATTGGTGTCTTTTTTATCCTCATAGGTTTCAAGAAAGTCGATACAATCTCCAATGAGTTGTGAAGACATGAACACAATCTCTTTTTTCAGGCGTCGTAAGGTTGCCATAGTTTTTTTTGAATTAGTGACGGCATCTTAAATCAAAGCCGAAGATACCATAGCGGCTTTATTTGTAGTATATAATTGTAATCATCAGGTCAGAAGGCGGTAGTCTTTTTGCGCTTCTTCAGTTTATCTTTTAGTTTTTGCGCTTCAAGTTCTTCATCAATAATTTTCTTGTTGTACAAAGGTTGGGTAGGTAAAGTCCAATCGTCCTTAATATCCCAGTTTGAACGCACCTTCACAACGCTAAGGTAATACATTACCTGTTCCGGAGGAATCCCCTTCTTAAGGTTCCCGATATCCCATTTATGGTTATTATTTCTGTCAAATATAGCCTTGATCAGGTATTTTTTTGGCTCAAGGAACTTAAAAGTGATTTCACCATCTTTGGAAATGGGAATTGATTGAACTATTGTCTCTTTTTTATCCTCATTAAGCAGTTGAATGATGGTCGGAACGGTGATATTCTTCATATTCAGAATGATTTTCCCGTAGTGCTCCTCCTCCTGTGTTTTAAATTCCTGTTTAAATCCCTTCGAGTCTAATTGATAGATTGTTTTTATCGCGGCAGAATCTATGGATAGCTTGTAACTGGTTGCATATTTCCATGGAAAATCAAGCTGAAAGCGTCGTTTATTGAGCGAATCGGGTTTAAGTTTGTATTTTACCTCCTTAAAGGTTGTATCCTGTTTCTCGAAAAGTGAAATTTTGGATGAATCAAACCTGGCCACTGGCTCGGGTGATTCAATGACCAGTTTATTGTATATATCAAATCCGGGTTTAATATTCGTGTTGAGCAATATTGTTTTGGATTCCTTCTCGATTTTATGTCTCTCTTTATGCTTGTTCTTATTTGATTGTACAATATCGGTAAAATAGAGCCGTATCGTATCATTTTTTGCGTAATATTCCTTCAGGCTATCTTGCTGAACATAGGTCACCTTGAAGATTAAGGTATCTTTTTTATAGTTCATAGAATCAGTCAGCCAGATCCTGACTGAATCTGATTTTGGTGACATTTCAATATAAGACCAACCTTTTTTTGCCTTGAAATTAATGGGTTCGATATTAAAAGTATCGGCAACAGATTGAGTAAATGTGAGATCTACGATTTTACGGGTTGGATGAACATACTTGTCAAAGCGTAACGAAAAATACTCTTCTCCAAAACTGAGCAGGTAGAGCGGTTCCGGAGAGAATTTGGTCCTGCCAAGGACTAACAGGGTATCATTAGGAAGATAGGTTGTGTCATTGGCTGGATAAAAGCGGGCAGAAGGGACTATACGCCTGTCGAGAAAAGCAATTGAGTCAATTCCTGGCTTATATTTCAAATTTGCTCCGGCATCAATAAGACCGTAAATTTGAAAAGTATCGGCCGGGAGATTAGTAAGGGCGAAGAAACCTTTTTTGTCAGTCTTGGCTACAAAATCTGGCAAGGTGGTGGTAACAAGCGTATCTGAACGGCCACGGTAAAGTAAAACATAGGCGCTGGGTACCGGTTCCAGCGTAAAGGCATCCTTGAGAAATCCTACGATCCTGAGGGTATCAAATACTGGCCCGGTAGAGAAAGCCAGTCTGAAATTACGCAAAGGATTTTTTTCATTATTATCGGCTATACCATCTTTAAAATCAAGGGAATATGTTGTATTCGGTTTCAGTTTCTCGTTGAGATCAACAATTAGTGATTTTCCTTTGGTTCTAAATATTGGCCGTTTTGTGGTGGGTGGGGAAGTGATAAATTTTTCGTTTAGGCCTTCCACAATGATGTATTCATCAAAAGTCAGTTTTACTTTCTGATCCTTGAAATTGGTCTGGTTAAAGGTTGGAGTACTGTATAATACAACAGGAGGAATCGAATCTTTCAACCCTCCGGATGGCATTCCCATATTTGCACATGAAGTAAAGAAAGAGAGATAGCCAATTACAAGAATTACCAGTAAGAGTATTTTATTTGCCAAACTGAAATATTAAAAAGTATTGTAAAAATCGAAGTAGGAATCGATATAATTCTCTTTTGATTGATAATCAAGAAATGGCTTCTTTGAGGACTTCATATAATTCTCGAGTTCGCTATTGATAAGCTCACTGCCTTTAATCGTTGCGTCTGAATAATCAATGGCTAATTTACTCAAATTGACATAGTTAGGCTCATTGAGAATGGATATTTCATCAATATTTATCCCATCTTCGGCAATTTTTCCGGCCATGTTACTATTCAATGGACTATTAAACTGATCGTTATAGACCGAGTAAATTATTTTTGCATTTGCAAACAGCGGATTATCTTTATACGTCTTCTTAACAAATAAAGGGACCATCCCTGTGAACCAACCGTGGCAATGAATAATGTCTGGTGACCACCTCAGTTTGATAACCGTTTCCAGTACCCCTCTTGCAAAGAAAATTGCCCGTTCATCGTTATCATCAAATTCAATTCCCTCGTCATTGGCAGTTGCAAATTTCCGCTGGAAATAGTCTTCATTGTCAATAAAATAAACCTGCATACGGGCAGCCTGGATGGAGGCAACTTTAATAATTAGCGGGTGGTCATTGTCGTTAATAACAAGATTCATACCTGAAAGCCGAATGACCTCGTGAAGCTGATTTCTACGTTCATTAACACATCCAAAGCGCGGCATAAATGTGCGGATCTCTTTCCCTCGTTCCTGAATGCCTTGCGGAAGGTACCTCCCGATCTCAGAAATCTCCGATTCAGGTAAGTACGGAGCGATTTCCTGCGAGATAAATAAAACCTTCATTTTTTCCATTACCACAACTTAAATATTTTGCAAAAATATATAAAAAATACTGAATATTCAATCATTTGTTCGATTGTATTATTCATCAACAGACGGGTTGCTTTATTTGTGTTCAGATATTTTGTTACTTTGCACTTTGTTTCTAAAATTCAATGAGACTCTATACAACTATTTCGGCATTACAAACGGCTCTGAAAAAAGAGCGGCAAAGTGGGTTAAAAATTGGATTCGTTCCAACAATGGGGGCTCTGCATGAAGGGCATTTATCCCTGGTTCGGCAAGCCGGAGAGATGACCGATATTGTAGTCGTCTCAATTTTTGTGAATCCTACCCAGTTTAACGATAAAAACGATTTGACCAATTATCCCAGGACGCTGGAGGAAGATCTTGAAAAGCTGGACACACAACGGTGTGATTATGTTTTTGCTCCCGCTGTAACTGAGATCTATCCGGTTCCTGATACCCGTAAATTTGAGTTTGGGAATTTAGAGTCGGTTATGGAGGGTGAATTCCGGCCGGGTCATTTTAACGGGGTAGCACAGGTAGTCAGTAAACTGTTTGAAATCGTTCAGCCCGATAAGGCGTTTTTTGGACGAAAGGATTTTCAGCAACTGGCCATCATTCAAAATCTGGTGATCCAGTTAAACCTGGCTATTGAAATTGTTCCGTGCGAGATTGTCCGTGAGGCTGATGGTCTTGCCATGAGTTCCCGAAATAAACTGCTCCTTCCTGAGTATCGGGAATGTGCGCCGATAATCTTCCGGACTTTAAAGGAGGCAAGAGAACTTTCCTTAAAACAGCCGGTGGCTGCCGTGAAGGAATTTGTTTTAAACACGATCAATTCGGGTAATCTTTTAAAAGTTGAATATTTCGAAATCGTCGACGAGAGAACTTTACTGCCGGTTCAAAGCTGGAATGTTCCCGGCATCAAGGTGGGTTGCATTGCGGTTCAGGCTGGGAAAGTACGGCTGATCGACAACCTGATTTTTTAACATTAACGTCCAATAAAAATGTTTATAGAAGTTTGCAAATCAAAAATACACCGGGTTACCGTTACAGGAGCAGATCTTCAGTATATAGGTAGTATTACCATTGACGAGGAGCTCATGAATGCGGCTAATCTCATCGAAAATGAGAAGGTTCAGGTGTTAAACCTAAATAATGGTGAACGACTTGAAACCTACGTGATTCGTGGCGAAAGAGGGACAGGAGAGATCGTTTTGAATGGCCCTGCTGCGCGGAAAATGGCTGTGGGTGATATTATAATCATCGTTTCCTATGCCTCCATGGATTTTGAAGAGGCAAAAACCTTCAAACCACGGATTATATTTCCCGATACCGAGACAAACCGACTGGTTTGATAAATTGGCATTTACATTCCTTAGGGATGTTAGGCATATTGAAATGCCGGATATAGGAGACTTCTGAATACCATCCGGACTCTTTTAAGGCACTTTTTTACTTTCATTACTTACATCGGTTTTAGAAATAAGGCTTAATTCCAATTCATTAACCCATGGCAAAATCAAAAACCATCTATGTTTGTCAGAGCTGCGGTGCACAATCGCCGAAGTGGGTAGGGAAATGTACTGTTTGTGGCGAATGGAATACTGTTTTAGAGGAGATTGTAACAGAACGGAAGATTGGTTCGTCCGTTCTGCCGAAGATGGAATTAAGGCCGCTGTTGCTCTCTGAAATTGATCTGAACCGGCAGGAGCGGATTGTAACCGGGAATGCCGAATTTGATCGGGTAACCGGTGGTGGTTTGGTACCGGGTGGAATGATCCTCCTGGGAGGTGAACCCGGAATCGGGAAATCGACCCTGGTTCTTCAGATCGCATTAAACCTGTCACAACTGAAAGTGTTATACATCTCGGGCGAAGAGAGCCTTCAGCAGTTGAAAATGAGGGCTAACCGGTTGAATGGCAATCAAAATAGCTGCCTTTTTTTGTGTGAGACTTCTCTTGAGAATATTCTTTCCCACCTGGAAAGTGAAAAGCCTGATCTGGTTATCATCGATTCCATTCAAACCGTCGCTACGGAACTGGCGGAATCCTCTCCTGGCAGTGTTACCCAAATCCGTGAATGTACGGTCGGAATCATGAAAGTAGCCAAGATGAAGCAAATTGCGGTACTTTTAATCGGACATATTAATAAGGAGGGGAGCCTGGCGGGACCCAAGGTGCTCGAACATATCGTCGATACAGTTTTGCAGTTCGAGGGTGACCGGAATTACCTTTTCCGGATTCTCCGTTCGGTAAAGAACCGTTTTGGATCAACTTCCGAGCTTGGAATTTTTGAAATGAGGCAGGACGGGCTGCATGAAGTGAATAACCCTTCCGAGATGCTGCTCTCTTCGCATAACGATGGATTGAGTGGGACAGCCACAGCTGCCACCATGGAGGGGATGCGTTCCTTCCTGATCGAGGTGCAGGCCCTGGTGAGCTCCGCTGCCTATGGCAATCCGCAACGGTCCGCAACGGGATTTGACCTGCGCCGGATGAATATGTTACTTGCGGTGCTTGAAAAGAGGGCAGGATTTAAATTAATGACCAAAGATGTTTTTCTGAATATCGCAGGTGGTCTTCGCGTAGACGATCCGGCGATGGATCTGGCTGTTATTGCAGCTATTCTCTCCTCAAATTTTGATGTAGCCATCGACAAACAGCTGGCTTTTGCCGGCGAGGTTGGGCTCACGGGAGAGATCCGGCCGGTTAACCGTATCGAACAACGCATTGCAGAGGCGCAGAAACTGGGTTTTAAAGAGATTTACCTGTCGAAGTATAACAAAGGGGTAGACTTTAACCGCTTTGAAATTAAGATCCACCAGATCGATCGTGTCGGGAAAATGATCAGGACACTGTTTTCGTAATCAACCATTTTTCCTGTTTATATATTTGTAGAGACGCACAGCTGAGAGACGCACTGCTGAGAGACGCACCGCTGAGAGACGCACCGCTGAGAGACGCACCGCTGAGAGACGCACTGCTGTGCGTCTCTACAAATATTTGGGGTGTTCATCCAATTTTTCCTAAACCGCACAATAGTGACCGGGTGAATATTCAGGACACGTATATTCACCCGGTTACTTAATTAATAATCAAACCTTTCAGGGGTTTAGCTTCGATTTCGCTCAGTTGACGTGGACCACCCGAAAGGTTGGATTACCCCATAAAAAAAGCCCTCCGAAGAGGGCTTTTAATATGATTCGTAAATCGGTTAACGACTACTGAAGAAGTTGGAATTGAGCGTCATTAGCAATTGCTGTAATAGCTGTTCTAACAGCTGGGTAAGCGCCAATGATTGTTGAAACACCCTTGTTAGCATTCATTGCTGTACCAAGTGTACCACCACCAGTGATGTGGTCAACGTCAACTCTTAATGAAGCAAATGTAGCAGGAGCATCACCGTAGGCAACTTTAAGTTTATGAACATAGTCTCTTACGGCTTGTAATCCTGTCATAGGAGCAGTGATAACTGCTTCTGAATAAGGAGTTGTTCCGAATGGAGCCAATGCAGGTGTGAATGTTCCAGATAAATTATTGCTATAGATATCAACATCAACAAGCAAAGCGATGCTGTTAATGACATTGCTGTAAGAACCTAAAGCCAATGTAGTCAAAGCAGCATTGTCATGAATCCATAAAGATTGCATCTTATCAAGTGCTGTAGTTGTAAGTGTAACCAGTATGGAGTTATTTGTTATAACCAGGTCAGAACCAGGACCACCAAAACCAATTGCACCCTGGAAGTTAGCATGATCTAAAGTAAGTGCTGTTAAACCAGGAGCAGTTGTACCAACTGCATTGAAAGTTGTTGAGTTGATAACACCCCATGTTTTGATACTTGTCAATAAAGGTGCAGTGCTGATATTTACAGTGTTCATTAAACCACCCAGTTTAACCATAGTAAGGGCAGGGTTACCAGTTGTTCTAACACCAGGTTTTGCATCTGTTGCGATTGCAGTTCCTGTTGAACCACCGTTAATGTCAGCCCAATGGTTTGCTACTCCTGTAGGAGCTACTACTCCTGTAATGTCAACAGTTACCAATGTTGGATAGGCGCCAATATTTACAGTCTCAATCGCATTCCCTAAGGTAAGGTTGTTAATAGCAGCAAGATTAGCAGTAGTTGGAATTGTAGGAAATGATGTAGCACTCCACCAACGATACATAGCCAATGTAAGTGTCTGTGTCAAAGGTGCATTCAAAGTAGAACCTGGTTGACCTAACCATACAGGAATAGAAAGAGTAAGAGGGCCTTCAATGTCAACAGCAACAGCAGAATTAAATGCATCCAGTTTTACAGTACCGGCGGCAGCAGCCCAAACGGTTAAAGCACCAACATTAGTAGCCAATGATGAAAGATTAACTGTTGTTGCGGTACCAGTTGTGGCTGAGGTTCCGGAAGCAATAGTAACCGGACCAACAGATGAAACTGCAGCACCCAGTTCAATATCAGTAGCTACGTGTGCAGTAATGGTAAGTCCAAGTGCACTATAAGCAATTGTACCTAAGGTGATAGTAGTTGCACTGTTTGCAGTAAGGTTGTTGATCTGGCCACCAGTTGCAAGGCCGAAAAGAATGGTCTTCGTCCAAGGTGAATTAAATACAACAGTTCCGCTTGGAGCAGGAGCACCAATATGATCAGCAACAAAACCCATACCTGGGGTTACACCAGCGCCAGCCAAATTCAGCATAGGGAAATTAATGTTACCGGTACTTGTTGCAGCTGTAGCTCCAATTTTGCTGTCGAGGATCAGGTTTCCACCTACAGAAGACAACATAAGCGCTACATAATCACCAGGATAGCTTAATGTAACAGAACCACCAACTGTGGCAAGTTTAAGGTCTGCAATATCAGTACCAATTACGCTATAGTCACCAGCAACAGAAACTAAGTTGTTCATAACTAATGGAGTAACGGTCTGAGTATTCATGATCATCACTGAATGACCTGAACCTGTCGCAAAATCGATCGGGAATGTTCCACCTGTAAGGCCAACCAAAACTGGTAAAGTAATTGTTTCATTGGTGTTGGTTCCGATAACAGCGGTAATATTGGCTAAAATAGTATTTAAAAGAATTACTTTAGGAGCTGTAAGATCTGCTGTATTTACCATCAGGTTACCGTTGATAATACCACCTTTAACTGCTAAAAGCGGAGCATAGAAATCAACATCTGCATCTTTAGCAATAACAACATCTCCATTGTACATTGCAGCGGCATTCATTAAAACAGTGATTTCAGCCTGAGCCTGGCCTAATGCCAATTGTAAACCATGGATAGTTAATGAAGTTGCTGTATCTGAAGGACCACCAATAATAGCAGCCTGTGTAGCCTGGATCTGTGAAATAGTTGCACCGTTTCCAGCGTTGATCAGGATGGTAAGGGCTGTCTGAAGAGCAGCGATTGTTCCGTTAATATTGCTTTGTGTTGCAGTAGCAGAAGCGCTTACAAGGTTGCTAAGAGCAAGTTGAGCAGCAGCGATATTACCGTTGATAGTTGTGCTTGAACTGGTAATAAGGGCAAGAATTGCAGCCTGAGCAGTTGCAACCTGTGTGCTAAGAGCGCCAATGTTTCCATTAATACCTGTTATCCCTGCATTCAGAACTCCAGTAAGGGTTGCGATATCAGCATCAGTGTGTGCGTTGGTTGCAGAAGTTCCTGCAGCGATAGAAGCGGCAAGTGAAGACTGAACAGAAGCAAGCTGAGTATTAATAAGAGTAGTCAGTGCTG